>Ga0308158_10001933_pt1 | contig 20556 bp, 19 predicted proteins | sample PhyBR2_FD_201038 | JGI IMG/M metagenome (GOLD analysis project Ga0308158, IMG submission 201038) | Phyllosphere microbial communities from UC Gill Tract Community Farm, Albany, California, United States - DLSLB.R2 | ecosystem: Host-associated > Plants > Phyllosphere > Unclassified | place: USA...
CGTCATGGCTTTTTTGTCGAATCACCGCCCAAAGGCAGGTGAGGCGTTCTGGCTGTGACAAAGCACAATCAGAACATGCCTACAGGGCCGATTATTTATTTGGCTGTGGCGTCGTACGCAAATAGGGGCGTACTTCTGTAAAACCTTTGGGGAACTTCTGTTTCAGCACCTCGGGGTCTTTCAATGACGGAACAATGATTACGTCATCGCCGTCTACCCAGTTGACCGGCGTGGCCACGCTATGGGAATCGGTCAGTTGCAATGAATCAATAACGCGCAGGATTTCATTGAAATTGCGGCCGGTACTGGCCGGGTAAGTAATGGTCAGGCGAATTTTCTTTGCCGGATCAATAATGAATACAGAGCGTACAGTGACCGTTGCGCTGGCGTTGGGATGGATCATGTCGTAAAGCGTAGACACTTTGCGATCATCATCGGCCAGAATCGGAAAATTCACTGTTGTATTCTGCGTATCGTTGATGTCTTCGATCCATTTGTTGTGTGAATCGGCATCATCTACAGAGACAGCCAGTACTTTTACATTACGCTTTGCAAATTCGTCGGCCAGCTTTGCCGTATAACCAAGCTCGGTGGTGCAAACAGGCGTAAAGTCGGCCGGGTGAGAAAACAGAACACCCCAGCTGTCGCCCAGAAACTCGTGAAACTTGATGGGGCCAGTGGACGAATTCTGTTCAAAATCGGGGGCGGTATCGCCCAAACGCAGTGTTGTGCTCATGGTATCTCCTTGGTAAGCGTGGGGAATGTCCGATGCAATGCATCGGACTGTATACCGGGATTATGGCAAAGATTATTTATTCCCTAAAAGAATAAATAATAATTTTGATATACCCAATTTGCATATTAAAACAAAACTGCGGCACTCATGCGTATTAGGAAAATACGGCTGAAAATGCTTCCTGCACATTGTCGCCCGCCTTGACTGCAGATGACAATGACAGCGCTCTGGGCAATAGATGAGCGGCATAAAATACCGCAGTGGCCTGTTTCTGCCGATGAATATCCGATTGTCGCTCACGGCTTTTGAGCGCAGCGTTAGCCAGATGCCAGCCAGCATGTACATAACCGGCAAGCATAAGAAGCGGCACGCTCCCGGCAAACGCACTGCGCATCTGTCCCCTGGCAGCGAACTCAAGCGTGGCATCCAGGGCATTCTGATAGGCCTGGACTGCCACTTCCAGCTGCGTACCAATAAAGGCAAGTGCCGGATCATCCTGGTGCTGGTTCAGCGCATTAACCGTGTCACACATGGCGGCGATAAAGCCGCGACTGACTGCGCCGCCGTCACGCAGGATTTTGCGCCCGATAAAGTCATTGGCCTGGATGGCGGTCGTCCCTTCATATATGGGCAAAATTCGGGCATCGCGATAATACTGGGCCGCGCCGGTCTCTTCAATGTAACCCATTCCACCATGCACCTGCATGCCCAATGAAGCCACTTCGACCGAGTTTTCGGTACTGAAGGCTTTGACGATGGGAACCAGGTATTCATACTGGGCACGATGCAAATCAGCTGTTTTTTCATCTGCGTGCTGATGCGCGACATCATTGCACATGGCCGCGAACAGCGCCACGGCGCGACCACCTTCGGTCAGGCCGCGCATGGTCATCAGCAGGCGCTGCACATCCGGATGGTGGTCGATGGTGACCGGCCCGGCCGAGCCTTCCAGCGCATTGCCCTGCACCCTGTCGGCCGCATAAGCGCGGGCCTGCTGCAACGCGCGCTCGGATACGGATATACCCTGGATGCCCACGTTGTATCTGGCTGCGTTCATCATGATGAACATATATTGCAGCCCGTAGTTTTCCTGGCCGACCAGATACCCGATGGCGCCCTCGCCCACCTCGCCTTTGTCGGCGCCGTACAAAAGCACGGCGGTAGGACTGCCATGAATGCCCAGCTTCTCTTCGATGGAGGCGCACCAGACGTCGTTGCGTTTGCCCAGGGAACCGTCGTCATTGACCAGGAACTTGGGCACCACGAACAGGGAAATGCCCTTGACGCCTTTGGGTGCGTCAGGGGTACGGGCCAGGACCAGATGCACGATATTTTCCGCCAGATCATGTTCACCATAAGTGATGAAAATTTTCTGACCACTGATGCGGTAGGTGCCGTCGCCCTGGGCAATAGCCTTGGTAGTAAGCAATGCCAGATCGGAGCCCGCCTGGGGCTCGGTCAGATTCATGGTGCCCGTCCACCGCCCTTCGAGCATGGGCGGTATAAACGTCTGCTTGAGCTGCTCGCTGCCCGCCTGCGTGATGGCCTCGACGCAGCCGTCTGTGAGCAACGGGCATAAGGCAAAGGCCAGATTGGCCGCGTTCAGGTTTTCGGAGATAACGGCCGATATCAGTTTCGGAAAACCTTGACCTCCGAGCTCTGGTGAATGCTGCAAACCCTGCCAGCCGCCTTCGGCGAACGCCTTGAACGCCTGGGCAAACGAGGCTGGCGTGGTAACTTTGCCGTTATCCCATTTGGCACCCTGCTGATCGCCATCCCGGTTGGTTGGCGCCACCACCTCCTGGACGAATTTTGCGTTTTCATGCAATACAGCGTCAACAATATCGTCGCTGATTTCCTCATACCCTGGCAGGGCCAGCACCTGTTCAAGCAGGCCCATATCCTTAAGGTTGAAGAAAATATCGTCAAGAGGGGTTTTGTATGTCATGTCTGTCTCGTTGTGTCGTATTAAATTGAATATTGGCGAGCCTGCTGCGGCGCAAGCGTGATTGGCGCCCGGGCAAAGCCTGTCAAATCAATATTACACTATCCGCAAAACCGTAACCAGACGGTGCGATTTAAACCGTGTTTGAACAAATCACTTTACTCCGTACTCCTGGTTATGCTCACCGAAGCCCGGGGGGAGTGACCGAAATTGTGCAGGCGTGCGCGACAGTTTGATAGGTGTATTAATGGCGCGATAGCTGCCCTGCTCAATCACCATCTTTCTATGATTGGTGTGCGGATGCGCCAGCAGTTGAGCCACGTTGTTTATCGGCGAAGCGGGCACACCAGACTTCATCAGCTTATCGGCCAGCCCGGCTGCCTGATGCACCGCCAGCACTGCACACAGTGTCTCATGCAGAATCTGTCGATGCGCCAGCCGTTGGGCATTATCGATAAAACGCGCGTCCTGGGCAATATCAGGGCGCTCGAGCACTTTGCACAGCGTTGCAAATTGCCGGTTGTTGCCGACGGCCAGAAATAACTCGCCGCTGGCGGTGGGAAAACTTTCATATGGGGCGATGTTCGGATGTGCATTGCCGGTCAGGCCGGGCACCTTGCCGCTGGCAAAATAATTGGGCGCATGCGGGTGCAGCAGCGAGACCGCGCAATCGAAGAGGGAAATATCCAGATATTGTCCCTGGCCGCTGGTTCTGCGCTCGTTCACGGCAAGAAGCACCCCGATGGCCGCGTTCAGGCCCGTCACCATATCGACTACCGGCAGACCCACGCGCGTCGGGGCGCCGCCCTTTTCTCCATTAACACTCATCAGTCCGCACAAAGCCTGGGCGCAGGCATCATAGCCGGGCAAGCCCCCCAGCGGGCCATCCGCACCAAAGCCGCTAATGCAGCAATGGATAAGCTGCGGAAATTCCTTTTGCAGCGCATCCTTGCCAAGCCCCCATTTTTCCAGTGTCCCAGGCTTGAAGTTTTCAATCAGAACATCCGCCTGCGACAACAGCTCGCGCAGAAAATGCTGTCCGTCCTCGGTAGACAAATCGGCGACAAGGCCTTTCTTGTTACGGTTGACGCCCATGAAATAGGCTGCCGTGTCGTCGATAAACGGCGGTCCCCAGCCTCGCGTTTCGTCGCCCGTCGGCGGCTCGATCTTGAGCACCTCTGCGCCATGATCAGCCAGAATCTGCGTGCAGTACGGCCCGCCCAGCACCCGGGTCAGGTCGACAACGCGAATGCCAGTAAGCGAGGCTGGAGGAGTAAGAGTCTGTGATTCGGTCATAATCAATCGAGTTTGATGGATGCGTTGGTGATGACGTCGTGCCACTTTTTCACTTCACTGTGAATAAATTGGGCCAGCTCTTCGGGCGTCTTTTGGTCTGCTTGCACAATGCCCTGGCTACCCAGGGTAGCCTGAATGTCGGGTTCTGCCATGGCGCTTTTGAACGCTTCGTTCAATGATGAGACAACCTGATCGGACATGCCTGCCGGTCCGACAATGCCGAAAAAGACACTGACGTCGTAGCCGTCCAGCCCCTGCTGCGCAATGGTCGGCAGCTCGGGCAGCGCCTTGGAACGCTGCCCTGCAGCCAGCCCCAAGGCATTCAATTTGTGTTCGCGAATATGCGGCAACGCAGTCAGAACATCGGTAAAGGCCATGGAAACCTGTCCGCCCAGTAAGTCATTGAGCGCCGGTCCCGTCCCTTTATATGGCACATGCAATATACGCGTGCCAGCCATGGTATTGAGCAACACGCCTGCCAGATGAGACGACGCCCCGGTACCAGAGGAAGCATAGGTCACCTTGTCAGGGTTGGCCTTGGCATAGGCAATCAGCTCCTGTACATTTTTTACCGGGACCTTGGGATTGACGACAAGAATGTTGGGCAAATGGCCGATTTTCATGATCGGTGTAAAGCTTGTTTCCGGTTGGTACCCGAGGTTTTTGTACATGCTGCTGTTGATCGCCAGCGGCCCGGACGTGCCGAACATAATGGTATAGCCGTCAGGCTTGGCGCGCGCCACATACTCGGCGCCGATATTGCCATTGGCCCCAGCCTTGTTTTCAACCACGATCGTGGTACCCAGTTTTTCCCCGGCGCCCTGTGCCAGCCGGCGTGCCAACGCATCGGTAGGGCCGCCCGGCGGATAAGGCACTACGAGCTTGACCACTTCGGATGGAAATTTATCTGCCGCAACCGCAGCGCCAGGAACCGTCAGACAGGCAAGCAAGCCTGCCAGGACATATATCCTTGATTTTTTCATGAGTATGCTCCTGTTGCGCGCGCCGTGCAGCATAACCGGTGGCGCATATTGTAAGAATTGAGTATGTATGTAGATTACAGCGCGTACGCCAACAGGGCCTGCATTGCACCCTCGCATTTCGTCTGTGATAACGGATCACGCGGCGCCAGACGATGGATCAAGACCTGATCGGCCAGCATGGCCCGTGATTCCAATCCGGCATGGGCGGCTTCCCAGCGCATGCCAGCAAGCGCTGCCACGTGATACAGTGCCGATGCAACCTGTCGCGCCATGACGGCGTCTTCACTATCTGCCACACGCCGTGCAAGTGCAAATGTATTTTCAATACAGTTTGCCTGCAGCACGGCCAGTGATTCCTCGCATGGCTCGCCTGTTTCCAGCAATGTCTGTACATGGGTCTGCAGCGCAGCCAGCCCATTGCTCTTGCGTATCGCACGCAATACGTCGAGCGCCACGATGTTGCTGGTGCCCTCCCAGATAGAGCCCAGGTGGGCATCGCGCATGAGGCGCGGCTCAACCCACTCTTCGATATAGCCACAGCCACCCCGCACTTCCATGGCGTCTCCGGTTACCACGCGAGCATCGCGGCAGGCGCGAAACTTGATCAGTGGCGTAAGGATGCGCAGCAAATCCCTTGCAAACGCATCACCGCCGTCGGCCTTTTCCAGCGCCGTTGCTGTTTGGAACATGACCGAGCGGGCCTGCTCGGCCCGTGTCATCATCTTGACCAGTTGCCTTTGCATCAAAGGCATTTCGATGAGCCGCTTGCCGAACGCTTTTCTGTGACTGCAGAAATAGACCGCCTCGCTGACTGCACGGCGCATCAGGCCGGCGGCACGCATCCCATTTGACAGCCTGGAGTTGTTGATCATATCGGCCATCTGTTGAAAGCCTTTGCCACGCTCGCCGATCAGCCATGCGAAGGCGCCTTCGAGCCTGATTTCACCACTGGCCATAGAGCGGGTACCCAGCTTGTCTTTCAAACGCAATATTCGATACTGATTAGGCATTCCGTCAGGACATATTCTGGGTAGCAGAAATAGCGACACGCCCTTGAGCCCGTCAGCCGCTTCGCTGCGCGCCAGCACCATGGCAAAGCCCGCATCGGGATTCGAGCAGAACCACTTGTCTCCTGTCAGCCGCCAGTGCCCATCTTCGTGGGGCTGAGCGATCACCTGCGTAGCGCTAACATCGGACCCGGCGGCCTGCTCAGTCATGAACATGGCCCCCTGTTGCAGATCGGCAAATTCAGTTGCCGTCACTTGCGGCAACACCTGTTCGACCAACGCAGGATCGCCGAATTTTTTCAGCGTTCGCGCCAGAGAGTCGGTCATGCTGACCGGGCAGCACAGGCCGAACTCGGCCTGCACGAATAAATGCGACAACGCGTACTTGGCCGCGGGCGGAAAGGGTTCATTCCAGCCCAGAACCCCCGGCCGGTGCGACATGGCTGCCAGCCCAAGTTTTTCATAGGCCATTTTTTCCAGCTCCACATAAGCCGGATGCTTGGTAACCGCGCAAGCATCCTGGCCCTGGCGGTTGCGCACGGACAGTTGGGGCGGATTTTTATCGGCCGTATCGGCCAGCTCATCCAGGCGTAACCCCACTGCTGCGCCCAGTTCATTGAAAACCGGCAACAGGTGGGTATAGAGCGGCGCCGGCAGATAGGTTTTCAACAAGGCGCCGGAATAAGGATCCAGCGTAAAAAAATTGCTGCCCCGGCTATCCGGAATATTATTTGTCTCCATGTCCTGGCCTTTGTGAACTTAAATAATATTCACAGCGTAAATAAAACAATGTATATATGGAAATACTATTTTTATTTAGATCTATACATATAATGTATAGATATGGACCTGGAACTTCGTGCCCTTCGCTATTTTGTCGCCGTTGCCGAAACGCTCAATTTCAGCAAAGCTGCGGCACGTCTGAACATTTCGCAGCCGCCGTTAAGCCTGGCCATCCGGCAGCTTGAAGAAAAAATGGGTGCACAGCTGTTTGAACGCAACAGCCGGCATGTCAGCCTGACGCCTGCGGGCGCCGTGCTCTATAAGGAAGCGCTTTTCCTGATCAGTCACGCCGGCTCGCTCAAAAATCGCCTTGCCCACACGACAGAACGCGGTCGCCTGCGCATCGGCTTTGTGGGATCCATGGTCTATCGCGGCCTGCCAGCATTACTGCAGCTATTGGGGCGTGAAGGCGAGCAAATCGATATTGAGCTGGCCGAATCCAATTCAGGCGACATTGTCGATAAAGTTGCCATGGGCCATGTTGATGTGGGATTTATCCACAGTAATCGCCTGCCTGCTGAACTGCAGGACAAGGTGATTGTCACCGAGCCATTCCTGCTATGCGCCCACAAGGATAATCCGATACTGCAAAGAAAGGCCCCTGCCCTGGCCGACTTCAGCGCGCAGCGGTTCATCTTTTTTTCGCGTCATGTATCACCGGTTTATTATGAAATACTCTTGTCCATGTGCATCAGTGCCGGGTTCTTTCCCAAGGCTGTAGACGAAACGCGTCACTGGCTGAGTATACTGAGCATGGTGTCCCAGAACATGGGCGTATCACTGATACCGGCCTGCATGCAGCACTGCGGTCTGCCCGATTTGCAGTTTCTGGAATTTGCGCACACCCAGCGCTCTATTACATCTGTTATATGGTCGAGAAAAAAACAGGATCCGATCGTCAGTCATGCCATTGAGCGCATTATTGCGTACTATGACGCCACGTAAAGGTCCCCGGTTTCGTTGGCTGTTGGCTGAACTGACCAGCGGTCTTGAGCTTGTTCAGCGTTGGCCATTTGTTGATGATCGTATTTTCGTTTTTTCAGGCGATATTCACGGGCAATAGCGCAGCGACAAGCGCCTGCGCTTGCCTGTTCGACGTAATGGACCCAGCGCGAAGTTCAAGCACCGACCACGCCTGCCGGTACCAGGCCACGCGTGCAGGCGCCAGATAATCGATCACATGCAGGACACGCAACTGCTTGTCCAGAAAGATAACTGTGAGCGGAACAGTCATGCCGAAGGTATGGATACTGTTGCACGGAACCAAGTGGAAAACATGTCGGGGATCAATGCCCTTTCTTCCCATTAAGCCTACAAGTCGTTGAAAAAAGCGGTCAAACGTAATTAAGGTATAGGTGGACGAGAGTCGCATTCACACTCCGGATTGCAGGATTTTTATCGCAATGGGAAACGCCAGAACGATAAAGGTGCAGGGAAAGATACAGAAAATCAACGGCAGCAGCATTTTTACCGGCGCTTCCAGCGCCAGCTTTTCAGCACGGTTAAAACGCTCCTGTCTGCGCTGATCTGATTGCGAACGCAATAGCGGGCCGAGCGACATGCCCATGCTTTCCGCTTGCGCAATGGAAGCGACCCATAGGGAAACCTCCGCAGTACCAGTACGCGCGGCCATGGCCCTCAGCGCATCAATGCGGGGCTTGCCGGTGCGTATTTCACTCAAGCAGTAACTCAATTCATTGCGCAAAATACCTGGTGAACACAGGTTTGCCGTGCAATACAGGGCGCCTTGCAAGTTGTGGCCGGCCTCTACGCACAAAGTAGTCATATCCAGCAGGAACGGCAACTCACGCAAGATCCGCTGCCGGCGCCTGGCCCCGCGTTCGCGCAACCACATCAGTGGCAACAGCAAGCCTGCCAGCGCCATGACAAGTGCAATCAACAGCACAGATATGGGACGTGCATTCAGTTGCGGCACTTGCACAAGAACAGTACCGGCAAAGGCACAACAGGCAAACAGGCATTGTATGCCGGCAACATGATCGATCTGCGCCACCTGCTCGAGCCCTGCACTACGCAGCAACGACAGCAAACGCGCGCGATATCTCCATGATATAAAGGGAATGATGGTGCGGCCCAGCACATGAACCCACGGCCAGAGCAAGACTAATACTCTTTTGTCCTGATAGACCTGTGGCACAACGACCTTGGTGCTTGCAGGTGAAAGCAACAGGTAAAGACCAAGAAAAATGGAAATACCCGTGAAGATGCAACTGATCCAGAATGCCATTTTCTGTTTATTCCTAAATATCGATATTCACGATTTTTAGAATCAGCCAAATACCCAGCGCTTCCAACAGGAAGATAATGCCCAGCACGATCCATCCTGCCGGATGAAACCACATCGGAGACATGGCTGCCGGGTCCAGCATATTGAGCACTATCATCAACAGCAACGGCAATCCCGCCATCACCCAGGCCTGCATTTTCCCCTGTGAGGTCAACGCCCGAATGCGTCCCTGTATCTGCTGGCGTGCCTGCAAGGTCTGGGCGATCCGCTCCAGGGCCTCGGCCAGATTGCCGCCACTTTGGGTCGCGATCTTCAACGCCGAGACCAGCAGACCGGTAGACTCTGAAGGCATGCGCACAAAGAGATCATCAAGGCTTTGTTCAAAGGAGATGCCCAATCTTTGCTGTCGCTGTACAAGACCAAACTCCTGAGAAAGCGGCGCAGCCGCTTGAACCGTTATCTGAGCGATAGCCGCCTGAACGCCTGCCCCGGCCCGCAGGGCACCAGCAAGCGCCAGCAGCATAGCGGGCAATTGACCGTCAAATTGTGCGAGACGCCGCCGGCGCAACCTGGCTACCAACCAGTTAGGGGCAAGAAAGAGGAGCAAGCCGATTATCATGCCCACCCACCACATGCCGCTGAGCGCCCAGGCGATAAAAGCCAGTGATAACGCCAGCACGACATTGCCCGACCAAAGCGCCGACGGATCGATGAACAGAAAGAAATCCTGCAGCCTGCGGGTGGTATCGGTCTTGACCCGATCTTCCCAGTTTTTAAAGATACGGCCAAATATTTGCTGCACCAATATAAACACAACTGCAATAAAAATCACGACAAACAGCAGCACTGCCCAGATCATTGTGAACACTCCTGCAACTGCGTTTGTGATTCAGGCAACTGGCCGTCAGAGGACACAAAGGCATTGGCGCCGGAAGTGGCTGGCGTGTACTGGCTGAACATCTGCATATCGATCGGGACGCCCTGCACGCGCAAGGCATCAAAGCATTCAGGCGCAATCCCCAAACCCATAAAGGCGCCCGTGCCTTTGCGCTCGAAGCGAAAAATTTCCTGTGATTTGATGACGCCGCTTTCCAGCCCACAAATTTCAGTAATCGACGTGATCACGCGCCGGCCGCAAGAAAGGCGGCTTTGTTGCACTATGAAATTGATACTACCAGCAATATGCTCCCGGACTGCAGCCAAAGGCAAGTCCATGCCTGCCATCAATATCATGGTCTCCAGGCGCGCAAGTGCATCCCTTGGGGTATTGGCATGCAAGGTTGTCAGGGAGCCTTCGTGGCCAGTGTTCATGGCCCAGAGCATGTCAAATGCTTCCGCCCCTCTGCATTCGCCCACCACGATTCTGTCTGGCCGCATGCGCAAGGCGTTTCTGACCAGATCGCGGATCTGCACCTGGCCTTTGCCTTCAAGGTTGGCCGGACGGGCTTCAAGCGCGACCAGATGCTCATGATTCAGGCGTAGCTCTGCCGCATCCTCTATTGTGATAATTCTCTCGTGTTCTGGTATGCAGTTAGACAGGATGTTGAGCAAGGTGGTTTTACCGGAACCGGTTCCACCCGAGACAATGAGATTCTTGCGATGCTGGATGCAGAGCGTAAGAAATTGCTGCATGGCTGCATCAAGCGAGCCAAGGCGCAGCAGATCCTGCATGCCGGGTCGAAAGTGTGGAAACTTGCGAATGGTCAGACTGGCCCCGCGCAGGGCAACCGGCGGGATGATGGCATTGACGCGCGAACCGTCCTTGAGACGGGCATCGACCATTGGCGAGCTTTCGTCGACCCGGCGTCCCAATGGCGTCACAATGCGCTCGATGACCCCAAGCACCGATTTTTCGCTGCTGAATGTGCCGTTATAGCGGATCAGTCGTCCGGCCTTTTCTATGAACAGTTCGTCGTAGCGATTCACCATGATTTCGGTTATGGCCGGGTCTGCCAACAAGGGCTCCAGCGGCCCGAGCCCGATCACTTCGTCCAGTACATTCTGCTTCAGGCGTTCATGGTCGATATCTGCCGGCAGTTCCTGGCTTTCGGCCAGGATCCGGTCAAGCATCGCGGCAGCTTCGAGCCGCAACGCCGCGTCTGTCATATGAGATACGTCCTTGCGCCGCAAATCAAGCGCCTGCAACAAGCGGGCATGCAGCTGCATTTGCCATTGCTGATACCACCGCTGATCGCACGCAGCATGGGTAGGGTCTGATTGTTGCCTCTGATCACATACGGCACGGGCCTGCTGCCGGGAAATAGACGCCGGTGTGCCCTGCGGCCCAATTGGGTTTAGGACAGAAACAGGGCCCGCCTGCGTTACGGACACGCCCTCTGGTGGTTCTTTGTGTCGATCATTTTGTAGGGTATGAACTGCGGTATCAAATGGTTTATGCGCTGGCTGATGAAGTGACTCGTCTGTTGGCAGATGAGGCAGCACATGTTGTCCCTGATGTTGCGGCCTCTGTTCTGCCAGGGCGCTGTTGGCCCGACCTTGCCCGTGGCCAGGCTCCACAGCGACGTTGCCGCGCGTGTAGACCGAATCAGCATCAAATACATCACGTATGAGCATGCGACACGGGCCGATCAGTATTTCGTCGGCGCCAGTCAATGGCCCGTACTCGGTGATACGTATGCCATTGACAATCGTACCGGCAAGTGACCCCATATCTTCTACAAAGATCCCCGCCTGCCGATGAACCAGACGGGCATGTTGCCGGGCCACGCGCCAGCTGCGCAAGCAAATGTGGCAGTCCTTTTGCCTTCCCACAATGGCCGGCAACGCATATTGGCGACTTTGCAATGTTCCATCCTCAAAATGCATGTCAATCACAATCATTGTTCCACCTTCAGAAAGCTTGATCTATATCGGATAACCGCAGTCGTAGAATCGGCTTCCATCGGGAGTGGCGCACCCGTATCGGCACAGGGCGCTGGTGTCGAGCCCCGTCGGTACGGTCCCTTGCCAAACGACCGGCACGGTCCGCAGCCGGCAATTTGCGCGAATAGTGCCACCGCTGCCCTGCGGGGATCCAGATTGGGTAATGGCGTTTGACCGATGCCCGCGCAGCTTGCGACTCATCAGATCTGTCCGCTGCTACCGGCGTATTCAGTATCGGCGCGCTGTTGAACGTCTCGTCAATGATGGCGCGTGAACGGGCTGCGCGTTTCTGTAAATCACGGTTATCTGCCGAGACCACAACAGGTCGTACAAAGATGGCCAGTTCAGTTTCATTGCGCTGAAACCGGTTTGACCGAAAGAGTGCGCCAAGAATAGGCAGATCACCCATGCCGGGCAACTTGTCGGCATTGCGAAACTGGTCACGGGACACAAAGCCTGCCAGCACAAGCGTTTGGCCGGACTGTACATTGAACTCGGTGGAAGTGCGGCGTGTTTTGAGTGCGGGCCCGCCATTGAGCGCCATGGAGCCATCGACCGAGCTGACCTCAACGTCTATTTTTGATCGCACGTTGCCATTTTTCTGGATGCGCGGCGTAATATGCAGACTCACACCGTAAGGCTTGAACACGGTCTGGTTCTGTCCGTTCTTGTCGGTCGTGACATAAGGGACCTCGCCGCCGGCCAGAAACTCTGCCGTCGCTCCGCTACGCGCCATCAATTGCGGTTGGGCCAATACAACTGCCTGTCCTTCCTGGGCCAAAGTCTGAAGGGAGGCAGACAATAGCGCATTCAGACCAAAATAGCCGGCGGGTGAGATTGCCCTGAAGGGAATGTCGAGCACACTATTGCCCGGCCTGGTGGACAGACGTGAGGACCCGGTGTCCCAGACAGCCCCCATGGAAAACCCGCCAGCATGTGTGCCCCATTTAACACCGAGCTCCTGCAATACATTGCGGGGCAGCTCCAGAATCTGTACGTCGAGCAGTACCATTTGATCCCAGCCAATCTGGCTAGTCATATCCACAATTTGTGGGAAATGCCTGGCAAGCACCAGCAGGCGCTCACGATCTGCATCGCTCAGATTGTCTCCTTCGACAATGATCTTATCGCCAACCTGCGTCGTTTTGATCCGCCCGATCGTACTGAGCATACGTTTTATTTCGTATTGCAGTTTTTGTTCCCCGGCAGCACGAACAAATACATGAAACTGCTGGCTTCGATGTGATTTGTCCCAGATGTTCAGCACGGTTTGCCCCGGCTCCCGGGCAAACAGCACCAGTTCGTTTTCACCGTCGGTAACCGCGTTGACAATTTTTCCGTCACCCACGGCCACACGGGCCAGATCGACAAACGGCAACACCTTGACGTCACCAACCTGCAAGGTGATCTGCGCGATAGGCTGCTCGTTTGCGCAAGACGGCACCATGGCGCCGATTTGCAGTGCTACAAAAAATGAATATGCATAAATAAACTTCATGGCGCTTCCTGCTAATTACTGGGTACTGCTGGCGTTTGAGCCTGGGCCGATCCCATATCACGAATGTCATCGGCGACAACGAACGGCTCTTCTTCGGCGGCTGTTGGTCCAGCCGGCGAGGCGCTGCCAGATTTTCTGACATCGGAAAGTGAGTTGATCCATGCACTCACGATGTCCTCTGTCTCGGGCAGTTCAATAAGCCCTTTGGACAACTCGGGCATGCCTGGCCCTGGGTCGGCCGCCAGCGCCGGTAGCTTGTGCTGCGGCTGGTTGCCATAAATGACGGCCGGTCTGGTCCGTGTAACGGATGAGGGTTTTGCAATGCCAAGCAGCGTCGCCAGATCCCCCTGTACCCCCTTGTTGCTTGCCTTGGCGTCATCGGGATGTCGCAACAAGGCTGTAATGGTGCCGGCCTGCCGCGCCGCCACCAGTCTGGCTGCTTCTTCCGGTGCCGTGTCCAGCGTGACCGTTGAAAAGGCTGCGCCTTGAGCGGGTTCATCCCCGTCACCTGCCTGTTGGCTGTCACTACCAGTGGCCAGCACCAATACGCCCTGCAATAGCGGCGCCGTAATCCGTTTACGGCGGTATTCGAACGACACGTAAAGATCGATCAGATCGCCCGGCACCAGCATGCCCGAAACCGAATTGATGGCATCCACCGGAATGGTAATAGCGCGTCGACCGCTTCGGACTTTCTGTGAAAATGCGTGGTGACGCTGGGGCGCCAGATTGGCACGCAACAAAATATCGCCTTTGCGCACGGCGGTTGTCACCACCTTGCCTTCGATACTTTGCACCTCTTCGGGTGCAATGCTGCCACTGGGAGCCCAACTGACTGGAACCTGCATGACCGCCAGATGCAAGCGCTCCAGTCGCAACCCTTCAGGCAAATCAAAATCGGCGACGATCCGGCTGACCGTTCGCACTTTGGCCTGCTCGTCCAGCGCCCGGATATGATCCTGTATATAGCGCCGTGCAAACCAGGCCGCCGCCAGCCCTGCCGCAATAGCCGCAAGCAATAGCAAGGCGTTGCGGCTTAATCTGAAAATTCGCATTTTTCCTCCCGCTCTACCACAGGATTGCAGGCGCCGTCAGATAGAGCGTTGTTTTGCCATTGACGTTGGCCAGGAAGTACTGAAGCGTTCGACCGTGGCGAATCCAGGTCGCAAGACCTGCTGCTATGCTTTGCGCTTGCCAGTTGGCAGCGATAAGCGTCGCTTTCAATGCACTGGCAAGCTGCTCGGTACTCAAACCCGCATAAGCATAGACTTGATGGCAGGTGCGCTCGCGATCGGAGTAGCAGACGTCCATGAGCAGCCTGGCGCCATCGGGCAACAGTTGCAGCATGCGGCGCCCTGGCAAGTGCATTGAGTCTATTGCTGGATTCGAACCGGTACCGGCAGGCGGCAGCGTCGTCGCACTCAACAGTGCATGAGTGGTATCTGCTTGGAGCACGTCAACTACCAACTGCAGGCTCGTCTGGCCAAACGAACCACTGTAGAAAACCTGGTTCCCCACGCGGGTGAACCGCGAAAACGGTGAAGACGTGCCATGCAAGCGCTGCATGACCTGCCCTGGCGGTTCCTGCAGATTGAGCACCATAAACGCCGAGGGCATGCCAAACAACCGAAATGACACCGGCGACAGGTTGACGCACAGCTTCAATTGCCGACATACATTACGCAGCGATGCAACGGGAGCATTCTCTGCAGCATTGGCTGCAGCCATATCGCCGCACCACAGCAGCGATGTAAATACAAAGACGATTTTGACGAATAAAACCTGCATACAATGGTCCAGAAAAATTCAAGCAACAACAAAGGGACTTATGGTTTTTTGCCGGCCCAGGGCATGAACCAGTCAAAAACGGGTGCCGCCCGCCCCCAGGGTGCATCAACCGGCATGGCAGCAGCTGCAATTTTTTTTCCCGCCGCATACGACGCGCGCGCGGCCTGCTGCCATGCGGTATTGGATCGGGCAGCACGCTCGTGCGCAGACCGCGCATTGATGGCGTGCCCGGCATCGACCAGAATTGCGGTATGCCTGCGTAGCGACACTGCCAGACTGCCCAAAAATTTCTGTGCCTGCCCTGCCCATTCAGTATGTGTTCGTTCGGATGGCGTAGTCGCTCGCGGACGAATGCGCAATGACACATTGGCGATGCCGCGGTCCTGCAGTTCCCACTCCTTACGTAAAATGGTCGCGTTCCTGTCAACCGCACCGGGCTGACTTTGAGGATCAAGCAGGGCTTGCCTGTTGTACCCGATCTGTATCCGGTCATCGACCACCAGCGCGTTGCCCTGCCGGTTACGCCAGCCCGCATGCCGCCCCTGGAAAAACCGGGTCGACAATTTGGCGTTGTCGATATCGCCTGCTCTGGCAAGCTCAAACGCACCAAAACGGCTGGCATGTTGCTCATACAACGCCACATCCTGCAGTCGCCCCAGCCCAGTCGCTGCTGCAAAAAAAATGAGCACGCATAAAAGCACAATCAAGCCTTCCGTGAGTGCCTGTCCTTGCTGGTGTTTCATATCAGCCTTCCTTTTGGGCCGGGTTCGGGACTAGATGAGCCTGCCAGAACGGATGCCACATTCCCGGTTGTTCACTGCGATACTGCCTTTTTTCACTGGCGGGCTCAAAGAACGTCTCTGCCGAGGCCGATACGACAAGTGTGGGCTGATCGGCAAAATGCTGCCTGACTGTAATCGTGAACCCCAACGGGCGACGGCGATAAGCCTCACGCACATCGTAAAAAGGGACCAGGCCGCCCCCCTCCCATTTAGGCTTGCCGGCAACGGCCCTTGAGTTTGCCAGCGGATTGGCGCTGCCGGAAAAAATATCCCAATTTGTGGCCCGGGTAACCCAGCGCCAAAAATCAATATCGCCAAAGTTATCTGGTGCGTTTTCTGAGTAAGGCATATCGGCCCCCGGCTTGATCGCGCGGCCTGGGATCCAGCCCCAGCCCATGGGGTATTCCCGGTAGTAGCAGCCGATATATTGATTGCTTCTGAGCGCATGATAGGACTGGGTATCTGTCGATTGCCAGTTGCCGCTGCTATCGAGCACTGTTCGGCCGCGCCGCCGCAGCTCGTGACGCAGTTGCGGGCATTGATACTGCACCATCCAGTTGTTGCGATGCACATGGTCGCGAGCATCCAGAAAATCATAAAGCGCCACCACGTCTTCAAGAAACCGTCGATAGCCTGCGGCTGGCCGGTAACGTGTGGTATAGGGCTTGCCGAGGTGATTGCGAGCCGTCCATGACAACGGCGCAGATTGATCCGCCGGATAGCTGACAGGCACGACCGTTGCCGGCTCACGAACCGGTCCGCCCTGTGTTAATAGCGCTTTGTGCGAAACAGAACTTTGCGGGAAATTCTGCTCAAGAACCTGCGTGATCGCCTGGTCCCTGGCGCTTTGCATGCTGTGATGAACCGCTACAGAGGCCGCCTGCAGCACATGCCGGACGATCCGGTCATGTTCTGCAAAAAGACGTGGCAGTTCGCCCCCTGTGCGGGCCATATCTCGTAACGCCAAAGCAGCGGCGGAAGCGGTGTACCCTGCCAGGTGCTGCGCGCCGAACATCATGCCGATCACATGGGCAGGCGGATTGAACGTCGCCAGCTGCTGACCCTGTGCTGCTGCAAACAGGCTCCAGGACCCGAGTGTCACCAGATGCGCCATTGCCACCTGGTGCGCAGTCTGCGTAAGATTGATATATGCTTGCATATTCAGCGCCCGGGCCTGTACCAACGCACCTGAATAGGCCGCCGCGTCGGCCGCATGCATCAGTCGCGCCTTACGCCCGACGACCTGCCCGACACCGAACTGATAGATCAGCGCCACGGCCAGCAGCATAATCAGAAAAAGGCCCAGCACCAGCGCCTGACCTCGCTGAGTGTCAAGCCGCATGTTCTGCCGATGTTTCAAATACATCCCACTCATGACAAATGCAATTACTGCCCGGTTGAGCCGCCACCGGCAGCGTCTGCATTGCCCGTAAAGCTTTTGAGCGATTTGGCTGCCGTTTGCCCTGCTGCGCGTTCAGCCGCGCTGCGGGCGGCCTGGGATTCGGCGGAGCCGTCTTCGCCGGCCAGTTCCCTGGCAATGGCTGCGGTCTGCGAACGCAGCGTTTGACCAAACAGCTGAAACACTGCAATAGCAGAAATAGCCACCAGGGCAACAACAATAATGTACTCGGTCATGCCCTGCCCGCGTTGTGCTTTTAAACGTTCCTGCATACCTGTCCTCCGATTGATTGATGAGGCAGATAGTGTGCCGTGCAGCGGGAACCGGTGCAATTCGCAGAATCCGACAGCGACATTTCCATATGCCGCGCCTTGCGCAATCGCCCCTGCCTGCCGGTGTATACGTTTTATGCATAACAGAATTCAAAACCGGCCCATTGCGCTTGCAGCCACAGCCTACTAACATGAGCAGCAAGCGAGCTAATATGCCACTTGAAATACCACCTCTAAAATACCGCCTTTGAATATCACCAAGGAACGCGACCCATGTTTGACTGTGCGCCGGCAAAAAAGCACACCGAAAAGATCACCTTCGATGTTCCCGTCAATGCCTGCGACAGCCATTGTCATATCTTCGGCCCGGCCGAGCGCTTTCCATTTGATGCCAATCGCTCCTATACGCCACCCGATGCTGGCTTTGACGATCTGAATACCAAACAGGCCAATCTGGGTCTGGGCCGCGCCGTACTGGTCCAGCCCAACTGCCATGGTTATGATATGGCAGCGATCACAGACGCCATAGGACGAAGCCGGGGTCAATATCGCGGGGTGGCGCTATTGCCGGCACACGTGAGCCGGGAACAGTTGCAACAACTGGACCAGGCCGGCATTCGAGGCGTGCGCTTCAATTTCGTTGCGCATCTGGCTGGCGCTACCATCGACGACGTGACGGCCATGGCCGGAAAAATTGCCGATTTGGGCTGGCATATCTGTATTCACGCCGATGAGATTTCACTGCTGCGCCTGCTGCCGGACCTTAAAAATCTCACTGTCCCCTTTGTGATTGATCATATGGGGCGAATCGACACGAATAAAGGCTTACATAGTGAAGCCTTTGAAACGCTGCTGCAACTGCGTCACTGTCAGCAGGCCTGGGTCAAAATTTCAGGAGTGGATCGACTGGCCGGCGGCGCCGCGCCTTATACGGCAGGCCATATGTTCATGAAAGCCATTATCGACGCCATGCCCGATCGTACGCTATGGGGCAGCGACTGGCCGCACCCAAATGTCACAGGCGAGGTGCCTGATGATGGCCTGTTGCTCAATATCTTCGGCGCCCTGTGCGAGAACCCCGCACTGCGCAAGAAAATCCTGGTTGACAACCCCCAGGTGCTTTATCGATTCGATGATAACCAGGCAACCGGAGCGGCCGAATGACTATATCAACTGTCATAGTCATCCGTATTCCCGGCATTCGGCTAACCCGAGAGCACTGCGATGCGTTGCTCAGTAACGTGCTGGGCGCCAGTGACAACCGTGCCCACCTGTGCCATGCCGTTGACGCGCCCGAGACTTATATCTATCTTGCAGATGCCCTGGATCGCGCCATGCTGCAAGGGTCAACGAAAATCACAAGCGAGGTCATGTCGACCGGTGCACTGGCAGCTGCCATTGCGCAGTACTACCCCAATGCGAGCACAGACCTGCTGCAACTGACGCTGGATCTGCGTGGCCAGGCCTGGGACAAAACAGCGGCCTGGCACTACGTTGTGGAAACCGATGTTGACCCCGCCGCCGAGGCCGACTTCAATGACTGGTATACGCAAGAACATATGCCTGGCCTGGCGGCCGTACCAGGCACCGTCAGGGCCATGCGCCTATACAACTCTGATGGCGCGCCGCGCTACCACGCGCTCTATTTGCTGCAGACACAAGACACCTTTGGTTCACCGCAATGGCTCACAGTCCGGGGCTCCGAATGGAGCAGCCGGGTACGCCCGCACTTCAAAAACACCAAACGCACCATGTTCAACATTATCAAGTAAGGAACGCGATGACCCGCCTATCAGCGCCGGATCCGGCCAATATGAACGACCATCAAAAGCAGGTATATGCTGCTATTGCCGCAGGCCCACGCGGTCAGGTGCGCGGGCCACTAGCCATCTGGCTGAACCGACCCGGTCTGGCCGAACATGCGCAGGCGCTGGGTCAATACTGCCGCTATGACTCAAGCCTGTGCACACGCTTGTCTGAACTGGCTATTTTGACGATGGCGGTGCTGTGGCAATCTGAATTTGAGTGGTGGGCGCACAAGCCAATCGCGCTCAAAGCGGGTATTTCACAGGACACCATTGACGCGCTGATGAATAATCATCAACCCATTCCCTTTGCGCAGGAAGACGAACAGGTTGTACATGATTTTGTGCACACGCTGGTGACCACCCGTCAGATACCTCAGCGGCTGTACGACAAAGCAATCGACACGCTGGGTCAGGACAACGTCGTGGACCTGGTTGGGCTGGCCGGGTACTACACCCTGATATCAATGACCTTGAATGTTTTTGAAGTGGGACTGCCTGAAGGCGCGCAGGCGCAGCTCACAAGACAAACCCAGGTCTGAGCGGCGATTTAAACATCGAGGCAAACGCTGTGTGCATGGGCATATGACATCCTGCTGCCAGGACACAGTAGCCAAGACACATTACTCACATGTGATGAGACATCGCTGGCGAGCGGGTACATAACGTTAACTGCTGCCCAGGGTTTCGTAGGCCTGCAGCCGGGCCGGATCAGGGATATAAACGTTCCTGCCTTCTACCGTGATAAGGTTGCGCACACACAGATCGCGCATGATGCGCGAAAAATGCTCTGGGGTGATGTTCAGCAGCGAAGCAACCAACGCCTTATTCGTGTCAAAGTAGAACTGCCCGCCGTCCTGAAGCTGCGCATGCTCAAGAAAATAGTCGACCACACGCTGAGTAGCCGATTTGAGCGTGTAAGATTCAATGTCCTTAAGCAACCCATATACCCGGCGACTCATGTTGCTGAGCATGCGCATGGCAAATGCCGGCTCGCGTTCAAGTAAGGCAAGCATACCGTCCTTTGCAATATGCACTAAAAACAGACTGCTGGTCGCCTGCGCCGACACCAGATTTTCCATATTCTCCAAAAAGACGCCCTCTTCTCCGAAACTATCTCCCGGTCCCAGC
>Ga0308158_10001934_pt1 | contig 20540 bp, 20 predicted proteins | sample PhyBR2_FD_201038 | JGI IMG/M metagenome (GOLD analysis project Ga0308158, IMG submission 201038) | Phyllosphere microbial communities from UC Gill Tract Community Farm, Albany, California, United States - DLSLB.R2 | ecosystem: Host-associated > Plants > Phyllosphere > Unclassified | place: USA...
CCCGACTTATCAATGCGCCAGCCACGGGCATTATCGGCATAATCATTGGACTGAATATAATTGCCGATTTTTGCGTTATCGATTGTGCCGTCTTTGATAAAAGCACTGTCAATAAATACCTGCCCATCAATAACGGCAAACGGTGAGTATTGGTGATCCCCGCTACCGCTCATTAACACGAACTGATTGGCATTGAATCCTACGCGCGTCACCACCGGCTTTCCGGCCTCAGCAAGCACAGCGATCGACATTCCCGCATTGTAGAACACGCCATTCACCCGCACGCCGGCTTTCAACGTATGAATGGCTGTCGCGCCGTCGGCATCAACTGTTGCCGTCAGTTTGTCTTCCAAAACCGCAACCATATCGCCAATCTGTGCCTGCACCTGCGTAGACATTTCAGCCAGTGCATTATCGACCTGAGCGATTGTGGTTTTCACGACAAGAATATCAGCACGCACCTCACCGTATTGCGCCCACTGATGATCGACGGTTGCATTGTTGGCCAGCGCATTCTGAATGATGGCTTCAATGTTGGTATCGATGTCACCCGTAAGGCGATCACCGTCCTTATCCGTCAGGAAACCATCGCCTATCCCCTCCAGGTAATCCCCAGCATTCGCATTTGCCTGTCCCTGCACCCACTCAATCCAGTCGCCCTGGTTGCCGGTCTTGTCTTGTAGACGGGCACGGAACCAAAACACCTGTCCTGCTTTTAGCCCCGTCATTATGTAGCTGCGTTGCGGATAAGGGACATCAGCAAGCAATAAAGCATCCTGCCCATCTTGCGATATAGCGTATTGGATTTCTGTTTTCAGCGTGTCTTCTGCGCCGGCCGGGAATCCCCAATCAAGCTGAATGCCCCACAACAACGGGGAGGCAGTAAACCCGACAGGCTTCGGCGGCTTACCCTCCTTCCCTTTCAGTACGGTTTCAGGGGCGTTTGCCCATACGCTGGAAATCTCCGCCGCGTTAATGGCACGTACACGAGCCTGATATCGACCGGCATAAATCCCAGGCACCTCAAAACCCTGCGTTGACGTTCTGGCCGCCGGTATCCAGTTGCCATTATCACGCCGCCACTCCGCCTCATAGGCAATGGCACTTTCAGCCCGATCCCATGTAACACGTAGTGTGGCCACGGCCAGCCCTTGAATAATGGCTGACGACTCACCTATCTGAACATTCTTCGGCGGCGGCTGCACACCTGGCGGGATAACGCTGATCGGCGGGTCTTCAATCCGCGCACCTGTATCGATTTTTGCAAATTTATTTGGGTCATGCTCGACAGCGGTAATATCGAACGATACCCCGTCATCGCCTTCTTTAATGCCTGTAACGCGGAATTGCTGCAGTGCAAGGTCTGACGCGTCAACTGCCCACACGGCCTCAGCAACCGGTGTTTCGGAATACGCCGTCGTGACCGTAACGGTTTTACCCGATACAGCCGCAATGGTTCGCCCCTCGGCCTTACCGCTTGGCAGGTTCAAAATCAAACGTTCGCCAACAGCTGCGGAGGAAACCCGATCAAGGTTGATATTGCGGCCATCTACCGAACTGATACGGCCACCGAGCGGCCGCCCTGCCAGCATTTCATCAGCTACGGCAATAATCCAACCAGGCAACGGCACTTTGCCATCAAGGCCCACGGTGAATGACACCAGGCGATCCTTGTCGTTGGTGTGTAACAGCCATTTACCCCGGCGGATACCTTCAGACTTTCGAATACACCCGATCGCCGTCAGGTCAGCTTGTTTGATGCCATAACGTCGAATTAGTGATTGTTCTGCGACTGGCTCTATCGCGTCCTGATAACCGTTTGCCGGGTCGCTCCAGCTCACCATGCAGGTGCTGTAATGCGTTTTCTCGCTGGCGCTGGCATAGGTAAACTTGCCATCTTTAACGTTGGCGCGGGTGAAAATGTATTTAACATCGGCGGGCATGTCGGCCAGGACATTCATGCCGTTGTTTGCCCAGAACGTAGAGCCGCGATAAATAGACGCGATGTCGCGTAGTACGTTCCAAGCATCCTCTTGTGACTGGATGTAAACATCACACAGAAAACGCGGTTCTTTTCCGTCACCGCCCCGGCCATCCGGCACTAACTGATCGCAATACTGTCCAATCTGGTACAAGTCCCATTTCGTCAGCGCGAGGTTTTCAGCCTTTACTCGGGTTCCGATAGAGAACCGGTCATTTATCATCAGGTCATAGGTTATCCAGGCGGGGTTATTCGTCCATGCTGTTTTAAATGTCCCGTCCCACACCCCGGTATATTCCCGTGTCTCAGGGTTATAATTCGATGGCACGCGGATAATTCTGCCTTTTGGCTCACAGGAAACTTGTGGGATATTAGGAAACTGCTTTGCATCGAACTGGATAAATAACAGCGCTGTTTCTGGATAGCGCAGTTTGGCATCTATCGTCTCTGTAATTGCCTCAATAACCATCTTATCGGCTATACGATTACTGGTGCTGTTCGGCGTCAAACGACGAGCGCGAACCTGCCAGCCAGTTAAAGCCGGGGGTAAATCGATACGGTGACTGCGTTCATATTTTGTTGTTGTTTTGCCATCAACAGCAGTGCGCAGAGCTTCTTGATAAGCGCCGCCATCGGTGGCAACGTCGATCGCATATTCAATGCGATACCCCACAACGTCCCCATTATCCTGCTGTTGTTGTAATTGCGCCCAAGAATCCCTTAAACGCACAGCAGAAAGTTGGGTATTGGTCACCGAACGAACCCAGTCGCGCTCACTCGTCAACTCGGTACTGACCGTGATTTCATTTTCAACATCAGGCATTCCGGGGATGTAATCCTGATGTGGTGTACCTGAGCGGAACTCCCATTTCACGCCGGGGAAATTTTCAGTGCCATCTGCTGACGTCAGCGGAGTGCCATCGAGAAAAATTCGGGTACCATCAAGTTCGCCGGCAAACTCTCCCTCACCCAGCGCCAGAAGTATTTTTGCGTAAGATGTGGACTGCAAAGAATCGGGTGATTCTGTCGGAGTGCTTGGGCTGCTGCTACCACCTTTACGGCCTTCAATAACGTGCATTCTTTTCTCCAGGCGTAAAAAAACCCGCCGGAGCGGGTTCTGTAAATCAGCGTATTTTAATTACTGCTGGTCTTCTGCGTAGATGCCAGCGGAGATAATGGCACCACCTATGCGGCGCTGGCCGTAGAGGATCGGAACCGGATTACCCTGCGCAATGCTATTTACCGGGCCGCCGAATGCGTATGACGGTTTATTGTCCGGATCTTGGCGTGATGCTAGTCCGCCCTGCATCGGTGATAGCATTTGGATAACCCCGCCAAGCATCATAGCGCCACCCATCTGCATCATATAGCTCCCCCACGCCGCACCACCTAGCGCTTGCCCCCAGGGGGTAAATGCACCAATAGCGCCGATTACAACCATTACGGCCCCGAGAATAGTTTGGAACATACCTGCTTTTTTACTACCAATAACAACAGGGGCTATACGGATATCAGCCCCATTAGAAGGGAAGGATAAATCATCCTTTGAGAGGTTACGCTTTCCCTCGAAAACAGCGAATGTGAGTCCGCGATCTTTGCTCTCTAAAAGAAATTTTTGCAAATCTGGAAAATTCACACATAGAGCTTTAATGGCCTCTTGAGGGCTATCTACAGCAAAGCGATGAACACGCCCAAATTTCTCACCAAGTACTCCATAAAGACGTATAAATTTTACTTCCGGAATTAATATCGGCATACGGTCTCCAATAAAAAAACCGCCGAAGCGGTTTTAATCTTTAGTTCACTAATATCTTGGGCTTTGCCTTATCGCACATACTCCCCCATGTTTCAGAAAACCCGCCACTACCATCATCGAACACCAACTGACCATTTTCCAAAGAATAGGTAAAACGCGTATCCCCTGTATATCCACCATAACCATTTTTTGCGTTTACAGTGCCACATAAGGTAAATCTGTCCTTACCTTGGTAAGAGTATCCAAATTTAGCCGAGTCAGGATCTTTTAGGCTTTTTAATACCGCTGACTGACCAATTTCCACCAGGCTAGATGCGGTGTTCGTGTTAACAGGGGTATCATCTATCTTCTTTTTTGGATAGAAGAACACAAAAGCCAAGAACAAAATAACCACCGCAATAAAAATTAAAAACTTCTTATTCATTTCCATTATCCCTATAGAATTCCACGTCCATATGATAGCAGCAGATCAGTCGTTGTAACGCAAAATGGTGATAGTCCGTTCAGCCCAATACCCGCCATAAGGTACCCGGTTACTGAGTTGTCCGTACATGTGATGCAGCATAATGCCATCGCCCAGATAAACCGCTGCATGATTTGGTTCTTCTGCCTTCACCTGCATAACGATTACGTCGCCGATCTGCACCTCGCCCGAGGCAGGTACGAAGCCCGCCTCGGCGTAAAGTTTCATATAGAGATTTTCCCCTCTATCCCACCAGCCATCTGTCCGTTTAAAATTCGGCAGCGTGATGCCACGCTCGAGCTGATACCAATCCCGGATAATGGCGTAGCAGTCCCAGAATCCATGCACGAACGGGCGTCCAAGCAACGGCTTGATGCCCACAGTGGGCATCAATTCCCTGATATCACCTTCCGGCCAACTGGCAATGATCCACGGCAACTGTGACAGGTCACACTGTGCGATATCGAGTTGGCTGGGTTGGGTTGTTGCATCAGGGTGGCTGTGGACAATCGCAACAATTGTGCCGGCATCTTCAGCAGCAGCGTAATCCTCCGGCGACAAACTGAATTGTTCCGTTGGCTCCGGTGCCTGATTGCGACAGGGGATATAGCGCTGCCGGCGGCCGTTCTGCACCACCAGCCCACAACACTCCCGTGGATACTCCCCCGCCGCGTGCGCCAGTACGGCGCTGATTATCTGTTTACGCATCATCACCTCTTCAGCAATGCCGAACCGGGGAAACCACCGAACGGTAATTGCTCTGTAGCACCCCAGCGTTTTTTGCAATCACTGAGCAGACCGCCGCAGGCGTCCTTTGATGGATCGTCAACAGGATTGCCGTCTTCATCAAAATATCGCGTTCCCGTGTATCCACATGATGCCCCGCGGTACTGCCCGCGAATGCACCAGGTGCAAAGGCTATGGATTTGGCGCGTAGGGATTTGAATACCCTGCAGGTCTGCCGGTGAAGAAAGCTGGAACTCAATAACTTCATTATCTTCGCTGGTCTTGTTCTCGATATAGAACACATCCAGCTTTTCCTTTGTCGGATCAGCCTCTGCATTCCCATTAGGGAAATTACGAACGTCAAGATATTGAGCGAAGGTAAAATGTCGAGTCACCTTGGCCTGGGCCATGTTCTGATATGCCAGACACATAGCAGAAATGGTTCCGTCCAGGTTGGCCACACGCAACGTTGGCGTTGGTGCACTGCCATCATTGGTCACTTCAAACCCCGTAGCCTCAACTGGCCACGGTTTGTATTCTTGCCCCTGCCACCAAATCGATTTCGCAGGGAGTTGATCAGGATCGCCGCCGCCGGCGATCAGTTCATCTTCGGTATAAGGGATCGGATAGTTATGGAAAAACAACTCCGGACCGTCGAACATGCTGCCGTCAACATGGAACAAATAGACCTTGCTCCCCGGCCGCAGCAGTTGGAGATCAGCATTGATTGACATAATTTTTCCTACGGGTGATATGCGCGGGTGAATGTTACGGTCAGGATATAATTACGGCCCTGAGCATTGGCAAAGGTCGGCGTTATGGTAAAAGCCCCAGCATCGTAGAGCCCCAACTGGTACAACGGATTACGCCACTGAAATGAACGGTATCCGTTATGCTCTCGTAAAAAAGACACGATCGGTTCAATAAAAGACCAAGGGCCCGAAAACGTTAATGGCCAGCTTTCCTTTTCGCTGTTGATGCCATCACCGGTTACCTGTTTGTAGCCATCACCGAACTGTACTTCCCTGACAACCGGCTCAAATTCTCCCGCCGAACCATACCGGGGTGGAAAGCTGAACGTTTTAAGTTGTGCCATTAGCCCCTCCCTCCACGAATAGCGCGGTTTAATACACCGTTTTGGCTGAGATCCTTATCCCGTAACTCACGGTATTTCTTGGCTACATAGTTGCCAATATCAGCGCCAAACGATTCCAACCCTGGTGCCGTTTGCTGTTGTGATGCCTGCCCATTGCTGTCGATGGTGATATTCACCTGTGGTGCCGCTCCGGTCGGGCCTGCCGCGGCAGTGTTATAGGCACTGACGCCCAAACGACCATCTGGACCACGCTTCAATGGCAATATCCCCTCGTAACCAGCCTCACCCATCACGCCAGCACCTTTGGCAAACGCAAAGAATGTCGGCTGATTCACAACCTGCCCACTGTAAGCACTCAGCGAAGGTGAAGAGTATGCGCCGCCCTTGGCATTAGCGAACATAGGGACAGAACCGGGGTTGTTACCAGCACCGCCCGAGAAAGCGCCAAAGAGACTTTGCAAACCTTGAGACATCGCCATTCGCAGCGCGATTTTGGCCAGGTCTGAAAGGATTGAAACAGTGAACGACCTAAACCCGGCTTTTCCCGTCGTCACAAAAGACGTCAGCGCATCTTCCATACCAGAGAATGCCCCCGTGAAGAGTGATTTAGTCATACCGGCTGTATCGGCGGCCTGATCCTGATAGTTACTCCAGGCAGAAGAAGCGCCTGCCATCCAGTCCCCTCGCAGCCTGTCTTCCGCCGCGTAATAATCCTTCGCGGCCTGTAACTGGCGCTTATAGCCAGCATCATCCAGGCTCCCGCCCTGGTTCAACCACCCTTGTCTAAGCTGAGCAAAAGTGCTTTCACGCTGGCCAGCACGATCCCCCAAACCGGCACTGCGCTGCAATGCCTGCTGTTTCTCCGCCATTTGAGTGACATATTTGGTCGAAGCGTCCTGCAGTTTGTTGAGCCGTTCCTGCTGGGCAATTTGATCGCCGAGCGCGGCCTTCTGCTCCGCCAGCGCCAGTACTTTATCCTTGCTGGATAACAAGGATTTCTCCTGTGCGGATAGTTGACGTTTACTGGCGGCCTCTTCCAGCACAGTGAATTGCGCCTGCGCTTTCCAGAGATCCTTGCGCTGCTGGCTTATCGTGTCATTCAGGCCAGTATGTTGCCGTAAAACCTCCAACTGAGACTGCAGAGCCAACAAATCAGATTGAGAACTATCTGCCGCCCGATCGCCTGCAGGAGTTCGGTATTGAGGCGCTTTTGGGGATTTTGGATCCTTGAACTGTTCGTTAATCCGTTGAATCTGCTTATCACGCTCTGCAGCAGTCTTGATGATGCCGTTGTTGAATGCCTCATTCGTCTGCCTGATTAATTTCGCGCGCTTTTCTTCCTTGGTCTGCAGTGTGGTAGCCAGAGCATCTTGCTGTTGCGCCAAGCGCAAACGCTCCTGCTCATTTTCCTTTTGCTGCTGGCCTACGGTCTGTATGCCTTTCTCTGCACCACTTCGCAGGTTCATGGCATCAAGTTGAGCATTCAATAAATCCAGTTCTTCACGCCAGGCCTGCAATTTACCATTGCGCTGGTTGTAGCCAGTGCGTTCAGAATTGGCAATCTGCCGTTGAATGCTTGCCGCACGAGATTGCAATTCGGCAGTAGCCTCACCGGCCGTCTTGTCTCGGAAAACCCCCGTAATGGCATCCCACATCCCGCCAGCCATATCCTTCAGCGTACGCATATAGGACTCAACCGAGGAAAGCTCGGCTTTCATTTTCACTGCCGTACCATGCATCGCTTCGGCAGCAAGATCAGAGGCCAGTTTTACTGCATCCATCTGCCGACCTTGCTCTTCCAGAGATCGTATGTTGGCGTACTGCTCAGCAGTAAGGAAATGCAGGCTTTCATTCAGCGCTAAAATTCCCTGGCTTGGATCCTTGGCAATCGCAGTAAATTTGCCGGCCAATACGTCCAGCCCTTCGCCGCTCTCTTTCGCATAGGCGGCAATCGCCTGGCTTATCTGTGAAAAATTAGTTCCCGATGTGGCGCCGGCAGCAATCAGTGCCTTGAGGGAGTCAGTCACTGAAGTAAATGAACGCCCGGCAGCCGTACCTTGGTAAACCAAATCTTGCAGGCCTTGTTTGGTTAACCCAGATACACCATTGGTCCGTACCAGCTCACGATTAAGATCGGCGATCCTTTTACTGCTGTCGTACGCATCATAAGCCAGTAACCCCATCACCGCGGCGGTGCCACCGATAAGCAACCGTGCCGGCGTTAACAGACTGAGCATTGCTTTTAGTGCATTACCGGCACCACCAAAGCTATCTTTGATCTGGCCCCCCTGCTGAATGGCAACCAGCCATACAGGCGCACCCGATGCTAAAGAGGTTGTAATGTCGGTGATCTGCATCGGTAATTGGCGCATAGCCATTCGATATTGACCAGCCGAAATCGTGCCTCCCTTCCAGGCGCTCTCCTGTTCCCTGATTTTGGCAATCAGAGGTGCTGCCTGTTGGGAAATACCTAATTGCGCAGCCTTATACTCCTGGATTTGAGCGTTTGTTTTACCCTGCAATTCAACTTGTTCACGCAACGTGGACAAATAATTTTCCCGTTGCCGTTGTGCTCGCTCAGCCTCACGCGTGGCAGCACGTTCAGCTGCTTCCTGTTCCGCAAGAGCTGCCTTCAAACCACGTGCGGCTATTGCTGCTGCGCGTTTTTGATCAGCCTCACGGCGAGTCGCAGCCTCTTGCTGGCGTAATGATTCAATAAGAGGAGCGGCTTCTTGGCTGATCCCAAGTTGAGAAGCACGATACGCTGCTGATTCAGATGCTGACGAACGGAAAAGCGCATTCTGATCACGCAGTTTTTGAAGAAAGGCATTTTTGGTTTGCGTAGCCTCGCGTTCTGCTTGAGACAAAGCACGCTCTTTCGTCGCCGTTTCCGTCACCAGCGAGAGGTAATCGCCCTGCGTAATATTGCCGGCAGCCCTGGCTACCCGGATTTGCTCCTGGATGACACGAAGTTCCTGCAGGCTGTTTTCCGTACCCCTTATCGCATCGATCTGGCGAAAAAATGATGCTGTAAGACGGTCCTGCGCATCCCCGGTAACCTGTGATTGCTGCTGCTCTTCACGAAGACGGGCGCTAAGTTCCGCAATACGTTGATGGGTTTCATCCACGGCCCTTGATGCTTCAGACCATTTCCCCTTCATGCCATCCACGGCGATAGCCTGGCTTGCCTGCATCTTGGTGGTAGCGCCGGCGCTGTTTTCCGCTATCCCACTAATGGTTGCAGCCTGGCGTTCAGCCAGTCGCCGCATCCGTTCGGTAGACACATCCGCTTTTCGGCTAGACTCAAGCAACTGACGCTCAACGCGCCCCATCTGCTCCTGAAAAGAAACGGTGTTTGCATCCAGATTGACGACGAGATCAGCAATCTGCTCCGCCATAACGTACCCCTCCGAAAATCCCCTCCCCGATCAACATAAGTTCATCGTCTGTTTGCTCTGTTTCCGGCTCGGGCGGGGTTAATATGCTGAAATCACCGGGATAAATATCTTCATCACCGGAAGTAAACAGAGCCACCATGGTTGCCTTGAGTGATGAAAACTCAGCATCGAGCAAGGCGTCAGAAAAGCGGTTTTCCCGGTAATATCCTGCCCACTCGCCCAGCTCCGTCGAACTGATCTCTGAAAGCATCCGCCGCCAGTCCGGGCGCTTAAACTCGCGTGCCAGGCACATGGCAAAATGGATTTCGGAGGCTAGGGCTTTTCCGGGGTGAGCTCTTCCCTGGGATCTGGCAGGGCATGTTCATCGGTATCTGAGTGTTCAACCTCGGCCGGTACCATATCGCTCAGCACCAAGACCTTCTGGCTACAGCCGGCAATCGCCGCACCAGACCATTCCACTAAAATAGTCTGCTGCAGTGTTTCAACATCTTGCTTTTTATCGCTATGCCAAAGCGATGCGGCCACCAGCCAGGCGTTAATGCGCAGGCGCATCGTGGTAAAAGCAATGTTTCGGTCAGAATCGCTGGTATCTTCCGGCAGTGCATCGAACTGATCGGCTGATTTTTTAATAAACGAAAGATAATCAATACGTTGCAATCCAGAAAGTTCACTCACTTCCACTTTCTGACCGGCATAGTCAAACGTGTCTTTTTTCAGCATAAATCCACCAATAAAAAACGCCCCTTACGGGGCGCTATATTAAAATTAAGCCACAGTGATCTTGGCAATAGCCACCAGCAGACCATCGTTTGTCATCCCGATGATGTCCACGCTACCGGCTTTTACCCCTTTCACTTTGGCCACATTGCCATTTTGAGTTACCGTTGCCGTTGCCGGCGCAGAGGTACTCACTCGCAAACCGGCATCAGTCGCATTGGTCGGCAGAACGTTAAAGGTCAAATCCACGGTTGCCCCGACTGCAACGTTTGCGGTGGTCGGCGCGACGGTTACACCCGTGACAGGCACGACTGGCGAATCACCGTCTTCAGCAATGTACGGACGCCCAGTATTGGTCACTTTGATGGAGCGGGTGATCACCTCTTTGGCGGTCACGGTTTTCCCCAGGCTGCTTATCCAGCCTTTGAACACATCAACGGCGCCATTCGGGTATTTGACCTTGTAACCACGGACCTCCCCGGAATGGAACCACGCTACCAGACCTTGCTGGCCAGTTTCGCCGGGCTTCCAGGCTAACGTCAGGTTAGCCTCACCGGCGGACTTCGCCCCTTGAGCCGTCGCATTCCAGTCAGCGTCTTCATCATCGAGATAACTGTCGTCATAGGAATCAGCAGTGATTTCACCCGGCTGCAGCTCCTTGATTTTCGCCAGCCGTGTCCAACCATCATCACTGAGCGGGTTGCTGTACGGGTCGCCATTACCCGTATAAAGCCAAAAGGTTGTCCCGGCGCCTTTTACTGGCGCCAAAGGATTTGGAGTTTTTGCCATTATTGGCTCCTTACATGGTGTAGGTCAGTTGGTAGGAAATATCGGCGGCACCCCAGGTGGCCATGTCATCATCCCGTTGGTAGTTGTAACCCACGGGGATCATGGTTTCAGCCAGACTTGCCATATCAGGAATATCATTCAGAACAGGATAGATTTTCTCTTCTACCCACTGATCCAGCGCCGCATCAGGCTGGGTCGCCTTGAGATACACAACAATGTGCAAAATGGCGTGCCAACTATCCTCGTCCAGCGATGCGCCCGTATAACGTGCGTCATCAAGAAACACGGCCACGGCCGGCAAATCATTTTCATCAACGAACGCCGGCCTGCCGTCGAAATAGGTCACATCATCCGTGATTGTTGCGCGACAACGGTCCAGTATCGCGTTGCGGATCTCAGCATGCTTAATCATCCAATTTTCCTCGCAAGATAAAGCCGCAACTGGTTTTTCAGGGCATATCCCATTTCCTTGCCCATATCGGTTTCCAGCAAACGCCGCGTTTCTTCCTGATAGGCTTTGGTCAGAGGTGTTACCAACGGAATTTTGACGACTTCGATCGGATAACGGGATCGACCAACACGTCGCATGACATGCCAGCGGCCGTTGTTTAATTGCTGAATAAATGCATTGCGGAAGGTGTAGCGCCCAATCTTCAAGACGCTGCCCTGTTTACCCACAAATCCAGCACGACGGGATAGTTGTAACCTTGCAGCCCCCAGCTTGATCGCCGGCAAATTACCACGGTTGATCGAGAGCGTTGCCCGCGGCGGGTTTTGTTCGGCACTGGCCCGGCGCAACCGGGCACGCTGCCTGATCAATTTCTGCTGCACCCGAACATCTTCGGCCACCAGTTTGGTGCTACGACTTATTGCTCGTCCTGCAACGCGGTTCAATGACTGCGCCGTCGCGCGCGGCACCATGGACTTGCTGAGGGTGTTCAGATTACGAATGGCCTGCTCTATGCCTTTCATGCCGATCCCCTTATTCAATCCAGATATGTGGCTTACCGTTAAAAAGCTGGTGACGCGTCACGATGTAGTTTTTGCCAGTGAAAATCACCGCGTCATTTCGGTGTGGTCGATACCCCGCAGTGAAAATCACCAACGAAATACCGTCACCACTCATCGCCTGCAATTCAGGGATAAAATGGGCTTCCACCGCAATGTGATCAGCGCCACCCAGCGTGACAGGCTTGCCGAGCCGGGAAAGTGTGACGCTATCCATCCTGGCGGCCATCCTGTCAAACGGATTAGCCATTGAGTTTTACCGCAATCACAGTGACGTCTTTCGCCGCGGCTTCCCAGGCATAGCCGGCGGCCACAGCGTCAGTCGCGACCAACTGCACCACGCCATCCTTGATAAACACCTTTTTGCCAGCCGGGATTACATCAGCCACCAATTTAGGCAGTTGAAATACCCCTGAGACAAAGCCATCACCGGTGCGACCGCTGGCGATATCCGTGATCGCCACAGCGACCAGGTCCCCCACAATAACCGGGGATCCACTGGTGATATCCGTTGTGGCCGTGATAGCGATGGTGTTGCCGTCTTGCACGAAGTTCTTAGCCATTTGAAACTCTCCATACGGCCCCTCACAGGGGCCGAATTTCAGGTATAAAAAAAGCCCGTCAGGGCCGTCATGTTTGCGCTGCTGGCTTATTTGCCGGAGGAGTAAGTCATGCCGCGGTGATCGATCGGGGCAACACCCGCATCAATGCGAACCTTGGTCGCGATACCGTCAGTATTGAAACCCTCTTGCTGATCGATATATGGCACGTCAACGCCGTTGAGATATGCGACCTCGATAGTGTCGCTGCCCTTGGCTGATGCCAGATACCAGGCGGCCGGATCAGCGTCGTCAAGGCGCGCTTCACCAATCACCGAAGCAAAGTTTTGGATCGGGTTGATAATGCCGGCATTGATATCAGCCCCTTTCACGCTGGCCGACTTGATTGTCTGGCTAGCAATCGTTTCCAGAGCGGTTGGTACCAGCAGGAATGCCGGGCGAATGTTCAACGAGCGGCCGGTGGTCGGTTCTTTCTGCGTACGCATCAGCTGACGGGCTTTATCCAGGTTACCGACGTCAATGGCGCCGGTGGTCATGTTTTTGTGGTCAGCGCTAAACAGCTTTTTACCGTCCGACATGACTTTGTTATCCACCAATACGGCGTAAACCAGATCGCCGATCGTCGCTTTTGCCGCGCGGCCCATCTTCATCGGCACATCCGTCAGTTGGTTGAGATCGTCGTTGATAATGGCCTGGCGGGTGATAGAGAAAATTTCCCCATAGGTGGCCAGTGCAATTTTTTCACCGCGATCGCCGGTGGTAACGTACTTGTACTCGGCCCCCTCACGTACCTGCCGCAGCGACGGGAACCCACCCAGGCCGACGCGGGTCGCGGTTTTAAAGTCTGAAAGTTGGCCTTTTTTGGTCCACTGTTCAAACGTTTCGGCAGCTTCTTCCCACCCCTGCAGAATCGACTTATTCGCCACATCCAGCAGAATGTTGCCAAAATCTGAGGTGCTGTGTGTCAGCGCCAAACCGACCATTTGAACCGGGTTTAACGTCGAAACGCTAATCCCGCGCTCGGTCAGCGACATACGCGCCAACTCGCGCAGCGTCATACCGTTATAGGCATTACTGTTGTCACGCTCTTCATAGCCGGCGCGGGCCATCAACATCTGGCGGACACCATCGCCAACAATGTTCCCGTTACTGATATGCGCTTGGGCGCCGATCGCGATTTTGTCTGACGGGGTTGTCCCTTTACCCAGCATTTCAAGCAATTTGTCTTTTGCCGCGGAGACGGTGCAATCAATATCAGCGATGCAGCTAGCCTGCAGCTCCTGATGCTTGCCGCCAAACATGGCAAACAGGTTATTGATATCGGTCACACGGGCCTTTTGTTCAGCCACCACCTGCGCACGGATCGCAGCAGCATCCACGCTATTTTCAGGTGCGGACGGTGCTGGTTGTGGCATAGGCTGCGGAGCTGGAATCGTGCTGTTACGCGGCGGGGTGATCAGGTTACGGATAGAATTTGGCATTTTTTCAAAATCCTCAATGCGTTTGGAATGAATACAGGCCATGGCCTGCAGAGAGGGAGTGACCTGATCAGCAAAACCTAGAGCGAGGCATTCTTTGCCATCCATCCAGGTTTCATCGTCAAGCATGGCGGCGACTTCATCTGCCGACTTTCCTGTTTTAGCGACATAGGCCGGGATCAACACGTTCTCGACTTTATCCAGCAAGTCGGCGTAATTTCTCATGTCGTTAGCATCGCCGCCGGCGAAGCCCCAGGGTTTGTGGATCATCATCATGGTGTTTTCCGGCATGATGACGGGGTTGCCGACCATCGCGATCACTGACGCCATGGAAGCCGCCAGGCCGTCAATATGTACAGTGATCGCGGCACCATGATTTTTCAGAGCATTAAAAATGGCGATGCCGTCAAAAACATCGCCACCCGGGGAGTTGATATGCAGGTTAATTTGGGTAATGTCGCCCAGTGCCTGCAAATCTTTAACAAACTGCTTGGCCGTGATCCCCCAGTAGCCGATCTCGTCATAGATGTAGATATCGGCGGAGCTGTTGGCCTTGGCCTGCATGCGAAACCAGGAGTTATTTTTTCCGGCGTTCGCTTTCGGACGATGACTCGCCCTGTTTCGTTGCTTCGGCACTGGTGCCTCCTTTGTCGTTGGCGGGATCGGTATCAAACACCAGCCCCAGCTTGTTGTTTTCGTCTATTTCTGCTTTTCGCCGGCGCTTAACTTCAGATGGATTTGCACCGCGAGAACGGATCCAGTCGCTTTCTGTTGCTGCGCCACCGCGCACCTGCACTTTCCAGCCATTGGCCTCTTTCAGCGGGTCAATCCACGGCATCACCGGACCGCTATACACGGCGTTAAACAGTGATTTCATGTCGAGATCGGCCGGTGTTTTTATCACGCCAGAGGTGATTGCCATCTGTAGCCAGTTTCGGTAATTCGGCCGAGATATCGCGGCAACGAATGAGTCCTGCAGAATGTTGTAACCTTCGAATGACTCCACCAGCTCTTGCCGTTGGGAGGAATAGGTGCCGTTATAATCCCGCGCAATGCTGGAGTAGCTGCCGCGACTACCGGCAGATACGGCCCGCAGCTGCCCATTACGGAAGTTTTCAAGGTTGGGATTGGGGCGATCCGACTTGATCATGCCGATTTCTTCACCCGGCTGAAGCCCATCAAAGAGCATGCCTGGGACGATATCCATTTCTCGATCATCATCAGGTGTGTTATCCCCATCGTACGACTGGCCATCGCCTTTTTTCACGTACATACCAAGCGCGGCGGCAATACGTGCCGCGGTCAATTCGGCATCTTCGTAATCCTTCAGCGCACTGAGACGAACAAGGATCCCGGAGAGCAAACTGTTACCCCTGATCTGATGCAGGCGACGCACAAATTTCAGGTGCAGCATGTTTTCGGCGCTGATCTCCTTGGGATCGCCTAATGCTACCCCTGATGTGGTCAGAGATTTATGGACCTGGTACTTGGTTGGTCGGCCCCAGGCATTCAGGATAATCCCCTGGCATAGCCCTTTCCCGCTGTCATTACTGTCCAAAGGCACAAAATCAGGCTCCAGGGCTTCAAGCCAAAATGGCACGCCGGCCTGCGGGGTCAAGCCCGGGACTTTTCCCTGAACCATCTGACAAAACACTTCGCCGTCCCGCAGCCAGGTGCGTGCCAACAACCGCTCCATTACCGGGCGGGTATATTGCCCGGTGACCTCGGGCGCAATAGACCACTCCGCCCATGCGGCTCGAATTTCCTTGGCCAGATCATCTGCCACCGCCCCCGTTAGCAATAATGGCTGGGGCTCAACGATGATGCCGCGCGCACCGACAATACGTTCCTCCATCTTGTCCAGTAAGCCGATCACCAGATCGTGGTTGTTATCCAGCCATCGGGCCTGTTCACGCAAAGAGCGCCCACCAAACTGCGTCAACTGATTGGCGTTGCGGTTTTCCTTGCGCGCCTTATGGGTTCGCGTCGGCATTACCGCCTCATAGGCAGCAATCTTATAGCGGGCTTGCAGCCGACCGGCTTTCCATGCCGGTGAGAGAATGCCGATCACATCATCGATAAAACTCATGGAAACCTCGCCACTTTGTACATCGGCCGCCCGCGACGCGCCGCGATCATATCGCTGAGCCTTCGCTCCCAGCTCGCCCGCCCCTTACGGATTTCAGATAGGCTTTCCATCGTCATCGATTGGCCGTTAAACGTGATCGACTTCCCCTCCAGAACCGCCTTTTCCGCAGCCACGTAGCTCTGGATCATGTTTTCGATATCGGCCTGATTCATAGCCACCCTCCTGAAGAATTAATGGGTGCCCACGCCGAAGTTTTACCTTCAGCGTCGGCGGGGTCTTTTTGTTCGGTTTCACGTATTGTTTTTTGGCGGGATACTGGTTTTGTTGCAGGTAACGGGGAGGCTGAATATTCAAATGGTTCTGCCCATGGTGGTGGCTTCTCCCATTTAATCTTCTCGTAACCTCGCAAGATCACCAGTGCCTGGGCGTAGACCATCAAGTCGAATGCTTCGTTGGCGCCGCGGCCCGGCTTTTTCCACTTTCCATCTGGACCGCGCTCTTCATACGTCAGTTCGTCATAAAACCATTCACCGATCCAGTCGGGGAAATGCACATAGTTAGCCCCCGGCGTACCACGAAGCAGCGCGTTATTAATCCGATCTTTCAACGCGTTGGTTTGCAGAAGGTAAAGCGGTACATCCCCACGCGCTTGCGCGCGCCGGTTTGAACGTTCTGTATTATCGGGGAATGTTTTACTGATCAACTTGCTGCGGGCTTGGCTGTCGCCCTTGAAGAGATAAACGCGCTTCTGCACTCCATCCCGGCGGCACTTGCGCCAGAATTCGTACGCATTGCCCGTTACACCGTCCTCACCGCCGGAGTCAACGGCCATGGCCAGTACAGGCATTTTTACGCTGGGGTCTTTATCCAGTGGCCAGCATTTATCCAGCACATCCGTGCGCAATAAGTCCCAGTCTTCAAGGTAAGCGGCCGGATCAACAGGCAAGCTTTCGCCGTTCTTATCGAACCGCATCGATTGCCTGATGTTGTAGCGATCCACCAGCCAGCGCTCGCCATGTGCGCCGTATCCCATGACCTGCACGACAAACCGACGATTTTTCCCGCCCTGAACATCCACCGTAGCCACCAGGAAGCGAACCCCTTCGGGAACCGCGCGCTTCGTGACAGCCTCCGCCCGCGCCATCAGTGCATCCGATTTTCGCTGTTCGGTTGCCGACTGCGGCAGATAAGGCAAGCCCCAGTCGGTGTTGATGATAGCTTTCAGCGTTTCTTCGCTGCCATTGGCTTCAAAGTCCTGCTCAGCCGTCAACAGCTTGTAAACCAGCTGTGCCCAAGTTTGGTACGCCGCCGCCGGCCCTTCCATCCAGAACGAAGCGATGCGTGATCGCCGTGGCTCACCATAACGTTCACGGTTTGCCCTGATTTTCTCCCCATCTTTCAGCCACACGCCGAGGCCGTTCAGTTCACGCTTTTGGTTTGCGGTGATCCGCCCGGCACAGTGAGGGCATTCCATATAGGCTGCCTCGCTGGCCACGACCGGATCGGTATGTTCGCGGAACCCCGTCATGTTCGCTTTAACAGGCTGGAAGAATTCACCACAATGTGGGCATGGCCAATACCAGCGGCGGCGATCGCCACGATTAAACAGCGACAAGATACCGGTTGTCGGCGGCGCTTCATGCAGCGAACTCGGCCGCCACTTACCATTGGTGATCTCTCGACCAGGGGAACTTTCCACCAGAGTCATGCCTGATGACATAAACGTGGTGGTTCGCTTCGATGCCAGTGAGAAGCCATCCCCTTCTCCATCAATATCATCCGGCCAGCGGTCATAGTCCGTCAGGGCTACAAACCGATAATCCGAGGATGACATGATGTTGACCGATGGCCACCCGATCTTCAGATAGTTGCCTGCACGAAATGTTTTATCGTGGACGTTGTTGTCGTTGGTTCGGGGGCTAAGACGCTGTGCGACTTCCTTGCTGACACGAAACGTCCTGTCGAGGCGCTTTTTGGAGTGCTCACGGGCTTTTTCTTCGGTCATCTGAATGAGCAGAAAATCAGCCGGATCGCAGACGATGGTATAAACGATCCAACCGTCAATAAGTCCTAACGTTTTCCCTGTCCGCGCGGGGCCGACAAAGACCACAGCATCATACTCGCGCGATGCCAGGCAGTTCATCGGCTCAATAATATACGGGGTGAGCGTCGCATCCCATGGAAGTGAAATTCCGGCGCCCATTGGAACCTTCATATATTTAGCAACAGCCTGCGCCACCGGCATGCGCCGCGGCGGTTTTAGTAATGTGGCCACTTCACGACGCAGGGCGCTGGCCGATGCGTAACAGTTAGCTATCATCGTTTCCCCCCTCCACTGTCACAACTTCCGCAGCCAACATTTCCCGCATTTCGTCTATTGCAGCCTGAGCTTCAGCTATCTGATCCGGGCGCCAGCCCCGGTCACGCTCCAGCTTATCTGGCCAGGTATCCAGCACCTGCGAAATGGCCTTAACCAATAACGCCATTTCCCGGTGTGCCTCTGATGCCGGGAGCAGCTGTTTAAGCGACTCCTCAAGCTTGATTCGTTCATTTTCCGACTGGTACCAGTCCTTGCGGTCTTTCGGCCCCATCTTGTTCGGATTCTGAAGATCTTCAATATCGGCGGGCTCGGGCGCGCCAAACAACACTGGCCCCACGTCTTTAAGGGCATAAACGGGGTTGCCTTTCACCGTGCCGGCGATCGGCGTATTAGCCTCAAGCAGCCGCTTTCGCACCGTGCCGCGGTTCAGCCCAAAAGCTTCAGCAATCTTCGCTACGCTCCAGTTGTAGGCGTCCCCCAGATTGCTGATGTTGGACATTGACACCTCACGTTGTCAGGTGAAGTCACGATTTATTTCGTTAACTCAAAGGGTTGCAAGCTGGTCAGATGACAGTGTTTTTCCGATCTTGTCACCTGATTTACGTTTTTATCTCTATATATCAAATAGTTATCACACATGCTGCTGACAGCATGAAAACTCAAAAACTAGCCGTTTTCCGCGAGGTCGCCGCCCCGTGGCTGGGGTACCCCCTCGGGAGTACCTTTTGCATTCTTCTTGCTTGCAGGCATAAAAAAACCCGCCGGAGCGGGTTCAATCATTTTTTGCCGTTGGCCTCAGCCATCTGCTGGTATCGCGGGTCGTTTGGCCCTGGGAATTTGTGGCTCTGGCTGCGGTAATGCTGCTGGCGTTCGCGGAAAAGCTCGCGCAGATGCTCAGGCTGATCCGCCTCATCGGTGGCGCTCAGTGAATGCCACCTGTAATGCTATATAAGCTCACGCAGGAAACTTTGAATAAACTCTTGGCGCGGATGCCGGTAATTCAACAGCTCCTCCGGCATCTTCATAAAGCGGTTGTCAGCGTTCTTTACCGTGACAAAGCAACTATGCACCCCGCATACGCTCTGATCTATGCGTTCGTCATACTCAAACAATAATTCAGCCATCTTTTCCTGCCACTCTGTGGGCATCGCCTCCATAAACACTCGGGGCATTACGCAGAATGCGGAATATGACAGCCCAAACCACAGCTGTAGGTCTTTACGATCAGCATCGTCCATCGTCTTTACCTTTGTTATCTCACAGCGGAATCCCGCCATTGGTTCAGCGTGGCCACCTGGCCGGCGCAGATTGATAGGGCTGTTTGAAGCGCCAGCGCGTGGCTGCCGATATCCCCCCAGGTATCACCCTGCAGTTTTGGTTGCTCGCAGGGGGTAAACACCGATTCAGGGGGAAACAGCACGAGCGCCGCCGCCGGCGGTGGTGTCCGTTCCGCGCAGGAGGCCAAGAACAGCACCAGGAGCAGCGCGGCGGGCGCATTCATCATTTTTGATAGCATCCCTGTATTTCCTTTGGTAGTTTTCACCCTGCTGGCGCAACTGCTGCTCTCTGCGTTGCTGTTCTGCCATCATTGCGCGATTACGGGCGTCATCCGCGCGCAAGTTGGTAATCAGTCCTGCCTGCTGCGCCAGCGTCTCTTTCTGTTCATCCACCAGCTGTTGCGCGGCTCGGTATTTGCCGTGATAGTGGTTGGCGCTCCAGATAAGGCCACCAGCGAGACAGGCGATAAAGATGCTGCTCAATAACCAATGACGGTTCATTTATCCAACCCCCAGCACGCCAGCGCAGATTCTTGTTCCCGTCGATCCACTTGACCGTAACAGCCATTAGCCTGACCTTTTGTCAGCCGGCAATCTCGACCACGGTCGAATATCCAGCGCCGGATTTCTCGGCAGGCACCCAGCCTGTCATTGGCGTTAAGTTTTCGGTAAAACGTCGTCGTGAAACAGCGAGACGGGCCGATGTTGTACGGGCAGAACGACGCAATACCCGCTTTTTGTGGTTCAGTCAGCGGCACCTTAATATTTCGCTCAACCCATCCCAGCGCCTTGTCACGTTCAATCGCATTGTAGTGAGCGCATTGGGCGACGGTTAATGTCATGCCTCGCTGCACTGGCTTGCCATCGATAGACGTGACGCCA
>Ga0308158_10001936_pt1 | contig 20524 bp, 20 predicted proteins | sample PhyBR2_FD_201038 | JGI IMG/M metagenome (GOLD analysis project Ga0308158, IMG submission 201038) | Phyllosphere microbial communities from UC Gill Tract Community Farm, Albany, California, United States - DLSLB.R2 | ecosystem: Host-associated > Plants > Phyllosphere > Unclassified | place: USA...
TCCGAACAGAGAAGTTAAGCCCGATTGCGCAGATGGTACTGCATTTAAATGTGGGAGAGTATGTCGCTGCCTTTCTTTGAAAGCCTGATTCTAACGAGTCAGGCTTTTTTTATGCACTGAATTTTAGTAGACAGAGATGCTGAAAATGGTACGTATCTGATGATAAAATAATATATTTGAAAAAAAGAAAATGCGCTTTATAAACTTTACAGCCTTAACGGCGCTCATAATAATTTATAGCTGCCAGCAAAAGCCGGTTCAGAGAGAAAATGCGAAGTTGACTGTAGCAACGGATACTGTAGAACAAATAAAAACCAAAACCGATCTCCACAAGGTTTCCGAACGGTGTATTGAAGCGGTTTTTAGTATAATAGAAAGTAGTAAAGAATTTAGGGAGCTTACAGACGGTCTGGAAGACCGGATTCGGGAAAACGGCGGGACCGGGTACGGATTTACCGTTGAAGTATCACCAAACCCTATCACGGATAAAGCCTATGAAAAAGGCGATTTTTATGAAATCTCGCTGCATGAAAGCTATGGAGACCGCATGCCCAATATTGCACATTTCCGTTTTGACCATCATCAGAAGAAACTCTTTATAATGAATGTCGTAAATGCCGATTATGAAGAAATAGGTTTTAATGAAAAGCTGGTCGAGTCATTTGTTCTGGAATGCTCGGAATAAGGCGGCTTTTTGTTCAGGATATCACAGGAAGATTGTATTTTTGTTTAAAGAATTTAAGTAAAGATGAAATACGCGAGATTAACCAAAGAGCAGTTGGAAGAATTACATGTAGAATTCACTAATTTTCTGGCTTCGCAACAGATTGATAAAGAAGAATGGGATGTGCTGAAAACGGAAAAACCGGCTTTGGCAGAACAGGAAATTGATATATTTTCTGATCTTATTTGGGAAGGTGTTTTAAAAACAGCACAGTATATTGAACATTTTTCTAAAAGCCATATCTTTTTATTTCAGTTTGACGATAAGGAAATAGATACCATTGTTTTAAAAACCTCGAATCCTGCTGTGGACTTTATGCAGAAAGAAGGATTGCAATGGCTTGGAGATCATTTATATACAGACGAAGTAGAAATACGTTTCGGTGCCAAGGCATTTGGGGGAGACCGTAACGGAGAACTTTTTGATATTATCCAGCAGGGTGGAATCCTGAGCCAGGGTGATCTGTACCGGCAGGTAAAATCGTTTTTGAATAAGTAATCAATACAGTATTAAAGAAAATAGAAACGTTAAATATGGATGTTTTAGGTCAGATTACTGCTTTGCGCAATGAATTAAATGAACATAATTATAATTATTATGTATTGGATCATCCCGTTATTTCTGATTTTGAGTTTGATGAAAAACTGAAGCAGTTGCAGGATCTTGAGGCACGACATCCCGAATTTTTTGACGAGAATTCTCCAACACAGCGGGTAGGCGGCAGCATTACGAAGAATTTTAATACAGTTGTTCATGAGAACCGTATGTATTCTCTTGAAAATTCCTATTCCCGTGAAGACCTCATTGAGTGGGAAAAGCGTATTCAGAGAGTATTGGGGAATGTTTCGGTGGAATATGTTTGCGAGCTAAAATACGATGGTGCTTCTATTTCGATTACGTATGAGAACGGAAGACTCGTGCGCGCGGTTACGCGCGGAGACGGTTTTCAGGGGGATGACGTTACGAATAACATTAAGACCATAAGGTCGATCCCGTTACATTTAAAAGGAAATTTCCCGCCTAAATTTGATATTCGTGGTGAAATTATCCTGCCGTTTGCCGGTTTTGAAAAAATGAATCAGGAACTTATTGATATTGGAGAATTACCTTATTCAAACCCGCGTAATACGGCTTCCGGAAGCTTAAAATTGCAAGACAGTTCGGAAGTTGCCAAAAGGCCGTTGGAATGCCTGCTGTATTATATCGTTGGAGCAAATGATTTTTTCAGTACACAATACCATGCCCTTGAAGCTGCAAGGGAGTATGGCTTTAAAGTTCCTTCTCAATCGCGGAAGGTATCTTCTATGGAGGAGGTTTTCGCATATATTGATTACTGGGATGCACACCGTCACGATCTTCCTTATGAGACTGATGGCGTTGTTGTTAAAGTGAACGACCTTTACCAGCAGGAAGAGCTGGGATTTACGGCTAAAAATCCTAGATGGGCTATAGCATATAAGTTTAAAGCCGAAAGAGCCACAACGGTTCTGGAAAGTATTTCGTACCAGGTAGGACGCACGGGGGCCATAACACCCGTTGCAAATCTTGTCCCTGTTCAGCTTGCAGGTACGATCGTAAAGCGTGCATCGCTTCATAACGCAGACCAGATAGAGAAGCTTGATATCCGGGTTGATGATACCGTTTTTGTAGAAAAAGGTGGTGAAATCATCCCTAAAATTATTGGGGTGGACTTTGAAAAAAGGCCACTTCTAAGTTCGCCAACCGTTTATATCACCCATTGTCCGGAATGTGGGACAGAATTGAGCCGTAAAGCTGGTGAAGCCCAGCATTATTGTCCTAATTATTACGAATGTCCACCTCAGATCATTGGAAGGATCGAACACTATATTAGCCGCAAAGCAATGGATATTGACGGCCTGGGAGGTGAAACCGTAGCATTGCTGTTCCGCAATAATCTTGTAACTGATTATGCAGATCTTTATACGTTGAAAAAAGAAGATGTGCTGCCATTGGAACGTATGGCAGAGAAGTCGGCGGATAATCTTATCAAAAGCATAGAACAGTCAAAAAATGTTCCTTTTGACCGCGTGTTATTTGCGCTTGGAATCCGTTTTGTAGGAGAAACAGTGGCAAAAAAACTCGCACGCCATTACAAAAATATAGATGCCTTAATGAACGCTAGCTACAATGAGCTTATTGAGGTAGATGAAATTGGAGATAAGATTGCCTTGAGTATCAGGTCGTTTTTCAAAAATGTAGGAAACCTGGAATTGCTGAACCGTTTGCGCACTTACGGAGTACAATTTGAGCTTGAAGAAAAGGCCAGCACGAAAATTTCCGATAAGTTTTCTGGTATGACAATGGTAGTTTCAGGTAAATTCGAAACATTCAGCCGGGACGAGATCAAACAGAAGATCGAAGATTACGGAGGAAAGAACGGAAGTTCCATAACGGGAAAAACCTCTGTGGTTGTAGCAGGGGCGGATATGGGACCCGCAAAGCTTGAAAAAGCAACAAAACTCGGGATTCCCATCTGGTCTGAGGAAGATTTTATCAGTCAGTTAAATTCATAATAAAGGCTCCTTAAGGAGCCTTTATATGTAATTAGTTATATGTTGATAACCTTTGAGGTAACGGTTTTTGTATTGAGAAAATCAAAATGAAAATCAATCTGCCCCACACGCACACCATAACAGCCTACCTGGTTGACAATGACATCTTTTCCTTCTATATTCTGTACAATGGCAGGTTTTTCAAGAAAAGTATGGGAATGTCCGCCAATAATGAGATCGATGTTTTTGGTTGCCGCGGCAAGATCAAGATCCGAAACCATGTGCGATCCTTTCCGATAGCTGTACCCAAGATGTGAAAGACAAACTACGATATCGCATTTTTGTTCTTCTTTGAGTATACGGCTTATATCCTGTGCTATTTCAACAGGATGGTTCCAGATTGTTTCCCCGTATTCTGTTTTATTTACAAGTCCTTCGAGTTTCACTCCCAATCCAAAGACCCCGATTTTTATACCGTCTATTATATAAATTTTATAAGGACTGGTCAAACCGTCCATGAGGGTATTCCGGAAGTCGTAATTGGCATTGAGAATGTCGAATTCTGCTTTTTTTATCTGTTCTGCAAGGCCGTTTACCCCGTTGTCAAATTCGTGGTTGCCGATGGTTCCGGCATTATAACCAAGCATATTCATAATCTTTATTTCGAGTTCACCGCCGTAATAGTTAAAATACGGGGTACCCTGAAACATGTCGCCCGCATCGAGAATGAGTGTATTGGGATTTTCAGATTTGACTTTTTCAAAAAAAGCAGCGCGTTTCGCGGCCCCTCCCTGTCCCGGAAATTTTGCATCCGTTGCAGGAAACGGATCCAGGTGGCTGTGTGTATCATTGGTATGTAATATGGTAATACGTTTGCTTTTCTTTGTCTCAAAACTGCTGAGTGAAATTCCGCCCATAACCATAAGTCCGGCAGTTGCAGTGGTCTGTAAGATAAAATCGCGTCTTTTCATTATTCAAGAATTATTCTGGGCGTATTCGAAGGAATCAAAGTATCGGTCTTTGTAAAATAGGCAATAAACATATTGCGAAGTTTATAATCCAGGACTTCAGAAGATGTTGCCTTGAGGAAAAAGTTCATTTTGTCTCCTCCCTTGGCCAGATAATCGTTGGTAATAACGTAATAGGTCTGTTCTTTGCCGATGCTTTTATTGCGGATCTTTATGTCTTTTACAGCCATAGTGTTCTTATCGGCATGTATTTCAATACCGCTTAAAGGATGCGCCGTTTTGTTTTCAAGTATGTATGCTGCCATTTCATAAACGGTTTCACCCTTTAACCCCAGTACAACAGCACTGTTTTCAAAAGGCATGATGTCGAAGGCAGTACGTGTGGTGATAGGGCCTTTGGCGATAGAAGAGCGGATGCCGCCATAATTGAGAAGGCAGAAATCGATTTTTTTTCCGGTGCGCTGCTCAAAAACAGGATTTCCCGTCTCAAATATGGCATCGGCATAAAAATTCGTCATGGGATTTTGCCATTTCCCGTCTGTACGATCCAGATTATTAGGGTTGTATGCCAGAACTTTCGAAAGGTCTTCATCAATATGTTGCCGGTAAGGTTTCAGAAAATCATCTACGGAACCGTTCGACGGCAGAGAAGCATTTATTGCCGTATATCGGGTATCGATGCGGTTGTTGACAAAGGATTTTGTCGTGCATCCCATGAGGAAGGTCAAACAAACGAAAACCGCGGAGAAACGATACAGTTCCTTGAGAAAGATGTTTTTTTTCATATATATCTTAAATGAAAAATAGTTAACTTTGTTCAATAACAAAATTACAACTAAAAATTTGTTTAACTTAAAGATAAGTTATTTTTAACTTCAAGGAACTATTAACAATGAAATCATTCAAAGGTACAGGTGTTGCTTTGATCACACCATTTAAAAAAGATTTGACAGTTGATGTTGAAGCTCTTAAAAACATTGTAGCCCACAATATAGAGGGAGGGGTGGAATACCTGGTTGTTCTGGGAACAACTGCGGAAACTGCAACCCTTACCAAGGAAGAACAGGCATTGGTTAAGCAGACAATTATAGAGGCCAACAACGGTAAACTGCCATTGGTTCTTGGTGTAGGAGGAAATAACACGGCCCAGGTTGTAAGTGAATTGAATGAAGAAAATTTAAAAGGGTTTGACGCGATTTTATCCGTATCTCCTTATTATAATAAACCTACACAGGAAGGTATTTACCAGCATTTTAAAATGATTGCCGAAAAATCACCACTTCCGGTAATCATATACAATGTGCCCGGAAGAACGGCAAGCAATATGCTTCCTTCTACGGTAGCACGTCTTGCCGGCGATTTCAAGAATATAATCGGAATCAAGGAAGCTGCCGGTGACATGGTTCAGGCAATGGAACTCATCCGTACGGTACCTGAGGGCTTCCTCGTGATTTCAGGAGACGATATCATTACGTTGCCTATGGTCCTTGCAGGAGGTGCCGGAGTAATCTCCGTAATCGGCGAAGCTTTTCCAAAAGCATTTTCAGACATGGTTCGTTTAGGTCTGGACCGTAAAGTAGATGAGGCTTACAGGCTGCATTACAAACTTACAGATTCAATTAACATGATTTTCGAACAGGGAAATCCAGGCGGAGTTAAGGAATTGTTCAAACATATGGGATTATGTGAAAATTACGTAAGATTGCCTCTTGTAAATGTTAACGAAGATTTATCCGGAAGACTCGCATCTTTCGTGAGAAATTTTTAATTTTATAAAAAAAGAATTATGCTATCACAAGAATTACAGGCTGCTTTAAATAAACAGGTTAAAATTGAAGGAGATTCTTCACAGATTTACCTTGCCATGGCGTGTTGGGCTGAATGCCAGGGATTTGAAGGAATCGCTTCCTTTATGTTTGCTCAATCTGATGAGGAACGCATGCACATGCTGAAACTGATTAAATACATCAACCAGCGCGGTGGACAGGCCGTGATCCCAAGCGTTGAAAAACCCGAGCTTGATCATTCGTCGTTTAAAACGCTGTTTACACAGTTGTTCGATCATGAAGTTTTTGTTTCCAAAAGCATCAACGACCTGGTTCATATTTCATTGGAAGAGCGCGATTATGCCACCCATAACTTCCTGCAATGGTATGTTGCTGAACAGATAGAGGAAGAATCTACTGCGCGTACTATTCTGGATAAGATCAACCTTATAGGTGACGATAAAGGGGGATTGTACCTGTTCGATAACGACATTAAAAACTTCCCTCAGCAGCAGGCAGGTCAGAATGCGTAATAATTTAACGAATCGTTAAGTAGAAATATCCATAAAGATGTCTTAATTTGGGACATCTTTTTTTATTGAAAAGATATTGGAGTATAAAAAGATTAATATTAACTTTGCATGTGCTGTTAAACCCAACGGGTTTAGTGAAAATAGGAACATTTTATGAAACAATTTACGTATGTATTTTTAGCGTCGGTAGTACTGGCCAGTTGTTCACCTCTTCAGAAAGCTTTAAAAGTAAACGATATTGCTTACAAGAATGAAGTAGCCGATCAGTTATACGAGAAAGGAAAATACAAACAGGCAATTCGTTTATATGAACAGATTGAGCAAACGGAGAAATGGAGTCCTAATCTTCAGTCGATGTATTATAAATACAGTAAATCCTATTATAACTCACGTAAATGGGAGGCGGCAAAACCAATGTTCCAGAAGTTCAATATGGTTTACTTAAATAGCCCGAACAGAGAGGAAACGATGTTTTTGGAAGCCATGTCGAATTATGAAATGTCTGAGGTATTTACGCTTGACCAGCATATAACGTATGACGGGATTCAGAAGTTCGAGGCTTTTTTAACAGCTTATCCGGAATCGCAATATAAAGAACAGGCCAATAAGAACTTAAGGGAACTTAGGGAAAAAATTGAAATGAAGGCTTTTGAATCGGCACGGCTTTATAACAAGATTGGGGAATATTCCCGTGATTATAATGCGGCCATCGTAGCGCTCGATAATTTTTTACTCGATTATCCGGGTACGGTTTATAAATCAGAAGCTTTGTTCTATAAGTTCGATTCGGCATACAAGCTGGCATTAAACAGTGTCTATTCAAAAATGGAAGACCGTTTGCACAACGCCATTGGTCTTTATGACGACCTTATTGCTTACGATTCGAATACAAAGCATAAGGAAGAGGCTGACAGAATGTTAGACAGATTAAAAAAGGAATTACAACAATTTTCAAGAAAATAAGGAAATGGATTTAAAGAAAACGCATGCTCCGGTAAACACTATTACCTACAACAAATTAGAAATCGAGAAACCTACAGGGAACATCTACGAGGCCATTACCATCATTGCAAAAAGAGCAAATCAGATCAATACGGAAATTAAAAAGGAACTGATTGATAAGTTGGATGAGTTTGCGACGTATAATGACAGCTTGGACGAAGTTTTTGAAAATAAAGAACAGATCGAAGTATCAAAATATTACGAAAAACTGCCTAAGCCACATGCCTTGGCATTGGAAGAATGGTTAAAAGGAGATGTAACATTTAAAGAATAGGTATTAAATGTCTGTATTAAGCGGTAAAAAAATTATTCTGGGTATTTCAGGTGGTATTGCTGCTTATAAAACGGCAGGTTTAGTACGATTATTGATAAAAGCAGGTGCCCATGTTCAGGTGATCATGACACCTGCTTCTTGTGCTTTTATTACACCGTTAACGCTTGCAACCTTATCCAAAAGGCCTGTCTATACTGAATTTGAAAAAGATTTCGGAGAATGGACCAATCACGTGGAACTTGGTTTATGGGCCGACATTATGCTCATAGCGCCGGCTACGGCAAATACGCTGGCTAAAATGGCAGGAGGGCTCTGCGATAACCTTTTGCTTGCCACTTACCTGTCGGCTAAATGCCCGGTATTCTTTGCCCCGGCCATGGATCTGGATATGTTTGAACATCCTGCAACGCGCAGCAATATACAGAAGCTTAAATCTTACGGAAATATTGAAATAGATTCAGAATATGGGGAACTGGCATCCGGACTTGTCGGAAAAGGCAGGCTGGCAGAACCGGAACATATCGTAGGAGTACTTGAACAGCACTTCACTTCAACTTCTGAGTTAAAGGGAAAAAAAGTCCTTATAACGGCAGGACCGACTTATGAACCTTTGGATCCGGTGCGTTTTATAGGAAATCATTCAACGGGCAAGATGGGATTCGACATTGCGGCGGAAGCAGCAAAAAGAGGCGCGCAGGTATACCTTGTAACAGGTCCCACGGCCCTGGTACCCGACGATGAACGGATCGAGCTGATAAGGGTAATGTCTGCGCTGGAAATGTATACTGCCTGTCATAAACTGTATCCAGAGATGGATATTGTTATCGGGGCTGCCGCAGTTGCCGACTATCGTCCCAAGGTGGTAGCCGACCAGAAAATTAAAAAGGATGATGAGGACTTTACCATCGTCCTGGAAAAGAACCCGGATATACTGGCATCGCTTGGTGCCATAAAAACAAAGCAGTTTTTGGTGGGATTTGCTTTAGAAACGCAAAACGAGCTCGAATACGCCAAATCTAAACTCAAAAAGAAGAATTTAGATTTAATTGTATTAAATTCGTTAAACGATAAAGGTGCAGGTTTTGGAAAACCGACAAATAAAGTTACCTTTATAGATAAAGATCTGAATGTTTCGCCTCAGGAACTCAAATCGAAAGAAGCCGTTGCTAAAGATATTATAGACCAAATCGTACAAAGAAATGCTGAATAGAATTGTTTTATTTTTTACCTTATTTATTGGGTTTTCATGCTTTTCGCAAGAGTTAAATGCGACTGTCACAGTAAATTCCGACAAGATACAGCAGACGAACAAACAGATATTTAATACGTTGCAGAATGCCATCAGAGACTTTCTGAACAACAACCGGTTTACCAACCTCAATACAAAGCGCAACGAACTTATTGACTGTAATTTACTGCTTATCATCAATACTTACGATCCCAACCAGAACTCGTTTTCCGGTACATTGCAGGTACAGTCTTCACGACCGGTTTTTCAATCGTCGTACGGAACCACGGTCCTGAATTTTAACGACCGCAACATCAATTTTCAATACATCGAATTTGAACCGCTTACCTATTCGGAAAATGCCATTTCTTCCAATCTTGTAGGAATTCTGAGTTTTTACGCCAATATGATCATCGGACTCGATTCGGATACCTTCGGACTTATGGAGGGAACGGCAAATTACCAGAAGGCATCAAACGTTGTAGCCATGATGCAGCAGGGAAGCGATAAGGGATGGGTAATGGGCGAGGCCAACAACCGCTTTGCGCTGGTTAACGACGTACTGTCGAATAGTTTCGAGCCCTACCGTCAGGCACTTTACGAATACCATATCAAGGGACTCGACCTGATGTCGCAGTCGCCCGATAAGGCTAAGGCCGGTATTGCCAGTGCTATTTCCACTTTGTCCAATATCCACAGAGTCAGATCAAATGCATTGCCAACACGTATCTTTTTTGATGCCAAGGCAACAGAAATACAGAATATTTTCAGTGGTGGTCCTGCTTACGATCCTTCGCAGCTTATTGAAACCCTTACCAAGATCAATCCTACAAATGCTGGTAAGTGGAACAGAATGTAAAGAAATTTAAATGTTAACACACTTATCCATTAAAAATTACGCCTTAATCGCATATTCATCTATTGATTTCGGCGGAAATTTATCCATTATAACGGGAGAAACTGGGGCAGGAAAGTCTATCTTACTCGACGCCCTGGGATTGGTTCTCGGAAAAAGGGCCGATCTCAATGCGCTTAGAAACAAGGAAGAAAAATGCGTGGTAGAAGCACATTTTTCCATAGCACCTTATGCATTGCAGCAGTTGTTTGCAGAACTCGACCTCGATTACGAAGAAGAAACCATCATACGCAGGGAAATCCTTCCTTCGGGAAAATCGCGCGCGTTTGTAAACGATGTGCCGACCACCCTGCAAAACCTTCAGCAGCTTGGAGAAGTCCTCATCGATATCCATACACAGCACCAGACCCGTGACCTGTTTGATGAGCAATATCAGCTGAGTCTTATCGATGCTTATGCGGGGAATGCCGAATTACTGAAATCCTATGAGCAGGAACTTGGAATTTATAAGAAACTAAAACAGCAGCTTTCCACGTTAAAGAACGATCAGTCGCAGGCTACAAAAGAATACGATTACAATACCTTTCTGCTCGATGAGCTTCTGAAGGCCGACTTTAAGGCAGGAGAACAGGAACAGCTGGAAGGACAGTTCGAAATATTGAATAATATAGAGCGCGTAGGCGGGTTACTTGAGCAGAGCTATGCGCTTCTTACAAATGAAGAACTCGGTATCAACAAACAGCTTTACGAAGCAAAAGTCTTATTGCAGAAGCTGGCGCAGATAGGTTCGGATTATGAAGATGTGGCTGTAAGGATGGAAAGCAGTTTTATAGAACTCGAAGATATTGCTGACGAACTGCAGCAGAAACTGCAGGGGCTTACTGCTGATCCCCAGCAGCTGGAACTGATCAACCTAAGGTTGCAGCTTATGTACCAGTTGCAGAAGAAGCATAACGTTGCTACTGTTGAAGAGTTGCTTGCGATACAGGAAGTGCTGACAGAAAAAGTAGCAGCAGTTGAGAACCTGGATGAAGCTCTTCTTATGACGGAAAAGCAACTGGAGGCTGTTACATTACGTCTCGATGAACTTGCAAATGAGCTTTCTCAAAAACGCAGGGAAGTCCTCGAACCGCTGGGGAGTGATATTGCCCGGCTTATTCATCCGTTAGGGATGCCGAATGCCGCTTTTGATATACAGCTGGGACATACCGAAACGTTCCAAAATACAGGAAAAGACGAAGTACAGTGGTTGTTTTCTGCGAATAAAGGAATGGCATCCGGACTGCTTAAGAAAACAGCATCAGGCGGGGAACTTTCCCGTATTATGCTTGCCATAAAGGCTATATGGGCATCCAGAAGCAATCTTCCAACGATTGTATTCGATGAAATTGATACGGGAGTTTCGGGTGATGTGGCAGATAAAATGGGCGCCATTATGAAGGATATGGGGCAGTATATGCAGATTTTTGCCATTACCCACCTTCCACAGGTTGCGGCCAAAGGAAGCCAGCATTTCAAAGTCGCCAAATACGATGATGCCCATGCTACGGTATCGGAAATCAGGTTGCTGAGCAAAGAAGAGCGCATCAGGGAAATTGCCCAGATGCTTTCTGGAAATACCATTACCGAAGCTGCATTGCAGCATGCAGAGCAACTTCTTAACTAAAATAATAAATAAAAAAAGGGGACCTTAATGGTTCCCTTTTAATAAAGTTCCGCCGATTGGCGCTTTTGCTTCAATACCAAGCTTCTTCATCATTTCGTAGGTAGTACATACGGCTGCCGAAGTAACCGGTATACCTGCCTCTTTTTCTATGAGATCAATAGCTTCAAGAGAAGGCATCTGTACGCAGGCAGAAACCACCAGTACATCAACGCCGGTTAAATCCAGCCTCTTGTAAATTTCGAGTAGGTTCATCGGATCCTGGGCTGCAACTTCCAGATTGTCAGGTATTTCAAGGGCAATGCTTTCTTTTACCTTAATACCCTGATGTTCTATATAATCCACTACAAGGTCGGTAAGCGGACGCATATACGGTGTAATAACCGAAACCGTTTTAGCACCCAGAACTTTAAGTCCGTTGATAAGGGCTCCCGCAGAGGTTACAATAGGAGTAGGAAACCCGTTTGCAACCGTTTCCTGGTGCAGGTTTACTTCTGAAACACAATGATATCCGCGTCCCATGCTCATAATAGCTACAAGGCAGGCATACCCCATAACATCTACATGAGCGTCGGAAAGTTCCAAAGCGCATTTAAGGCTCATGGCATCCATTGCTTCCAGCTCTTCCTTCGTAACCTTTTTCATGCGCATACGGCTTGAATGAAAGGTAAATTTTTCAGGTAGTACCGTTTCCCTGGCTCTGAATATGGCCGGTATTTCGGTTTCCATTGTTATATTGGACGAAGGGACGATTTGTCCTATTCTGTAGGTTTTTTTCATTTTAGATTTCTTTTACCGTATTAACCAATGTTCCTATGTTTTCCACATAGCATTCCACTACATCTCCATCCTTCATCCATTCCTGAGGACTTCTTCCGGCACCTACACCTGCAGGTGTACCTGTAGCGATGATGTCACCAGGCTCAAGGGTGAATACCGTACTTAAATCTTCCACAAGATCATTGATGTTAAACAACATGAAGGCCGTATTGGAATTTTGTTTTTCAATACCGTTGAGTTTAAGCGAAAGGTTCAGGTTGTGCGGATTTTCAATTTCATCTTTGGTCACAAGATATGGCCCCATTGGGGCAAAGGTATCCTGTCCTTTGGAAACGATCCATTGTCCTTCACGACGGCAGTCACGGGCCGAAATATCGTTTACGATGGTATAGCCGAAAACATGGTCAAGAGCTTCGTCTTTCGTTACGTATTTTCCTTTCTTACCAATAACCACGGCAAGTTCCACTTCCCAGTCGAGCTGTTGCGTAAGTCTTGGGTTCAGCAGGATATCCGTTCCCGGCCCTGTTACGGTTGTTGGAGGTTTTGAAAAGATAATCGGCTTTTGAGGCAGTTTTCCTGTCGTGTCCAGTGTACGCGCACTTTCCGCTACGTGTTCAGTATAGTTAAGACCGATACCGATGATGTTTTTACGCGGTTTCGGAATAGGGGCCGTGATCTGTATATCGTTCAGGTCATAGCTTATTTCATCAAGTTCAGCTTCTGAAACCTCTTCTAAAAGCGCATTGATTTCTGCAACTACTTCAGATCCCATGTCAATAAGTTCCAGAATCGTGGAAGGTAGAGGGAAGTTCGCGACTTCGCCGAAATCTGCCAGATCTACAGCTTTGTTATTGTGCACGAATGCGGCACGTTGTTCTTTATCTGAAGTGATGTAGGTTAATAATTTCATTATATGTTAATTAATATGAGGTGATTATATAGATTGATTTCCGTTGTTTTCTTCGTATATTTTTTCCTGGTACAGTCCTAATTTTTCAATAACCGGCAGATCGTTAAATGAGAACAGGCATGCATCTTCCGTATCGGATAAGTTGTGGTGTTCATGCCATGTCCATGAAGGAACACAGAATATGTCGCGTTCTTTCCAGTCAAAGCGTTTTCCGTTGATGATTGAGTATCCTTTTCCTTTGGCGCACTGGTAAACGAAAGAACCTGTGTGCTTATGAGCTTTTCCTTTGAATCCTTTAGGAAGAAGCTGAATAGAAGCGCCCATTGTCTGCATCACATGTCCTCCTGTAAGCGGGTTGCTGTACTGCATGATGATACCGTCAAAAGCATTCGGCTCGTTTACCTGCTGAGCTTCCAGAAGAGCAGGGTATACTGTTTTCCAGGAATACTTAAACAGGGGCGAGTAAGGTTTGTCCCATTCCCTGTCTGGCGGGATAAGTCCTGTTCCGCCATAAGTCATCGGCGAAAAATTCAAAGGCGCAACAAGTTCCTGCGTTCCGTCGTAAACAGCATAATCATTTGCTTCCAGTGCATTTACAAGCGGTATGTCCAGACCGTCCTGCCAGATACATGTTTTTCCGCCTGCTTCCACGCCATGCTCGTGCCAGGTGGAATTTGGTGTAATCACAAAATCATTTACTTCAAGCATTATCTTGTTTCCGTCAACTACCGTATAACCGCCTTCACCTTCCATAATAAAGCGAAGAGCAGAAGCCTTGTGCCTGTGGGCAGAAGTGAACTCACCGGGACGCGTGACCTGTATACCGGTATACAGCCAGCCTACGGCTGCGCTTACATCCCTGCGTTTGTCGTTTACAAGGTAAACTACCCTGCGTCCGGCCTGTTCGGGTGTCACAAGATCTGATGATTTGAGCACCAGATGCCTTAAATCTTCATATTTCCACAACATCGGAACAGACGAACTTCTGGGTTCCCATGGTTCGATATCGTTGGCAACCGTCCACAGGGCACCGGCTCCGAGTCCTTCAAGTTCCTTATAGTATGCTTCTAACTCCGGAGTATCCTGTACTCTGGCCCGACCGTAAATGTCATCTGAATGTTTTGTGTCCATAGGAATTATTGTTATAAGAACAGATTATTCTTCGTTTTTATTGATAAAGGTAATTTTTTTTGTCGGAGCAACGTTTACGCGCAGATCAAAAATATCGAAACGGTTGTAGTGTCCCAGTATGTCGTGCATCTGTTTTGGCTGTATGCATTTTGACAGGTCTATTTCTGCATATATGATACCTTCTTCATCTATAAGCGGTTCACCGATAACGGCCCCGTTAGGACCTATAAATCCTGAAAAGGCACTGCTTTTGCGCGATAAAAGCTCTTCTACATTCGGAACATCGGGTTTAAGGAAGTCCATAATTTCCTGCGAAATGGTAGAGCACGACACAATGGTGAACAGTTTTCCTTCAAAAGAATGTGCAGCAGCCCTGATTTTAATAGCTTCGGCCATGTCGTAATCGGGAGGGGCTACTGGTAGGGAGATGTAGTTGGCAATATGTACCAGTTCTCCTTGTGAAAGCAGTGTAAACCGTGCCAGCGTATTGGTGTTTTCCCCACAGGCCAGCGTACCCACAGGGCCTACTTCAGTATCATATACTTTTAAGGACGAGCCATCACCAGAGGTCCACGTAAGCTTTTCTGCCCACGTAGGCACAAGTTTGCGGTGCCGGCCTATAAGAACACCGTTGTTGTCGATAATAAGGTTGGTATTGTATATTTCACCATAGCTTTTACCTCTTTCGTTGATACCGATAACAACGTTCATATCGTATTCTCTTGCAGCCTTATAAAGGTTCTGCATTACGGGATCGTCTGTTGCGACCGAACTTTTATAAAGTTCTTCATACCATTTGCTTCCCTGTACCGGAGTCATAATCCAGTTCCAGTAAGGATAACCCGCAACAAATACCTCGGGAAAAGCAATGAGCTTTGCCCCGTTTTCATGCGCTTCTTTTATAAAAGAAATAGCCTTGTCGATTGTTTTGGCTGCATCCAGAAAAACAGGTGATGTCTGAACCGTTGCAGCTTTAAATTTTTTGAATTCCATAATTTTATATTTTACTTCCTCTCCCATTGCGAAAGAACTCTTTTGGAAAATTTTTAAATTATATCGTAAACCTGCCGATTTTCTCCTGCATTTCCTCAGAAAAGGGAGCAGATTTAATGGCGTTACGTTCTTCGTTGAACGCCACGTTAACAAGCGTTACTTCGCCTTCAAGGCAGGTACCGCCTTCTTCATCTTCGAATTTAAACCCGCACAATACAGAAGAACCTCCGAGATTTTTTACCCAGAGTTTTTTCGTAAGTATTTCTCCGAGACGTGCGGCTTTCTTAAACTGTATCTTAAGGTCTACCGTAGGAATACCGTTGGTTTCATGTATTTTGGAAAAGGGGCGGTCTAAAGCTTCCTCAAACCAGTCTTCCACAAGGCAGTTGAGCATTTCCAGAAAACGCGGATAAAAAACAATACCGGCGTAATCTATGTGCTGAAAGCGCACTTTTTCTTTTTTTATAAAATAATTCATTAGAATTTCTATTAATTTTTGTTGTATATTATTTAAGCCTGAACCTCTGTATTTTCCCTGTTTCTGTTTTTGGCAGTTTGTCAAGGAAATTGATGACGCGCGGGTATTTGTATGGAGCGGCATTTTCCTTAAACCATTTCTGTATATCTGCAGCCAGCTCTTCTGAGGCTTTTTCCTGATTTTTCAATACAATATTGGCGCATACCAGCATGCCCCTTTCATGATCGGGAAGGCCCACCACGGCGCATTCCAATATGTCCTCATGTCCCAAGAGTACACTTTCTACTTCTATAGCTGCAATATTGTAGCCCGAAGAGATGATCATATCGTCACCGCGTGCCACAAACCAGAAATAACCGTCTTCATCCTGTTTGAAGATATCACCGGTGATGTTCCAGCCGTTCTCTACATATTCCGCCTGTTTTTCAGGCCTGTTAAGGTATTTACATCCCGTTATACCCCGAACGGCGAGCCTTCCCGGTGTATTGGCTGCGACTTCGTTGCCGGCGTCGTCTACAATACGGGCTTCATATCCCGTAATGGCAACCCCCGTTGCACCTGGCCGCATGTTCTCTTCGTTGGATGAGATGAAGATATGCAGCATTTCTGTTGCGCCAATACCGTCTATGATTTTAAGCCCTGTCGCATTATACCAGTCTTCCCATATTTTAACAGGTAGTGTTTCACCGGCTGATATACATTTACGAAGGCTCGACAAATCAAATGCTGCCGCTTTTTCGGCGAGTATCCTCCACGCAGTAGGCGCGGTAAAGCAGATTGTTATTTTGTGTTTTTCAATAACATCGAGCAGAACATCCGGCCCCGGTTTTTCAATAAGAAAGGAACTTGCCCCGAAATACATAGGGAACAATACCAGTCCGCCCAGTCCGAAAGTAAAACCGATAGGAGGGCTTCCCGTAAAGATATCGTGCCGCGTCGGCTGTAGCGCATAATTTGGAAACGCCTCGCATATATTAAGGATGTCTTTGTGGAAATGGGCCGTCATTTTAGGATTCCCGGTTGTTCCTGAGGTAAACCCAATGATAGCAACATCATCTGCTTTTGAATTATGGTTTTTAAAAGTTTCCGGCTTTTTGGCCATTAAGTTCTCGAGCTCTCCGTTTCCGTAAAAACAGGTGTGTTTAAGAAATTCGGACTCAACAAGTTCAATTTCTGCAGAAAGGCTTGCATCACAGATAACATGAGAGATTTCGGCACATTCAATAAGGATTCCCAGTTCTTTGGATCGAAGCAAAGGCATGGTAGCCACTACAATACCGCCGGCTTTTAATACCGCGAACCAGCAGGCCACCATCATAGGATTGTTGCACGACCGGAGCAATACCCTGTTTCCAGGTATAAGTCCGAATTCATCTTTAAGAACATGCGCAATCTGGTTGGCTTTTTTCATGAGGTCCCCATATGTCCAGGTCTCCGTGGCAGTACGAAGGCATACGCTGTCGGCATGTCCGTTTTCACAGTGCATGTCGAGTAACCGGTCGACGCAATTAAGGTATTCCGGACGTTTGAACTGCGGAAGATCGAGAAAAAAATAATCGGGCTGTAAGGCTGTTTCCGGCAGGTTGTATGCTGCAAATAAATCTTTCATCACTATTTCTTGTTACTTTTCGGTTTCAGGGCACGTTTCATCCCTTCCTGTTGTTTGCGCTCTGAAGACACCGTGTTGTAAAGCGGTTCTATGCCTTTCTGGTATGGTTGCGGGACATCGTTGACCGGTTCCTGTTCGTAAGCCTGCGCTTTTCTTACAAAATAAGGATCCAGAAGCAATGGCTTACCAAGGGCAACAAGATCGGCCTTCCCGTTGAGGATGATGGTGTTGATCTGGTCGATGTCGGTAATGCTTCCTGCTGTAATGGTAGGTATATGTACCGAATTGCGGATCATGTCCGAAAATGGTACCTGCCACATCCTTCCTGTTTGCGGTTGCTGATGTTCAACGGTATTCCCCGTTGAAACGTCCAGTATATCTGCCCCTGCCTCCTTAAACGCTGCCGCTACTTTAAGTATTTCTTCTTCGGTAATACCATTTTCAGCCCAGTCTGAGGCTGAAATGCGTACCGATATGGGTTTATGATGCGGAAAAGCATTGCGTACTGCATGGAAAACCCTTAAAGGGAAACGCAGCCTGTTTTCCACAGTTCCTCCGAATTCATCATGACGTTCATTGGTAAGGGGAGAAAGAAAGGAAGCAAGGAGGAACCCGTGGTGTGCCTGAAGTTCCAGCATATCGAATCCCGCAGTTTCCGCATTTTTGGCTGCAGTTGCAAACTGTTGTACCACAAGGTCCATATCTTCAGCAGACATTTCTTTTGGAGCGGCTGCTTTTTCGTTAAATGGAAGAGCCGAAGCAGACAATAGCTGCCATGGCTGTTCCAAAGGTTCGTTATGACCTTCCCATGGCTTTTTCACGGCGCCTTTTCTCCCGGCATGTCCCAGTTGGATGCCTATTTTGGATGAAGTATGCGCATGGATGAAATCCGTAATTTTTTTCCAATCCGAGGTTTGTTCGTCTGTGTATATTCCTGCGCAGCCTCTCGTGATGCGTCCGTTATCAGAAACAGCGGTCATTTCGGTTATGATAAGCCCGGTACCACCTATAGCTCTTGATGTATAATGTTGGAAATGCCATTCGTTTACACGTCCGTTTTCGGCAGCATACTGCCCCATAGCCGACATTACGATGCGGTTGGAGAGCATAAGATCCCTAAGTTTAAAAGGGCTGAAAGCAGCAGTATGGCTTTGAGACCCCGTACGGTTCCTGAATTCACCTAGTACCTTATCGGTATACGAACGGTCGCGAAGCCTCAGGTTTTCATAAGTTACTTTCTTCGAACGCGTCATACAGCCAAACGAGAACTGATAAAAAGGATGGATGATGTGACGATCCATATTTTCAAACCAGTCAAGTGAAACAGAAGCAGCATACTGGATCATTTCCACCGGGTTTCTTCTTTTCTTCTCATAAAGTTCAAAAGCGGCCTGCACATCTGAAGGATGGGCCATAAGGGCATCAAAAAGCCCGATAGCGCAATCCATGGCAAGCTTGGTACCCGAACCTATCGAGAAATGAGCCGTAGCTTTTGCATCACCCAACAGGACGATATTGTTGTGGTACCATTTCTTATTGGTAACATGCGGAAACTGACGCCAGTGCGATTTGTTGGTTATAAGTGCATGCCCGTCGAGTTCCTCCCGGAACAGTTCCGATAATTTAGCAACCGTATCGGTTTCGTCTGTAATGTTAAATCCAAGTTTCTGCCAGGTTGCATCGGTACACTCGAAAATCCATGTACTCATTCCTTCTTCGTACTGGTACGTATGGGCCACGATGCTTCCATGCGGTGTGGTACGGAAAAAATACGTGAAAGCATCTAAAGGCTTTGTAGAACCCATCCATACGAAACGGTTGTTTTTTAACTGTATACGGGTTCCGAATTCCTGTTGAAACTGCGTGCGCACGGTACTTGCAATACCGTCGGCAGCCACGATGACATCGGAATCCTTAAATTGTGACAGGTCATCTATATTCTGTTCAAAATGCAGGCGCACACCTTCTTCGGTACATCGCTGATGCAGCAGTTTCAAAAGTGTTTTTCTCGAACATCCGCAAAATCCGTTTCCTGCAATGCTGACACTTTCACCATCACGTGCAACGACGATATCGTCCCAATAAGCAAATTTGCTTCGGATGAGTTCGTATGACTGCATATCGCGTTTCAGGAATTCTCCTAGTGTTTCATCCGAAAAAACAACACCGAAACCAAAACTGTCATCGGGCCTGTTGCGTTCGTATACATCTATTTCCCAGTGGGGTTGTGCTTTTTTGGTAAGGATCGAAAAATAAAGTCCTCCCGGACCACCTCCTATAACCGATATTTTCATAATGCTCTTTTTACGGAGAAGATCTCTCCCAGTTTACTGTAGTTAGATCCTGCCAATCTTGCAACAGGACGGTATTTATCAAGGTTTATACGGTAATTTTCAGATAATATCTCATCGGATACATGCATCATAAGGACTTTCCCGATTACGACACAGGCACCTCCGTTCTTATGGTCTTCCAGAAAGTAATGGTGTACCATTTCACATTCAAAATGTGCTTTTGCTTCTGCCACCCGCTTGGCTGCAATGGTTTGACACGCAACAGGGGTAAGTCCGGCTACCTGGAATTCATCCGTATTAGGGTCGAATGTTCCGGACGTCGCGTTCATCTGTTCAACAAGGTCTTCTGTAACCAGGTTTACGGCAAACTGACCTGTTTGCAGAACATTGTTTAAAGTGTCCTTATTCTTATTGCCGGTTCTTACCGTGGAGAACATTACATGCGGTGGATCTTCCCCTACGACATTAAAAAAAGAGAAGGGAGCCAAATTGTTGTTTCCTTCTCTGTCTATAGTGGAAATCCACCCGATAGGCCTTGGAATCACAAGGCCTGTAAGCAGTTTGTATAAAATACCGGAATCGGTATTTTGAACAGAAATTTGCATAAAAAAACACATTTTACACAAATTAAATAAAAAATAATTTAAAAGTTATTTTTTTTTAGAAATTAATAATTTATTTGACACTATAGGTATACTGGTTGCGTTTGGCAATGTGAAAATAACCCAGGGCATAATTTTCCTTATCATCCTGGTTCACGAGGTTTCCTTTAATGGTTCCCATAGGGCTCGCAAACGGATTG
>Ga0308158_10001940_pt1 | contig 20489 bp, 23 predicted proteins | sample PhyBR2_FD_201038 | JGI IMG/M metagenome (GOLD analysis project Ga0308158, IMG submission 201038) | Phyllosphere microbial communities from UC Gill Tract Community Farm, Albany, California, United States - DLSLB.R2 | ecosystem: Host-associated > Plants > Phyllosphere > Unclassified | place: USA...
GAGTGCAGAGGTGATGGAAATGAATATCGCAATTTATGGAGCAGGATCACTCGGTACCATCATGGGTGCGTATTTGAGTGAAACATATCCTGTCGTTGACTTGATTGATACGAACAAAGAACATGTCGCGCGACTAAACGAGAACGGGGCACACGTCGTCGGACCCGATATGACGCAACGCGTCACGGCTTTTCTGCCGGAAGAGATTACGAAAACGTATGATATCGTATTGTTGCTGACGAAACAGCTCTACAATCCGGAAGTCTTACCGGCCGTCAAAGCCATTTTAAAAGAAGACGGCATCCTCGTTTCCTTGCAAAACGGAGTGCCGGAAGAAATCATCCGTCAGCATATTCCGAGCGAACGGATTATCGCCGGGTCCGTGGAGTTCGGGGCGACATATGTCGGACCGGGACAATCCCGTCTGACAACAGACTACTCGTTCTTTAAAAAATATGCCTTACAAATCGGTGAACTCGACGGGGCGACGACAGACCGGATTGTTCAGTTAAAAGAAGTCCTGGATACGATCGGCGGAACGGAGATTTCCGATAACCTGCCGGGCACGAAATGGTCGAAACTGATTATTAACAGTGCGTTCAGCGGATTGTCTGCTGCGTGTAACGGGACGTATGGCGACGTGCTTGACCATCCGGTCCTGTTGCGGGCCGCGATTCACGCGATGAAGGAAGTCCTTGATGTCGGTCATGCGCATGGAATCGAATTTGCGCGGATGGGGGAAGCGGATTTGACGGTGTACAGCGAGCTCGATGATATTGATCAAAAGATGATCGAACTGCCGCAGCTGATGAACAGCTCGCGAAATCTTGAAGCGAGCATGTTGCAGGATTTACGGAAACACCAGCCGACCGAAATCGACTACATTAACGGTGTCGTCACGATGTACGGGGAAACTTACGGCATTCCGACACCGGTCAACTCCATGATTCAGGCACTCGTCCGAAATGCACAGGACAAACAGGAAGTAACCGACTTTGAACAGAGTGTCGAGCAGTTCAAGACACTTCTCGAAGTTAAATAAGGGGGATGATCAGATGAAAAAAGAGGATGTCCAAAATATCGTCGCGACACCAGTTAACGCGCCGGTCTTTCCAGCGGTCGATATTTTCTTCCGGAACCGGGAATACTTGAATATCGTCTATGAAACGGACCTGGAACAATTGCGAGCCGTCGTACCGGAACCGCTTGAGCTGATCGGTAACCAAATCAAGTTCGAAGTCATCAATATGCCGGACAGTACGGGACTCGGATCGTATCTGGAATGCGGACATGTCATCCCGGTGCGGTATAACGGAGAAATCGGGGAGTTCTACCTGTCGATGTATGTCAACAATCAGGCGGCGATCGCTTCCGGACGGGAAGTCGCCTCGTTCCCGAAAAAATATGGTTCACCGAAGCTATTTTTAGACAACGACGTTCTCGTTGGAACACTCGATTATCATTCGCTTCGTGTCGCCCAGGCGACGATGGGTTATAAGTACTATCCGATCAAGGAAGAAGAGGCGAAAGCCATCATCGGGACGCCGCAATTCATGCTGAAGCAACACCGCGGCTACGAAGGAGAGCTGATCATTTCTGAATTGACGCGCAGTCAAATCACGGATATTCAGGTGAAGGAAGCCTATCGTGGCCCGGCCCGCCTGGAATTGTTCCAGCATGTCATGGCACCACTGGCCGACTTCCCGGTCGGAAAAATCATGGATGCGCAACACATTATCGCCGATTTACGACTCGGCGGTCCGAAGAAGATGTTTGATTATATGAAGTAAGAAATGTTTGAAATCATCTTCATTTGACGATTAAACGAGAGCCCATCCGTCATGTCCTTCCAGGACCGTGATGAATGGGCTTTTTTTTACGGACTCACCGAACGGATGATGTCTTTCTTTTCAATAACGAGTATGTGATCAAAGCTTTCTTCCGGTTCGTCATCAAATTCATCGAAAGTGCACCGTTCGTATGAACGAATATGATACTGCTCGAGGTCAGCGATATCCTGTAGATAGGCTGGAAGTGGTTCAGGATTTTTCGTTAAGGTCGGGAGTACGAACGGGAAATTGTTTCCGTTCGGATTGTTCGTATGAACAAAAACGGCGTCCGCCCCTGCGTCCAACCGTGACAGTTCAATCCACAGCTGATAAGGGTGTCCCCATGCCTTAAGAGCGTCATCAAGCTCATTCATCAGCTGAAACAGTCCCTGAACATGCGCTTTTCGGACTTTAAGATGACCATTTCCGCGTCCGTGAAAATCAAGATGAACGTGCCAAAAATCAAACCAGCTGTCGGGACTGAAATCTAGATGGTGAGCCGTCAGGTGCTGCTCAGCTTGAAGTTGTCGGAAGTAGCGGCGTTTGCCGCGGAATTTTTTCATGCAATGATTGTCTCCTTTTTAGATGTGACGATGTATTAATTGTACCGGAATTCCTATCTTTAGTCTTAAAGAGAAAAGATAATTAAAGAAACTTTGTTTCAAAATGTTTACGCTTTCAAATAAAATATTGTTTCTGATTGTTAGGCTTGTTATACTAACAGTGAACACGGGGAAGCAACAGCAATCAGGCAGGAGTCAAAACAAAAGGGGAGCTGAGCATATGGGACAGAAACTCAACTGGACGGCGACACTCGGATTGACGACGGCGTTACTTGCCGCGTCTCTGCCGGTGCAACCGGTCGCGGCCGAAACGACATCTTCCGTCACGCAACGGGTCGACGCGCAACTGGAACGGATGACACTTGAACAAAAAATCGGTCAAATGATCATGCCGGATTTCCGGTTATGGGATGGGGTCAATCATACGCAACTGGCACCGGAAGTCGGACGGGTCATCGACCGGTTTGATTTAGGCGGTGTCATCCTGTTTGCGGAAAACGTCAGCGAGACGGAACAGACGACGAAACTCGTCCATGATCTGCAGGAAGTCGTCGAGCAGGATCCAAGCAACGACATTCCGTTGTTCGTAACAATCGACCAGGAAGGCGGAATCGTGACGCGACTCGGAACGGGAACGAACTTACCGGGCAACATGGCACTCGGGGCGACCCGCAGTCCGGCTTATGCGGAAGCGGCAGGAAACATTATCGGTTCTGAACTGCATGCGCTCGGCATCAACGTCAACTTTGGTCCGGTCCTGGACGTCAACAACAATCCGGGCAATCCCGTCATCGGGGTCCGCTCATTTTCCAGTGATCCGAACCTGGTTGGGGAACTGGGTTCGGCCATGACGCGCGGTATCCAGGAACAAGGGGTCGTTGCGACGGCGAAACACTTCCCGGGACACGGCGATACGGCGGTCGATTCGCATTACGGTCTGCCGGTCGTCGATAAATCACTGGCGGAACTGAAACAGCTCGAACTGATTCCGTTCAAGCGGGCAGTGGTGGAAGGAATCGACATGGTCATGACAGGACACATCGGGATGCCGCAGATCGAGGATGAGGTCGTCGAGTCTAAACAAGGAACATTCCCGTTACCGGCGACATTGTCGGATGACGTCATTACCGGTGTCTTACGGGAAGAGCTCGGGTATCAGGGACTTGTCGTCACCGATGCGTTGAACATGCAGGCGATTGCCGACAATTTCACGGAGTCGGAAGCCGTCATCAAAACGTTTAAAGCCGGTGTCGATATCGCGTTGATGCCGACGATCCTCCGGTCCGTGAACGATGTGACGAAACTGGAGTCGATTTTTGACGACGTAATCGAAGCGGTTGAAATCGGGGAGCTTTCGGAAGCGGACATCGATCGTTCGGTCGAACGGATTCTGACACTCAAAGCGAAACGCGGTATTTGGAGTGAAGCAACTTCGAATGTGACGCTTGAGGAAAAACTGGTCGAGGCGAAGTCGGTCGTCGGCAGTCCTGAGCACAAGACGCTTGAACGGCAGATGACGGAAGCGGCAGTCACGCTCGTCAAAAATGACCGGAAGACATTGCCGTTCAAACCGAAAAAAGGGCAGACGGTCCTTTTCCTGTCACCAACAAAAGATCAGACGGACAGCATGGTCAAGACGATCCGGTCGCTTGAGAAAAATGCCGGGAACCTGAAGCAGGTCAACGTGCTGACGGAAAATTATGGAGCCTCAACGCCGCATCTCGATCAAAATCCGGCGCTTCAGGAGAAAATTAGTCAAGCAGACTATCTGATTGTCGGCTCGAACGTCAATAACAGTGCGAAGCTCGGAACATCTTCCGCAGATCATTATGTGCCGGCTGAAGTATTCCGTCAGGCAAACCGAACGGGTAAAAAATCCGTCCTGCTCAGTCTGCGGAATCCGTATGACGTCGCCGTCCAACCGGATGCTGACGCCCAATTACTCGTTTACGGCTTCAAAGGTGATCCGAACGGACCGGATTCGGAAGCGGGAAACACAAAATCAGCCGGACCGAATTTACCGGCAGGAATCCGCGCCATTTTTGGTGAATTCGTACCACAAGGGAAATTACCGGTTGATGTACCGAAGTTTAAGGACGGTACGTTCCAAACCGGCTTGTACCGCGAGTTCGGGGACGGATTCCGCAACTGGAATAAATAACAGGCTCGTTTGAGGGAGTCCAATCGACTCGATTGGGCTTTCCCTATTGACTTCTTCTGAAATTTTATTTCTAATATATCAATTTATTTTTGGATTAATGTTTCGTTATGATCAGGAAAAAAGGAGCTGTTGAGAGAGGATGAAAGTTATGTTAGAGAAATTGGCGACAGAACGCCGCAATGAACGAACGATGAGTCTAGACGATATGTCAGTCGAAGACATCCTGACGGTCATGAACGAGGAAGATCAGACGGTCGCGAGTGTCATCCGGCAGGAAATTCCGGTCATCAAACAAGTCGTCGATCGAGTCGTTCAATCGTTTCAATCAGGTGGACGGCTGATTTATATCGGAGCCGGCACGAGCGGACGACTGGGTGTGCTCGATGCGGCAGAATGTGTGCCGACGTTCGGGGTCTCACCGGACATGGTCGTCGGACTGATTGCCGGGGGCGAAAGGGCACTGATCAAAGCCGTCGAAGGGGCGGAGGACAGCAAGACGCTGGCCGTCGAAGATTTACAAGCCCTGCAGTTAAAGGCAAACGATACAGTCATCGGCATTGCGGCAAGCGGCCGGACCCCATACGTCATCGGTGGTCTCGACTATGCACGTGAAGTCGGTGCGGTAACGGCTGCCTTATCCTGTAATAAAGAAGCCATCATCAGTCAGCATGCCGACCTCCAGATTGAAGTCGAGACAGGTCCGGAAGTCTTGACCGGCTCGACCCGGCTCAAAGCCGGGACGGCACAAAAGCTCGTGTTGAACATGATTTCGACGGCGGCGATGATCGGCGTCGGGAAAGTCTACCAAAACTTGATGGTCGATGTCCAATCGACGAATGAAAAGCTTGAAGTCCGGGCCAAACGGATGATTGTGGAAGCGACAGGGGTTGATCTTGAGACAGCCGCGCGTTATTTCACATCGGCGAACGGCCACGTCAAGACGGCGATCGTCATGATTTTAGCGGACGTTTCGTATACTGAGGCAGTCGAACGATTACAACGTGCGCACGGATTCGTCCGCGACGCGCTTTAAGGGGGGACGAACATGAAGAAAGAAGAAGTGTTGGCATCCGCCATCCTCGAACATGTCGGGGGAAAAGACAACCTCCGGCAACTTGCCCACTGTATGACACGTGTCCGGTTGTCGCTGAAGGATCCGACGAAAGCCGATATACCGGCACTGAAACAAATTGACGGTGTCATGGGCGTCATCGATGACGAGACGCTGCAAATCGTCGTCGGACCGGGAACGGTCAACCGGGTCGCCGACCACTTGAGCCGCGAGACAGGGCTTGCGATCGGTGAAGAGTCGGTCGATGAGAATTTGACGTTTGAAGAACGGACCGCAATTGAACGGCAAAAAGTGAAGGACAAACAAAAATCACCGTTCAAACGCTTTTTACGCCGTTTAGGTAATATCTTCATCCCGCTCATTCCGGGACTGGTCGCGTCAGGAATCATCAACGGTGCGGCAAACTTTGCGAAAAACGCCGGAGTCGATGCGACAGAAACCTGGATGCAGATTCTATTATTGATTGGTAGTACGGTCTTCGCCTACTTAGCGATTCTCGTCGGTTGGAATACGGCGAAGGAATTCGGTGGCACGCCGGTCCTCGGGGCGATTGCCGGGGGGATTCTGTTTAATCCGTTGCTCGTCGACATCGTTATTTACGGCGAACCGCTCGTCGTCGGGCGGGGTGGCTTGTTTGGGGTCATCTTTGCCGCCTGGTTGATGACGTATCTCGAAAAACATATCCGCCGGTTCATGCCGGTTTCGATTGATATCATCTTTACGCCACTCTTTACCGTTTTGATAGTCGGCTTTACGGCACTTTATGCGATCATGCCGGTCGCCGGCGTGTTATCAGACGGCATCATGAAGGCGATCAACGTGATTCTTGAAGTCGGTGGTCCGCTTGCCGGTGCCGTCCTCGCCGGATTCTTCCTGCCGCTCGTCATGGTCGGTCTCCATCACGGATTGACACCGATTCACTTGGAGCTGTTAAATACGATTGGCAATACGGCACTGTTACCGATTCTTGCGATGGCAGGAGCCGGGCAAGTCGGAGCAGCGATGGCGATTTTCGTTAAGACACGGAATCAACGGTTGCGTAACATCATCAAGGGAGCGATTCCGGTCGGGTTCCTCGGTATCGGTGAACCGTTGCTGTACGGGGTCACGTTACCACTTGGTCGTCCGTTCTTGACGGCTTGTATGGGAGCAGCTGTCGGCGGTGCCTTCCAAGCGACGATGAAAACGGCGGCGCTTGGCGTCGGTGTATCCGGTCTGTCGTTGACACCGTTGATCGATAACGGGATGTACTTGACGTATATCGGCGGTCTCGTCATCTCGTACGTCTTCGGTTTCCTGTTTACATTCTGGTTTGGATTTAAGGAAGAAATGGCGGACGGAATTTAACGTCAGCAGAAGAACTGTGCACAACAAAAAGATGGAAGATCACATGACCGTGATATTCCATCTTTTTTTGACGCGTTGTCAGTCCTGCATCAGTCGGCGAAAAACTGGTTGATTTTGTCTTCAGACTTCAAATGACGCTGAATCAATTTTGTGACTGCTTGTTCCTGTTCGATTGTGCTGAGTTGCGTGTTGTACCAGCCATCCAGTTTATCGCGGGTCACGGTAAAGGTATAATCCGGGAAGGTAAATGTAATCCGGTCCACGTTATCGATGAGGACAAACAGGTAGGTCGCGTTGAACAGGACCGTTTCTTTGATCTCCTGTTCGACTTGTTCCGTCTCGATGTCCTTGTAAGTCAAATGGATTCCATACGGTGTTTGTTTCGTTTCGAGGACAATCTGATGCAACTCTTGATGGTGTGCCAGTTCTTTGACGATATTCGTGACGGCGCTGTTGTCGCCGACATAGGAATGTTTATAGTGGAACAGGTCCGTCTTTGAATCGGCATGCTGGCTGTAGCCGTTCCAGATCAATACCAGACAGGCGATCGACAGGAATGGAATCAAAATTCGTTTCATACAATCTCTCCTTTATGGATCTCGTACTAATGGTATCATAATTCATGAAGTATATCCTAAAAAATTCTTATATTGGAACTTTAGTGACAATTGATGGTCTTTGAACACTATGCTGACAAGAAGGAGTGGAACAGATGAAAGGACTTGCCGTTTATTTGAGTGAACCACTGACAGATGAGGCGAAAGACAGCATCCGACAGATGCGGACGATTGGTTTTACATCGATCTTTACGTCGTTACATATTCCGGAAGACGATCCGTCATTGTATACGGAACGATTGCGGAATTTAGGTGAGTTGGCCGGAGAACTCAAGATGGAGCTTGTCGGGGATATCGCCCCGACGTCACTTGCTGCGCTCGGTAAGACATGGGATGATGCCGGAACGTTAACCGAGTGGGGCGTGACCGGATTACGTGTCGATTACGGGGTGACGCCGAAGCAGGTCGCGAATTTGTCAAAACAGATGATGATCGCCTTGAACGCCAGTACGGTAACAGCGGATGAACTCGACGCGATGAAAGCGGAGGGACTTATCTTGGAGCACGTTGAAGCGTGGCATAACTTTTATCCCCGTCCGGAAACGGGACTCGACCGGAACTGGTTCAACGATAAAAATGCATGGCTTCACGGGCAAGGAATCCGGGTTCAGGCGTTCATCCCGGGAGACGGGCCATTACGCGGTCCGTTGCATGCCACATTACCGACGCTCGAAGACCACCGGGGACAGGCACCATTTGCCTGCTATCTCGAGTTGGAATCGTCCGTCGACCGGATTCTGATTGGCGATCCCGGTATTTCGGAAAGAACGATGCACCAGTTCGCCGCGTATCAGGAGGACGTCATTGTTCTCCGGGCAACCGGTACCGGTGATGATCCGCTTTTAAAGAGTATCCAGACAAACCGGATGGATCCGGCGCGGGACGTTATCCGGTCGGTGGAGTCACGTGCTTACGGCCGACCTGGTAATGGCTTACTTGAACCCGTCGTCCTGGCAGACCGACTGGTTGGATCAATCACGATCGACAATCTGAATTACGGACGGTATGCCGGTGAATTACAAATCACAAAACGGGATCTAACGGCCGACGAACGGGTCAACGTCATCGGTCGTGTGATTGAAGCAGACCGGCCGTTGGTGCAACAGATTGGTCCCGGCGGGCGGTTCCTGCTGGAGTGGGTGAAAGCGCAGGAAGAAACGGAATGAAAAAAATCATGCTGATCGGTTCCGGAGGGTCGGGCAAGTCGACGTTAGCCCGTCAACTCGGTCAACGACTGGGCATTCGCGTTCACCATCTCGACAGTTTATTATGGCGGGCAGACTGGCAGGCGGTGCCGCGCGAGGAACAACGACAGATTCAAACGAATTTGATCAGCCGGGATGACTGGATCATTGACGGGAACTACTGCGGGACGATGGATCTCCGGTTGAACGTTGCGGATACGATCATCTTTCTTGATCTGTCGCGAACGACCTGCGTCTATCGGATTCTGAAACGGTCGATCCGGTACCGGCACAAGTCACGACCGGATATGGCAGCCGGGTGTCCGGAAAAAATTGATTTTGCCTTTTTGAAGTGGGTGTGGCGTTATCCGGATGAACAGCGGCCAGGCATTCAAGCGAGACTCGCTCAAGTTGCAGGAACGAAGACGATTATCGTATTAAAGTCACGGAAAGAAGTCCGGCGCTTCATCGAAAACGTCGCCTGATTGAAGAATAGACAAAGCAAACGACTCCCTCCTCATGAGTAGGGAGTCGTTTTTTAATCAGTCCATCTTTTCAAATGTTAGTGTGTTGTTCGTTGACGGCAAGGGAGTTCGTCCAGTATTCCTGAATAACCTGCAGTACGAATTCCGGATCATCCCAGTGAATGATATGGGACGTCGATGGAGCAGACACGACGCTTCCACCGGTTTTCTCCTGCCATAGGGTAATCGCTTCTTGCCGGAACGGCTCATCGGAGACGGGTAACGTCGCACGGAGTAACACCAGGTTGTCACCGGGGACGTCGTCGAGGAAATCGAGAATTTCGTCTCGATACATTGCCTTCAGAATCGCACGCGCCGTCTTTGCCCGGGCATGCCAGTAGTATCGTCCGTCCTGCATCCGGACGAAATCCTTTCCGGCTAAGTCAAGCAGCGGTGACCGGCGCATCTTGGGTCCGTAAACGGCAACGTCCCGGAATTCTTCCCAGGTCGAGACGGATTCTTCAAAATCCGTCTCGTAAAACGCAGATTCCTGTTCGAGTGGTGTCCCGCGTAACCGTTTGCTCTGATATCCACCGTCAAGCAGGATGGATCCGAGGACCCGCTCCGGCTGTTCCTTCTGATAAAAAAGTGCGATGAAGCTGCCCCAAGAGTGCGAGAGGAAATAAAAGTCCTCGATGTGCAGCTGGTCAAACAGCCGGTTCAGCCAATCGGAGAACCGGGCGAACCGATAGTCGCGTTCGTCCGGAAACGGTTCGGTTTTTCCATGACCGGGTGCATCAATCGAGACGATCCGGTACGTATCTTGTAAGGCGTCCGCTAGTTCAATGAAGCTGAGGCTCGTTCCGCCGAGACCATGCAGGCAAAAAATGACCGGGCGGTCCGCTTCGCCCCATTCGGTAATCTGTGTTGAAATACCGCCGCATTCCAGTGTATAACGTTTCATCTGTCTGCCTCCGTTTCTAAATAGGTATGTACTTACTTTTTAACCAGTATTATACATCATTTATTGTATACTAAAGCTAATCAATTTAAAGCGATGACGAAGGAGAAGGAAGATGAAAATTACAGTAGCGACACTTTGGACGAATGAGTTAAAACCGATGCAGGAATTTTACACGGCAACACTCGGTTTTCCACTCGTCGAAGAGACGAAAACGACATTTGCGGTGCAAATCGGAACGAGTCAGCTTCGCTTCGAGCTCGATACGACACAGCAACCGAAACAATACCACTTTGCGTTTAATGTTCCGGGGGATGCCTTCCAACTTGCGAAAGATTGGTTGAAACACCAAGTCCCGTTACTGATCGAGGATGGGGAAGACGAAATCTATTTTGAAAATATCAATGCCCATTCCGTTTACTTTTATGATCCGGACGAAAACGTCGTCGAACTGATTGCCCGGCATGATGTCAATCCGGACAAGTCGCTTGAAACGTTTACCGAACAGAACATTCTTGACATCGGTGAAATGAACGTCACGACGCCGGACGTCGCTGGTGTCGGAGCAAAATTGGCCGAGCTCGGTGTCTTTCACCGCTACCATCAACCGATTAACATCGACTTCCTGAACTTCCTCGGAGCACCGGAAGACGGGACCCATCTGTTGCTCGGGCGAGAAGACCGGACATGGTTGTTCTCACCGAAACCGGCCATTACGAGTCCGCTCATTCTCGAACTTGACGGAAATCTGCACGTCCGGCTGGATGCAGAGGGGATCTTGCACCACGAAAAATAAACCCGTTCGGAGACGGGTTAAGGGGTTAAGCGATGAGTTGTAAAATCCCGAACGTCGTCAAGACGACATAAGAAACCGAGACAAAAATCAAGACGGGCTGAAACAGCGAGTCTTTGGCTTGACGCGTGATTCCTTCGACGAAACAGCTGAGGAGGAAGACAAAAATCGCCAGGCCGATGTACATCAGGACAATCGTCAGGACACTTTGGATGATTCCGAACGTGACGAGCGAAAAGACGGTGAAGAACAGATAGCCGAACGCTGCCAGGAGAACGAGACCAAGCAAGATACCAAGCGCCGGATGAATCCTGTTGACGCGGGCCGTCCAGTTCGGAATACGTGGGCTGAGTAACGTCCAAGCCGTATGTAGTGACAGACAGATTGAGATGAATAACATCAGGAAAAAGAGTGCCTGTAAGAGCGGCGAAAGTTGACCGGCCCAAAGCGGAACGATTAAAAAGACGACCGGGAAACAGAGGCTCAGAAGATGTTTTTTCAAGTGAATCACTTCTTTCGTAAGAGTAGGAACTTGCATTAACAATATCTTCCTTATTCGTACCGTATCATACGTAGAGACAGGAGGAAAGAAGAGCCGATGACGAACTTTTGGAAAGCAAAGGGCAAGTGGCGGATGGGGCGGTTGATCTTACTTAGCATTCTTCTTGCTATTATATCTTGCTTTTTGTTTATCTATCATCAAAAGGTGTTGCACCAACTGTATTTAGAAGGCCAGCTGAAACAAGAATTTGGTTTAGAAAAAGAAGATTATCAAATAAAAGGTCAGTTTTGGAAATTCGGATACGCATATGACATAATTTTAGAGGACGAACCAAAAACATCTTATCTATTCAATGTAAAGAAAAAAGACGGCAAATACACAGCCGCATATTGGGGACACGGTTTTTTGGATTCATCCAATGATGGGTCGCCTGAGCATCTAGAGTTCGAACGTATGAGAAATGACTAGCGAGTTATAGCGCGCTAACCTGTAAAAATAGGAGGAATCACCATGTGGCAAGATTACCAATGGCTCAACCAACCGTCTGCAATCGACAATCAACAACAATTGAAGTTCACGACAGAGGGCGATACCGACTTTTGGCGCAACACGTACTATCAATTTAACCGGATGACGGGACATGCCTTACTTAAACCGATTCCGGCAGCGTCTTTTTCCTGCCGGATCGAAGTGAAGCTGCACCCGCGTCTAACGTATGATCAGGCGGGGATTCTTCTCTATTTAAACGATGACAACTGGTTAAAAGTTTCAGCGGAATTCATTCCGGATGGAAAATCGCATCTCGGAGCCGTTGTCACATCATTCGGTTATTCCGACTGGTCATCGCGGGATATCGAAAACACGGTCTTTGATCATCCGTTGACGTTTGAGTTGGTCTGCAATCAACAGGACGTCGAACTGTACTTCGTCGACGGTGAGACGAAGGAGCAACTACGGATTGCCCATCTGCATGCGGAAGGGGACTGGAAAGTCGGACCGTATGCCTGCAGTCCGAATCTCGAAGCTCAGGGATGTGACGTCGAAGTGTTAACATTGGACTTCAAGACAAAATAAAAGGAATCGGATTTTTGAGCACTCATGCAGTTTGATGGGTGCTTTACTATGTTGAAGGAGAAAGAGTATGGAAATATTTTTTGGAAGTATCATTTTTTGTTTATTGTTTAGTTTTATCATTTTTTTGTTAGCTTATTTTATAAATCGTTCAGGAAATAGACTTGAATCCGTCATAAACTCTTACCAGAGCATCGTTCGTAAAATCGTTAACGGAAAAGTTCAACTGAAGCGTGGTGGGATAATGAGTATTTTCGTTATTATCGTATATATCACCTTAATCGTCTTGGGTACTTTATGGATACTTACTGGATTAAATGGAGAAGTTAATTTTTTATGGAACGGTTTGTTGACATTTGTTTTAACGATAATCTTCATCTTAACTGTCTCTTCTTTAATTGCTGAAGAATCAGCATTTTTAAAGAAAAGAAGAAGTAAGAAAACTCAGAGCAAAGTAGTCGTCACTTCTAATAAAACGTTTAAAACTTTCATAAAAGAGCGCGCCCAATTTTTATATGATAAAACTATGTTTTTTTTCGGTATGTCCTTTTTCTTAAGCGTTAGTGTTCTTGAAGTTGTTATTATTCTTTTGGAGAATAAGGGAGTTTTTATAGTAGGTGCATTTATAGGATGGATCTTTTTATTATCACTGTTTTCAAACACCATGCTTTTCGAATATTTTTACTATCGCGAAGAACTGAAAAATCATTTTTCTGTTGAAGCATCTGAAATTTGCATCAACCAAAAAAGGTTAATCTATTATTTAGTTCTTTTTGTTTTTACCTTCTACAACTGGTACCATCCACTTGCTTATCCAGATCAAAAACTCTTCGTATCTGGCAAATATATTTTAACGAGCATGAGTGTAGTCTTTTTTCTTGTGTCAGACAGGATTTTTAAACTTGTAAATGATAGTTACGTAAAATATAAAAAAGAATCAAAATCAATCTAAAACACAGGAAAATCAACGCTTCCACGGATTATCCATTGACAATTCTTAGCACGGACTCTTACAATTGAAAATGATTATCAATACGAATGGGAGTCCTGTCTACTATGAACGTTTCACGCCGTAAGAAATCCATTATTCAAGCTGTTTCCATCCTCTCGATTACGACACTGTTGTTCGGTTGCTCAAATCCGAACGAAGGTGCTGACGATAAGAAAAACAAAGATACATTGACGCTGGCCTGGCCGCGTGACATCGGCGAGATGAATCCGCATGTCTATAACCCGTCGCAACTGTTTGCCCAGTCGATGGTCTATGAGCCGCTCGTCCATTACGCGGAAGGCGGAAAGCTCGAACCGTTCCTCGCGAAATCATGGGACATTTCAAAAGACGGCAAAACGTATACGTTCACGTTGCGTGACGATGTGAAGTTCTCGGACGGTTCGACGTTTGATGCGACGATCGTCAAAAAGAACTTTGATGCAGTCCTTAAAAACAAAGCCTTACATAGCTGGCTTGGCTTCATCTCCAAAATCGAAAAAACGGAAGCCGTCGACAAGCAGACGTTCCGGATGACCTTATCGGAAGCGTACTATCCGACGATTCAGGAACTGGCGGTCGTCCGTCCGGTCCGATTCCTCGGCGAAGAGGGCTTCCCGAAAAACGGCGACACGTCAAAAGGTGTCGAAAAAGAAGTCGGAACCGGTCCCTGGGTGCTCGACGAGTATAAGGCGGATCAATATGCGACGTTTAAGGTCAACAAAAACTACTGGGGACCGAAGCCGAAAGTGAAAAAAATCAAGGTCGACATCATTCCGGATGCCGAAAGCCGCGTACTCGCTTTTGAAAAAGGCGACATCGATTTGATTTTCGGAGAAGGGGCGATCAGTGTTGACGCCTATAATCAACTGAAAGCAACAAAATCTTACAAGACGACGATGTCGGAGCCGGTTGCGACACGTCTGTTGATCATGAACACGAAGAAAAAACAGCTGGCAGACGAACGCGTCCGTCAAGCCCTGCAATACGGTTTTGATAAAAAGACACTCGTTGAAGGTATCACATCCGGTCTTGAAGCACCGGCTGACTTCATCCTGCCGCCGAACCTGCCGTATACATCAAAACTGAACGTTGAAAAACGGGACTTTGATGTCGAAAAGGCTAAAACGCTACTCGACGAAGCCGGCTGGAAACTGCCGGACGGGAAAAAGGTCCGCGAAAAAGACGGTCAACCGTTACAGGTCGAGATGATGTACGATGCAGCGGAACTTGTCCAAAAAGCGATGGCGGAGACATTACAATCGGAGTGGGCGAATATCGGCGTCGATCTGAAGATCGTCGGTGTCGAGCTGCCGGACCAGGTCCAGCGTTTCAAAGACAATAAGTTTGACATCAACATGTACAGTAACTTCGGTGCACCATATGATCCGCACACGTTCGTTAATATCATCGGGACTGACGGATTCGGCTTCAAAGAAGCGATTTCCGCTTACCCGAACAAGGATCAGTTATTGAAAGAGATGAAAGATGTCCTGAAAACGACGGATGAAACGAAACGTCAGGCGATGTATGCCGAAATTCTGCCGTCGCTGCAAGATCAAGGTGCTCTCGTCCCGATCTCGTATTTGAAGAAGATGGCGATTTACCAGTCGGATGTCACGAACTTCAAGTTTGCGGCAAACCGCGATGAAAGTCCGTTCGCACAAATCGGCATTAAATAAGGGAGGTGAACGGAATGGGCGTCTATATTCTCAAACGGGTCGGGTCGGTCATTCCGATTCTGCTCCTCGCGATTTTACTGCTGACGGCAATGATTCATTTGTCACCTGTTGATCCGGCGGAAGCCTATCTGTCTGCCGCCCATATTCAACCGACAGAAGAAGTGCTCGCCCAAAAACGGGCCGAGTTCGGACTCGATCAATCCTTTTTGACACAATACGTGACGACAGTCGCCCGGCTGGCCCGGTTTGATTTCGGAACGTCCTATGTCTCGGGAAAACCGGTACTGGACGAAGTCATTCTGCGATTGCCGGCGACCTTGCAACTGGCGACGACCAGTCTATTTCTGGCGATCATCGTCAGCATTCCGCTCGGTTTTCTCGCCGGTATTCGCAAAAACGGCTTTTTTGATCATCTCAGCCGGGTGATTGCTTTCATCGGTGCGTCGATTCCGTCATTTTGGCTCGGCTATCTGCTGATTTTCTTTTTTGCCGTCCAGCTCGATTTGTTACCGGTCGGCGGCATCGGCAGTCCGAGTCACGTCATCTTGCCGGCGATCACGCTTGCGTTACCGTTGATTGCCCTTTACACACGGCTGTTGCGGACAAGTGTCATCGAGACAATGCGCGAACCGTACGTCCAGTTTGCCCGGACACGCGGAATCCGTGAAACGGTCATCCTCGGGAAACACGTCTTGCGGGTCGCGATTCCACCGATGATTACCGGACTTGGCATGAATCTCGGGAAACTGTTGACGGGAACGATCATCGTCGAGACCGTCTTCTCCTGGCCAGGATTTGGCCGTTATTTCATCGAAGCGATTTTTGACCGGGATATGCCGATCATTCAAGGGTATGTGTTCCTGGCTGCTTTATTATTTATCGGCAGCAGTCTGCTCGTTGATTTGTTGCAACTGGCAATCGATCCGCGGATTGCCCGGAAAGGAGGGAACAGACGATGAATGTGCCGCTCGGACGACCACGTCTGCTGGACCGCCTGTCGAACCAACGGCTGATTTTGATCGGCTGTTCTGTTTTTTTAGGTCTGCTGTTTCTCGCGGCACTGGCCGCACCGTGGCTTGCGCCGCATGATCCGTATCTCGTCAATCTGGCGGTGAAACTGCAGGACCCGTCCTGGACGTATCCGCTCGGGACCGACCACCTCGGACGCTGTACGTTATCGCGTCTGTTATACGGCGCCCGGGTATCGCTCGGATTTGCCGTCCTGATTTTTGCGTCATCGCTGTTAATCGGCTTGTTGATCGGCACGCTCGCCGGCTACATCGGCGGCTGGGTCGACCAACTGCTGATGCGGTTTTGTGACGGTGTGATGGCGTTCCCGAGTCTGATTCTCGTCCTCGGTCTCGTCGGAATTTTCGGACCGGGACTGAAACAAGTCATCATCGCCCTGATGCTTGTCCAGTGGGTTTACTATGCCCGGATGTTCCGTGGGCTTGTCATGACGCTGAAGGAAAAGAACTTCATCGCTGCGGCACGCGTCAACGGCTCCTCGCACTGGAAAATCTTCCGGATGCACCTGTTGCCGAATATCCTGCCGCCGTTGCTTGTCATCGGCACCCTCGAGATGGGCTGGGCCATCATGGACATCTCAGCGATGTCGTTCCTTGGTCTTGGCGTCCAGTCCCCCGGAGCAGAATGGGGAGCGATGATTCACGAAGGAAAATCGTATATCCGGACGAATCCGGAACTGATGATTTATCCGGGTGTGATGATCATGCTCGTCATTGCGAGCTTTAACCTGCTCGGAGAATCATTATCGGAACGGTTCGGTATGAACAAATAATCAAAATGAAAGGAGGCACCCGGATGAAACCTGTATTATCCGTCGAACATCTGACGATTGAGACGATCGCGGACGGTCAGCCGCTTGTCCAAAATATCTCGTTTCAGCTCGCGGCCGGACAAATCACCGGACTGGTCGGTGAGAGCGGTTGCGGGAAGACCGTGACGAGTCTCGCGCTGTTGCGGCTGCTCGATGAAAAGGTCATCCGTCAATCAGGACGGATTCTGCTCGATGCGACCGATTTGATGACATTGTCCGACCGGACGCTTCGTCGTGTCCGCGGCGGTCAAATCGCCTTCATCATGCAAAATCCGATGAGTGCCTTCACACCGGTCTTCACGATTGGTCATCAATTGATGGAAACGATCCGGACACACGACCAGTGCAGTAAACGCGAAGCGAAGGAGCGGGCGATTGAAGCGCTGCTTGAAGTCAATCTTGAACAGCCGGACCGGATTTTAAAAGCCTATCCGTTCGAACTGAGCGGCGGGATGTTACAACGGGTCATGATTGCGCTTGCGGTTTGCCTGCGTCCGCATGTCCTGATTGCCGACGAACCGACGACGGCGCTTGACGTCTACAATCAAAAGCTGGTGCTGTATTATCTGGAGAAAGTCCGGGCGACATACGACACGGCGATTCTGTTGATATCGCACGACTTGAGCGTCATCGCTGAAATGGCGGATCACGTTCTCGTCATGCGGGAAGGGGAAATCGTCGAACAGGCGGATGTCTTTGATTTGTTCGACCGGCCGCAACATCCGTATACACGACGGTTGCTAGAACAGCACGGTCTTCAGGCGGGAGGAATGAACGCATGAGTCTTCTGCAGATCAAACACGTCTCGCACCGGTACGGCAATCAGCGTTTTTTGTCGCGGCAGCCGGAGCAGACCGTCTTACAGGATGTCTCGCTGACACTTGAAGCCGGGACGTGCCTCGGCCTACTCGGCCGGAGCGGTGCCGGTAAAAGTACGCTCGGACGGATTCTGCTCGGACTTGAGCGGCCGAAAGAGGGACAGGTGCTGTTTGAAGGACAGGATATCTATCAGAATCTGTCTTCACGGCAGGACATCCAGGTCGTCTTTCAGGATTCATTTGCTGCCGTCAATCCGAAACTCACAGCAGGACAAATCATTGCCGAGCCGTTGACGAACTTCCTGCGTTTGACGCCGGATGCACTCGAGCAACGGCTCATCACCTTGCTGGAACAGGTCGGACTGATTGAAGCGGATTTGACGAAATATCCGCATCAGTTCAGCGGCGGACAGTTGCAACGGATCTGCATCGCCCGCGCGATTGCGACGAATCCGAAGCTGATTATCCTGGATGAAGCCGTCAGCAGTCTCGACATGGTCAACAAGGCGATGATTCTCGACTTGTTACGGGAGTTAAAAGCGACGCTTGGTCTCGCCTACGTCTTCATCACGCATGATGTCCAGGCGGCGCAGACGCTGAGCGACCGGTTCGTGATTTTGGATCACGGTCAGCTGGTCGGTGATTATCCGACGCTCCAATCGTTTACGGAAGCGACGGATGGACATGTCGAAGCGATCCGACATGCGGTGCTCGCGACACATCCACGGTACCGGACGATCCGGAAATAGGATTTCTGATGTGTCATTGACCATTCAATCGAGACGGTTGAGTGGTTTTTCTTTTATCTTGCCTGTAAAGGAAACTTGACACAAGGATTCACTTTACCTATTATTGGAAGCGAGAGGTGACAGGAATGAAGAATAGCGTGAAGGTGTTACGGGAAGCCCGTCAGTGGTCGCAAGGCGAACTCGCTAAAGCACTGGGTGTATCAAGGCAGACGATTATCTCCATCGAAAAAGAGCGTTATAATCCGTCGCTCGAGCTGGCGTTTTCAATCGCTGCTCTGTTTGATTGTCCGATCGAAACGATTTTCAGACCAGAAGCAAAGAAAAAAGGAGATGATGTTAAATGAAACGAATGCCTTTGATTAATCGGGTACTGTTCGCCATTCTACTTGTCTACGGTACCTATCTGACTCTTGTTGATGGACCGAGCCCGCACAGTATCATCCTCATCCTCGTCGGAATCAGTCAATTGGCGATTGAATTCGTCTTTCCTTCCGCTGATACGTATGACGAGCGGCAAGAAGCGATTAAGATGAAAAGTGGTCAGGTGTCATATGCGTTGAGTATCCTCTATGTGTTTGCGGTAGTCATGCTCGTGCAGTGGGGAATCATCGAAGATGTCCTAACTGCACTATTGTGTGTGCTGTTCATTCAAGTCATGACGTTCCCGGTGACGCTGTTTATGTACAGTCGACGAAGCTGAAGGTGAACCAAAAAAGAACAGATCAAGTGACCTGTTCTTCAGTAGTATTCGGATAACTGTTCTCGTGATTCTTCCGTCAAGTAGCCGAGCGATAAAAAGCTTTTGACGAAGCGGGAGGGACCGACGCTTGAGTCAGGGTCGACGTTCCATATAACATCCTTTACTTGCTCAAGGACTTCAATGTCTGCCGCCTGCATCTTGACGAAATCGAAGTCAAGCGCAACGGTATCCGTCTCGTCCCACGTCAGTTCACCGGAAGAGCGCATGTCATGCATCGTCTGTAACAACCGGTCACTCGGAGGGTTCCATTCGAATTGTAAGTAGTGTCCACCTGTATCCTTTACGGATAGCCCGCCGCGGGCGACGATGGCCGGTAAAAAGCGGCGGTGTGTAAAATGTCGAAGAATCATTGGAAGAGCTCCTTCCGGATTAAAAATGATTGCTTTGCATCTTATGGAGAAGACGGTCAAACGACTCATGGTCATCCATCGTAAACTGTTTGAAGTACTGTTCATGAATGACTTCGACGACAGGGGACGATTCCTGGACGATCGTTTCGCCTGACGGTGTCAAGACCAACCGTTTTTCCCGATCGATTCGTTTGCGGGTGATGAGGTGAAGTTCGAATAGTTTTTTTAAGGTTTGGGAGATGGCACCACTCGACAGTTCAAGTGTCGTCTCGAGTGATTTTTGTGTCGCACTTTGTTCCCGGTATAACGTATCAAGCATATCGAACTGTGATTTCGATAAGCCCCAATCTTTCAGGACCGCGTTGACTTCCTTCATATAGCGGTGATGCAGTTTTTGGATGGCCTGCCAATGACGGTAGGATGGAGTAGACAGGTGTGAAGTCATCAGATCCCTCTTTTCTGTCACCGAATAAACGGTAAAATAATGAAAGCCGCTGTTGATTATCAAGCGGTTTCATATATTCAAATTAACACAAAATCGGTTGATCTCCTACCACTTGCGCCTGATAAAAAAGCATCCTTCGTTTGACCCGACAACCGGGTGGACGAAGGATGCTTTTTTAGTTGACACGCGATGCTATTTTCGGTGTCGGGACATGCCGTCCCCAAACCAAATAGAAAATCGGTCCAAGATAATTAACGAGAAAAATCAGGATGCCCCAAAGCCATTTGGGACCG
>Ga0308158_10001941_pt1 | contig 20486 bp, 21 predicted proteins | sample PhyBR2_FD_201038 | JGI IMG/M metagenome (GOLD analysis project Ga0308158, IMG submission 201038) | Phyllosphere microbial communities from UC Gill Tract Community Farm, Albany, California, United States - DLSLB.R2 | ecosystem: Host-associated > Plants > Phyllosphere > Unclassified | place: USA...
TTTCTGTTGTTCGGGCCGACCGGAGGGGGTGAACCCCTTGACCCCCAGTCAAGTGCGCTACCAAGCTGCGCCACAGCCCGTGGCAGTCCGCGCTTTCGCGCGGGCAACTCCACTATCGTAGCCGACGGAATCGGCCACCGCGAACCGGCACCGCCGGGCGTGGCGAACTGGACCGCCACCACGACCGTTGCCGATGTCGGCGCCTCCGCGTAGCGTGCCTGCCATGGCGACGATCACCACAGAACCGGCCACGAAAGCCCGGTGGGACGGCGTGCAGCACTCGCTCTCGGGTGGCGGCGACGGGCGCAGCTGTCAGTGCATCTGGCCCATCGTGCGCAGCAAGGTCTGGAACACGACGACCCTCGATGAGCGCCGGGACATGCTCCATGACGAGATCGCCGCAGGGCCTGCGCCCGGGCTCATCGCCTACGTCGACGGCGAGGCAGCAGGGTGGATCCGCGTCGGTCCGCGCACCGTGCAGCAGCGCATCCTGCACACCCGCGCCATCGCCGCGGCCACCACGCAGCCGCTCGACGACGACACCGTCTGGGCCGTGACGTGCTTCGTCGTCCGCAAAGAGCACCGTGGCAAGGGTCTGAACGCGGCACTGCTGGCATCCGCCCTCGACTACGCGCGCGACTCCGGCGCGCGGATGATCGAGGCCTATCCGGTCGACACCTCGACCGGAGCGCACCGATCCAACGACCTCTTCCACGGCACTCTCTCGACGTTCCTCGCCGCGGGATTCGAGCGCGGCCCGGCCCTGACGGGAGGACGAGTACTCGTGACGCGCGGGCTGGCCGACTGATCACAGCGCATGGAGGTACTACGGTGGCGCCATGAGCACCCAGTACCCGACCATCGAAGACCCGGAACTCGGCACCCTCTCGCGCGCCGAGACCACGCTCGACGATGGCGACGTCGTCACCCATGACTGGTACTCGGGCGGGCTGACAATCGACGGGCATGAGCTCGAGCTGATGATCGACGGAGCCGACGCCGACGCGGTCGGCGCGCTGCTCCCCCGTGTCCACGCGATCGTCGCCGACCTCGATGGCGTCCGCCGCCGGGCATCCGAAGCCGTCATCGCCCACTTCAGCGACAGCGAGCCCACTCCTGCTCAGCTCGAAGAGGGCGCAGACGACCTCGTGCTCGACACCCTTGAGATCACCGACGACGCCACCGTGCTGCACTTCACCGACTCGTGCGGGCAGCACTTCCCCGAAGGATACTGGCCGGCCGTGCACCTCGACCTCGACGGCGAGGTCGCCGAAGTCACGGTCGAAGGCTGACCGCTCAATACGATGGGAGGATGCGCCGCAGCATCCGCCCGCTCGACATCGCCGTCTGGGCGCCCTACATCGTCCTCGCGATCATCCACGTGATCGCGCTTGCCGCGCAGAGTCCCCTCGCCCCGCCGACGAAGCTCGCGCTGATGCCCCTGCTCGCCGTGCCCGTGCTGGCTGCGGCACCCCGGATCCGACCGCGCGTCGCCATCTTGCTCCTGCTCGCCGCACTGCTGTTCTCGTGGCTCGGCGACGGCGCGGGCACCTTCTTCCCGGGCGGGCCCGAGCTGCCGCTGATGCTGCTGTTCTTCGGCATCGCGCACATCGCCTACATCATCGTCTTCCTGCGACTCACCGCCCGCCGTCGGCTGCCCTGGTGGACACTGATCTACGCCGTCTGGTGGATCGGGATGCTGGTCATCCTGGGTCCGCACATCGGCGGCCTCTTCTTCGCCGTCGCCGCCTACGGCCTCGTGCTCGCCGGCACCGCGGCGACCTCTGCCCGCGGCAACGCGACCGTCGCCACCGGCGGGGCGTTCTTCCTCGCCAGCGACTCGATCCTCGCGTTCCGCCTCTTCCTTCCCGAGATGATGCCCGCCTGGACGAGCCCGGCCGTGATGCTCACCTACACGCTCGGCCAGGGGCTCATCATCGCCGGCGTGATCCGTGCGATGCGAAAGGACGAGGTCGGATGATGGATGCCATCAAGCCCGTACGCGTCGACAGCTGGCTCTGGGCGATCCGCATCTACAAGACACGCTCGGCGGCCACCACTGCCTGCCGCGCCGGGCATGTGCGGGTCGGCGGTGAGCGCACCAAGGCAGCGCAGACGGTCAAACCGGGCGACGAGGTGAGAGTGCGGATGTCAGGGTTCGACCGCATCCTCATCGTGAAGCAGACCCTGTCGAAGCGTGTCGGCGCCCCGGTCGCGGTCACCGCCTATGAGGACCGCACTCCCCCGCGCGAGCCGTCGGCGATGCTCGCGGTGCGCGACCGCGGGGCAGGGCGGCCCACCAAGCGCGAGCGGCGGGAGATCGACCGGCTTCGCGGGAGAGATCCGTACGACGACTGAGTCCGAGCTGCGCCCGCTGATACGCGTCGAAGCCGGTCTGCGCTCAGCCCCGGGCATCCAGCTGGCGAAGCAGCCAGCCGGACGGCTCGACCCGCGCGCCCGCCTCTTCGAGACGCAGCACGAGTTCGCGGTCACTCGTCACAGCGGTGACATCGGCACCGTCGCCGACGAGGCGTCGCGCCTCCGCGACGATGGCGTCGTCACCGGCGCCGTCGGCCCGCACGATGGCGACGCGGGCGCCGTGAGTCTGCTGCCCGGCATCCGGAATCGCGCGGGCAGCGCCCTCCACGACCATCGACACCGGCGGGAACCAGCGGTCGGCCTCGAGCCCGAGGCCAGCGGCCTGAACTCCGCCCGCGGCCCACTCCGAGAGCCGTGCGTGCAGACGAGACGCGGCGCCCGCGCGGTCTTTCCACCAGCCGTCCGGTACCGAGCCGACGACGTTCGCGGCATCCACCACGATCGCGGGATGCTCCGTCAGCAGCGACCGCAGCAGCGGCCACGAGTCGGCGAAGCCGGGATGCAGCGGCCGCTGGTCGACCTCGTCGACGGGCACCCACTCGAGGGCGAGGCTCTCGGGATCGCTGATCACCGGGTCGAAGGGGGCGAGCACGTCTGCGACGACGGTCGTGTACGACCAGATGTCCAGGTCGAGCACCCGAGCGAACCGCGCGTGCAGCGCGCCGTCCGGGATGCCGGCCTCCTCTTGCGCCTCACGCAGAGCGCCGTCGAGCGGCGACTCGTCTTGATGCAGGGCTCCGCCCGGGATGCCCCAGGTGCCGCCGAAGTGGCTCCACCCGACGCGATGCTGCAGCAGCACCCCGCGCTGCGGATCGACCGCGAGAACCCCGGCGGCACCGAAGCGCCCCCAGTACTTCTCGCCGGTCGGCGCGAGAACCCAGGCGTCTCCCGGATCCTGCGGCCCGAGCGGGCGTCGCGGCTCGTCAGGGGCCGGGGGAACGATCGTCACTCCCCCACCCTTTCATGCCTCGACGCCCACCGGCGCAGCGGACGGCGAAGCAGAGCGCCGAAGCTGCGGTGAGAGGTCAGTGCGCGCCGACCGCGGATCCCGCTCGCAGCCGCGAGGCCGCGAGCTCCTCCGCGGCGAGCAGCGGCGACACGCCACGGCTCTCGGCGTCATCGAGGATCCGCCGCACGGTGTCGCCGATGCCGGCCACGCGCTGCATGATCTCCTCGCTCGACCCGATGCGCTTGGCCTCGAGGTCGAGGTAGATCACGCCACCGGCGTTCACGACGAAGTCGGGCGCGTACAGCACGCCGCGCTGCGCGAGCCGGTCGGCGCCGGAGCGGTCGGCGAGCGGGTTGTTCGCGGGGCCGCACACGGCCTTTACGTCGAGCGCATCGATGACCTCGTCGGTCAGCACGCCGCCGATACCTGCCGGCACGAAGACGTCACCCGCGACCAGGTGCTCGGTGCCCGGTTCCACCCAGGTCGCGCCGATCTCGTCAGCGAACGCGCGTCGTGCGGGGTTGATGTCGGTGACGGTCAGCTGCGCGCCCTGCTCGGCGAGCCGGGATGCCAGGCGTCCGCCCACCTGACCGAGGCCGGAGATCGTGATGCGGCGTCCTGCGGCATCTGCCGATCCGGTCAGGCGCTCGAGAACCGCCTGCAGCGAGGCGTAGACGCCGAGGCTGGTCGGACCAGCGGGTTCACCCGAGCCGCCGACGGTCGACGGCAGGCCGACCACGTGCTGCGTGCGCTCGCTGACCGTGAGCATGTCGTCGGTCGTCGATCCGACGTCCTCCGCCGTGCGGTACAGGCCGCCCATCAGGTCGACGGCATCGCCGAGATCGAGGAACGCGTCGCGACGACGATCGGCGTCGAGAGTCTCGCCGGGCGCGAGCCCGATCACCGACTTGCCGCCACCGGCATCCAGCCCCGCCGCCGCGTTCTTCAGCGTCATCGCCGCCGAGAGCCGCAGAGCGTCACCGAGCGCGTCGCTCCAGTGCGGATACGTCCACAGACGCGCGCCGCCGAGGGCGGAGCCGAGCACCGAGGAGTGCAGCGCGACGGCGATGAACAGTCCGCTCCGCCGTCCCCTCGTCACCTCCACGCGCTCGTGGGCGAAGTCGGGCAGGGGCAGGGTGTGCGTCATCGCAGTCTCCTCGGGCGGGCCTCGTGGGCCGGGCTGGGGGCGGATGCCGGGATCATGGCATCCGCCCCCATTCTGCCTCAGAGACGACTAGCGCTGGCGACGCTCGCGCACCCGCATGTTGATGACGATCGGGGTTCCCTCGAACGAGTACAGCTCGCGCAGGCGGCGCTGAACGAAGCGGCGGTAGCCCGGGTCGAGGAATCCCGTCGTGAACAGCACGAACGTCGGCGGACGCGTCGACGCCTGCGTGCCGAACAGGATACGAGGCTGCTTGCCACCGCGCAGCGGGTGCGGGTGCGCGGCGACGAGCTCGGCGATGAACGCGTTGAACTTGCCGGTGGGGATGCGACGGTCCCAGTTCTCGAGCGCCTGCTCGAGCGCCGGCACGAGCTTGTCGAGGTGACGGCCCGTCTTCGCCGAGATGTTCACGCGCGGAGCCCACGCGACGTGCGCGAGGTCCTGCTCGATCTCCCGCTCGAGGTAGCGACGACGGTCGGCATTCTCCATATCGTCGTCCGACAGGCGGTCCCACTTGTTGAAGGCGAGCACCAGCGCACGGCCCGACTCGAGCACCATGTCGATGATGTTCAGGTCCTGCACGCTGATCGGCTGCGAGACGTCGAGCACGACGACCGCGACCTCCGCCTTCTCGAGAGCGGCCGAGGTGCGCAGCGACGCGTAGAAGTCGGCTCCCTGCTGCAGGTGCACACGGCGGCGGATGCCCGCGGTGTCGACCAGACGCCACATCTTGCCGCCCAGCTCGACGATCTCGTCGACCGGGTCGCGCGTGGTGCCGGCGAGGTCGTTCACGACCACGCGCTCCTCACCCGCAGCCTTGTTCAGCAGTGACGACTTGCCCACGTTCGGGCGACCGATGATCGCCACGCGACGCGGCCCGCCGATCTCGGCCTTCGCGACAGCCGAGACCTCGGGCAGCTTCGCGATCACCAGATCGAGCAGGTCGGCCACGCCGCGACCGTGGATCGCCGAGACGGGGTGCGGCTCGCCGAGCCCCAGGTTCCACAGCGGAGCCGCCTCGGGCTCCTGGCGGGCGTCGTCGATCTTGTTCGCGACGAGGAACACCGGCTTGCCGCTCTTGCGCAGCAGCTTGACGACGTACTCGTCGGTCGAGGTCGCGCCGACCTTCGCGTCGACGACGAACAGCACCATGTCGGCCAGATCGATCGCGACCTCGGCCTGCGCCGCCACCGAGCGGTCGATGCCCTTGGCATCCGGCTCCCACCCGCCGGTGTCGACCAGCGAGAAGCGCCGGTCGTTCCACTCGGCCTTGTAGGTGACGCGGTCGCGGGTGACGCCAGGGGTGTCTTCGACGACGGCCTCACGGCGACCGAGGATGCGGTTCACGAGCGCCGACTTGCCGACGTTCGGGCGACCGACGATCGCGACCACAGGCAGGGCCGGCGAGTACTCGATGCCGTCCTCGCCCTCGGTGAGGCCCTCGAGAAGCGCCGCGTCGTCTTCTTCCAGCTCGTAGTCGCTGAGCGACGCGCGCATCGCGGTGGCGCGCTGCTCGGCGAACTCCTCGTCGAGCGAGGCCATCTTCTCGGCGAGATCGTCGGGGGCGCCGGTGTACTCTTCATCGGCCATGTTCAAGCTCCTCTGTCAGCGTCGCGCCGCTGGGCGATCACCGCGAGCACGGCGTCGATGGTCTGCGCGAAATCAAGTTCGGTGGAGTCGACCACGTCAACGCCGTCTGCGGCGTTGAGGAAGTCGACGACGGCGCTGTCCGACGCATCGCGCTTGTGCAGCGCTTCGGCGACAGCGGCGGCGTTCTCGCCCGCCAGCTCGCCGGCGCGCCGGGCGGCGCGCACCTCCGGCGCGGCGGTGAGCAGGATCCGCACGGGCGCATCGGGCGCCACGACGGTGGTGATGTCTCGTCCTTCGACGATGACAGCCGGGTATTCGGATTCCGCCACGATGCGGCGGAACATCTCGTTCACCTGCACGCGGATCTCCGGCACGCGGGCGACCCCGCTCACGGCTCCCGACACCCGCGGCTCGCGGATCGCTGCCGTGACGTCGACGTCTCCGACCCGCACGATGCGATCATCGGGATCGAGGCCCTGCGTGAACGGGAAGTCGGATGCCGCCGCGCGAACGGCTTCGGCGTCTGCCGTGTCATCGCCGCGGTCGAGCACGTGCCAGGCGAGCGCACGGTAGGCGGCACCCGTGTCGAGGTAGCCGTAGCCCTCTCGTCGCGCGATCTCCTTCGAGACGCTGGACTTGCCGGAACCCGCAGGTCCGTCGATCGCGATGAACTTGTCGGCATCAGTCATTGGTGTTCCCCGCAATCCGCCAGCCACGTGCTTCCAGCCCCTCGATCGCACCGCGCAGAGCGGCAGGCGCGACGCTGATCTCCGCGAGACCGAACTGGGCGCCAGGAGAGTGCTCCAGACGCAGATCCTCGACGTTGACGTTCAGCTCGCCGAGCTCTCCGAACAGGCGGCCGAGCTGGCCGGCGGTGTCGTCTACCATGACGACCAGCGTCTCGAAGCGGCGGTTCTGACCGTGCTTGCCCGGCAGGCGCTCCACGCCCTCGTTGCCCTGACGGATGGCATCCGCGACCGTGCGACGGGATCCGGGGGCGTCGGGCTCGCGCAGGGCGTCGGCCACCTCTTTGAGATCCACCGCGAGCTCGTCGAGCAGCTCGACGACGGGCGCGGCGTTCGCGCCGAGGATTTGCACCCACAGCTCAGGCGCAGACGCGGCGATGCGCGTGGTGTCGCGCACGCCCTGACCCGCGAGGCGCAGCGAGCCCTCCTCCGCCTCGGCCAGCCGCCCGGCGAGCAGACTCGCGACCACCTGGGGCACGTGCGAGGTCAGGGCGACCGAGCGGTCGTGCTCTTCAGGAGTCATCTCCAGCGGCATCGCGCCGACGTCGAGCGCGAGCGCTTCGACGAGCGCGAGGTCGGCGGGGCGGGTCTCCTCATCGCGGCAGACGACCCACGGGCGGCCGATGAACAGATCGGCACGCGCGGAGATCGCGCCTCCGCGCTCGCGTCCCGCCAGCGGGTGCGAGCCGATGTAGCGCGACAGGTCGATCCCGCGGCGCCGCAGCTCTTCGAACGGCTCGAGCTTCACACTCGCGACGTCTGTGACCACGGCATCCGGATATGCGGTCAGCTCCGCCTCGATGACGTCGGCGGTGACGTCCGGCGGCACGGCGACGACGATCAGCCGCGGCGCGTCGTCTGCCTGCGAGGCGCGGCCCGCGCCGTAGTCGATCGCGAGTCGCAGCTGCGACGGCGATGCGTCCGCGAGCACGACGTCGACCCCTTTGGACCTGAGGGCGTGCCCGATGCTCGAGCCCAGAAGCCCCGCTCCGACGATGCGCACCGTCCCCGAGAGCCGCGCGGCGTTCTGCGTCGCGCGCGCGTTGTGGGAATCGCTCACTCGTTCTCCTGCGGGCTGTCGTGTGCTCGGCGCTGCTCGGTGGCAGCGGGCGCCGGGGAATCCTGGCGCGACAGAGTCAGAAGTGCGCCTCGTTCGATTTTAGTCAGCTCGCGCGCCTTGCCGACCGGGAGAGTTCCCAGGTGCAGCGGACCGAACTGGCGACGCACGAGTTCGTCGACCGGATGCCCGACCGCGGCCATCATGCGCCGGACGATGCGGTTGCGCCCGGAATGCAGGGTCAGCTCCACCAGACTCGACCCTCGCGACACGTCGAGCAGCCTGGCCTTGTCGGCCTTGATCGGGCCGTCTTCGAGGTCGATCCCCCGCGTCAGCATCGCGATCGTCTGGGCGGTGACCGCCCCGGCGACCTTGGCGATGTACACCTTCGTGACGCCGAACGACGGGTGCGCGAGCACGTGAGCGAGGTCGCCGTCGTTGGTGAGGATGAGCAGCCCGCTGGTCTCGGCGTCCAGCCGGCCGACGTTGTACAGCCGCTCCGGCCACTCCTTCGTGAAGCGGCGCAGATCCGGCCGACCGTTCTCGTCCTTCATGGTGCTGACCACGCCGGTGGGCTTGTTCAGCATCACATAGCGCTTCGAGACGTCGAGCTGCACGGCCGTGCCGTCGACGTCGATGAGGTCGGTCTCGGGATCGATGCGCGTGCCGAGCTCGGTGACGGTCGTGCCGTTGACCCGGATGCGCCCCTCGACGATGTACTGCTCGATGACGCGGCGGGAGGCCACCCCGGCGTTCGCGAGGGCCTTCTGCAGTCGGATGCCGTCGGGCTGGGCGTTCGCGTTGCTGTCAGAGCTCATCGCGTGACTCCTTCTTCGAATCCGTCGGCGCCGTCGTCGAGCAGCGGCGAGATGGGCGGCAGCTCGTCGATCGAGTTGATGCCGAGATGCTGCAGCAGCTGGTCGGTGGTGCCGTAGTTGATGGCGCCCGTCTCGGAGTCGGCGAACAGCTCGGTGATCAGCCCGCGGGCGAGCAGCGTGCGCACCACCGAGTCGACGTTCACGGCCCGGATGGATGCCACCTGGCCGCGGGTGACCGGCTGCTTGTATGCGATCACCGTGAGCGTCTCGAGCGCTGCCTGCGAGAGCCGCGCAGGCGCCTGTCCGCCGATGAAGTCGGCGACGAGGTCGTCGTGGTCCTCGCGCACGTACAGCCGCCAGCCCCCGCCGACCTCGCGCAGCTCGAACCCGCGACGGGGGCCGTGTCCGCGGCCGTCGTAGTCGTCGGCCAGTGCCTCGAGCACCTGGCGGACCGCGGGCACCGGCGCATGAACGGCCGCGGCCAGTGCGACCAGCGCGATCGGCTCGTCGACGATCAGCAGCATTGCCTCCACCCGCTCAGCCAGAGGCGTCTCCAACGGCGCCTCGGAGGCTGTGCCGGGCGCCGTCTGCGGGGTCGTCTCATCCATCGGATCGGTCTCGGTCATGGCATCCGTCTCGTCTGTCATGGTCATCTCACCTGTCGTAGTCCGCGCCGAGGGTCGCCAGCTGCTCGTCCGACCAGCTCTCGGCCGACCACCGCAGCGTCAGCTCGCCGAGGGGCTCCAGCTGCTCGAACGAGAGCGCCGCATGGCGGTACAGCTCGAGAACCGAGATGAAGCGGGCGACGACGATTCCCGGCTCGCCCACCCCCGCGACCAGCTCGCGGAATGTCAGCGATTCGCTGCTGCGCAGCAGGGTCACGACGATCGCCGCCTGCTCGCGGATGCTCACCAGCGGCGCGTGCAGGTGGTCGAGCCCGACGGACGGCAGCTCTTTCGGCGTGAACGCCATCAGCGCGATGGCAGCGAAATCGGCGGGCGTCAGGGTCCAGATCAGCTCAGGCGTCCTGCTGCGGTGCTTCTCGTCGAGCGGCACAGCACGCACATGCCGCCGATCCTCGCGCTGAAGGCAGCGCGCGAACCACGACGACACCTCCTTGAACGCCCGGTACTGCAGCAGCCGCGCGAACAGCAGATCCCTGGCTTCGAGCAGTGCCACGGATTCGGCGTCGACCAGCTCGCCCTGCGGCAGAAGACCGGCGATCTTCATGTCGAGCAGGGTGGCGGCGACCACGAGGAACTCCGAGGCCTGATCCAGCTCGGCGTCTCCGTCGAGATCCTTCAGATACGAGATGAACTCGTCGGTCACGCGGCTCAGCGACACCTCGGTGATGTCGAGCTCGTGCTTCGAGATGAGGTTCAGCAGCAGGTCGAAGGGCCCGTCGAAGTTCGACAGCGAGACCCGGAAGCCCGTGTCGGCAGCAGCTTCCTGAGCGTCGTCGAGCGGCTCAGGCGACAGCGCCACGGGCGACCAGCTCCCGCGCCAGTCGCAGGTACGCCTGTGCTGCGGCGTGCTCGGGCGCGAACTCGGTGATGGGAACACCCGACACCGACGCGTCGGGGAACTTCACGGTGCGACCGATGACGGTCTCGAGGACGTCGTCTCCGAACGCCTCGACGACGCGCTCCAGCACCTCGCGGGAGTGCAGCGTGCGCGGGTCGTACATGGTGGCCAGCAGACCGTCGAGCTCGATCGCCGGATTGAGGCGGTCGCGCACCTTGTCGATCGTCTCGATCAGCAGCGCCACACCGCGCAGCGCGAAGAACTCGCACTCGAGCGGGATCAGCACACCGTGCGCAGCGGTGAGCGCATTCACCGTGAGCAGGCCGAGCGAGGGCTGGCAGTCGATGAGGATGACGTCGTACTCACCCGACACATGCCGCAGCACACGCGAGAGGATCGTCTCGCGTGCGACCTCGTTGACGAGGTGCACCTCGGCGGCCGACAGGTCGATGTTGGCCGGCAGCACGTCGAGGTTCTCGACAGACGAGTGCACGATGGCCTCTCGCGGGTCGCGCTTGGTGTCGAGCAGCAGGTCGTAGACCGTCGGCACGTCGTGCGTCGGGATGCCGAGACCAGCCGACAGGGCGCCCTGCGGGTCGAAGTCGACGGCGAGCACCTTGCGGCCGTACTCGGCGAGGGAGGCGGCCAGGTTGATCGAGGTGGTCGTCTTGCCGACGCCGCCCTTCTGGTTGCACAGCGCGATGATGCGTGCAGGGCCATGCCCGTCGAGCGGCGCGGGGATCGGGAACCCCTGATAGGGACGACCGGTCGGGCCGATGGGGGTGTCGTCACCCTTCGTCGCCTTCGACCTGCTCTTCGTCACCTTGTCCGCCATCCTGCTCCTTCGTGCTCGCTCGATTCTAGCCGCAGGGCGCCCGCGCGCCGGGGTCGGCACGCGGCGTTGCCTCAGCGCGCCCGCGGGTGAGAGGTCGCGTAGACGTCGCGCAGAGCATCCACCGACACGTGCGTGTAGATCTGGGTCGTCGCGACCGAGGCATGACCGAGCAGTTCCTGCACCACGCGCACATCGGCGCCGCCCTGCAGCAGATGGGTGGCGAAGCTGTGGCGCAGGGTGTGCGGCGAGACCTCCGCCGTGATCTGCGCTCGCTCGGCCGCGGCGCGGATCACCAGCCAGGCGCTCTGCCGAGACAGCGGGGCTCCCCGCGCGCCGAGGAACAGCCGCGCCGTCGCCCGGCCCTTGGCTGCCAGCTCAGGCCGGACGCGGGTCAGATACGCGTCGACCGCCGCACGCGCGTACGAGCCGACCGGCACGATCCGCTCCTTGTCGCCCTTGCCTCGCAGGCGCAGCACGTCGCCGTACGCGAGATCGTCGACGTCGAGCGAGACAGCCTCTGAGACGCGCGCGCCGGTCGCGTACAGCAGCTCGAGCAGCGCCCGGTCGCGGAGCCCGATCGGTTCATCGGGCGATGGTGCGGCGAGCAGGCGCTCGACCTGCTCGATCGTCAGCGCCTTCGGCAGTCGCTGCGGGGTCTTCGGAGGGCGCAGGCGGCCCGTGGGATCGTCGTCTTCGATCCCCTCGCGCACCAGGAAGCGGTGCCAGCCGCGCACAGCCGACTGCAGGCGCGCGAGGCTGGTCGCCGCAGGCGGCGGCTCGGCCCCTGCACGATCGGCGATGAACGCCGTCACGGTGCGCGGGTCGATGGCATCCGTCGTGTCGATGCCCCGCTCGCTCAACCAGGCCGCGTATCCGGCGAGGTCGCGCCGGTAGGCGGCGACCGTGTGCTCGGAGAGGCCCCGCTCGATCGTGACGTGACGCAGGTACGCGTCGAGCGCCCGGTCGACCTGCACGTCAGCCCTCGTCGCGTCGCTGCTCGCGCAGGCGGCGCTCCGCCGCGAGAACCCCGATGGCCAGGATGCCGTTGTGCAGCCGCCCGGCGAGCACTCCGTCAGCGGCGTCGGCGAGCGGAACCCACTCGACGCGGATGTCGGCCTCCTCGTCCTCCCGCTCGTGCGCGTCGGCTTCGGAGAGGCCGGTGTCGAGATAGACGTGGATCATCTCGTCGTTGCCGCCGGGAGTCGTCCACGCCGAGACGAGGTGCTCCCAGTGCTCGGCGACGATGTCAGCCTCTTCGGCGAGCTCGCGCCGGGCGGCGAGCATCGGCTCCTCCCCCGGCACATCCAGCAGACCTGCCGGCAGCTCCCAGTCGCGGTGACGGATCGGATGCCGGTACTGCTGGATCAGCAGCACCCTGCCGTCCGCGTCGAGCGCGACGACGGCGACCGCACCGGTGTGCGCCACGTACTGACGGCGGATCTCACCGGCGCCGTAGCGCACCCGGTCGTCGCGCACGTCCCACACGGCGCCGTGGAACGCGAGATCGCTGGAGACGACCTCCGGCTCGAACGGCTCGTCGTGGATGGCGCCTGCGGGAGCGGGCACGGGGATCACTCGTCGTCTTCGGTGAAGAGCTCGCTGGCGCGGTGGCGCTCGATCGCCGCGCCGACCAGGCCGCGGAAGAGCGGGTGCGGCGCGGTCGGACGCGAGCGCAGCTCGGGGTGCGCCTGCGTGGCGATGTAGTACGGGTGCACATCGCGGGGCAGCTCGACGAACTCGACGAGATCGAGATCGGGGTTCAGGCCCGAGAACACCAGACCCGCCTCCGCGAGACGCGGACGGTACGCGTTGTTGACCTCGTAGCGGTGACGGTGACGCTCGGAGGCAGTCGGGCCCTCGTACAGGTCGCGCGCGAGGGTGCCCTCGCCGAGAGCGGCCTCGTACAGACCGAGGCGCATGGTGCCGCCGAGGTCTCCGCCGTCGAGGATCTGGATCTGCTCGGCCATGGTCGCGATGATCGGCTCTGCGGTGTCGGGGTCGAACTCGGTCGACGAGGCCTCGGCGATGCCTGCGACGTTGCGTCCGTACTCGATGACCATGCACTGCAGACCCAGGCAGATGCCGAGGGTCGGGATGCCCTGCTCGCGGGCGAACTTCAGTGCGCCGAGCTTGCCCTCGATGCCGCGGATGCCGAAGCCGCCCGGCACGAGGATGCCGTCGAGGTCTCCGAGGTTCTTCGCCGCGCCCTCCGGAGTCTCGCAGGTGTCGGAGGCGATCCAGCGGATGTTGACCTTGGTCTCCTGCGCGAAGCCGCCGGCCTTGAGCGCCTCGGTGACCGACAGGTAGGCGTCGGGCAAGTCGATGTACTTGCCGACCAGGCCGATCGTGACTTCGTGCTTGGGGTTGTGGACAGCGTGAAGCACGGTGTTCCAGCGCGTCCAGTCGACCTCGCCCGCCTTGGCGTCGAGCCCCAGTCGTCGGATGATGTACGCGTCGAGGCCCTGGTCGTTGAGCGTCGAAGGGATGTCGTAGATGCTCGGCAGGTCGACGGTGTTGATGACGCCCTCGACGTCGACGTCGCACATGAGCGCGATCTTGTTGCGGTTGCTCGCGCTCACGGGACGGTCGCTGCGCAGCACGAGAGCGTCGGGGTGGATGCCGACCTGGCGCAGGGCCGCGACCGAGTGCTGGGTGGGCTTGGTCTTCTGCTCACCTGACGCGCCCATGAACGGCACGAGCGAGACGTGTACGAAGAACACGTTGTCGCGGCCGAGCTCGTGTCGCAGCTGGCGCGCCGACTCGAGGAACGGCTGCGACTCGATGTCGCCGACGGTGCCGCCGACCTCGGTGATGATGATGTCGGGCTGCGGCTCTTCCGTGGCCTGCAGGCGCATGCGCCGCTTGATCTCATCGGTGATGTGCGGGATGACCTGCACCGTTGCGCCGAGGTAGTCGCCGCGACGCTCGTTCGCGATGACCTCGGAGTAGATCTGACCGGTGGTGACGTTGGCGGCCCGCGACAGGTCGATGCCGAGGAAGCGCTCGTAGTGCCCGATGTCGAGGTCGGTCTCGGCGCCGTCGTCGGTGACGAAGACCTCACCGTGCTCGAACGGGTTCATGGTGCCGGGGTCGACGTTGAGGTACGGGTCGAGCTTCTGCATCACGACGCGCAGTCCGCGCGCGGTGAGCAGGTTGCCGAGGCTGGCTGCGGTGAGCCCCTTGCCCAAAGAGGAAACGACACCGCCCGTCACGAAGATGTGCTTCGTGGTGAAGGAGCTGGTGTCGTTGTCTGGCGCCGCAACAGAAGAGTTCATCACGGGCTTTTATCCTATCAGTTGATCGCGGAGCCGAGGCTCAGCAGTTCGCGGGCGTGAGTGAGTGCGGCGTCGGAATCGGTGAGACCGGAGAGCAGACGAGCCATCTCGGCCTCGCGCTGCGCACCCTCGAGGCGTGTCACGCTCGACGCCGTGACGGCGCCGTCGTTCGACTTCACGACCGAGAGGTGGTTGTTGGCGAATGCCGCGACCTGCGCCAGGTGCGTGACGGCAATGACCTGCGATGTGCGAGCGAGCTGCGCGAGCCGTCGACCGACTTCGATCGCCGCGGCGCCGCCGATCCCGGCATCCACCTCGTCGAAGACGAACGTCGGCACGGGGTCCGTGCCCGCGATGACGACCTCGATCGCCAGCATGACGCGTGAGAGCTCCCCGCCGGATGCCCCCTTCGAGACCGAGCGCGGCTCGGCGCCGGGATGAGGAGCGAGCAGGATGGCGACGTCGTCGCGCCCGTGGGCCGATTCGGCACCAGGCGAGACGCGTGCTTCGAGTGTGGCGTCCGGCATCGCCAGAGCATGCAGCTCTTCCGTGACGGCCGCGGAGAGCCGGACGGCAGCCGCGGTGCGCACCTCGGTGAGGGTGGCTGCGGCAGAGTCGAGAGCCTCGCGGGCGCTGTCAGCCTCGGCGGTGAGTCGCTCGATGCGATCTCCGTCGTCGTCGAGCTCGGCGAGGCGCAGGGCGCCCGTCTGCCAGACCTGCAGCGCCTCGTCCAGAGAGCCGTGCTGGCGGATCAGTCCGCTCAGCGCAGCGCGGCGCTCCTCGACGGCTGCGAGCTCGTGCGGGCCCGATTCGTCGAGGTCTGCGAGGTAGCCAGAGAGCTGCTGTGCGAGGTCGGCGGCACGGTACCCGAGGTCGGCGATGGCGTCGGCGATCTCGCTGAGCTGGGGGTCGGCGCTGCGCTCGAGCGAGCGGCGGGCCTCGGCCAGAAGCGCGGCCACGTCGGGATCGCCCTCTTCGCTCGACAGCGCCGACCGGGCGACGGATGCCGACAGCCGCAGCTCCTCGGAGTTGGCGAGCCGCTCCGCGCGCTCGTTCAGCTCGACGTCCTCGCCCTGCTGCGGTTCGAGCTGCTCGATCTCGGCGAGCTGCTCGCGAAGGATCGCGGCCTCGGCTGCACGGCGATCGCGGTTCTCGGTGATCTCGGCGATCTCGGCGTCCAGTTCGCGCCAGCGGCTGAAGCACTCCCGGTACGTCGCGAGCGCGGCCGCGACCTGCTCGCCGCCGAAACGGTCGAGCGCATCTCGCTGAGCTGCGGCCGAGCGCAGCCGCAGCTGGTCGGACTGGCCGTGCACGACGACGAGCTCTTCGGCGAGCGAGGCCAGCACTCCGGCCGGCGCGGGACGCCCGCCGACGCTGGCGCGGCTGCGTCCTTCAGCGCTGAGGGTGCGTGAGACGTACAGCTCTGCGGTGTCTCCAGCCGGCTCGAGTTCGCCGCCGGCGTCGGTGACGATGTCGGCGACCGGTCCCTCCTGCGGCACCATCCAGACTCCGGCGACGGATGCCTGGGCGGCCCCGGCACGGATCGCGGAGGAGTCGGCTCGGGCTCCGAGCAGCAGCCCGAGTCCCGTGACCACCATGGTCTTACCCGCGCCGGTCTCACCGGTGACCGCGGTGAAGCCGGCGCCGAGAGGCAGCACGGCGTCATCGATCACACCGAGACCGCGGATGCGCATCTCATCGATCACAGAGCACCTCGCCATCCGGCGACGGGCAGCTGGAACTTGCGCACGAGACGATTCGTGAAGGCGGTCGGATGCAGCCGCGCGAGACGCACCGGTCGAGACGAACGACGCACCACGACGCGCGCTCCCGGAGGCAGCTCGTGCGAGCGACGGCCGTCGCACCACAGGATGCCGCTGCCGTCGGTGCGCTCGAGCATCTCGATCGCGACCGAGGCCTCCGGGCCGACGACCAGCGGCTTCGCGAACAGCGCGTGCGCCGACAGCGGCACGACGGCGATCGCCTCGACGGTCGGCCAGATCACCGGACCGCCTGCGGAGAAGTTGTAGGCCGTGGAACCGGTCGGAGTCGACACGACCATGCCATCGCAGCCGAAGCTCGACAGCGGCCGGCCGTCGATCTCGATGACGACCTCGATCATCCGCTCGCGGCTGGCCTTCTCGACGGTCGCCTCGTTGAGGGCCCAGGTCTCGTAGACGACGGAGCCGGCGGCATCCTTCACCCTCACCGAGAGCGCGAGGCGCTCCTCGACGTCGTAGTCGCGGTCGATCACGCGTGCGACCGCGGCGTCCATGTCGTCGCGGTCGATCTCGGCCAGGAAGCCGACGTGGCCCATGTTGATGCCGAGCACCGGCGCCTCGGAGCCGCGCACCAGTTCGGCGGCACGCAGGATCGTGCCATCTCCCCCGAGCACGATGGCGAGTTCGAGGTCGTGGATGGCGACGTCCGTACCGAGCAGCCCGACGTCGGCGAAGCGCTGATCGAGAGCCACGAACTCGTCGTGATCTGCCGCCGGAAGCACCGGCGTGGCGCCCGCGGCGCGCAGCGCGTCGACGACACGCAGTGCCGCTGCGACCGTGTCCTCACGCTTGGCGTGGGCGACGACCAGGATGTGGCGCGCGTTCATCGTCCTCCTGCCACGTGTGCGATCTGCTCCGACCATTCTGACGGATCCGTTCCGCGTCCGGGCGCGAGATGCACGAGGTACTCGGCGTTGCCGTGCGTACCGAGGATCGGCGACGGCAGGATGCCGAGCATCCCGAGGCCGACGTCGTGAGCGCTCCACAGGGTGCGCTCGACGGCGTCGAGCCTGGCGTCGACGCTGGTGACCAGCCCGCCCTTCACTGCGGTGCGGCCCACCTCGAACTGCGGCTTGACGAGCAGCACCACATCGGCGGCGGGGCTGATCGTGTCGACGATCGCGGGCAGCACGAGGGCGAGCGAGATGAAGGAGAGGTCGCCGACAGCGAGGTCGGGGCGTTCGCTCTCGCCCGTGGCCTCGGCCAGCGACTGTGCGGTCATGTGGCGGACGTTGAATCCCTCGACGGGAGTGACTCCCGGGTCGGCCGCGATCTGCCGTGCCAGCTGACCGTGGCCGACGTCGACAGCGAGCACGCGTCTGGCACCGCGTTCACGCAGCACCTGCGTGAATCCCCCCGTGGACGCGCCCATGTCGAGCGCGAGACGCCCGTCCACGACGATGCCGAAGCCGTCGAGCGCGGCGATGAGCTTGTGCGCCGCCCGGCTGACGTAGTGGTCGCCGCCGTCGACGGCGATGTCGGCCGCGTCGTCGACCGGCGTCGACGGCTTGACGACCGTACGGCCGTCGACGCGGACGAGTCCGTCTGCGATGAGGGATGCCGCGTGCGTTCGAGAACGGGCGATGCCGCGCGCGGCAAGGGCTGCGTCGAGGCGGGTCATCGCGGGCCGGGCGCCGTGTCGCCGCCGCGCGGTGCGCTCTCGAGACGCTTCATCAGCTCGTCATGCAGCGACCCGTACGCTTCTGCGCGGTCGGCGAGGGGCTGGCCCTCGATCAGGCGCAGTCTGCTCCAGAGCGCGTCGGCCGGCTCATCTCGCGTGTGCTCCATCCGACCACTGTAACGCGGGCCGCCGAGCCGGCAGCCCGCGACTCTCAGGGCCTGTGGAATGGATCGTCGTAGAGCTTCTCGGGCACACGGAACGCGTAGATCGCGAGCCCCGTCGCCCAGATCGCCGCGGCACCGGCGCGCAGCAGGTCGATCTGCGCCGTGCCCTCGGAGAGGATCTGCACGTCGGCGTTCACGATGCGCACTGAGGCTCCGTTGACCGTGAACACCCCGTCCTTCTCCACGATCTCGGGGTACGGCTCGTGGAGGTCTCGGAGGTCGGCCAGGATGTAGTCCGGCCGAGATCCCTTCGGCGCGGCCAGCACATGCTTCGGGCGATCGATGCCGGTGAGGACGAGCGCCGAGTCGATGCCGGCCCGCACCGCACCCATGACGTCGGTATCGAGCCGGTCCCCCAGGAACAGCGGACGCTGCGCGCCGAAACGTGCGATCGCCTCTTCGAAGATCGGCGTCTCGGGCTTGCCCGCGACGGTCGACAGACGACCGATCGCGGTGTGCACGGCCGACACGAGAGTGCCGTTGCCTGGGGCCACACCGCGCTCGCGCGGAATGGTCCAGTCGGTGTTGGTCGAGATCCAGGGGATGCCCCCCTCGTCTTCGGGCACCTTCAGAGCGAAGGCCGCCTCGGCGAGGTCGGTCCACGCGACATCGGGGCTGAAGCCCTGCACGACCGCAGCCGGCGAGTCCTCGGCGCTGCGGGTGACGGTGTATCCGGCCTTCTCGGCTTCGACGACCAGGCCCTCTCCCCCGACGATCAGGATGGTGGCGGGGGCGGGAACCATGGTGGTGAGCAGACGCATAGCCGCCTGCGGGCTCGTGACGACGTCATCCGGCGCCACCGTGAGCCCGAGGCCGCTGAGATGTCCGGCGACCGACGCGTCGGTACGCGACGCGTTGTTCGTGATGTAGCCGAGGCGCATCGACTCGGCGACGCGATTGAGGCTGTCGACGGCGTACGGCACAGCAGTCGGCCCGGCGTACACCACACCGTCGAGATCAGCGAGAACCGTGTCGCGACCGGTCAGCGGCGTGGATGCCTGCTTCGCGCGGCGGAACAGTGCCATCAGCGGTCGGACTCCGCCTCGTCGGCCTCTCCCTCTCCAGAGACAGGCTCATCGGACGCGTTCGACTCGGAGGCCGCGGCATCGGCTTCAGGATCCTCGCGGTCGACGGTCTCGGCCGGTTCCGCTTCCGACGGGTCGACGACGTCGACCTCGTCAGCATCCGGGTCGGATGCCTCTGCAGGCTCGTCGGCGGCCTGGTGGTCGTCGAGGTCATCGATGTCATCCACGAGGCCGTCCTCGACGATGATCTCGTCGTACTCGCCGTCGTGACCAAGGGCGGATGCTGCGACCTCGGCGCGATGAGTCCAGAACTCCGCCTCGTCGGTGCGGCCGAGGTCTTCGAGCACGGCCGCGCGGGCGGCGAAGAGCGCGGGGCTCCACTCGAAGGCCCGGTTCGGGTCGAGCTCGGGGATCTCGAGCTCGCCGAGAGCCAGCTCGGTCTCGCCGCGGTCGAGGCGTGCCCCCGACATGGCGATGGCGAGTGCGACGCGCACAGCCGGTGTCAGGGAGGCGCGATCGACAGCGCGTCCTTCCTCGAGCGCGCGGTCGGGGCGGCCGACACCGCGCTCGCTGTCGACGATCAGGGCGATCTGGTCGTCATTGCCCGAGATGCGGCGATAGGTGCGCAGTTCACGCAGCGCGAGGGCGAAGTCGCCGATGCCGTACGCGGTGATCGCGAGAGTCTCGCGAACGACGGCGACGCGGCCGGCCCGGCGCGATGCTGCGAGGGCGTGCTCGTGAGCGCGAGCGGGATCTTCGTCTACGAGCTGGGCCACCATCGCGAGGTGACGCGCGACCTGCTCGGCGTTCTCCTTGCTGAGAGTCTTCAGTTCGTTGCGCGCTGCCGGGTGCAGATCGCGTGCGGTGATCTCGTCGGGCAGCGGCGGCTCGGGGATGCGCTCGCGCACCGGCGCGAACTCGTTCTGCGGGCGGTCGACGCCGCCGCGCGGACGGTCGCGGTACGAGGGCCGCTCACCCCGGCTGTCATCGCGGTCGTGACGGGGGCGGTCACCGTAAGGCCGACGCTCACCGGACTGGTTCCGGTCACCCTGATTGCGGTCGCCGTAGGGACGGCGCTCACCCTGGTTGCGGTCACCATAAGGGCGACGCTCACCCTGATTGCGGTCGCCATAGGGACGGCGCTCGCCCTGGTTCCGGTCACCATAAGGGCGACGCTCACCCTGATTGCGGTCGCCATAGGGACGGCGCTCACCCTGGTTCCGGTCACCATAAGGGCGACGCTCACCCGACTGGTTCCGGTCACCGTAAGGGCGACGCTCACCCTGGTTGCGGTCACCATAGGGGCGACGCTCACCCGACTGGGGGCGGTCGCCGTAGGGACGGCGCTCACCCTGGTTGCGGTCACCATAAGGACGACGCTCACCCTGGTTCCGGTCACCATAAGGACGACGCTCACCCTGGTTCCGGTCACCCTGATTGCGGTCGCCGTAAGGACGGCGCTCACCCTGGTTCCGGTCACCGTAAGGGCGACGCTCA
>Ga0308158_10001942_pt1 | contig 20477 bp, 25 predicted proteins | sample PhyBR2_FD_201038 | JGI IMG/M metagenome (GOLD analysis project Ga0308158, IMG submission 201038) | Phyllosphere microbial communities from UC Gill Tract Community Farm, Albany, California, United States - DLSLB.R2 | ecosystem: Host-associated > Plants > Phyllosphere > Unclassified | place: USA...
GCCCACGGCGACCGGCATAGGGAGATGGGACGATGACGGACAGGCTTTGGAAGGTGACGGTGAGTAGCCTCTTTCCCAACGATAACCGGGTCGAAAGCGTCTATGAGGGGCATCATGCCGACGAGGCAGCGGCCTGTGATGCGGCGCTCACCTGGAAGGCGATCGACAACGGCGGGTCCACGATCGACCGTGTTCAGAACGTCGAGGAGATCGGATAGCCTGCCGCTCGCGGTGTATTGAGCCGTGCAGGATCGTCATCGGGTCAGTGTCGCGCGTCCGCTATGGCGTTTCGTTCCGTCTGCACTTCCAGCATGCGTTGGCTGACCACTGGCTTGAACCGGGTATCGCAATGATCGCGCAGCACCTTTTGGAGGGCGTTACGTTCCTCGGTGGACGCGGCAGCATCTATAAGACTGTTCAGGCGGGAGTACTCGATCGCCCATGGGTTCTTCTGCCGGCCGGCGAGATGATCGATCATGTTCCAGCTCCCTGGTATATCGCTTTGTATTGTCGGGTTGTGCCTGTCAGACCAGCGTAACGCGAGCCGTTTCTGTACGTTGCCGGCGGTGATGACGGCAACCATCGGCATCCGGTTGATGTGCTGCTGATAATCGCGGAGGGACAGAGGCCGGCTAACGGCCGGGGGAAAGGACGTGAACGTGGACGCAGGCGATAGCGAGGAATTGGCGGGCATTATGGCCCGGCTTCGCAGCGGGCATGATGTGCTCCCGTTCATGACCAGCCATTATCCGGTAGCTGACATGCAGCCGAGGCCAATGCCTGACGACATGCAGGTCCTGCTGGAGGCCGCGCCCGATTATCAGGCCGTTGATCCTGGACAGGGGCCAGTGTGGCTACAGATTGCCAGTGATAACGATGCTGCTGAGCTGGTGGTGTACCGGACGTTCGCCAGCGGTAATCTGTACGTCATGGCTCCAGCTCGCGAGCCTTAACTACGAGCGGGGAGAACGATGCAATGCAGACACCATGGGGAGAGCTGGGTTCGCTTGATCTTGCCGACCATGAAGTGTGCCGCACGATCCTGGCGCAGGACAAGCACCAGCTTGCCGAAGGCCTGGTGGTCGAAAGTGTGTTCGATCAGATTTTCGATGACGTGCCTGCCCATCTTGAGGGGGCGGTCCTGCTCGATGCCGATACCGCGATCGTTGATCCGGGCAGGGGGCAGCAATGGCTGGCGTTTGTCTGGTCGCGCGGTCCCCAGCCCGGGCTTGGCCGCTATCTGACGGCGCTGGAAAAGCGGTTCCGGGTGTGGCTGGTCGAAACCGATGATCCGCTGACCACCTTTTTGGCACGGGAGTGGAAGGCGGGCCGGCTTGTTCCCGGCAGCAGACCATTGGCCGAATTGATGGGCGAACTGTCCGGCAGGAAGCCGCAGGCCGTCGAGGTGTCGCAGGCGGTGCGCGATGCCAACCGGCAGCAACAGAGTTTCTGGGGGTTCCTGTCCAGCCAGCATGGGCCGGCGCTGGGTCGTAAGGTCATCCTGCCGCGCCTGTTCATGAATTGTGGCGTTCAGCCGTGGTTTCGGGCGGTCTGGAACCTCGATCGCGTACTCGTGCACGGCGAGGATATCTGGCTGCTGGAAATCAAACACAAATACCCGATGCAGGGGCCGGTATCGTTCGGCCTCAACTCCGGGGAGCTGAACGTCATCATGCGACTTGGCGAGGCTGGTATCCGCTGTCTCCACGCCATCGTCGTGAAGCCGATATGGTCGAAGGAAGCGGGGTCGATGTACCTGCTCAACGACATGCGGTTGCGTGCTCGTGCAGCACTGATTGGCATCGATATGAACACCGGGGTCACTGCCGGCATGATGGCCGGAGGCCGAGGCACGTCTGCCGGTCACACCACCTTCAACGGCTCGGGCAATCTTACCTTCCGTGTCCTGAAGGCCAGTGCCTTCAGCCGTCTGGGCTTGCTTGCCGACGCCCCGGAGGCGCTGGCCGAAAACATTGCACGGCTGATTACGGGCGCTTCCCTGCCGGCAGTTGAGGAGCGCTGGCTGATCGAACTGGCAGGCAGGGCGTCGTCACCGAAGGTTCCTGCCGAAGCCCAGGCACCTGAGCCTGCCCCGGAACCAGTACCTGCATCCGCTCCCGTATTGCCCCCGGTTCACCAGCCGGAAGACGCGGAGGTTGAGGAATCAACTCGGCCAACCGGACACACCATGGCATGGTCCGTCGCTGATCGCCGTTTCGAGCTATCGGCTGGGCGTGGCCGCTCCCACCTCGTGCTGCCGGAAGGGGAGGTGGTCGAGCTTTCCAATGTGGAGTGGGCGGCCATCGCCGACGCGGTGCGCCTTCTCGTGAAGAAGGGGGCCAGGAAGCAGTCCCCCCTGAAACCGGTCAGCCAGAAGGAGCGCGGGCTGGCGACCGGCGAACGCTGGACCGACGATAAGGACGCCCGGCTGGTACGCCTGTGGACTGAGGAAAGGGCCACGATCGGAGACCTGATGAAGGCGTTCGACCGCAACGAGGGCGGGATAACATCCCGCCTTGTCCGGCTTGGTGCGGTGGCTTCCCGTGACGAGGCGCAGACCGAGAGCCAGAGGAGGATCAAGGAGCCCCACTGACCACAGCAAGGCACGAAAACGTGCATTAGTCCCGTTTTGTTCTTGAATGGTGGGAATCATTGAGCCACTGTGACACAAATTGTCCCAGAGGTGCCTGTGCAATCATCCGTTTCCGAATTCTCGCGTTTGCGAACCAGTGCCGGAGTGAGCATTGATGACTTTGCGGCGACGTGCGGGTTCTCGCGCAGCACGGTTTATCGGTGGGAACGAGGCGATGCGCCGCCCCGGAAGGCGGCTGTCCACCAGCTTGAAAGTATCATTCGGGAGCATCGGCAGGCCGAGGCCGGAGCGAAAAAATTCCGTTTCATCGATTTGTTTGCCGGTATTGGCGGCCTGCGCCGTGGGTTTGAAGAGCATGGCGAATGCGTCTTCACCAGCGAGTGGGACAAGTATTCCCAGATTACCTACCGCGCCAATTACGAGTGCGATCACCACGAGGTGATGGGTGACATAACAAAGATCGATGTTGCCGACATTCCCGCGCATGACCTGCTGCTGGCCGGCTTTCCCTGTCAGCCATTTTCGATCGCAGGTGTTTCCAAGAAGAATTCCCTGAACAGGCCGCATGGGTTTTTGGACGAGACGCAGGGCACGCTGTTTTTCAATGTTGCGAAGATCATCGATCATCACCGGCCCAAGGCGTTCCTGCTGGAGAACGTCAAAAATCTGGTCAATCACGACAAGGGCCGCACGTTCGAGGTGATCCACCGCGCGTTGAAGGAGCTGGGCTATCAGGTCCACTGGAAGGTCATCAATTCAAAGTCGTTCGTGCCCCAGCAGCGCGAACGTATCTTCATCGTCGGTTTCCGGGAGGCGAACGATTTCACGTTCGCCGACCTTGAGCTGCCCGATCCGCTCAATGGCCCGAAACTCGGCACGATCCTGCACCCCGAAGATGGCACCGAGGAGCTGGATGCCCCTTACACCCGGGGAAATATTGCGTCGGTATCGGCGAAATACACGCTGACCGATCACTTGTGGCGCTACCTGCAAGGCTACGCGGAAAAGCACCGTGCTGCCGGCAACGGTTTCGGTTTCGGGTTGGTCGGCCCCGACCACGTGGCCCGGACCCTTTCGGCCCGGTATTACAAGGACGGATCGGAGATCCTTGTCGAACAGAAGGGCAAGAACCCACGCCGGCTGACACCCCGAGAATGCGCGCGGCTGATGGGTTTTGACGAGCCGGGCGGCAAGGAGTTCATTATCCCGGTGTCGGATACGCAAGCCTATCGCCAGTTCGGCAACAGCGTGGTTGTGCCAGTGGTGAAGGCGGTGGCGGATCATATGCTGCCGTGGCTGCTCGATCGCGCGGACATCGAACCGGAGCGCCTGCAACGGAAACTTGCGCTTGCCGGGTGATATAGTCGATGCGGCCACCCGCAGTCGCATGATGGCCGGAATCAGGGGGAAAGATACCAAGCCCGAACTGGTGGTGCGGCGTGGCCTTCATGCCCTTGGTTTTCGGTTCCGGCTTCATGATCGCGCGTTACCCGGCAAGCCCGACATGGTGTTGCCCCGGTGGCACGCGGTCATTTTTATCCACGGCTGTTTCTGGCACGCGCACGACTGCCCGCTATTTCGCTGGCCAGGGACCCGACAGGATTTCTGGAGACAGAAGATTGGTCGCAATCAGGAGCGTGATGGCGAGGTGGAAGCCGCGCTTGACCACGCCGGATGGCGCGTGCTCAAAATCTGGGAATGCTCGATGAAAGGCCCCGGCCGGATCGGGGCCGATGCTGTCATGCCGCTCGCGGCCGACTGGCTTCGCTCCGATCAGAAACAGGGGGAGATCAGGGGGACGCTACGTGCCGGTGGGTGATCTTGTTGAATGGCTGGACGAATATGGCGGCCCGGGCTTCGTCTGGTACGTGAAGCGCCTGTCGGGTAACGACACGCTGGCGAACCAGACGCATCAAGCCGGCCCCTATATCCCGCGCGAGGTGCTGTTCCCGCTCTTTCCTGCGCTCAACCGCAGGGACGTGAAGAACCCCGACGTATGGTTCAGCCTGTACGTGGATTCCCATGCCGACCACCGGGAGGTGAGGGCGGTCTGGTACAACAACCACTATCACGACACTACGGCGAAGCGTGGCCGTGATGAGACGCGGGTCACGAACTTTGGGGGGGGAGCGTCGGCGCTGCTCGATCCAGAAAGCACAGGCGCGCTGACCGTCTTTGCGTTCAGCAAGGTCGAGTCACCCGAGGTGGCCGACTGCCATGTCTGGGTGTGCCGGCACGAGACGGAAGAGGATCTGGTTGAGGATCGTGTCGGGCCGGTCGAGCCGGGCAAATGGCTGCTATGGCCTCCCGCACAGGAAGGGCTGCTTGGCTTGTTGCAGGCCCCCCCGGTGCGGGCGAGTTGCTGGCTCGCTGATGACGAGATACCGGCAGCGTGGCGCACCAGATTTCCGTCTGGTGTCGATATCATCCGTAAGGCGGTCGAGCTACGCGCCGATGCCGGCCTTGATCCCGACAAGCGGCTGATGCGACGCCGCGATTGCGAGTTCGAGATATTCCGCAGCGTCGAGCAGGCGATCGAGCTGCCACATATCCAAGTGGGCTTCGCCACGGTGGACGACTTCATTGCCCGCGCCCAGACCGTGCTCCAGCGTCGGAAGGCTAGGTCCGGCCGGTCGCTGGAGCTGCATACCCGTGCGATCTTCATGGAGGAGCGGCTGGTCGAAGGAACGCACTTCACGCACCAGCCGGAGTCCGAACCCGGCAAGCGCCCCGACTTCCTGTTCCCGTCCGTTGCAGCCTATCGCGATGCGAGCTTCCCGGCCGACCGGCTCCGGATGCTCGCAGTCAAGACGACGTGCAAGGATCGCTGGCGGCAAATTCTCAACGAGGCGGACCGCATACCAGCCAAGCACCTGCTGACATTGCAGGAGGGTGTATCGGAACCGCAGTTTCGTGAAATGACCAATGCAGGCGTGCAGCTTGTGGTGCCGGCGGGCATCGCCGACGCCTTTCCTAAGGGTGTCCGGCCGCACCTCCAGACGCTGGAAAGCTTTATTGGTGACGTGCGGCTGCTGCCGCTATGAGTATGTATAACGATAAAGACAACATGGGGAGGTTTTACAATCAATGATAAAGGTAGCGATGGTCAACATGAAGGGCGGAGTAGCTAAAACTACTTTAGCCGTTAACGTGGCAGATTACCTTAGTCGGATGGCAAAAAAGCGTGTGCTTCTTGTCGATCTTGATCCGCAGTTCAACGCGACGCAGTGCCTATTTTCTCCGACAGATTATGCCGCAGCGAAAGCTAGTGGGCGGCATACAATTACCGCCGTGTTTGACGACTCGCCTCATGCTGCGATCAGCCCAGTTACCGGTGCTGCGGCGTCATCTGCTATACCATTTTCAGATATCATTCCTTGGCATCTCAAGGACAGGTATGACGTGCTTCCAGGTGATCTTGAGCTGTACCGGCTTGATATGACACCCGGGCAAGGAAGAGAATATCGTTTGAAGCGATACCTAGAAGAGTACAGCAAGGGAAAAAACATAGATTTTGTTATTATAGACACACCGCCCACACCATCGCATTGGATGATGAGTGGTCTGCTTGCGTCTGATTACTACCTTGTGCCGGTGCGTCCTGAACCACTGTCACGCACTGGTATCGATCTGTTAAGAGGGGTGATAGGACGGTGTGCAACCAACTACGGGCATAATATCGAGTGTGCTGGCGTCGTTCTTACGGTCACAGACCGCCGTACTACAGTGTTTGATGATGCTCTTGATGTCCTTTCGAAAGACCCATTTTGGAAGGACAAAAAGTTTAAGGCCGATTTGCCAAGTAGAACAAAAATTGCAAAAGCGCAGGGTTTGCAACAGCTTATACTGGATACCGACGTGCAGGACGCCAAGCTGGCTTTGGCGCAAATTGCAAACGAGTTGATTTCTAGGACAGAGAAATGAGTGAAGAGCCACAAGCAAAACGGAAAAGGCCTACTCGCAGGTCAGACCCTAGAACGCTGAAAAGGTTTGTTCAGGAGTTCACATGGCTGTTATCCTCGTATGAGGACTTGGACTTTAAAGCTCTAAGCAATCTTATCGAACGGGTTGATGATCGCCGTCTTCCCTCCTTCGTGCCCGAGCCTGAGCAAGCCTCACCTGCGGCGTCATTGGTGGGTTCGCTACCAGATCTATTCACCGATGAGGCACTATTTCCATCAAACGAAGATATCGCCGATTTTGCCGCTCACGCGCTAGGCGTTGTTATTCCAAGATGGTCAAAAAAATCTAAGTACGAGATTATTGGTCATGTGGTGTGCCATACTAGTGTAGCCGGCGAGCAACGTCTTGCTCAAGTAGTAGAAGCTATGGAGCGAATAACAGCTAACCGCGAAAAAGCCCGCGAAATGATTAGCAAGAATAAGGAGCGCGGAATGACTTGGAACGAACTAATACAGCAGCTTAACGAGCAGTAGAATGCGAGATATCGCTGGCCAAGTAGCCGAAATAAACAGCTTTCTATCAAATTATAAGGCAGACTCACCCCTGAAAGGGGTAAGTGCTACAAAATTAAAGAGTGCATATAAAAAAGTTCATGCTGTCCTTATATGGCAAAAAACGATTGATAATAGTAGCATTCATGACCATGATACCAAGTTGTACATGAATGAAGCCACCGCAGACTTGGCACAGGCAATGCTTTGTAGTTTGTTTGGCTTGTATAAGCCATCAAACGTTATGCTGAGGGCGCATCTTGAAAATGCAATGCGTGTAGCAACAATGCTTTGTGGAATGAAGCCGCTTGAGACAAAAACCGTTCATGACTTAGCCGTGCTATTCAAAGCAACAAGCCTTCGAAATAATCCCGACACAGACGCAGCAGTGCAGGCGGTGCTTCAGCAATATGCCCATCTCTGTGGCTATGTGCATACATCAAGTCCAATGAATATGGACCTTAGGATACCATTCTCAAGCATAGTTCAGTCCGATGAAGGCAAAATACTAACCTGCCTTGAGGGCGTGATGAACGCGGCGGCCGCACTCAATAAGAACCTCTCCTTTCTTTGTGCGCCACTTTTAGCAGGAATGCACCATCGGGATGCCGATTACATAAGGGATCAACTGCCAGCGCGTCTCAAGCAGCAAATTGCGCAAGGCGCGTAGCCGCAGCAGGTGCTGCTTATGTAAGCAACGTGATCGCAATGCCGGATTAGGAGCCGTAGATGGACACTCAGACCTTTGGGGAATGGCTGGGCCTAGATGCGACCAATTCCGATCTGCCGGCCAGTCCCTACGAACGCGCCATGACGCTGCGAAACGGGCTGATTGGCCAAGCAACCGGTAGCAGCATGGATGCTACTACCTACAAGCTGTTACGAACCGAGTTTATGGAGGATGGCGAGACGCATGCGCTGTTGCCGCAGTTCGTTCGCACCTGTCGTGAGACCGGCGACTTTTGGGAGCATATCAAGGCCGCCTTTTCAACATATGCCGAGCGGCGCACTCATCTGCGGGAGGCTTTTGATCCCCTGCTAACGTTTCTTGAACGGAGAGGATCGCCGGCGGCAGATGCCATCACGGATGTGCTGCTAAACTACAGCGAGGAGGGCGTTCATCGCGCTTGGAACAAGGCCCTCAAGCGGTCTGGTGACGATCCGGAAGGCGCGATCACGTTAGCACGGACGCTGTTGGAAAGCGTCTGCAAACACATCTTGGACGATGCAGGTGCGGCCGCTGCCTACAAGGCTACGGACGATTTACCAAAACTTTACCGGGCGGCTTCGGAACAACTGAACCTTGCGCCATCTCAGCATACCGAGGAGGTGTTCAAGCGCGTCCTTGGCGGCTGTACCAGCGTAATCGAAGGACTTGGCTCGATACGTAACAAGGTGGGTGATGCTCATGGCCAAGGCCGCCGGCAGGTTCGGGTGTCGTCGCGTCACGCTCACCTAGCCGTTAATCTCGCAGGTTCGATGGCCATGTTCCTAGTCGAGACTTATGAGGCGTCCCGAGTGAAAGGCGCTTAACCTGCTGGCCCGCTTTTCCGTTTCTCTTTGTTGGCTTGGTAATAGGCGGCAAGATTATCGTATCCCCGCTTAACCTCTTCATCGGCAGTCTCGTAGTCGAAGCTTGGCAGTCGCAGGCCAAGCTCACCCAGAGCGTCGAGCATCTGGCTGTAATCAAGGCCGGTTTGTTCGCGTACCTGTCGGGACGATGATTGCCCCTGCGAAAACACTCGAAGATGGGCTTCCGTGCTGGCGTCCATTCTCTTCCTCCGTCGCGGGTGTGCATCAAACGTCCGTTTGTTGAACATACACGGGGGGTGTTGTGTACATCAGCACCCGGCTTCAGGTTTGGGTATAGTCGTCACCCCATATCCGCCCAAGAGCGATCGGCATCTTTCCCGGTTTGCCATCAAAATTCGCAATTTTGAGAATTTTGAATTGGGAACAGATTTTGAGAAAGTGCACCCGTCTGCGGCTGTCGGCCGGACCTACGGGTCAGGTTTCCCGGTCAACGTTCCCAATCGGGAAGGCGATCATGGGTTCGCACGCACCGGCTTCATGGTAGTCGAAAGCCATGCGAACAAACGTCAGGCCCGTTCACGTCGCTGCTGTTCAGATGGCGAACCGTCCAGGTAGCGTTGCCGAGAACCTGGGCAAGGCGGCGGGGTTGGTGGCTCAAGCGGCAGGCACAGGTGCCGAGCTGGTCCTGTTGCCCGAACTGATGGCGACTGGATACCGCATCGCACCCGACATTTGGGAGACCGCCGAGCCGATCGGCGGACGAATATCCACATGGCTGTTCGAAATAGCCAAGCGCCACCGCATCCATGTCGGCACGACGATCTTGGAGGCGGACGGCGCTGATTTCTACAACTCCTTCCTGCTTGCCACCCCGGACGGCACGCTGGCCGGAACCGTCCGCAAGAGTGATCCGGCTTGGGTGGAAGCCCGCTACTACCGGGGGCAAGTCGGATCGCACGTCATCGACACTGCGATAGGGCGGATCGGCGTTGGCATCTGCTACGAGAACTACCGTGGCCAACACGTCCGGTCGCTTGCCGCATCCTCGATCGACCTGCTCCTGCAACCGACCGCGGCGGCTACCCCGCCGCCTGGCTGGCCCGTTGGGCAGCGAGGGGCGGATGCCTTCAACACGATGCTGGAGACGCTTGCACAGCGCCATGCCCTCATGCTTGGCGTCCCTGTCGTCATGGCGAACTTATGCGGTACGCTGGCATCACCCCTGCCGGGAAGGCTCGGTTCGCTGAACACCACGTTTCCCGGTCTTTCCTCGATCGTGGATGGGACAGGAGACACGGTTGCGATGCTCGCGTCCGAGGAAGGTATAATCGGCGGAACGGTCATGTTGGGCCATCGCGGCGACAATGCCGTTCCTCTGCCGGACGGGGTGTGGTCAGCTCCTATGCCGTGGTACGCGCCAGTTTGGCCGATCATCCAACGCCTCTCCGCACGGGCGTATGAGCGGGATCGTTCACGCAAAGAGGCTGCCTTTCGCCGATCGGGATCGCGATCGACTTTTCCCGATTGAGCATCCCTTTTGAGCATCGGCTGATGACAGCGGTGTGCAGAAAACGGCCGTTTCATGAACGCTGCCGGTCCCATATGCCGGCATTGCCTTTTCCGGTGTTGAAATGTTCAATAACCCGTGCGAGAAACTAAGTCCATAAAAGGATGGTTGCTCAAAGAATGTTGGACACGCTTTCTACTCCCCTCCCCAGCCAGCCTGGTACGCGGCGTATTGGCTATGCGCGTGTGTCCACGGCCGACCAAGACCTCAATCCTCAACTCGACATTCTCCACGCCCGAGGATGCGCGCCGGTTTACTCCGAACACGCATCCGGCAAGACGGCGGACAGGCCGGAGCTGGCGAATGCCATGAAGGCGCTTCGTGCTGGCGACACGTTGGTGGTGTGGCGGCTTGACCGGCTCGGGCGATCGCTTCCCGACCTTATCGCTAACATCAACGACCTAGCGCAGCGAGGCATCGCGTTTGAGAGCGTCACCGAGGCGATCGACACTACGACGGCGGCAGGCAAACTGGTGTTCAACATTTTCGCCAGCCTCGCCGAGTTTGAGCGTCACCTTGTCAGTGAACGGACCCGAGCGGGACTGGCGGCGGGGCGCGCCCGTGGCCGCATGGGAGGCAGGCCCCCTGCCCTCACCTCCAAGCAGCTCCGCGAAGCCCGCCTTTTGCTGACCGACCCCAATGCGACTGTAACGGAGGTGGCCGAGCGCTACGAGGTCAGCCGCACCACGCTTTACAAGGGGCTGCGCGAGTTGGCCGCCAAGGAGAACAAGGCATGAGAGCCACCTTCATCCGTCATGGGCAGAGCACCGGCAACGCCGGAATGCCATGTCATGACCTCGCGACGATCGAGCTGACTGAAAGGGGTTGGGATCAGGCGCGACGGGTTGCGGCGGACTGGACCGAAACACCATCACTGATCGTGACTTCGCCGTTCCTGCGTACCCAACAGACAGCCGCCCCGACGATCGAACGCTTCCCCGACGTGCCGGTGGAAGTGTGGCCGATCGAGGAGTTCACCTATCTCCAGCCTTCCCGTTGGAACGGCACGTTGGCGGTCGATCGGGCACCGCATCTTGTACGGTATTGGGGTAAGGCCGACCCAACCTATTGTGATGGCGAGGGGGCAGAGAGTTTCGGCGCGCTGCTACGCCGCGCCGAGGCCGCGTTAGGGCGACTTGGTGCCCTGGTCTCGCCCGGCCCGATCTATATTTTCAGCCATGGGCAATTCATTCAGGCGGTGCGCGCTGTGGTATCAGAATCTGAGCTGGACGATCGGGGCAAGATGCTCCGCTTCTGGCGCAAGGGCGAGCCTCCTGCGATTGGAAATACCGAACTGGTCGGGTTTACATGGTCGGATTCCCGCTGGCAGCACAGCGTTTCAACAACGTAAATGTACTAAGCTACTAAGCTACTAAGCTACTAAGCTACTAAGCTACTAAGCTACTAATGTCGTACAGTGGTGATACGAGATTATCTCCTGTCGGGCGGGATTTACGTTAGGGTTGCCTTATAGGCCTAAATGCAAAAAGCAGGCGTATGCGGCTACGCCGGTTCCATGACCCCGCGATATATCTCAACGGGCCTTAGCGAACGCCTTCTCGACGCAACACCATTGATACCAGCGATTGGGAGACGTTGAGCGTGTCAGCTATCTCGGTCTGTTTTAGCGTTTTGGAAAGCGTGACGATATTGCTGTCACGCGCTGCCCTCTTCGCACTCGCGTCTGCGCCGCTGGGAACGAAGGTGGTAGTAGAGGTTAAGCCGGGGCCAAGGAGTGCTTGAGTGAACGCCTGACCGGCATGGCCGACAGCTTTGGTTTTGATGATGCCAGAATCCTTGTTCACATCGATCGAGAACGCGGCAACCGCCGGATTAGTAGCAAGGCTCTCAGCGGCTGCGAGGAAATCGGTAGTGAGATCGGTGCCGGCAGGTATCGGCACCAGTGCGCGTAAGGGCTTGGGTTTTTGGGCCATGAAGAACCTCCTAAGTATGTTTGGTAGTGGTTCTACCAAAAGTAGCAAAACTACAAGTAAATTCTGCGGGCTATCCCGGTGCGGCTTGGCATACGGCCCGACGAACCCGCCAATGAACGCTAATCGGCGGGTGCGGTGCTTTATCCAGCAAGCTCCCGAGCACTAAGCTACTAAGCGAGTTATTGCATGCTAACCGACTAAGCGATATAAGTCGCTTATGAGCTTAGTAGGAGCGGGTATGCAGGTCTGGGCAGTGATCGCGCAAAAAGGGGGGCAGTCCAAGACCACCCTCTCCACCGGCTTCGCCGTCGAGGCAGCACGCGAAGGCGCGTCCGTTGTCATCCTTGATGCTGACGATCGACAGGGGTCTGCTCTTTACTGGTCGGAGCGTCGTGATTCCGATGATGTAATGGTGAAGGACAGCAGCGTCGCTGGTCTACCTCTCCACATCTCGCGAGGGCGGGGCAGCGGCAAGATCGATCTTATCATCATCGACACTCCTGCGAACTCTAAGGACATCGCAATGCTCGCGGCCGAGCAGGCGGACTTCGTTATCATCCCCGTGGCCCCTCGCGGGCTGGACGTTCATTCGGTTCTGCAAACCATCAAGCAGGTACAGCAAGCGGGCACGCCGTTTGCCGTCATTCTGACCCAAGTTCCGCATCAGGGCGGGGAGGGGCAGGAGGCCCATGCTGGCTTCTCGGCCAAGGGCGTGACGATGTTCGGTAGCCGCCTTCATTTCCGTAAGGACTTCTACAAGGCCACGCCTCTTGGGAAAACAGCGTCGGAGACGGAACCTGATGGTAAGGCAGCTGGTGAGTTGCGGTCAGCTTACGAAGAGGCTAAGCGACTAAGCGGTTATACGACTAAGCAAATAAGCGAGGTGGCGTAATGGCTCGCAAGCCTTCGGCACTTGCCGGCATTTTCGATGACGAGCCCACAGATGCGGCTCCAATAGGAGCCCCCGTTGCAGACACGGCTCCTGAGCCAGCACAGATCGACGCACCGCGTCGTGCGCGTCGTACGGCCGCCGAACCCACGATGCCGGCACGGCGCAGCAGTCATCCCGGCAAGAAGCCGGTGCTGATCCACATTCCCGAAGATATGCACCGAGCGTTGCGTCAGCTCAGCGTCGAAGAGGGTGGGGAACCGCTTACCGTCATTACCGAACGCCTGCTCCGTCAGTATCTGGTCAAGCGGGGCCACACCAGGTTCGCTCGATGAGCAAACGGCGCGATCCCAACCCCGAGTTCGACCTGTTCATCCCAGCGCTGGGCGACCTTTCGCTCCGTGACCAGCGGGAGATCATGGAGCGGCCATTCTTCTCTCTCCAAAAGCGCAAGCGCTTGAAGCCGATCGAATATAAGAGCCCAGACGGCGAAGCATGGGTGCGCGTGCAGGCGATCCCCGACTACGGGATGGCAACGATATGGGATGCCGATATCCTGATATGGGCGGCATCGACCCTAAATCGAATGAAGCAGCAGGGCTTGAATGACTTGCCGCGCACATTGACGACGACACCCTACGACCTGTTGCGGGCGATCAAGCGCGGCACTGGGGGCAGGGATTATCAGGAGCTGCAAGCGGCGTTGCTGCGACTCCAAACTACGTCCATCACAACTTCAATTCGCGCGACAAAGCGACGGCAAAAAGCTGGCTTCAACTGGCTGGATAGCTGGACGTTCGACACCGACGCCGACACCGAGCAGCCCCGGGGCATGACGCTGACCCTCTCGGATTGGGTTTATGAGGGCATTGTCAACGAGAAGTCTCTGCTGACTATGCACCCCGACTATTTCCTTCTGTCCGGCGGACTGGAACGGGCCCTGTATCGGATCGCGCGCAAGCATGTCGGCTCGCAACAGGGTGGGTGGTTGTGCCGGGTCGAGGTATTGCGCGATAAGACCGGCAGCGATGCTCAGCCAAAAGAGTTCAACCGGATGCTCCGGCGCGTGATCGAGGCTGACCAGCTTCCAGACTATGCGATGGAGATGACGGAGACGGCCGACAAAAGTCCGGCCGTACAGTTCAGACGGCGTGGTGAGGTCGAGGCGCTGGCGCTCGCCGAGCGGATGCGCGCAGAAGAGGAGCGGAGTGCCCGCTTTGATGCCGATCGCCGGCGTACCGAGGAAGTAGACGCCCGCATGGACCACCTAGCCGGCCGCCGCTGACTATCGGGGTATCACCCACCCAGCGCGCAACTATCGGGGTATCACCCACCGGGCGACGTCGGTCGATAACGTGCATACATCGCGATAGAGGCTCGGGTGACTGTGGGACTGTGGATAACTGGCATGCGCAACCGCTTTCGGAGATCAGCGGACTCGGGGTTTCACCCACTATTGCTTCGGGGTATCACCCACCTCGCTATCGGGGTATCACCCACCGAATCACGGGGTATCACCCACCAGTGATTCCCGTAAGTGGTTGTTAAAAGGCGATATATCTCGCTTTTTTACAGGCTTAACCTTCTTAACAGTACATATTTAACAGAATCTTCTAACCGTCTGGCGCCTCCGTCACATCAATCGGTGAGACAGATGCGGAATTGCCCGATGGGCAATGTATTTATTGATGCGTGCCGGCTGACGCCGTCACAGGAGCGGCCTTAAGGCCGTAAGCTTCCGATGAAAGCTAAGCAGATAGGGCGGTGTGTGCCTGCATCGTCTCCTGAGCGGACGGGCAAAGCAAAAGTTTACCTTCATTGTCAGGGGAGGCGTCGCCCCCACCCCACTATTGTTCCAAGCAATGTGGCGACTCCACGGGCGATAAGCATGACGGGGCGCATCACGAACTCCACAGCCATAAAGCCCATGAGCTTGCCGAGGACCAAACCACCAACGATCGCGACCACCAGCCAGATCATGATCGTGGGCCAGCATGGTAGGGGTTGGGATCGAACGCCCCGCGATATTCGGCGTCGTTGCGATAATCGATCCGATCGAGCAGCCATGCCGGCTCGCCCGCTACGAACACGATCGCGCGCCGCTCGCGCATGACCTCATCAGGCGTCAGCAGCTCGCGGCCGGCAAATTGCTGGCTGACACCGGACGACTTGCCCCGGTTGAACGATCCACCACCCCCGCCGACATTGCTACCGCCGCTCTTGCCTTCATTGGCCGTTTCGAACTCGATCGTCGCCTTGCCGAGCATGTCGGAGACGTATTTTGCGGTTTCAAAATCACGGGCGTTGAAGAACTGGCTGGTGGCGTTGGCGAGGAAGCTACCCTTTTTCGGATAGATCTTGAGCTGGTCCATGTCCTGAAGGAACAGCCAGAGCGCCACGCCGAACCCGCGAACCAGGCTGATCGCGTCCTCGATCGCAGTCATGCGGCCGAGCTGGGCGAACTCATCGAGCAGGAAGACGACCTTGTGGAACGGCGTCACGGTGTCCGCCATCACCCCGGCGAGCGCGTCGTTGACCAGTCCGCGCACGAACCGGGCATTGCCGCCGCGCAGCTTGTCGGCCGGCAGGACGATGTAGACCGTCATCGCCTTGTGCTTGAGATCGCGCAGCGAGAAATCCGAGCGGGCCAGCGCGCGGGCGATACGCGGATCATCAAGGAAGGCGGTGTGCCGGCGGGCTGACGACAGCACCGAGCCGCGTTCGCGTTCGGCCATGCCGGAGAAGGTGTTGGCGGCGCGCGCGACAATGCCGAACGCGGCATCGCTGACCATCATCGCCGCCAGCGTTTCGTCCAGTTCCTCGGCGCTGGACCCGAGCAGGCGACGGACCTCGCCCATGTTGCGCTGGCCGGCAGGGAAGCCGGCGACATGCAGCACGACGCCCCGGATCAGGTCGCGGGCGGTATCGTCCCAATGATCGTCGCCGCCCTTGTCGGACGGGATCACGCAAGCGTCGGCGATCGTCATCGCCTGCGCCAGACAATCCTCGCTTTCGAGGTCGATGCGATCGAGCCAGTTGAAGCCGTGGGCAGGGTCGCCCGTCACCCCGTAAGGGTCGAGCAGGAACACGGCCTGTCCCATCGCCCGGCGGGCGCGGGCGGTGACGGCGTAATTCTCGCCCTTCACGTCCAGCACCAGCGCCGAACCGGGATATTCGAGCAGGGTGGGGATCACCAGACCCGTGCCCTTGCCCGCGCCGGTTGGGGCGAAGGTGACGACGTGCCCCGACTGGTGGAAGCGGTTGTCACCGGGCACAGGCCCGATCGCGCGGCCGAGCGCAAACCCGGCAGGGGTGGAGGCATTGGCGGCGGGCAGGTGCCCAAGCGCCCGCATCTGGGCCACGGAACCCCAATAGGCGCTGCCGTGGGTGTCGGGGCCGGGGGGAGGGCCGACAGGCCGCATATAGGCGTCAGGGACGCCTACGGCGTCCACAGGCGACCCGAAGGGGGCCTTGCCGGTGTAGAGCAGCGGATAGCGTTCGGTGTAGCCCCACAGCGCCGCCAGTGCGAGGATCGCGGCGAGGTCCATCGCCCACCACGGGAAGATGGGCAGGAAGACATGAAGGGCGAACAGCGGCAGGAAGATCGGCGGGGTGAGGGCGACCAGCTTCCATGCGATGCGCGGGCGCTTCGACCGGTATGCGAAGATCGAGCCGACGAACGCGGCGATCAGCATCCATTCGAACAGTGCGGTCCAGCGCCCGAGCCGCTGGCCCATGCCGGACCAGTAGCCGGTCATGGTAGTCGGGTTCTCGCGCTCCATCTTCACGTCGTTCAGGGCGGTATTCAAACCTTCCTGTTTGTGGCGTTCATTGCGCGCCGCCTCATCGGCGAGGATGGCGGCGAGATCGTCGGCGTTGCCCGACAGGTCCATGACCAACACATAGGCGGTGCCGGCAAGCGGCCCCGTGCCGTTTGAGCGCAGCGCACGCGACAGATCGGACAGGCCGGCGCGCAACGAGGTGGGCGGCGCAAGGCCGGCGGACACCAGCCGCTGGCGATAGCCATCGGTCGCCAGTTCCACGAAACCCTTGAAACGGAAATCGACGGGTTCGGATGCGGGGTGAGGCTGAGCGGTATCGGCCTTGGCCTGCGCGGTTAGTTGTTGGAGCAACGGGGCGGCATGGTCGAGGCGATCGGCGACACCGTTCCAGTTCTTCGCATTGGCCGCGGCGATCATGGCAGTCGCATCAACGTGCAGATCGGCGATGACGCGGGACCAGCGATCGGCACTGGTGTCATGCGCGGTGCAGACGGCGCGAACATGCTCCGCGTGCCGTGCGGTATAGTCCTTGTCCTTGCCCTCCAGAAACTTCGCGCCTTCCAGCACCGGGTCGCAACGCGGTACGTCGGCATGCGCCATCGAAACGGGAGAGAGTGCGATCACTCCCGCCAGCAGGAAAGATCGCACCCGGATCATTGTTCGTCCGATCCGACGTCGGCCGCATCGCCACGCGGCGGTTTGGTAAGACCGTCAGGACGGGGAGGCAGATCGAACACGGCTCGATCACGAGCGGCGAACAGCTCCCGGTTCAGGATCGACATAAGCTGCTCTTCGGTGAACTTGCCGCGCTTGATCGAGGCGTTGATTGCGCCTCCGATCAGGATCTTGCGGCGGGTATCGACTTTCCGCTCCTGTGATTTCTCGCGGGCATTGAGGGCGGCGATACGAGCAGCAAGCTGGCGTTGTTGCTCCAACAGCTTTTCACGCTGCGATAATTTGGTTTCGGCCAATGTCCGTCTCCCACGATCAGAAGGGTAGGGTAGGCAGAAGGCAAAAGCAGTGCAAGCAGAAGGCAGAAAAACAAGAACCAGAATGAGTAAGAAGGGCAGAAGAAAGAAGACTGCTGACGCAGCCGGTAGCGAAGCTAACGGCGCACTTATGCAAACCTACGGTTTGCGTACGGTCGGGAGACCCCGACACCCCTCTTCGGCGTTGAAGACGCCTGCGCACCCGTGTAGAACGGGTTTGCCGCAACCGGGAACGCAAGGGCTACCGGTTGCGAAGAAGAAGGCAGAACAGAAGAAGGGCGCGCGCACATGTCGGACGGCCTAGATACAACCCCAACAATTAGCAGGGGGGAGCGTGCCAGGCGACAGCGCGCCATTGATTTTGCGCGAGGTAGCGTCCGCTACGAAGGATTGATACCCTCACCGGAAGGCGAGAAGATCAACCAGCGTTTCATTGCCGGCGAAATTACGATCGACGAGGCGCTTGCGGAAGTCGAAGCGTTGGGAGGCCCGCATATAAATGAACAGGACAGTGCCCCGGCTATCAGTACCGAGGAACGCGCCAAGCGACAGCGCGCGGTGGACTTCGCGCGGGGTAGCGTGCGCTTCGAAGGATTCATCCTTGACGCTCAGACGGAAGCGCTGTTCGCCCGTTACATAGACGGAGATCTAGATCGTCCGGGCTTGAATGCTGCAATCTTGCGATACTGTGGAATCGACCAAGCGACTGATAGCGAGGAGGCGTCAAATTGAGCGAAGGGAACAACGCACCGCCTATCAGTGCCGAGGAGCGCACCAAGCGGCAGCGTGCGGTGGACTTCGCGCGGGGTAGTGTGCGCTACGAGGGATTCATCCTTGGACCGGAAGTCGAGGAGCTGAACCGGCGTTTCATAGAAGGCGAGCTTACGTCTGATGAGCATGTCGCGGAGATCCGACGCCTGTACGATCCGACGTTCCGCGACTGACCGGTATGCCGCTCGCACCGTATCACATGAGCGTGAAGACGATTGGCCGCTCTGAGGGGCGTTGTGCGACAGCCGCGTGCGCCTATCGATCGGGCGCACGTATCGAAGACCATGCAACAGGCAAGGTTTTTGATTACTCGGGGCGCGGTGGTGTCACGCGTGAGGACTGCGCGATCTATGCGCCGTCAAATGCACCGGACTGGGTGCAGGATCGTGCTGTCTTGTGGAACGCCGTCGAAGCGGCGGAGAAACGGATTAACAGTACCGTCGCGCGCGAGTTCGAAGTCGCACTTCCGGCTGATCTGGACGACGCAGGCCGGCGGGCACTGGTAGCGCAATTTGCAAACGCTTTGGTTGAACGCCATGGTATCGTGGTCGACGCCTCGATCCATGAGCCCGACGCGTATGCCGGAAAAGGGCAGGGTAACCGCAACCATCACGCGCATGTTCTGTGCTCGACGCGGCGCATTGGCGAGGAGGGGTTCGGCCCCAAAAGCCGTGAGCTGGACAATCAGCGATCGGGCGAAGTCATGCATTGGCGCGGGACATTTGCGGCAATGTGCGCGGATGCTTTGGAACAAGCCGGGCACCCCATCCAAGCGGCACGTTGGCGGGCCGGGTATCTGCTGAAGGCCGGGCAAATCGAGGCGGCGCGGGAGCGTGGCGATACAGAGTTTATAGCCGAGAATGAGCATCGGACGCCGACCAAGCATTACGGTCCCAACGTCATCCAGATCGAGCGTAAGGGGCGGACGACCGACCAGGGTGACAAGGCCCGCGTTGTCGAAGGGCTGAACGCGGAGGTGATCGATCTTGCCGAGGCGCGCAAGCGGATCGAGATCGAGCGCCAGGTCGAACCGGAACGCCCCCGCCGGCTGATCGACGCGGGGCGCGAGGCAGCGCGGAACAGCGGCGTCCGGCTGCTGGGCACGCCGGCCGAGCCGGCAGCACCGGTTGTGCGCCCGCCCGAGCTGGTGTTGCGTGAGTGGAAGACCGAGAACGACCGGCAATTTGTCAGTGTCGTCGCCAAGGCCGAGAAGGTGGACGCCTATGCGCGCCGGCTTCTCTCGGGGCATGAGCGCCGGCGGGAAGCCCATCGGCTGCAACGTCCCGAGGCACCCACCGGCCTTTTAGCGTCGATGAAGCGCGGAACCTACGAGGCAGCGGCCAAGGCGTGGGAGCAGACCCGCGCGGCGATCCAGAAGCGGATCGAGCGGCTTGGTGAGCAGATCGATCGGCTTGCCGGCTACATGCGGCGGGCCTTCCCGTGGGAAGGCAACCAGTCACCGGGCGAGCGGCTGGCGGAACGGTTGGCCGTGCTTGCGAAACCGGAACTGGCAGCAGAAGCTCAGGCGGCAAAGGAGAAGGGCATGGCCGAGGGTGCTACGGACGCGCAGCGGCAGGCGGAAACCCGCGCGATAGCGGAGCGTGACGGGAAACTGGCGGCGCAGCAGGACCGCACGCTGGCCGAGCCGTCGCAGGCGCCGCTTCTGGACGGACGGACGATCGGGGATCGCATGGCCGGCAAGACAGATGCTGCCGGCAAGCCACCCCAGACCGCACAGGAGAAGCGTCAGGCCGAGGCGTTGGAGAAGATCAAGGCGAGCCGGGAGAAGGAGCGTCAGGAGCGAGAGCAGGGCAAGGAACGTGGGCGTGGGCGATAAGGCCCACGGCGACCGGCATAGGGAGATGGGACGATGACGGACAGGCTTTGGAAGGTGACGGTGAGTAGCCTCTTTCCCAACGATAACCGGGTCGAAAGCGTCTATGAGGGGCATCATGCCGACGAGGC
>Ga0308158_10001946_pt1 | contig 20460 bp, 18 predicted proteins | sample PhyBR2_FD_201038 | JGI IMG/M metagenome (GOLD analysis project Ga0308158, IMG submission 201038) | Phyllosphere microbial communities from UC Gill Tract Community Farm, Albany, California, United States - DLSLB.R2 | ecosystem: Host-associated > Plants > Phyllosphere > Unclassified | place: USA...
ATATATAGCGGGGCCTCGCAAGGCGCCGCATGCCTTTCATTTCAAGAATTCAGGAATTTTCCGATCCATGGGCAAATCGCTGGTCATTGTGGAATCCCCGGCTAAGGCCAAGACCATCAACAAGTACCTGGGCGACCAGTACGTGGTGAAGTCGAGTATCGGCCATATCCGAGACTTGCCCACCAGTGGTTCGGCCAGCGCGAGCAAGGAGCCGGCCGCCAAGCGCGGCAAGGCTGCCGCTAGCGACGCGCCGGCGCTCTCGCCCAAGGAAAAGGCCCGCAAGCAATTGGTGGCACGCATGGGCGTGGACCCGGACCAAGGCTGGAAGGCCAAGTATGAGATCCTGCCCGGCAAGGAAAAGGTCATCGAGGAACTGCGCCGCCTGGCCAAGGATGCCGACACCATCTATCTGGCGACGGACTTGGACCGCGAGGGGGAAGCCATTGCCTGGCACCTGCGCGAAGCCATCGGTGGGGACGACAGCCGCTACAAGCGCGTGGTGTTCAACGAGATCACCAAGAAAGCCATCCAAGAGGCCTTCTCGCGTCCTGGCGAGCTGGACATCGACCGCGTCAACGCGCAGCAGGCCCGCCGTTTTCTCGACCGCGTCGTCGGCTACATGGTCTCGCCGCTGCTGTGGCAGAAGATCGCCCGTGGTTTGTCGGCCGGGCGCGTGCAGTCTGTCGCGGTGAAGCTGGTGGTCGAGCGTGAGCGCGAGATTCGTGCGTTTAACCCAGAAGAGTACTGGGAAGTGCATGCCGACCTGGCATCGGCCAAGGCGGCCAAGGTGCGCTTCGAAGTGGCCCGCGAGAACGGCGAGGCCTTCAAGCCCCTGAACGAAGCGCAGGCCATGGCCGCCCTGGCCAAGCTCAAGGACGCCAGCTACAGCATCGTCAAGCGTGAAGACAAGCCGACCAGCAGCAAGCCGTCGGCACCCTTCATCACGTCCACCCTGCAGCAGGCAGCGAGCAACCGCCTGGGCTACGGCGTGAAGAAGACCATGATGATGGCGCAGCGCTTGTACGAGGCCGGCTACATCACCTACATGCGTACCGACTCCACCAACCTGTCGGTTGACGCCGTGCAGATGGCCCGGGCCTACATCGAAAGCGAGTTTGGCAAGCAGTACCTGCCCGAATCGCCAATGGTGTATGGCAGCAAGGAAGGCGCTCAGGAAGCGCACGAGGCTATTCGCCCCTCGGACGTGAACACTCACCCCAGCAAGCTCACCGGCATGGAGCGCGACGCCGAGCGCCTGTACGAGTTGATCTGGCGCCAGTTCCTGGCCTGCCAGATGCCGCCTGCCCAGTACCTGTCGACCACCGTCACCGTCGCTGCCAGCGATTTCGAGCTGCGCGCCAAGGGCCGCATTCTCAAGTTCGATGGTTACACTCGCGTGCTGCCGCAGATGAGCAAGCCGGGCGACGACGACGTGCTGCCGGACATGAGCCAGGGTGAGCAGCTCAAGTTGCTGCACCTGGACCCTACCCAGCACTTCACCAAGCCGCCTGCCCGCTATTCCGAAGCCAGCCTGGTGAAAGAGATGGAAAAACGCGGCATCGGTCGACCTTCGACCTACGCGGCGATCATTTCCACCATCCAGGACCGCGGCTACGTGGCGCTGCACAACCGTCGCTTCTATTCGGAAAAGATGGGCGACATCGTCACCGAGCGGCTGTCCGAGAGCTTCTCCAACCTGATGGACTACGGCTTCACCGCCGGCATGGAAGAGAACCTCGACGACGTGGCCCACGGCGAGCGTGACTGGAAGAACGTGCTCGATGAATTCTATGGCGACTTCAAGGGCAAGCTCGACGTCGCAGGCGCCGCCGACAGTGGCATGCGCGCCAACCTGCCGACCCTGACCAACATCGCCTGCCGCGAGTGCGGCCGCCCGATGATGATCCGCACCGCTTCCACCGGTGTGTTCCTGGGCTGTTCGGGCTACGCGTTGCCGCCCAAGGAGCGCTGCAAGTCGACCATCAACCTAATTCCGGGCGATGAGATCGCAGCCGACGATGAAGGTGAGTCCGAATCGCAGATCCTGCGCGGCAAGCATCGCTGTCCGATCTGTGCGACTGCCATGGATGCCTACTTGGTCGACGAGAAGCGCAAGCTGCACATCTGTGGCAACAACCCCGACTGCCCAGGCTACGAGATCGAAGAGGGCAACTACCGCATCAAGGGCTATGAAGGCCCCAGCCTGGAATGCGACAAGTGTGGCAGCGAGATGCAACTCAAGACGGGCCGTTTTGGCAAGTTCTTCGGTTGCACCAACCCGGAATGCAAGAACACCCGCAAGTTGCTCAAGAGCGGCGAGGCCGCACCACCGAAGATGGACGCGGTGAAAATGCCCGAGCTCAAGTGCGAGAAGGTCAACGACACCTACGTGCTGCGCGACGGTGCTTCGGGTCTGTTCCTGGCGGCCAGCCAGTTCCCCAAGAATCGCGAGACCCGTGCGCCGCTGGTATTGGAGATCATTCCGCACAAGGACGAGATCGATCCCAAGTACAGCTTCCTGTTCGATGCGCCGATCAAGGACCCGGACGGCCGTCCGACCGTGATCCGCTACAGCCGCAAGACCAAGGAGCAGTACGTGCAGAGCGAAGTCGAGGGTAAGCCAACCGGATGGAAGGCGTTCTACGACGGCAAGACCTGGAAGGTCGAAGACAAGCGCTGAGGCGCTCGTTGCAACGCAGGCCGCGCCGTCCATGAGGACGGTGCGGCCTTTTTCATTTGTGGCTTGCGCTGGCCCGGCGGGTTCTCGACACTGTAGGCGATCAGTGTTCATTGCGGAGACCGCCACCATGGCCTATGAGCTCTACACCCGTACCAACCAGAAAATCTATTTTGCCGGGCTGGCGCTGGAGGCCATGGGCAAGGCCGAGCTGGGCCAGGCGATCAACGCCCAGGCGCAATTGCAGGCGCAGCGCGAATCGGCGCTGTTCCACCTGTACGGTGCCTTGCTGGGGCTTTGCCATGAGATCGCCGGTTACTATCGTCTGCCGCAGGCCGGCACCGCCCGCGCTGAAACCCTGTTGTCACCTCAGGCGCTGGAGGGTGCGTCCATTCCCGAGCTCGGCGAGCTGGTGGAGTTGGCCCAGCATTCCCATACCTGGCTGGCGCAGCTGCTTGCAGCGCACAGCGCACTGTTCGTGCCGCCCCGTGCGCCAAAGAAGCCCAAGGGGGACGTGACCCAGCCGTTGATACAGGCAGTCAATCTGGACGAAGCGGAAGAGCCGGAATTGAGTCGTGAGATGCTCGAGAGCTGGCGTCAGCAGCTCAAGGGCTTGACCGTTCGGTTCCGAGAGGGGCTCAGTGAGTGCTGATTTACCCCGGCACTGCTACAATGCCCGCCTTTCGTGGAGAACATGTCCTTATGCCTACGTCCTTTCTTGAGATTGTCGAGCTGCCTGACGGCCGCATCGAGTTGCGTCGTGCCGAGGACGAAGGTTCGCTGGTGACGCTGAATTTTTCCGAAGATGCCAAGGCATTCTTGCAGGGCCAGCACGTGGAAGTGGCCAAGGCCATGCTCAGTGTCGGCGTGCAGATGGCTGGCAAGCTGGTGGAAGGCGAGCTCGACAAGGAAGACGGCCCGCGCGTCCTGCACTGATCCTGCCGCAAGGCAAGCATCTGCCAGGGTGGACGGTCCCAATAACGGCAGGGGCTAGCCCAGTCGAATATTCAAGCTCTGCGCGCCGCCCTGGCGTGCTGCCGAGATCAATTGTTGCCTGGCCACGGCAGGCAGCGGATTGAGCCAGCTCACCACCGTGTGGCTACGGCCCAAGCGCAACGCCTCGCAGGTAAGTTGTTGCGCGCTCTGGGTGCCACGCGGCTGCAGCAGCAGGATCCGTTCGCGGTTGAGCCCTGCATCGCGCAGCCAGGCCTGGGTCAGGCTCGCTGGCGGGGCGATCAACGTCAGCCAGCGTGCGTCCTGCTCTTCACTGAGCTCGCGCAGCATCGGCGCCAGCAGGCTCAGGCAGTTCCCCGCAGCACCACGTAGAGACATCTCGCTGAATACATCCGGCTCGGCAAGGGTCCAGGGCGACTCGACGGCCTCCTTGAATCGCGGCACGGCCGGTGCGGCCATGAAAGCTTCGAACAGCGACATTTGTGCCTGTTGGGGTGTCAGGGGAAACTGCATGATGCCTCCTTATCGACGAATGACGCCGACGCTCAGACCTTCGATGACCAGATCCTGATCCTTGAGGTCGACTTCAATGGGTGCGAAATCGGGGTTTTCCGCAACCAGGAAAACCTTGTTGCCCTCGCGCTGGAAACGCTTGACCGTGACCTCGTCGCCGATCCGTGCCACTACGATCTGCCCATTGCGCACTTCACGGCAGGTGTGCACGGCGAGCAGATCGCCGTCGAGAATGCCGACGTCGCGCATGCTCATGCCCTGCACGCGCAGCAGGTAGTCGGCACGCGGATGGAAGAAGCCCGGGTTGATCTTGCAGGACTCCTCGATGTGCTCCTGCGCCAGGATCGGCGCACCCGCTGCGACCCGTCCCACTACCGGCAGACTGGCGTCGTCGTTGCGCGCCTCCGAGCCTGGAATACGAATGCCCCGCGAAGCGCCCGGGGTCATTTCGATCGCGCCTTTGCGCGCCAGGGCCTTGAGATGTTCTTCGGCGGCATTGGGCGACTTGAAACCCAATTCCTGGGCGATTTCTGCACGTGTAGGGGGAAAGCCATTGTCGTCAAGGCAGCGCTTGATGAAGGCCAGAATTTCAGCTTGGCGTGGCGTCAATTTCAACATGTCGATGGCTCTGTCTTTTTGTACAGTGACTGGGATTATATACAGTAGATAGCCCTTGGCAATACCGTTTTCAGGGGGCTGGTTCCAGGGATGTTCGCATGCTGCGCTAAGGCGATGAATTTGTATGCTTTAATACGTGACCGCATGGCCACAAATAGCCCGCCCGGACTTGACAGTCACAGGGTTTGAAACGTATGTTTCAAACAAGTGTTTGTCAGGCGGAGTAGCCATGGCCCAGTCGGAAACCGTTGAACGCATCCTCGATGCCGCGGAACAGCTTTTTGCGGAAAAAGGCTTCGCGGAAACGTCGCTGCGCCTGATCACCAGCAAGGCCGGGGTCAACCTGGCGGCGGTGAACTACCATTTCGGTTCGAAGAAGGCACTTATCCAGGCGGTCTTCTCGCGGTTCCTCGGGCCGTTCTGTGCCAGTCTCGACCGCGAACTCGAGCGGCGCCAGGCCAGCGCCACGCCCAAGGCAAGCCTTGAAGAACTGCTGGAGATCCTCGTCGAGCAGGCCCTCGTGGTGCAACCGCGCAGCGGCAACGACCTCTCGATCTTCATGCGCCTGCTTGGCCTGGCATTCAGCCAGAGCCAGGGTCACTTGCGTCGTTACCTGGAGGACATGTACGGCAAGGTGTTCCGCCGCTACATGCTGCTGGTCAACGAAGCAGCACCGCGCATTCCACCCCTCGAGCTGTTCTGGCGCGTGCATTTCATGCTCGGCGCCGCCGCGTTCAGCATGTCCGGGATCAAGGCGCTGCGTGCCATCGCCGAGACCGATTTCGGTGTAGATACCTCGATCGAGCAGGTCATGCGCCTGATGGTGCCGTTCCTGGCTGCGGGCATGCGCGCACAGAGCGCAGTGACCGACCCGGCCATGGCCGCGGCTCAGTTGCGCCCGCGCAGCAAAAGTACCCCGGCCGTTGCCAAGGCCTGATTCGGGCATGGCTGTCTTCCAGATCCCTCTTTACAAGGAAACCCCATGAGCGCTCGTCTGCAAGGCTCCTTGATGGTCGACGTCGCCGGTGCCTGGCTTACCGCCGAGGACCGACATCTGTTGCGCCAGCCCGAAGTCGCCGGGCTGATCATCTTCGCGCGCAACATCGAGCACCCGCGCCAGGTGCGGGAGTTGACGGCAGCCATCCGCGCCATGCGGCCTGACTTGATCCTCGCTGTGGATCAGGAGGGCGGTCGGGTGCAGCGCCTGCGCCAGGGCTTCGTACGGCTGCCGGCCATGCGCGACCTGGCGCGCCATGCCGATGCCATGGCACTGGCCGAGCAGTGTGGCTGGTTGATGGCCACCGAAGTGTTGGCGGTTGGGCTGGACCTGAGTTTTGCTCCGGTACTGGACCTCGATCATGGGCACAGTGCGGTCGTCGGCACCCGTGCGTTCGAGGGCGACCCGCAACGGGCGACGGCGCTCGCCGGTGCTTTCATCCGTGGCATGAATGCAGCGGGCATGGCAGCGTGCGGCAAGCATTTTCCCGGTCACGGCTGGGCCGAAGCCGATTCCCACGTGGCGATTCCTACCGACGAGCGCAGCCTGGAGCAGATCCGTGCGTGCGATCTGGTGCCGTTCGCGCGGTTGTCCGACAAGCTGGCAGCGGTCATGCCGGCGCATGTCATCTACCCGCAGGTCGACGCCAACCCGGCGGGCTTTTCACGCCGATGGCTGCAAGACATCCTGCGCGGTGAGTTGGGCTTCGAGGGTGTGATCTTCAGCGACGACCTGTCGATGGCCGGTGCCCACGTGGTGGGTGATGCGGCCAGTCGTATCGAAGCAGCGCTCGGCGCTGGCTGCGACATGGGCCTGGTGTGCAACGACCGCGCTGCAGCGGAGCTGGCCCTGAGCGCAGCCCAGCGCATGGGCGTGCGACCGTCGCCGCGCATCGCGGCCATGCGTGGCCAAAGCCAGGCGAACGTCGAGTATCGCCAGCACCCGCGCTGGCAACAGGCAACCGCCGCGTTGCGCGCCGCAGCGCTGATCGATTGATCCTGTGCGTCAGCGGGTGAGCAGGCGCAGGGGCTGGCCGGCATGCCAGGCCAGTATGTCTTCGATCATCTGGGTGAAGAACAGCCGGTAGTTGTTCCCGGTGACGTAGCCGATGTGCGGGGTCGCCAGCACGTTGGGCAGCGTGCGGAACGGATGATCTTGCGGCAGCGGCTCTTCGTCGAACACGTCCAGCGCGGCGCCAGCCAGGCGGCCTTCGCCCAGGGCTTGAATCAAAGCTGCTTCGTCGATGATCGGGCCGCGCGAGGTGTTCACCAGCCGCGCGCCTGGCTTCATCCAGCCCAGGGCCTGCGCATCGACCAGCCCCCGGCTGCGCTCGCTCAGCACCAGATGCACGCTGAGCACGTCGGCCTGTTCGAACAACTGCTGTTTGTCCACGTACTCGACGCCTACCTCAGCCGCCCGCTCGGGGGTTAGGTTTTGGCTCCAGGCGATCACGCGCATGCCGAACGCCTGGCCAAAGCGTGCCACCTTCTCGCCGATGCTGCCCAGGCCCAGCAGGCCCAGGGTGTTGCCATGCAGGTCGCCACCCAGGCCGATTTGCCAGCCACCGCTGCGCAGCGAATTGGCCTCGCCCAGCAGGTCACGGGTCAGGGCCATCACCAGGGCCCAGGTCAGCTCCGGCGCCGCATGCTTGTAGCTGTCGGTGCCGGCGACCTGGATGCCCAGGCGGGCGGCTGCCTGCAGGTCGATGGCGGCATTGCGCATGCCGCCGGTGACCAGCAGTTTCAGCTGTGGCAGTTGCTTGAGCAAGTTCGCGTCGAAGAGGGTGCGTTCACGCATCACGCAGATGACGGCATAGGGCGCCAGACGCTCGGCCAATGCCGTGCCGTCGGCGGGATACTCGTGGATGAAGTCGAGCTGGCCTACGGCTTCGAGCGCGGTCCAGTCGACCGCGCCTTCAGCCACCGATTGCCAATCGTCGATGACGGCTATTCGCATGGGCATTGCCTCGTATCAAAGTGGTTTCTGGGGAGCGTCCAGCCAGTCGAGCAGGGCCTTGTGGAAGCGCGCCGGTTCTTCCATTTGCGGTGCGTGGCCCAGGCCTGCGAATTCCACCAGCGTGCTGTGCGCGATCATCTGGCTGGCCTGCTTGCCAAGGACGGCGTACTTGCCCAGCCTGGCCTTGACCTCGGGCGGCGCGATGTCACTGCCGATGGCCGTGGTGTCGGCATCGCCAATCAGCAGCAGGGTCGGCACTTTCAGGTCCTTGAATTCGTACACCACCGGCTGGGTAAATATCATGTCGTAGATCAGCGCCGAATTCCATGCCACCAAGGTATGCCCCGGGCCCTTGTTCAGCCCCGCGAGCATGTCTACCCAGCGATCGTACTCGGGCTTCCAGCGTCCGCCGTAGTAGGTGATACGTTCGTAGTTGCGGATGCCTTCGGCCGTGACCTTGGACTCGCGTTCGAACCATTGGTCGACACTGCGATAGGGCACGCCCATGGCTTTCCAGTCTTCCAGGCCGATGGGGTTGACCATGGCCAGGCGCTCGGTGTCTTCGGGGAACATCAACGCATAGCGTGTGGCGAGCATGCCGCCGGTGGAGTGACCCATGATCACTGCTTCCTTGACCCCGATGCGGGTCAGCAGGTCGTGAGTGTTGTTGGCCAACTGTTGGAAGCTGTATTGATAGTGTTCGGGCTTGCTGGAGGTGCAGAAGCCGATCTGGTCGGGCGCGACCACGCGGTAGCCGGCATCGCTGAGCGCCTTGATCGAGCTTTCCCAGGTGGCGCCGCAGAAATTCTTGCCATGCATCAGCACCACGGTGCGGCCGTTGGCCTTGCCGTTGGCGGCGACGTCCATATAACCCATCTGCAGGCTTTTGCCCTGAGACTCGAAGGCGTAATGTTGCAGGGTGTATGGATAGTCGAAGCCTTGCAGTTCGGGGCCATAGGCAGGCGTCGAGTCGGCGGCCAGCAGTGGCTGTGCGAAGACGCTGGCAAGTGCCAGCATGGACAGGCGAAGCATGGGGACCTCCTGGAGTCGGCTGTAGACAAGGGTAGACGCACGGTCGCTGCGTGCTGCCCGCGTTCACCGTAGCACCCATTGGAGGTCGACAGGCCCCGGTGGTGCCGGGCTGCGGCGATAAATGTCCGACATCAGGTTTCAGAATGCTACAAGCCCCAAGCGCGACCACGGGCGGTGCGCCGCCCGTGGGTCGATACAACAATAATCATCGAGGCAGAAAGTGCCTCTACCTGGAGATCTAAATGGCTTTTGAAACCATCCTGTTGGAAACCCGCGGTCGCGTCGGCCTGATCACTCTCAACCGTCCCCAGGCGCTGAATGCGCTCAACGCCCAGCTGATCGACGAGTTGAACCAGGCCCTGGATAACCTGGAAGGCGATCGCGAGATTGGCTGCATCGTTCTGACCGGTTCCGCCAAGGCGTTTGCCGCTGGCGCCGACATCAAGGAAATGGCTGAACTGCGTTATCCGCAGATCTACCTCGACGACTTGTTCCACGAGAGTGACCGTGTGGCCAACCGGCGCAAGCCGATGATCGCTGCCGTGGCCGGCTTCGCCTTGGGTGGAGGCTGTGAGTTGGCGCTGATGTGCGATTTCATCCTGGCCGCCGACAACGCCAAGTTCGGCCAGCCGGAAATCAAGTTGGGCGTACTGCCGGGCATGGGTGGCACCCAGCGCCTGACCCATGCCGTGGGCAAGGCCAAGGCCATGGAGCTGTGCCTGACCGGCCGCTTGATGGGCGCCGAGGAAGCGGAACGGGCAGGGCTGGTAGCCCGCATCGTGGCCGCCGACCGGTTGCTGGACGAAGCCCTGGAGGTCGCTCAGCAGATCGCCGCCAAGTCGCTGCCGATCGCGATGATGGTCAAGGAAAGCGTCAACCGCGCGTTCGAAGTGAGCCTGTCCGAAGGCGTTCGTTTCGAGCGGCGGGTGTTCCACGCGGCGTTTGCCAGTGAGGATCAGAAAGAGGGGATGGCGGCATTCATTGCCAAGCGCGAGCCGCAGTTCAAAGGTAATTAGCCGGCCTGCAAGAGGGCTGGTGCCTGGCCAGCCCTCTTGCGGCAATGTAAGTCATGACAGCGCGTGGGTTACAGCAGGTAATGACGCAGCTCGCGGGCGATCAGCATGCGCTGGATTTCGCTGGAGCCTTCGTAGATCTGCGTGATGCGCGCGTCGCGGTAGTACTTCTCCACCGGATAGTCTTCCAGGTAGCCGTAGCCACCGTGAACCTGCACGGCGCTGGAGCAGACCCGTTCGGCCATTTCCGAGGCGAAGAGCTTCGCCTGGGAGGCTTCGGACAGGCACGGCAGGCCCGCACTGCGCAGGCGCGCAGCGTGCAGCACCAGCAAGCGTGCGGCATTGACCTGCACCTGCATGTCGGCCAACAGGTTGGCCACGCTTTGGTGTTCGATGATCGGTTTGCCGAACTGCACCCGCTCGCGGGCGTAGCCCAGCGCGGCCTCGAACGCGGCGCGGGCGATGCCCAGGGCCTGCGCGGCGATGCCGATACGGCCACCTTCGAGGTTGGACAGGGCGATGTTCAGGCCCTTGCCGCGTTCACCCAGCAGGTTGGCGGCGGGTACGCGGCACTGGCTCAAGGTAATGGCGCAGGTGTCGGAGGCGCGGATGCCGAGCTTGTGCTCGCTGCGGTCGACGGTGAACCCTGGGGTGTCGGTGGGCACCAGAAAAGCCGACAGGCCCTTCTTGCCCAGCTCCGGGTCGGTGACGGCGAAGACGATCGCCAGCTTGGCTCGGCGACCATTGGTGACGAATTGCTTGGCGCCGTCGATGACCCAGTGCTCGCCGTCGAGTACGGCGCGGGTGCGCAGGTTGTTCGCCTCGGAGCCAGCCTGGGGTTCGGTCAGGCAGAAGCAGCCGATGACCTCGCCGCTGGCCAGGGCTGCCAGCCAGGTGTCCTGCTGGGCCGGGCTGCCGTAGTTGAGCAGGGGGCCGCAGCCCACTGAGTTGTGTACGCTCATCAGCGCACCCAGGGCACCGTCGGCGGCGGAGATTTCTTCCACCGCCAGCGCATACGCGACGTAATCGGTGTAGCTGCCGCCCCACTGTTCGGGCACGACCATGCCCAGCAGCCCGAGGGCGCCCATCTGCGCCACCAGCGCGTCATCGATCCAGCCCGCCTGTTCCCAGGCACGGGCGTGGGGCGCCACTTCGGCGCGGGCGAAGTCGCGCGCCATGTCGCGGATCATGATCTGTTCTTCGCTCAGTTCCAGGTCTTGCATGGCAGACTCCGGCCTCAGAGGCCTTGAAAGAAGGGCTCGACGCGGGCGCGTGCAAGCCGGTCTAGCGTCGGTGGGTTCCAACGCGGGTTCTTGTCTTTGTCGATCAGTAAAGCACGTACGCCTTCGATCAGGTCGCCGTGCTCGAACCACTGGCGGTTCAGGTGCAGCTCCAGGGCGAAGCATTGCTCCAGGCTGCAGTGGCGACCGCGGCGCAGCAGTTCGAGGGTGACGGCCATGGCCAGCGGGGAGCGGGTGCGCATCAGCCGCGCGGTGGTCTGCGCCCACGCCTGGCTGTCGGCGACGCTCACGTTTTCCAGCTGTTCGACCAGACTGGTCAGGTCGGCTTGACCGAAAAAATGGTCAATGGCCGGCCGCAGCCGGTGCAGCGGGGCGTCGGGGAGGGTCTGGACGCCGAGGCGGGCGAGTACACCTTGCAGGTCCTTGAGGGCATTGTCGCTCCACTGCAGTTTGTCCAAGCGCTCGTCGAGCAGGGCCAGCCGCTCGCTCTCCAGGTACCAGTCCGCCAGGCCGCAGTAGAGCGCATCGGCTGCTTCGATCTGTACGCCGGTGACGCCCAGGTAAGTACCGATTTCACCGGGGATGCGGCTGAGGAAATAGCTGGCGCCGACATCGGGAAAATAGCCGATGGCCACTTCCGGCATGCCCAGTTTGCTGCGCTCGGTGACCACGCGCAGCTCGGCTGCCTGGGCCAAACCCATGCCGCCGCCCAGGGTGTAGCCGTCGAGCAGGGCCATCACAGGCTTGCGGTATTGATGCAGGCATTGATCCAGGGCGTACTCTTCGTCGAAGAACGCCTCGTGCAGGGATTCCCGGTTGCGGTAGCTCAGGTAAAGGTTGCGAATGTCGCCGCCTGCGCAGAAGCCGCGGTCGCCAGCGCCGCGCAGGACCACGGCATGGATCTGCGGGTCCACGGCCCAGGCATCCAGGTAGCCGCGCAAAGCGCGCACCATGTCCAGGGTAAGGGCATTCAGGCCGGAAGGGCGGTTGAGGGTCAAATGGCCAATGTGGTTGCGGACTTCGCCGAGCACGTGGTCGTCGAGCTCCAAGGGGGAACGCTGGGGAGAGGAAAAAACCTGAGCTGTCATCGCTGAATCCCTGCTTGTTATTGATTTCCTGAGATAAATGAGCGGACCAGGCGATCGTGACAGGCAAGTTTGCAGCTTTCAATACAGATTAATGCAGGTCTAGCCTGCAAATTTGCACGGACTGCGAACGCGGGTCGGCATCCAGTAGACCGGCCCCGCGCAACGGCGTTCGTTGCCGTAGCAGCGGCGCGAGCCGCGTCGGCGGTGGCTGCGGTGTGTCTGATGTCACGCGGTGAAGCCGGACGCGGCTTGCGCCGCTGCTACAGGGAACGCGGCGCTGGCGTCGGCGGTTGGTGCGATGGATCAGGGGAACGCGGTGAAACTGGATGCGGCGGATCAGGCGACGGCTTCGATGACTTTGCCCTGTTTCTCGTAGAGGAAACTGAGCACCGCCAGGCGGTACTGGTTGTAGCGTGGATCGTCGGCCAGGGCCAGGCGGCTGCGCGGGCGGGGCAAATCGATGGTGAGGATTTCGCCGATGGTCGCCGCCGGGCCATTGGTCATCATCACGATGCGATCCGAGAGCAGCACCGCTTCGTCGACATCGTGGGTGATCATCATCACCGTGTTGTGCAACTCGCTCTGGATGCGCATCACCTCATCCTGCAAATGCGCGCGGGTCAACGCATCCAGCGCGCCGAACGGCTCGTCGAGCAACAGCACCTTGGGCTGCATCGCCAGCGCCCGGGCGATGCCGACACGCTGCTTCATGCCTCCGGAAATCTCGCTGGGGCGCTTGTGCAGGGCGTGGGTCATGTTGACCATTTCCAGGTTGTGCAGGGTCCAGGCATGGCGCTCGCTCTTGCTCTTGCTGTGCTTGAAGACCTTGTCCACACCCAGGGCCACGTTCTCGTAAACGGTCAGCCACGGCAGCAGCGAATGGTTCTGGAACACCAGGCTACGGTCCGGCCCCGGCTGGCGCACTTCCTTGCCGTCGAGAATCACCGCACCGTTGCTCGACTCGATGAGCCCGGCGACGATGTTCAGTACCGTCGACTTGCCGCAGCCCGAGTGGCCGATGATGGAAATGTATTCGCCGCGTGCGACGTTGAGGTTGATCCCGCGCAGCACCTGGCTGGTGACACCGTCGCGCTCGAAGTGCTTGTCGACGTTTTCGATACTCAAGTAATGGCTCATGTTGCCTCCTCAGCTTTGCGAAGTGCCACGGGTGACCAGGCGTCCGACCATCGCCACGAGACGGTCGAGGCAGAAGCCAACCACCCCTACGTAGGCCAGGGCGAGGATGATGTCGCTGATGCGCGAGGCGTTCCAGGCGTCCCAGATGAAGAAGCCGATGCCGACACCGCCAATCAGCATCTCGGCAGCGATGATCGCCAGCCACGACAGGCCGACGCCGATGCGCAGCCCGGAGAAGATGTAGGGCGCGGCGGCTGGCAACATGATCTTGCTGAAGTATTCCAGGCCGTTGAGCCGTAGTACCTTGGCCACGTTGCGGTAGTCCTCGGGAATGTTGCGCACGCCCACCGAGGTGTTGATGATGATCGGCCAGATGGCCGTGATGAAGATCACGAAGATCGCCGAGGGGTAGCTGTCCTTGAAACCGGCCAGCGACAGCGGCAGCCAGGCCAGCGGCGGCACCGTGCGCAGGATCTGGAACAGCGGATCGAGGCCGCGCATGGCCCAGGTCGACTGCCCCACCAGCACACCGAGGCTGATCCCCACCACCACGGCCAGGGCGTAGCCATAGGCGACCCGTGACAGGCTGGCCAGCAACTGCCAGGCCATGCCCTTGTCGTTGCCGCCGTTGTCGTAGAACGGGTCGACGATCAGCTCCCAGGTGTCGGTGATGACCTGGGTCGGCGGCGGCAGCGCTGCGCCCTTGCCGCTGCACACCAGTTGCCAGACCAGCAACAACAGGGCGCCAATCACCACCGGTGGCAAACACTGCTGCAACACGAAGCGGCGGGTGTTCTTCAGCAGGCTGGCCATCCGCGGCGGCTTGACCTGCGCCTTGGCGACCGCCTGGGCGGCGCTGTGCAGCTTCTTCACTTCAGCATTCATGGTGACCTCCGGTCAGTGCGGGGGAGCATCAGGCCAGGGCCTTGATGGACAGGCTGTCGAGATAGGCCTGCGGGTTCTGTGGATCGAAGGTCTTGCCGTCGAAGAAGGTCTCGATACCGCGCGAGTCGGAATCGGGAATCTGAGCGGACGGCAGTTTCAGTTCGGCGGCGGCCTGGCGCCAGAGGTCGGAGCGGTTGACCTTGGCGATCAAGGCCTGGCTGTCGAAGTCCTTGGGCAAATAACCCCAACGCTTGTTCTCGGTGAGGAACCACAGGTCGTGGCTCTTGAACGGGTAGGAGGCGAAGTCGTCCCAGTAGCGCATGATGTGCGGGCTGTCCTTGACCACCTTGCCGGTGCCGTAGTCGAAGTTGCCTTTCATGCGCTCGATGATGTCGGCAACCGGGGCATTGATCCAGCGCCGCTTGGCGCAGATTTCAGCCACTTCTTCCTTGTTCTGCGGCTGCTCGCAGAACATCTGCGCTTCCATCACCGCCTTGAGCAGCGCCTTGGTTGCGTTGGGGTGCTTGTCGACGTAGTCGGCGCGCAGGGCCAGGGCTTTCTCGGGGTGCTTGTCCCAGATCTCGCCGGTGGTATTGGCGGTATAGCCGATCTTCTGGTTGATGAGCTGGGCGTTCCATGGCTCGCAGACGCAGAAGCTGTCCATGCTGCCGACCTTCATGTTGGCCACCATCTGCGGTGGCGGCACGACGATGGTGGACAAGTCCTTGTTCGGGTCGATGCCGCCTGCAGCCAGCCAGTAGCGCAACCACAGGTCGTGGGTGCCGCCGGGGAAGGTCATCGCGGCATTGACGGTCTTGCCGCCGGCACGCTTGGCCGCCAGCGCCGCCTTGAAGGGCGCAGAGTCCAGGCCCAGTTTCAGGTCGGCGTGTTCGTTGCCCACGGAAATGCATTGCCCGGCCAGGTTAAGCCGGGCCAGGATGTACATGGGCACCGGTTGGTTGTTCGGGGTGACTTTGCCGGCAGCGATCAGGTAGGGCATGGGCGTGAGAATGTGCGCGCCATCGATGCCGTTGGCAGCCGAGCCCAGCACCAGGTTGTCTCGCGTCGTGCCCCACGACGACTGCTTGAGCACTCCCACGCCAGTCATGCCGTGCTTGGCGAAAAAGCCTTTTTCGTCGGCGACGAACAGCGGCGCGGCATCGGTCAGTGCGATGAAGCCCAGCTTGGCCGTGGTGGTTTCCAGACCGTCGGTGCCCGCTGCCCAGACCGCCGAGGCCAGGCCGGGCGGCAGCAGGCCCAGGGCAGCACCGGCGCCGGCGACGGTCAAGGATTGCTTGAGAAAGTGCCGACGCTTGGCGTCGTGCGGGTGTCCCTTGAAAGGCGTGTCGTCCATCGCTGATTCCCCTGCTGGTGGCGGCCAAAAAAAAAGCAAAAAAAACGGCGTTCACGCGGTCCGGGCAGTGCTGCCAGGAACGCGTGGACACCGTTGTCCAGGATTCGAATAGTCGACCGCAGTTGGCTGCGATCCTGTGTGTCTCAAAGCAGATTGCGTGCCAAGGCCGCATGAGCCGCGTAGCACGTGGATGGGCAGGTGCCGCGCAGCACCGGCGTGCACGGATGCGGAGCATGCCACGTGCGGGGTGCGCAAATAGAGCGCAGTGTCCGCTTCAACCCTTGCCGGCCACGGCCAGTACGTTCTGCGCCATGTCGACCATGCGCAGCCCTCGCGACATCGCCGATTGCCGCAAGCGGGTGTAGGCCTCGTTTTCGCTCAAAGCGTATTCACTCATCAGCAGCTGCTTGGCGCGTTCCACCAGCTTGCGCTCGTTGAGCGCCTGGCGCGCCTCGTCCAGTTGCAGGTTGGCGTCTTGCAAGCGATGGGTCTGGGCTTGCAGCAGATCCAGCAGCGAGCGGCCCATCTGCGGTCCGTGGCCGTCGGGCGCGGGGCTGTCGAGATCGCTGGCATGTACGCTGAACAGCCGGGCGTCGCCACAGCCCATGGTTTCCAGGCTGGCCAGGCGTTGCAGCAACACGCGGTGGTTGTCCAGGTCGGCATTGGCCAGCTTGATGCTGCTCTGACAACTGGCTAGGAGTTGCTCGGCCAGGTGCTTCTCTACTTCGTGCATCTGGTCGATGCGCTGGCTGTGCAGATCGAACCATAATTGCGACAGGCCGGGGTCCACCGGGTGCTGCGCCGAGGTGCGCATGCCGACCTCGCGCAGGCGCAACAACTGTGTGGTGAGTTCGCTGCGCTGCAGCTCGGCCCAACGCTGACCGGCCACCGGGTCGGCGAACTCGCCAAAGGTCTGGAAGCAGCGCTCCTGGCTTTGCGTCAGGTGCAGGATGCGTTCCTGCACGCTGGCGTCGAAGAAACCCGCCGAAAAGCCCACCACACCGGTGGCCCGCTCCTGGCCCGCCAGTTCCTTGCCCTGCATGAAATTGAACAGCGCTACCAGCACTCGGGTGATGCTGGGATCGATGGCGGTGTCGGCCGCTTCGAAGACGACCGCCATGAGCCCACCCACCAGGCGGGTCAGCGCCGAGGTGGCCACGCTGGGCGCCAGTAGACGTTCGCGGATGCGCCGACGCAGGCCGGGCAACTCGTCGAAGCCGTGCAGGACATAGGCGACACGGTTGAACAGCCGGGCACGGTCGGCAGCGCTGGCCGCGTTGAGGTCCATGGCCTGCAGCCGCGGCAGTACGTCCTGGGCCAAGGCCTGCGCCTGGTCGGCGTGCAGGTCGAGCTGGCCACGATAGGTTTCGGCCTGGCTGCCCAAGTAAAGGTTGGTGTAGCCACGTTCGCGCTGCAACGCGTGCACCAGGCGGCTTATCAATGTCACCAGTTCACAGGTGTCGGCCAGTCCGCGCAGGCCTTCGAGCTCGCTGCGGCGGGCGGCCAGCATGAAGCGCAGGGCAGGGGGCATAGGACGATCAGGCAGGGCGCGATCAGGCATGGCGGGCTCGCAACTTCGATGAGGGACGGCATGGCTGCATGCAAATCCTGGTCCCGACGCCGCGCCTGCCGCGTGCATCGCCGCGTATGCCGACGGCTGCGTAGCTGCTATAACGCGCAGGCCCAACAATAAAAAAGGAGTTCACGATGTCCCCCATTCGTCTCGGCGTGGTCGGCTACGGCAAGATTGCCCAGGATCAGCATGTCCCCGCCTTGCGCAACGACCCGGCCTTCGACCTGGTCGCCGCGGCCACCCTCGGCGAGCCTTGCCCCGGCGTCGCGCATTTCGCCAGCCTGCACGAGCTGCTCGAACAGGCAGCAGATATCCAGGCGCTGGCCTTCTGCACACCGCCCCAGGGTCGCTATGCGCAGGTCCGCGAAGCGCTGCTGGCCGGCAAGCACGTGCTGGTGGAAAAACCGCCCTGCGCCAGCCTCGGCGAGGCCATGGCCTTGGTCGAACTGGCCGCCGAGCAGGGCGTGACCTGCCTGTTCGCCTGGCATTCTCGTTTCGCTGCCGGCGTAGAGCCCGCGCGCGCCTGGCTGGCGGGCAAACGCCTGCAGTCGGTCACGGTGCAGTGGAAGGAAGACGTGCGCAAGTGGCACCCGGGCCAGCAGTGGATCTGGCAGGCCGGCGGTCTGGGCGTGTTCGATCCGGGCATCAACGCCCTGTCGATCATCAGCCACGTGCTGCCCGAAGCGCTGTTCGTCACCCAGGCCAGCCTGCGCTTTCCCGGCAATCGCCAGGCGCCGATCGCGGCTGACCTGAGCATGAGCGATGCACACGGTTTGGCAGTCAGTGCCGCGTTCGATTGGGACCATGGCCACGACGAGCTCTGGCAGATCGAGGTACGTTGCGCCGAAGGCTGCCTGCGCCTGACCCACGGCGGCGCACAGCTGCTGATCGACGATGTACCGCAAACGCTCGAGACGACAGGCGAGTACCCCTTGCTCTACCGGCACTTCGCGGAGCTCATCGAAGCCGGCCGCAGCGATACCGATCTGCAGCCGCTGCGCCTTGTGGCCGACGGGTTTCTGCTCGGGGAGCGCGCAACGGTCGTCGACTTCGTCGACTGAGGCTGCGCTGCGTCTAACGGCGCTTGGCTGGAGGGCTCGGCAGCGGCGCAAGCAGGGCGTCGATGTCGTTGCCCTGCAGGCGCCAGTCGCCGCTCTCGCGGGCATCGAGAATGCCGGCCGCCAGGGCCGACTTCTCCTGCTGCAGACGCTGGATCTTTTCTTCCACCGTGCCGCGGGTGATCAGTTTGTAGACGAACACCGGTTTCTCCTGGCCGATCCGGTAGGCGCGGTCGGTGGCCTGGTTCTCCGCAGCCGGGTTCCACCATGGGTCGTAGTGGATCACTGTGTCCGCAGCGGTCAGGTTCAGGCCTACACCGCCGGCCTTGAGGCTGATCAGAAAGATCTGCAGCTTGCCGTCCTGGAAGTCCTTCACCGGTGCCCGGCGATCGCGCGTAGTGCCGGTCAGCAGCGCGTAGGGGATGCCGCGCTGGTGCAGCGCCTGTTCGATCAGGCCCAGCATGGAAGTGAACTGGGAGAACAGCAGGATGCGCCGACCATTGCCCAGCAGCTCGTCGAGCAGTTGCAGCAGGCTGGCCAGCTTGCCGGAGCTGTGGCCCAGCGGCGGTGGCGCGATGCTGTTGACCAGGCGCAGGTCGCAGCACACCTGGCGTAGCTTGAGCAGTGCTTCGAGAATGATGATCTGGCTGCGAGCCACGCCCTTGCGGTCGATCTCGGCGCGGACCTTCTTGTCCATGGCCAGGCGCACGGTTTCGTAGACGTCGCGCTGAGCCTCGTTGAGTTCGACCCAATGGACGATCTCGCTCTTGGCCGGCAGCTCGGTGGCGACCTGCTCCTTGGTGCGGCGCAGCAGGAACGGCTTGATGCGCGCGTTCAGGTGCTGCAAGCGTGCCTGGTCGCCCTGTTTCTCGATCGGCAGGCGGTAATCGCGGCTGAACTGCTTGCTGTCGCCCAGCCAGCCGGGCATGAGGAAGTGGAACAGCGACCAGAGCTCGCCCAGGTGGTTTTCCAGCGGTGTACCGCTCAGGCACAGGCGTTGCCTTGCGTTCAACTGGCGTGCCGCCTGCGCGGCCTTGCTGCCAGGGGTCTTGATGTACTGAGCCTCGTCCAGCACCAAGACGTGTAGCGGCACCTGTTCGAGTATTTCAAGATCCTTGGGCAGCAGGGCATAGGTGGTCAGCAGCACGTCGTACTCGGCCAGGTGCGCGAAGTGCTTCTTGCGCGTGGCGCCGTGCAGGGCCAGCACCTTGAGCGCTGGCGCAAAGCGTGCGGCTTCGTCCTGCCAGTTGGGCACCAGGCTGGTAGGCATCACCACCATGGCTGGCCGATCCAGGCGCCCGGCCTGTTTTTCGATCAGCAGGTGGGCAAGGGTTTGCAGGGTCTTACCCAGGCCCATGTCGTCGGCGAGGATGCCGCCCACCTCTAGTTGCCGCAGGGCCTGCATCCAGCTCACACCGTCCAGCTGGTAAGGGCGCAGGGTGGCACGCAACCCTTCGGGAGCGGCCACTGGACAGTGGCGGATGTCACGCAGGCGGTCGGCAAAATGACGTACCCGCTCGCCACCCTGCCAGTCCAGCGGCAACGCCTGCAGCCCTTCCAGGCGCGTGGCGTCGGCAGTGGCCAGGCGTATCGAGGTATCGCCCGGCTCGCGCAGGTAGAAATCCCCGAGCGTCGCCAGCACCGGCTTCAAACGCCCGTAAGGCATGGCCACTTGAAAGGTTCGCTGAACCCCGGCATGCACGGTGTGTACGGGCACCAGAATCTGCTCGTCGTCGCGACGTCGCGCCAGGTGGGTCGGGTTGAGCAATTCCGGGTGGCTGCGCAGCAGGTTGAGCAGGATCGGCAGCAGGCTCAGCGGCTCACCGTCGACCACGATGCCCAGTTCCAGGTCGAACCAGTCCCGCCCAGGCGCTTCCTCGATGGTGGCGTACCAGCGCTCGACCGGCGTCAGGTCGAAGGCAAATTCCTCGGCGTATTCGATCTCCCAGCCCTGCTCGCGCAACCCGGGCAGTTCGTTGAGAATGAAGCGCAGCCAGGCCGCGTCGCTGGGCAGCTCGAAGATTTCCCCGGCGCTTTCGGGCAGTGCCTTGCTTTGCCGGGTGGCCAGCTTGAAACCGATGTCCTGCAACTGTTCGCGCAAGGCACGCTCGGCGGCCGGCTGACGCTCGATCCGTGCGCTCTGGTTTTGCCATTGGCGCGCCACGCTGGTGGGCCGTGGCCCGCTGACGTATTCCCCCGCATAGCCGTAGGCCAGCGCTGCGCGGTGCTGCACGTAGCGCTGCATCTTGCCGTTGCGCGGTTCGAAGGCGCTGAACTCGACGCTGCCCAGCCACAGCCGTGGCCGCGGTTGCAGCGTATCGATCACGCGCTCATCGGGCATATCAACCGGCTTTTGGCGTCAGG
>Ga0308158_10001948_pt1 | contig 20450 bp, 18 predicted proteins | sample PhyBR2_FD_201038 | JGI IMG/M metagenome (GOLD analysis project Ga0308158, IMG submission 201038) | Phyllosphere microbial communities from UC Gill Tract Community Farm, Albany, California, United States - DLSLB.R2 | ecosystem: Host-associated > Plants > Phyllosphere > Unclassified | place: USA...
CGCCGCCAATGCTGCGGCCATTGCGCAGCTGATCGTGCAACTGCGTGCTCGCCAGCCGGCCTTGCCGGTGGTGCTCGACCCGGTGCTGGCCAGCGGCCATGGCGACCTGTTGTGCCGTGACGATGCGCTGCTGGCGCTGGCGCCGCTGCTGGCAGTCGCTACCGTGATAGTACCGAACGGACCGGAGGCGACCAGCCTGGCTGGTGTGGTGGAGCCGGCAGCGCAAGCGGCGTATTTGCAGGCGCAAGGCTGCCGCGATGTGTTCATTACCGGCGGCCATGGCGAAGGCGAAACCGTGCTGAACCGCTGGTTTGGCCAGGATGGCTGCCAGCAGGACTGGCACTGGCCGCGCCTGCCTGGCCAGTTCCATGGCAGCGGCTGCACGCTGGCGGCCAGCATCGCCGCGCGCCTGGCGCAGGGCGACGCCGTGGCGGACGCGCTTGACGCGGCCCAGCACCACTGCCATGCGGCGCTCAGCCACGCTTACGCCATAGCGCCGGGGCAGTTGATGCCGCAGCGCCTGGCAACACTTTTATAAAGGAACAGACGATGCGCGGACTTTATCTGGTCACGCCCAACTGGGATAACACCGAACAGCTGCTGGCCGTAACAGAGCAGGCACTGCAGGCAGGCGTGGCGCTGCTGCAATACCGCCACAAGCACGCCGGCGAAGAGCTGCGCCAGAGCCAGGCATCGGCTTTGCTGGTGCTGGCGCGCCGCTATGGCGTGCCCCTGATTATCAATGACCATCTCGAGCTGTGCGAAGAACTTGGCGCCGATGGCCTGCACGTGGGCGGCACCGACATGACGGTGGCCGAAGCGCGCGCGCGCCTGGGGCCGGACAGGATCGTTGGCGCTTCATGCTATGGGGAGCTGGCGCTGGCGCGCGCGGCCCAGGCAGGCGGCGCCAGCTATGTGGCCTTCGGCGGCTTTTATCCTTCGCTGGTCAAGCAGTATCCGGTAACCACGCCACCAGGCATCGTGGAGCAGGCCAGGCGCGAACTGGGCGTGCCGGTGGTGGTCATCGGCGGCATGACGCCAGACAATGCGGCGCCCCTGGTCGCACGCGGCGCCGATATGGTGGCCGCGATCAGCAGCGTGATGCAGGCCAGTGACGTCGTTGCTGCAGTGCAGAAATTTAACGCCTTGTTCTGACGGGCGGGAGGTGCCGGTTGCGTCAGTGGGTTTGCGGTGGTTTCGTCGATTATTCGGCTTATAATGAGACCATATTTTATTACCACTGACCAACTAAGAGGTTTCCCTTGCCCATGAATCAGCCTGCCGCCAAACGCTTGATCCTGATCGTTGACGATGACCAGCTGCTGCTGGAATTTCTAGGCGAAATACTGCGCCATGCCGGCTACGAGACGGCGTTGGCCAATTCCGCCGAAGCGGCGCTGGAGCTGGTCGCCCAGCGCGAGCCGGACATGGCGCTGCTCGATATCCATATGCCGGGCATGTCCGGCCTCGACCTGGCCAAGCGCCTGCATGCGGAAACCGCCGTGCCGTTCATGTTCCTGTCGGGCAGTGGCGACAGCGAGTCGGGCAAGCAGGCCGCCGCCTACGGCGCTGTCGGCTATGTTGTCAAACCGGTCGATGAAGGCCGTTTGATGCCGGCTTTTGAAGCGGGCCTGGCGCGCGCCGACGATATCCGCCAGCTGCGCCGTACCGAACTGAACTTGAATGCTGCACTGGCTGCCGGCCGCGAAACCAGCCTGGCCGTGGGCCTGCTGATGGGCAAGTTCCAGACCGACCGCAATACTGCGTTTGAAGTGCTGCGCGATCATGCGCGTTCGAGCCGCCGCAAGATCAATGAAATCGCCAGCCAGCTGCTGCTGGCCGAAGAAACGCTCAATGGCCTGCATGGCGCCTTTTTGAACCGCGCCAAAACCACCAAGTAAAGACAGGATAGCCATGAAAACCAAAGCAGCGATTGCCTGGAAGGCCGGTGCGCCCCTGACGATTGAAGAAGTCGACCTGGCTGGCCCGCGTGAAGGCGAAGTCTTGGTGGAAATCAAGGCCACCGGCATCTGCCATACCGATTACTACACCTTGTCGGGCGCCGATCCGGAAGGCATTTTCCCGTCCATTCTGGGTCATGAAGGCGCCGGCGTGGTGGTTGATGTGGGCCCAGGCGTAAAAAGCCTGAAAAAAGACGATCACGTCATTCCGCTGTACACGCCCGAATGCCGCCAGTGCAAGTTCTGCCTGTCGCAAAAGACCAATCTGTGCCAGTCGATCCGCTCGACCCAGGGCCGCGGCCTGATGCCGGACGCCACTTCGCGCTTTTCCATCGACGGCAAGCCGATCTTCCATTACATGGGCACGTCGACTTTCTCGAACTACATCGTGGTGCCGGAAATTGCACTGGCAAAAATCCGCTCGGACGCGCCTTTCGACAAGGTCTGCTACATCGGCTGCGGCGTGACCACGGGCGTGGGCGCCGTTCTGTTTACCGCCAAGGTGGAAGCAGGCGCCAATGTGGTGGTGTTTGGCCTCGGCGGTATCGGCCTCAATGTAATCCAGGCTGCCAAAATGGTGGGTGCCGACAAGATTATCGGCGTCGACATCAATCCGGCGCGCCAGGAAATCGCGCGCAAGTTCGGCATGACGCATTTCGTCAATGCCAACGAAGTGGAAAACGTGGTCGATACCATTGTGCAACTGACCGATGGCGGCGCCGATTACAGCTTCGAGTGCATCGGCAATACCACCACCATGCGCCAGTCGCTCGAGTGCTGCCATAAAGGCTGGGGCCAGTCGATCATTATCGGCGTGGCCGCTGCCGGCCAGGAAATTTCCACGCGTCCATTCCAGCTCGTTACCGGCCGCGTCTGGAAGGGTTCGGCCTTTGGCGGCGCGCGCGGGCGCACCGATGTACCAAAGATCGTCGACTGGTATATGGAAGGCAAGCTCAATATCGATGACCTCATTACCCATCGCCTGAAACTTGACGATATCAACCAGGGCTTCGAGTTGATGAAGAGCGGCGAATCGATCCGCTCGGTGGTGCTGTACTAAGCTGACCCGGGCTGGCGCGCCATGTGCCAGCCTGTTCCCGCATTTCTGCCGTTTGTCGCATCAGCAGTGTTTGTCGGCATTGCCTGCGCTACAGTACAAGCTCTCTTGTTTCCTGTTGCGAGGCTCTCATGTCCATCCCGTCGCGTCTGTCACTGTGCATAGCCGGTGTCATCCTTTCCTTCAATGCACTGGCCGCCTCCGGTACGGTCAATATCACCCGTGGCAGTGGCAACGGCGAGCCTTATGCGCTGGTGCAGCAGGAAGGCAGCGGCATCTCGGTCAGCGGCAACTACACCGATAACGCCGAGCTCGAACGTGTAAAACGCAGCCACCACGCCCCTTTTATCTGGTTTCGCGACAAAGGCCAGTCCTATCTGATCGATGATCGCAGCGTGCTTGCCAGGGCAGAGCAGGCCTGGCAGCCCGTGCGCACGCTGGGCGCCGAAATGAGTACGCTGGGCAAGGAAATGAACGAGCATGGCCAGCAGATGGGTGAGCTCGGACGCCAGATAGGCCAGCAGGCTGCGCGTGGTGAACAGAGCGATGCGGCGCAGCGCAAGATGGAAGCGCATGACAAGCCGATGGCCAGCCTTGGCGAACGCATGGGCAAGCTTGGCGAACGCCAGGGCAAGGCCAGCGCCGAGGCAGAGCGCGCCACGCGCAGCCTGATTGCCGAATCCTTGCAAAACGGCAAAGCCAGGCCGGTGCGCGGCAACTGAAGCTTCAGATGGCCTGCCAGTCGGCCGCCACGGCGCGGTATTGCTGTGGCAGCTGCGCCTGGGCTTCGGCTACGCTGTCGTACACCTGATCCTGCCAGCAGGTCCACTGGGCGTCGCAGCTGAAACGGTAGACGCGCGCGTCATGCGCGTAGCGGCAGATGGCCAGGCCATGGATGGCGACAGTGCCGTCGTCGCTGGCAACACTGCCGAATGGCTGCGCCGACCAGGCCCAGGCCAGCACGTGGGCGCCATCGATCTGGGCGGGAGGGGAATGGAGCGCTGTCATGGTGCAATTGTAGCGCGCACGGCTGGGTGAACCCGACTGCTGGACAAATCCACAGTAGATTGCGCGCTGCCGGTATAATCAGCGCATGGCTAATCTTCTGCACAACCTCAATCCCGAACAACTGGCCGCCGTCACCTTGCCGGCGCAAAATGCTTTGATCCTGGCTGGCGCCGGCTCGGGCAAGACCCGCGTGCTGACCACCCGCATCGCCTGGCTGATCCAGACCCAGCAGGTGTCGCCGCCCGGCATCCTGGCCGTCACCTTTACCAACAAGGCGGCCAAGGAGATGCTCACGCGTTTGTCAGCCATGCTGCCGATTAACACGCGCGGCATGTGGATCGGCACCTTCCACGGGCTGTGCAACCGCCTGCTGCGCACGCATTACCGCGATGCGGCCTTGCCGCAGACGTTCCAGATTCTCGATTCGCAAGATCAGTTATCGGTCATCAAGCGCCTGCTCAAGGCCAACAATATTGATGATGAAAAGTTCCCCGCCAAGACGGTGATGTACTTCATCAACAACGCCAAGGACCAGGGCCTGCGCGCGGCCGATGTCGAAGCCTACGATGCGCACGAGCGCAAGATGGTCGAGCTGTTCCAGCTCTATGACGACCAGTGCCAGCGCGAAGGCGTGGTGGATTTTGCCGAACTGCTGCTGCGCACCTACGAGTTGCTGAGCCGCAACCAGCCGCTGCGCGAGCATTACCAGGCGCGCTTCCGCCATATCCTGGTCGACGAGTTCCAGGATACCAATAACTTGCAATACAACTGGCTGAAATTGCTGGCCGGGCACGGCACGCGCGACGGCGGCGCCCTGTTTGCCGTGGGCGACGACGACCAGAGCATCTATGCCTTCCGTGGCGCCAATGTCGGCAACATGAGTGCTTTCGAGCATGAATTCCAGGTCAAGAACCTGATCAAGCTCGAACAGAATTACCGCTCGCACGGTCATATCCTCGACAGCGCCAACTTGCTGATCGCGAACAACAGCAAGCGACTGGGCAAGAATTTGCGCACCGACGCCGGTCATGGCGAACAGGTGCGCGTGTATGAAGCGAGCTCCGACCTGCAGGAAGCGCAGTGGATCATTGAAGAAGCCAAGAGCCTGATTGCCGAAGGCGCCTCGCGCAGCGAGATCGCCATTCTGTACCGTTCCAATGCGCAGTCGCGCGTGATCGAGCATGCGCTGTTTTCAGCAGCCATTCCCTACCATGTATACGGCGGCCAGCGCTACTTCCAGCGCGCCGAGGTCAAGCATGCGATTGCCTATCTGCAGCTGATGGACAATCCGCACAACGATTCGGCCTTCCTGCGCGTGGTGAATTTTCCGACGCGCGGCATCGGCATGCGTTCGATCGAGCAGCTGCAGGCGGCGTCCGAGCAGCATGGCATTTCGCTGTATGCGGCCGTACCGTATGTGACCGGCAAGGCCGGCACCAGCCTGGGCGGCTTTGTGCGCCTGATCGAGGGCGTGCGCTTTGAAACCCAGCAGTTGTCCTTGCCGGAAATGGTGCGTGTGGTGCTTGAAGCGAGTACCCTGCTGCAGCATTACCAGAATGAAAAAGAAGGCGCCGACCGTATCGAGAATCTGGAGCAGATGGTCAGCGCGGCCACCCAGTTTGTGTCCGAAGAAGGCTTTGGCCAGGCCGCTCCCGCCCATCTGGGGCCGGCGGCCCAGGCGCAATCTGGCGAAGCGGTGCTGAATCAGGATGGTATCGAGATCCTCGACGCCGATGCACCGCTGCCGGCCGTGATGTCGCCGCTGTCGGCGTTCCTGTCGCATGCGTCGCTTGAAGCGGGCGACAACCAGGCCCAGGCCGGCCAGGACGCATTGCAGATGATGACCGTACACTCGGCCAAGGGCCTGGAATTTGACAACGTCTTCATTACCGGGCTGGAAGAGGGCCTGTTTCCGCACGAAAGCAGCTCCAAGGAAGACGGCGGCGTGGAGGAAGAGCGGCGCCTGATGTACGTGGCCATCACGCGCGCGCGCAAGCGCCTGTACATGAGCTTTTCGCAAACGCGCATGCTGCACGGCCAGACCCGCTACAACATGAAGTCGCGCTTCTTTGACGAATTGCCGGAAGAATCACTGAAGTGGCTGTCGCCCAAGGTGCAGGCCAACTGGTTCGGCAACCGCAAATCAGCGTGGGACGAAGCGCCGCGCACGGTTGGCAGTCTCGGTTCGGACAATGCGATTGCCCAGAAGATCGCGCAAAAGTCGCCAGGCGGCGGCTGGCGCATCGGTGAATCCGTGGCCCACGCGAAGTTCGGTGAAGGCGTGATCGTCAATATTGAAGGCGGCGGCGGCAATGCGCGCGCGCAGATCAACTTTGGCCAGCATGGGATGAAGGTGCTTGATCTGGGCATTGCCAAGCTGGAGAAGCTGGGACGGTAATTGACAGGCAAGGCGTAAGAATGGCGGGCCAAAGACGCGGGCCTGAGAAAATGCCGATGGCGGCGTTGCAGCTCCTTGCCGTACTGGCGTACTGTCTGCGTCGCTGCGCCTTGCCCTCGACATTTTTCAGGCCCGCTTGGCCCGGAATGCCCGTGCTGGCGACCGGAGCTTTAATACGCTTTGCTGGTTTGCTTGCGTAGGGCCGTAATCCGACAACCCCGCGGACGCCAACAATGTTGTCGGATTACGCCGCGCAGCGGCTAATCCGACCTATGCGGCAAAAAAATCGTAGGCCGGATTAGGCACAATGGGGCCGTAATCCGACAACACCGCTCAGTCTTTATCGAGCGATACCGTCTTGGCAGTATCCACCGGCAAGCCGAAAATCTGCCGGTATGCTGCATAAAACGAGCAATGCATGATCACCGTCAGGATCATCGACAGCGGCATCATCAGCTGCATGGCGATCGGTGTGCGGCCGGCAATCATGAACAGCAGCTGGCTGGTGACGATGCTGATGGCAAACCAGGTGGCGGCAAAGACCAGAAAGGCGCGCAGCGAGCGCCAGACGGCGAAAAAGCTGAAGAACAGCGCCTTGATCAGGCTCGTTTGCTTCCAGTAAATCAGCGGTGCGGCAAAGCAGAAGGCCATGGCTGCCGGCACATACAGCAGTATGGTCAGCAGCAGGGCCGAACCCATATTGGAATTGCGGATCACGTCGGCAGCATCGTCGCGCGCCAGCTGGCCGCTGACCAGCTGCCACAATACGCCGCCGTCCACCAGCGACGAGGCGCCTATGGCGATAATGGCCGCGCCGATATACAGCAGGCCCAGCGAAAACAGTACCGGAAAAGCCGGCTTGCGAAAGCCCGACAGCAGCAGGCTCGGCAACACGCGCTTGCCCTGGTCGATATGCAGGCATGCCTGCACAAAGGCGATCGAAAACACCGGTACCAGGATTACCGGCAACAACTGGCCCAGCAAGGGAATAATGCTGACAGCCAGCATGCAGAACATATAGCCGAGAAACAGCATGGACAGGCCGCCTGGTTGCTTGCGAAACAGGCCAAAGCCTTCTTTCACCCAGTGCCAGCCTGTTACTGCAGGTAATTTTTCCATTTTTTAAAACAATTCCGGTGCGGGTGTAGCAATGCGTTCGCGCAAGATGCGCTCGAAATGCGTGGGGTCGTGCGGCGTGAGCATTTCGGCTACACGCGGCTGATAGTAATCGTACAGGCGCGACAGCCAGAACCGCAAGGCGGAAGCGCGCAGCATCGGCTGCCAGGCTGTCTGTTCGGCAGTGGTAAATGGCCGTACGGCCTGGTAGGCGTCGAGCAGGGCGCGCACGCGCGCAACATCGAGTACGCCAGTGTCGAGATCGATGCACCAGTCGTTGACGGTGACTGCCACATCGAACAGCCAGGTGTCGCAGCCGGCAAAATAAAAGTCGAAAAAGCCCGTCAGCCGGTCGCCATCGAACATCACATTATTGCGAAACAGGTCGGCATGCACGGGTCCGCGCTGCAAGGCCTGGTAGGTGGCGCACGCGGCAAACGCATCCTGGAAGTGGATTTCTGCACGCAGCAGGTGCGCCTCGGCTTCACCGAGATGCGGAAGCACCTTGGGCGTGGTGGCGTTCCACCAGTCCAGGCCGCGCAGATTCGGCTGCTGCAAGGGGAAATCCTGCGCCGCCAGATGCATTTTTGCCAGCATGGCGCCCACGGCGGCGCAATGAACGGCTTGCGGCGCCATTTGCGATTGACCGTCGAGCTTGCTGACGATGGCGGCCGGCTTGCCCTGCAGAGCGCACACCAGTTCGCCATCGGCGTTGGCCATGGGCGCAGGCACCAGCACGCCGCGCTCGGCCAGGTGGCGCATCAGTTGCAGATAGAACGGCAGCTGCTCGAACGTCAGGTTTTCAAAGATCGTCAGCACGAACTCGCCACGCTCGGTGGTGAGAAAGAAATTGCTGTTTTCAATGCCGGAAGCGATGCCCTTGAGAGCCAATGGTTTGCCGAGTGGAAATTGCGTAATCCATGGGCCGATATCGTCCAGGGTAAGCGCGGTAAAAACTGCCATGGGAAATAGGATTAAGGTCTAACAGTCAAAAAAAGCCCGTGGCCCCGCGAAAAGCGCGGGGGACCAGGGCGGCAGGGCAGGCTTACTTGGCCGGTGGCGGCGCCGGTACGTCAGCGGCCTCTTCTTCGTTTTGCTTCTGTTTTTTCTTGCCCAGATCAAATTCCAGCACTTTCCACTGCGGACCGCGCAGGGTACCGCTGTTGGCCAGGTCACCGCCAGCCGACGGCTTCATGTAGTAGGTGCTGCCACCGGTCGTGACCTTGACTTCGGTCACGGCGCCGCCTTCGCGTTTTTCGGTGATTTGCTGTTTCGGCGCCTGCGGCGTGACGGTAATGGGCGCTTCACCCATTTCGTCGATACGTTCGAGCTGCGGTGGCGCATCGCTCGGTTTGGCAGGCGTCTGGGCGCCCGCAACAGCTGCCACTGCCAGCAGGGGCAGGGCCAGGAATTTCCAGAGTGTCGGGGTACGCATCATGATGGGCTCGCTTCCATTTAGTGAACTGCAGCCATTGCAGTTTTCATGCCGTCTGTGTCTTAAAGCATTGTAACAAACTGGTCAACATGCTGTGATGAAAGCGCAGAAATAGGCCATGGTGCGTCCGGTGGCGCGCGGGCAAACTCTGCGATAATGATTCATCCTGCCCGCTGCCGTTGACTCCCTGCCGGCGCGGCTCACCTTATTCGTCAGTAAATTATTGGTCTTATGCAAAATACCCTGCTGTTAGTCGACGGTTCCAGCTATCTTTATCGCGCTTTCCATGCGCTGCCCGATCTGCGCAGCCCGGACGGCTACCCTACCGGCGCCATGCACGGCATGGTCAATATGCTGCGCCGCCTGCGCGCCGACTATCCGGCTGCCTATATTGCCTGCGTGTTTGACGCCAAGGGCAAGACTTTCCGCGACGATATGTATGCCGATTACAAGGCCACGCGCGCACCGATGCCCGATGATCTTCGCCTGCAGATCGAGCCGATTCATGAGGCGGTGCGCGCCATGGGCTGGCCGATCCTGATGGTCGATGGCGTGGAGGCCGATGACGTGATCGGCACGCTGGCCGTGCAGGCCGCGCAAGCGGGCATGAACGTGGTGGTGTCTACCGGCGACAAGGATCTGGCGCAACTGGTCAACAGCCAGGTCACGCTGATCAATACCATGAGCAATGAAAAGCTCGACGAAGCGGCCGTACTGGCCAAGTTCGGCGTGCCGCCCAACCGCATTATCGATTACCTGTCGCTGATCGGCGATACGGTCGACAATGTGCCTGGCGTATCGAAATGCGGCCCGAAAACGGCCGTCAAATGGCTGACCCAGTATGACAGCCTGGACGGCATCATGGAAAACGCCGCCAGCGTGGGCGGCGCCGTTGGCGAAAACCTGCGCACGGCCTTGCCGTGGCTGCCGAAAGCGCGCGAACTCATTACCGTGAAGACGGATTGCGACCTGTCGGACCATATGGCCTCGATCAGCGAGTCGCTGGTGGCCAGGGGCGAAGACAAGGAAGCGTTGCTGGCGTTTTTCAACCGCTATGGCTTCAAGGCGCTGCTGCGCGAACTCGGTGCGGCGCCCCCGCCGATGTCGCCTGTTGGCGCTCCGGTGCTGGCAGCCAATACCACCGGCGATATGTTTGCCGATGCAGCGCCGGCCGTGGAAGCCGAGTATGAAACCGTGCTGACCGACGCCCAGCTCGACAAATGGATCGCCCTGATCATGGCGGCGCCATTGACGGCAGTCGATACGGAAACCACCTCGCTCGAACCGATGGCCGCGCAAATGGTCGGCATTTCGCTGTCCGTGGCCGAGCATGCTGCCTGCTATATCCCGCTGGCGCACGATTATGCGGGCGCGCCCGATCAATTGTCGCGCGAACATGTACTGGGCAAGCTGCGTCCCTGGCTGGAAGACGATACCAAGCCAAAACTGGGCCAGAACCTGAAATACGACAGCCATATCTTTGCCAACCACGGCGTCACGCTGCGCGGCATCGTCCACGACACGCTGCTTGAATCGTATGTATTCGAGTCGCACAAGAAACACGACATGGACAGCCTGGCACTGCGCCACCTGAACTACACCACGATTCCTTTCGAGGACGTGTGCGGCAAGGGCGCCAAGCAGATCACCTTCAACCAGGTTGCGGTGGAGCAGGCGGCAAAATACGCGGCCGAGGACGCCGATATCACGCTGCGCCTGCACAACACCATGTGGGGCAATGTGGCCAATGATGAAAAGCTGACCTTTATCTATGAAAAGATCGAGTTGCCCACAGCCACCGTGCTGCAGAAGATCGAGCGCAATGGCGTGCTGATCGACGATGCGCTGCTCAATGTGCAGTCGGCCGAACTGGCCATCAAGATACTGGACCTGGAAAAGCAGGCGCATGAATTGGCTGGTCAGCCCTTCAACCTCGGTTCGCCCAAGCAGATCGGTGAAATCTTTTTTGACAAGCTGAAACTGCCGGTGGTCAAGAAAACCCCGACCGGCGCGCCGTCGACCGATGAAGAAGTGCTGCAAAAACTGGCCGAGGATTATCCGCTGCCCAAGGTGCTGCTCGACTACCGCGGCATGGCCAAGCTCAAGTCGACCTATACCGACAAGCTGCCCAGGATGATCAATGTGACCACCGGCCGCGTGCATACCAACTATGCGCAGGCCGTGGCGGTGACGGGGCGCCTGGCCTCGAATGATCCGAACCTGCAAAATATTCCGATTCGCAGCGCCGAAGGGCGCCGCATCCGCGAAGCGTTTATTGCGCCGCACGGCAGCCATATCGTCTCGGCCGACTATTCGCAGATCGAACTGCGCATCATGGCGCATATTTCCGGCGACGAAGCCATGCTGCGCGCCTTTGCCGAAGGCATCGACATTCACCGCGCCACGGCAGCCGAGATCTTCGGCGTGGAGGCGGGCGAAGTGCAGAGCGAACAGCGCCGCTACGCCAAGGTCATCAACTTTGGCCTGATCTACGGCATGAGCGCCTTTGGCCTGGCCAGCAACCTGGGCCTGGAGCGGGCGGCTGCGCAAAGCTATATCGACCGCTACTTTGCGCGCTTCTCGGGCGTAAAGCAGTATATGGAAGACACGCGCCAGCAGGCCAAGGCGCGCGGTTACGTGGAAACCGTGTTTGGCCGCCGCCTGTGGCTGCCTGAAATCAATTCACCGAACGGCCCGCGCCGCCAGGGCGCCGAGCGCGCCGCGATCAATGCGCCAATGCAGGGCACGGCAGCGGACCTGATCAAGCTGGCCATGATTGCCGTGCAGAACTGGCTGGAAACCGACGGCCTGCAAACCAGGATGATCATGCAGGTACACGACGAACTGGTGCTCGAAGTGCCTGACGCCGAACTCGAACTGGTCAAGCGCAGGCTGCCCGAGCTGATGGCCGGCGTGGCCGAACTGAAAGTACCGTTGATTGCCGAAGTGGGTGTGGGCAAGAACTGGGATGAGGCGCATTGATTTTCAACGTACTCGATAAAGGAGCGGCAATGAAGGATTTGATTACCGATGGTGAAAGTTTGCTGGGCCAAAGTACGCTGTCCGGGCCGGACGGCCGGCGCGGCTTTTTGAAAGTGGCGCTCGGCACCGGCTTTGCCGTGGCCGTGATGCCGGTGGTGGCGCAAAACGTGATCAAGACCGACAGCGTCGGCCTGGTTTCGGGCACCATTACGGTCAAGGTCGACGGCCAGGATATTCCCGTGTATGCGGCGCAGCCTGAAGGCAAGACCGGTTTGCCGGTGGTGCTGGTCATTTCCGAAATCTTTGGCGTGCATGAGCACATCGCCGACATGGCGCGCCGCTTTGCCAAGGAAGGCTACCTGGCGCTGGCGCCGGACCTGTTCGTGCGCCAGGGCGACGCCACCAAGGTGGCCAGTATCCCCGAGCTGATGAAAAACATCGTCGGCAAGACGCCCGATGCGCAGGTGATGAAAGACCTGGACGCGGTGGTGGCCTGGGCCAAGCAGAATGGCGGCGATACCAGCCGTCTGGGCATAACCGGTTTTTGCTGGGGCGGGCGTGTCACCTGGATGTATGCAGCGCACAATCCCCAGGTCAAGGCCGGCGTGGCCTGGTACGGGCGCCTGGTCGGTGAATCGACGCCGATCACGCCGCAGCACCCGGTCGATATTGCCCCCAGCCTGACGGTGCCCGTGCTGGGCCTGTATGGCGGCAAGGACACCGGCATCCCGCTCGATACAGTTGCCAAAATGAAGGCGGCGCTGTCCAAGGGATCAAGCAAGTCGGAATTTGTGGTGTATGACGACGCCGGCCACGCTTTCAATGCCGATTATCGTCCCAGCTATATCGCTGCTGACGCCAAGGACGGATACGCGCGCTGCCTGGCGTGGTTCCGTCAGCACGGCGTGGCCTCCTGACCGCCTTGTCTTAAATCAATTCGACCAACCAGGCCGGGCAGCAAATGCCCGGCCTGTCTCTCAATGCAGTACAATTGCATCTTGTCGTTTTTTTGTTTGCACCACGCCGCCGCCAGGTTGCATCGTCGATCCATTCAGCAACACCGTATCTGCAGGCTCCAGCATCGCGGGCGCCAGTACTTTGACGCCCATTTTGAGGTAAGACATCATCGATCCCGTCCTTATATCCATTTTGCTTGCGACCACCATCGCAGGCGTCGTCAGCATTACAGCGGCGGCGATTTTTTCGTTTGCATTCCTGTCCAAGGTGGTCGAGCGCATGGTCAGCCTGTCGGTCGGCATTATGTTGTCGACCTCATTGCTGCACGCGCTGCCTGAAGCGTTCGAGTCGCAGGCCGACCCGCGCAGCCTGTTTGCGACCCTGCTGGCGGGCCTGCTGGCGTTTTTCATGCTGGAAAAATTTGCCATCCTGCGCCACTCGCATCATCACGAGGGCGACGGCCACCACCATGCACATGGGCATGACAAGCACGAGGCTGGCAAGGCCGGCTGGATGATACTGGTCGGCGACGGCATGCACAATTTCACCGACGGCATTCTGATTGCCGCCGCTTTCCTGGCCGACCCGAAACTGGGCATCGTCACGGGGCTGGCGATTATCGCGCATGAGATTCCGCAGGAAATCGGCGATTTTATCGTGCTGCTCAACGCCGGCTTCTCGCGTATGCGCGCCTTTGTGTTCAATCTGCTGTGCAGCCTGATGGCGGTGGCCGGCGGCCTGCTGGGCTACTTCACGCTCGACCGGGCCAGCAACCTGATTCCCTATGTGCTGGTGTTTGCTTCATCGGGCTTTATCTATATTGCCTTGTCCGACCTGATGCCGCAGATGCAGCGCCGCGGTACCTTGCGCGAAACCATCCCGCAGGTGATCCTGATTGCAGTGGGGGTCGGCATTGTGCTGTTTCTGACGCGCCACCGGCACGGCTGAGGCATCAATAAAAAAGGCGAACTTTCAGGTTCGCCTTTTTTTTCAGTGCCCGGTCGCCACCGGCCGCGTTGGATCGGCGCACCATTCGCTCCATGAACCCGGATACAGCGCTGCGCCCGGCAGGCCGGCCACTTCCATTGCCAGCAGGTTGTGGCAGGCAGTGACGCCGGAGCCGCATTGCATGACGCTCGCCTCGGGCGTGGTGATCAATCCGGCGAATTCCTTTTCCAGTTCATCGGCGCTCTTGAAGCGGCCGTCAGCCTGCAGGTTGTCCTTGAAAAACCGGCTTTTTGCACCCGGAATATGGCCGCCGACCGGATCGATGGTTTCGTTTTCGCCACGAAAGCGGTCGGGCGCGCGCGCGTCGAGCACCTGCAGCGCCTGCGTTTCGAGGTTGGCGACCAGCTCCTGCACGCTGACGGTGCGCACCAGGCTGGCCTGTTCGGTGATATTGCCGGGCGCGCGCGGCGCCACTGGCGTGACCAGCGGCAAGCCTTGCGCCTGCCAGGCGGCCAGGCCGCCATCGAGCACGGCTACGCGGGCGTGGCCGATCCAGCGCAGCAGCCACCACAGGCGCGCTGCAAACATGCCGCCCTGTGCGTCGTAGGCCACCACTTGCGTGTCGTGGTTGATGCCCCAGGCGCGCAGCGCCGCGATCAGTGCCGTGCGTTCGGGCAAAGGGTGGCGGCCGGTAAAGTCCACGCCGGCCGGCGCCTTGGGGCCAGACAGGACGGTGTCGATATCGGCAAACTGCGCGTTCTGGATATGCCCAGCGGCAAAAGCGTCGCTGCCGGCCGCATGATTCATCAGGTCATGGCGGCAATCGAGGATGACCCAGTTGTCGTCGCCGAGGTGGCTGGCCAGTTCGCTGGCGCTGATCAGGGTGGTCAGATTGATATTGGGCAAGGCAGTCTCCTTCTTTACACTTCGCTGGCAATCGGATCGGTGCGTTCGACGGCCACGCCGCGCGCTGTCTTGCGTGTATTGTAGTAGGTTGCCGCCAGTCCTGAGGCAAGAATAATGCCGATGCCTAGCCAGCCATGCCAGTCGAACAGGTCGCCAAAGATGAGCACGCCCCAGAAGCTGGAAAACACGATGCCCGTATATTGCAGGTTGGCCACCACCAGTGTCTTGCCCAGGCGATAGGCGCGCGTCATGGCCACCTGCGCCATGGTCGCACACAGGCCGATGGCAGCAAGCAGGGCCACGCCGTAGCCGCTGGTATGCGCATGCCAGACGACAGGGCCGCCACCGGCGCTGGCCACATGGCCGATCACGCCAGCGAGGAAATTGACCACCGAAAAATACAGCACCACGCGGTACTCCGGTTCGCCCAGCAGGCCCAGCTTGCGCACCTGCAGGTAGGCCAGTGCCGACAGCATGCCCGAAATCAGGGCGGTGATGGCGCCAGCGGCCTGATCGGTTTCAAACACGGGCTGCAGCAGCAGTGTCACGCCGACAAAGCTCATGGCAATGGCCACGGTCAGCGGCCATTCGACCTGCGCCATGCCTTTCCACCAGCCGCCGACCAGCAGGATCACGGCAATCCAGATCGGCGCCATGTAGTTGAGGGTCATGGCGGTGGCCAATGGCAGGATGGAGATGGCGTAGAACCATAGCCACAGCGCCACCACGCCCACCACGCCGCGCCACAGATGCTGCACAGGCATGCTGGTTTTGAAGCTGCCGCCCTGGTAGAGCACGGTACAGGTCATGATAGTCGTGCCGATCAGGCCGCGATACATGACGATCTCGGAAGTGGAATACAGGTCGGAGGCCAGCTTCACGCACACGCCCATGATGGCGAACATGAAACTGGCAAATAACATCCAGAGTGATTGCATGGTATGAACTAAAAAGTAGCCAGAAATAAAAAAGGGCCGCAAGGCGGCCCCGGGATTACAGTGCGATATTGCTGCGGTACCATTCGTGGAAATGCTGCATGCCGTCTTCCATCGGCGACTGGTAAGGACCCACTTCGCTGGTGCCGCGCAGCATCAGGGCACGGCGACCTGCATCCATGCGCTGGCCGATTTCATCGTCCTCGACGCACGTTTCCATATAGGCTGCGCGTTCTGCCTCGACAAAGTCGCGCTCGAACAGCACGATCTCTTCGGGGTAGTAGAACTCGACCACATTGCGCGTTTTTTGCGGGCCGTCAGGCCACAGCGTCGACACCACCAGCACATGCGGATACCACTCGACCATGATGTTCGGATACAGCGTCAGCCAGATGGCGCCATACGGCGGTGGTTCGCCGCCACGGAACTGCAGGACCTGTTCCTGCCACTTTTTATAGGCGGGGGAGCCGGACTGCTGCAGGCCGCGGTGCACGCCTACCGTCTGCACGCTGTAGTCCTTGCCAAATTCCCAGCGCAGGTCGTCGCAGCTGACAAAGCTGCCCAGGCCCGGATGGAAGGGCTCGACGTGATAATCCTCGAGGTAGACTTCGATAAAGGTCTTCCAGTTGTAGTTGCATTCGTGCACTTCAACGTGGTCCAGCATATAGCCGGAAAAATCGAGGTCTTTCGAGACGGACAAATCTTTCAATTTCTCCATCACGTTATAGCCGTTCTGCTCGAACAGCAGGCCATTCCAGCTTTGCAGCGTGGTCTTGGCCAGGTTCAGGCAGGGCGTCTCGGGGAAATGCGGCGCACCGATCAATTCACCCTTGAGGTCATAGGTCCAGCGGTGCAGCGGGCAGACAATATTGCTGGCGTTGCCGCGGCCGTTGAACATCAGCGCCTGACGGTGACGGCAGACGTTGGACAGCACTTCGATGCCGTTGCTGTTACGCACCAGCATGCGTCCCTCGCTCTCGGACGCCAGGGTGGCAAAGTCGCCCGTTTCGGGCACCATCAGTTCATGCCCGACATAGCGCGGGCCGGCCTGGAATAATTGCTGCATTTCACGCTGCAACAGCGTTTCGTCAAAATAGACGTGGACCGGAAGTTGCGCGTTTGAACGCGCCAGCTTGGCTTGCATAGCCAGATCGGACATCCCAACCCCCCATAATAGGTACAACGGTCAACAGCTTGCCCGGACTATCCACGGCAAGCGCTACAGAGAGAAAGAATCCGCAAAGACCTGAATTCAAAAAAAATTGAAATGGTATTTCGGACAGAACCGGAGATTATAGCGCGAATCGCCTCCAGCTTTGCCCGGCTGTCTGCAAAGACTGGCCTGATAAGCACAATAATGCGAAAAAGACGCATTTACCGTGCGATTTCGATCACAGGCTGCCGATTGCGCCAGAATCGGCAGCCCGTCTGCCTTCCATGCCGCTTTGAACACCGCTGAAGCGCTTTAGTTTTCACGCAGCTGGTGGTTTGTTCTAAAATAACGCTTCCGTGCTGGCCGGGCTGCCCCGGCGTCTCCCGGCAAGTCCCTCGTGCCACGAAAAGATCTGAGTTTATGTCTAAGAAATTATCTGCCGCAGCTGCCGCGCCGGCCTCGTTTGAAGAGGCCATGGCTGAACTGGCGCAGCTGGTAACGCAAATGGAAGCGGGTCAGCTGCCGCTTGAAGCGTCGGTCGCCGCCTATCAGCGCGGCTCCGAACTGGTCAAGTATTGCGCGGCCCAGCTCGACAGCGTCGAGTCGCAGGTGAAGGTGCTGGAAGGCGATATGCTCAAGCCGTTTTCCGATGGCGGGGAGGCAGGGCAATGACGGCCATCGATCACGGCGTGACCTTCAGCGACTGGATGCAGGCTACCCAGGCCGTCGTGGAAAGCGCACTCGACCAGTTCCTGCCGTCAGCCGACACGGTGCCGCACAAGCTGCATGCGGCCATGCGCTATGCGCTGCTGGGCGGCGGCAAGCGCGTGCGCCCCTTGCTGGTGTTTGCCGCCGGCGAGCTGTTTGACGCCGATCCTGACACCCTGTCGCGCGCTGCCGGTGCACTGGAAATGATCCACGTCTATTCGCTGGTGCATGATGATATGCCGTGCATGGACGACGATGCCTTGCGCCGTGGCAAGCCAACCGTCCACGTTGCCTACGATGAAGCAACGGCGCTGCTGGTCGGCGATGCACTGCAGTCGCAGGCCTTCACCTTGCTGGCTGAAGGCACGGCGATTGCGCCGGCACGCCAGATGGCCATGCTGCGCCTGCTGGCGCAGGCATCGGGGTCGGGCGGCATGTGCGGCGGCCAGGCGATCGACCTCGACAGCGTGGGCCTGCCGCTGACGCTGGCGCAGCTCGAACAGATGCACCAGCTGAAAACCGGCGCCTTGCTGCGCGCGGCCATCGTGCTTGGCGCATTGGCCGGCAAGGACCTCGAGCCTGGCGAGATGACGGCGCTGAACGCCTATGCGCGCGCCGTCGGCCTGGCTTTCCAGGTGGTGGACGACGTGCTTGACGCGACGGCGGACTCGGCCACGCTGGGCAAGACGGCGGGCAAGGATGCGGCGGCCAACAAGCCGACGTATGTATCGATACTGGGCCTGGAACCATCGAAGGCCCTGGCAGAACAATTGCGGTGCGACGCCCATGCGGCGCTGGCGCCATTCGGGGACAAGGCACGCCGCCTGCGCGAGTTGGCAGACCTGGTCGTGCAGCGGAAGGCATAAATGAAACTGTTAGAAACCATCAACGAGCCAGCACAGATACGCCAGCTTCCACGTTCGCAACTGGTGCCACTGGCGCAGGAGCTGCGCAGCTTTTTGCTCGACTCCGTTTCCAAGACGGGCGGCCACCTGTCGTCCAACCTGGGCACGGTCGAGCTGACCGTGGCGCTGCACTATGTGTTCAATACGCCGCATGACCGTATCGTGTGGGATGTGGGCCACCAGACCTACTCGCACAAGATTCTGACGGGCCGGCGCGAGCGCATGCATACGCTGCGCCAGCAGGACGGCATTTCGGGCTTCCCGAAGCGCGATGAAAGCGAATACGACACCTTCGGCACGGCCCATTCGTCGACCTCGATTTCCGCAGCACTGGGCATGGCGCAGGCGGCCAAGATCAAGGGCGATCCGCTGCATGCGATCGCCGTGATCGGCGACGGCTCGATGACGGCCGGCATGGCCTTTGAAGCGCTCAATAACGCAGGCGTGCAGGAAGACCTGAACCTGCTGGTTATCCTGAACGACAACGACATGTCGATCTCGCCGCCGGTCGGCGCGCTGAACCGCCACCTGGCGCGCCTGATGTCGGGCCAGTTTTACGCTGCGGCCAAGAATGTGGGCAAGTCGGTGCTGCCGGCGCCGGTGCTGGAACTGGCCAAGCGCTTTGAGGAACATGCCAAGGGCATGGTTGTGCCAGCGACCATGTTCGAGGAATTCGGTTTCAACTATATCGGCCCGATCGACGGCCACGACCTCGATTCGCTGATTCCGACGCTGCAGAACATCAAGCAGCTCAAGGGTCCGCAGTTCCTGCACGTGGTGACCAAGAAAGGCCAGGGCTACAAGCTGGCTGAAAACGAGCCGATTCTGTATCACGGCACGGGCAAGTTCAATCCGGCCGAAGGCATCAAGCCAGCCAGTGCGCCAGCCAAGATGACTTACACGGAAGTGTTCGGCAACTGGCTGTGCGACATGGCCGCGCACGACCAGCGCCTGGTGGGCATTACGCCGGCCATGCGCGAAGGCTCGGGCATGGTCAGGTTCGAGCAGCAGTATCCTGAACGGTACTTCGACGTCGGTATTGCCGAGCAGCACGCAGTTACCTTTGGCGCCGGCATGGCCTGCGAAGGCCTCAAGCCGGTGGTGGCGATTTATTCGACCTTCCTGCAGCGCGCGTATGACCAGCTGATCCACGATGTGGCGCTGCAAAACCTCGACGTGACGTTTGCACTGGACCGCGCCGGCCTGGTTGGCGCCGATGGCGCAACCCACGCCGGCAACTACGACATGGCGTTCCTGCGCTGCATTCCGAACATGGTCATCATGGCCGCATCGGATGAAAACGAATGCCGCCAGATGCTCACCACCGGCTACTACTATCCCGGCCCGGCTGCGATCCGCTATCCGCGCGGCGCCGGTGCGGGCGTGGCTGTCCAGCAGCAGCTCGACACGATTGACATCGGCAAGGGCGAGATCAAGCGCCAGGGCAGCAGGATCGCCATCCTGGCCTTCGGCTCGATGGTGGCGCCAAGCGTGGCCGCCGGCGAACAGCTGGGCGCCACCGTGGCCAATATGCGCTTCGTCAAGCCGCTCGACGTGGCGCTGGTCAAGCAGCTCGCCGCCGATCACGACTACCTGGTGACGGTGGAAGAGGGCAGTATCATGGGTGGCGCCGGTTCTGCCGTGGCCGAGGCGCTGGCCGCCGAAGGCCTGGTCAAGCCGGTGCTGATGCTGGGTCTGCCGGACCGGTTTATCGACCATGGCGACCCGGTGCAACTGCTGAAAAACGCCGGCCTGGACGCTGCCGGCATTGCCGCCTCGATCCGCCAGCGCTTTCCACAGGGCGCAGCCGAGCCGCGCCTGAGCGTGGTGTAAAGCGGGGACTGTGCATCGTTATCGTTGACCGCTGACCGCTGACCGCTGACCGCTGACCGTAGATACTGTTATCCCCGTCAAGCGCCGTGCAAGGTCGGATCGAATATTTTTCCTGACCTGAGCACGCCGAATGCCACGTGTACCAGTT
>Ga0308158_10001949_pt1 | contig 20450 bp, 21 predicted proteins | sample PhyBR2_FD_201038 | JGI IMG/M metagenome (GOLD analysis project Ga0308158, IMG submission 201038) | Phyllosphere microbial communities from UC Gill Tract Community Farm, Albany, California, United States - DLSLB.R2 | ecosystem: Host-associated > Plants > Phyllosphere > Unclassified | place: USA...
GATCCTCACTCATCGGATGGCCTCAGGTGCAAGCCGACCGCGTTGGCGGCGGCCACGACCGTTGCAAGTGACGGATTGCCTGTCCCTGTCTCGATCGCGTGGATGGTTCGAGAGGAGGTCCCGATCAAGTCGGCCAGCGTCGCCTGCGTGATGCCGGCTTCCCTCCGGGCCCGCCTGATGCCGGCACCTATGGCAGCGACGTCTTCCATGCCGGGCCCTTTCTGAAATATATTGCCGATCAAGTCCTCGATACCCACCAATATGCCAGAGGCCACATCCAATCAGCAACATATTTCCGAAATACTCCGTTGAGGGCTACAGGGGACCGTCATTTGGTCAATTCGGAACGATATTGCAGATTTCAAGCGGCCAAAAGCAACCGAATTGGGGGTTCAGCCCACGCCAATCCTTGAGGAGGTTTACCGGCGGGCGTGAGAACGAACAAACGAGCAACCACGGAATCCCGAGACCAAGAGTGGCTGGCCGGGGTGCGGGGACTATGGTGGTGACGTGGACGAAAGAGTCGATTATCCGGGTCTCATTTGGCTCAAGGACCCCATTAACCCGCAGCGAAGGCACTATGAAGATTGCTCGCACTTCGACCGGGGCAACGACGGGTCGATTCTCGGTCCGGCGCCGTACCGGGCCTAGGAGCAGCAGATGCATTCGATCCTCCCGTGCCAGACATGCGCCGAAAGGTCGGGTGGATCAGGCTCCCCCGGCCGTGAGAAGGATGGCCGGCACGGAGATGTCTGCCCGTCGTGTTTCATGGAACGGCCCCTGATTGGTGTATGCCCCAACTGCGGAGATGAGTGATTTCCGATGGGACTTACTTCATGGCTTCGTGAAGCGTTCGGCAGAAAGGGACTGGAGGCCGCGGGCTCTCCCGATCCGCGCACCTACGGCCACAGCCAGCCATCCATAACCAGGACGCTGACCATCAGCTACAGCGCCTGCGTTGAGGTCGCCGGGACGACCACTTTCGCGAAGGACGCCGTGGCCGCTTTGGCGGACCGCCGCGGCCTTGGTGGTCGGGGCTACTTCGTAGGCCAGGCGCAGCTGCAGCGGGAGCCGGAGAACCCTGTCGACCCGCAAGCAGTCGCCGTCCTGGTGGACGGAGAGCGGGTCGGCTGCCTGCCCTCGTATGCGTCCGAGGATGTACACCTGCCTGTCGGGGTCAGCCACCCGGTCCCCTACCAGCTGCACATCCTCCATGAGGACAAGTTGCGCGCCAAGGCGTTCGTGTGGCTGGGCGACGGTGACCCGGAGTGGGCGTACACGGCGCAGAACCCACCCGCGCTGGCGCCCACAGAGCGCGTCAACGACTCCCATGCGGCGAAGTCCGCCATGGTCCGCGAAGCCCTGGCAGAAGGCGGAGCCCGGGCGGAGCAGTTCAGGCGCGGCATGGTCGACGGAGTGCATTACCTGGAGCTCATTGAGCCGATCAAGCAACTGAAGCGCGGAGGCCGGCTCGAAGAGGCGTTGGTCCTTTACTACAAGGCCATCGCGGGTGCGGAGGGTGACGCGCAGGGTGGCGTGCCTGCTCCCTGGTACACGGAGCAGGCTGCTATCGTCCACCGGAAGCTTGGGCAGAGGGACGAGGAGATCGCTGTGCTGGAACGATGGCTGCAGCAATACCCCGAGGAACGCCGTGCCGGCAGCCGGATCGGTGAACGCCTCGCGAAGTTGGAGGCTCGCTGATGTCGAAGTCCGGCGCCTCCCGTCCGCTGGAGCACCGGTCTCCGCCGTGTCCGGAGGGGCTACGCCGTGTTTCCCAGGGCGTTGGCGACCAGCCGGCGGTATGTTGCCGGGTTGTTCCCGTGCACCCGGCTGTTAGCGGCTGAGTAGTGAGGGACTGTCACTGACCGCAACCTGGCCATGTTCAGGGCGCGGGCCAGGTCCCGCTCGTGCTTGGCGAAGGCTTCGCCCGTCTTTTTTCCGATCACGATGAACAGCGGGTCCGCAGCCTGAAGTGCGTGAAGCTGTTCCGTCAGGACAGCCACGTCGCGGCGGATGGTGCCAGGGCTCAAGTCCAGCGTCTTTGACTTCGAATTGACCTCGGTCAGTAGGTCGGTCATGTAGGCACCCCAGTGGGCGGTGCCGCGAAATGCCTCCGCGAGGAAGTGGTCGTTGTGCCGGGGGCCGGCGTGGAAGTTGTGCCAGGGCAGCCGCTCCACGAGCGAGTCGCCCGGGTTCAGTCCGAGGATGATGGATCGGGAATGCAGTGCCCCGTTGAGCCCTTCCGTCGGGAACGAGATGTCGCTGGCACGGTTATACGAGTCGGCTGGCGGCCAGACCGCCCATGAGGCGGTCATTTGGTAGGGGGCCATGGTTTCCAGCAGTGACGTCACCGAGAAAGTATGACATTGCAACTGCCCTGGCAGGCCTCACGCGCCGCACCCTTAGACAGGGACGGGTGAGAATCCGGCTTGTCGACCGGCCCGAGCGCGGTGCCGTCAGGAAGTTCAGCGGAGAAGCACGTCGGCCCACATTACCGACCGAAGTCTCGACCATCGATTTCAGCCGTCGAAAAATTCGGACCGGACTCCGCCGGCTCATCGCGTTCGTGCGTTCGAGTCGCCACTGCTTGATCTGCTCAGGATGGGGTGTGCTGAACGTCGATCTGAGGGTATGGCGAGTGGCCGGTCAGCAGCGGTTCGGGCCGGCCCTGGGTCACGTGGTCGACGAATGCTGTCAGGTAGGCGTTGGTGATGGTGAGCGCTTCGGTACCGTCGATAGGACCGAGCGGGACTTGGGACCTGATCGGTGCGGCAAGGTAATAGCCGCCGTAGTCGCTGAAATTGAAGTGCCCCGCTCCGGTGATCTGGTAGCACCAGGCGTCCCCGGTGCTGGCGACCAGCAGCGTCCAGGCTGTGTCCCGGCTGGCTTGGTCGCCGGCGTCGACCGGTTGGCAGGTACCGGTGATACAGGAGTTCCGGCTCCCGATGAGCATCATCGGCTTGGCGAGCCCGGAACGGACGACCGTGCCGTACTGAGTGCCGTCGAGGTCGACCGCGCCGGCACAGCGGGAGTCGGTGCGGCACGCCTCCAACGCGGCCGCCCCACCGAAAGAGTGCCCCGCATAGACAATTGTGCTGGCGTTGATCTGCCCGGCGAAGCGGCCACTGGTGTTCAGCCCCGCGACGTGCGTAGCGACGAACTGGCCGTCCGCCGCCCAGATAGCGACCAGCCTGTCCCCGGCGGCCTGCGCGTCGCCCGCGTGCTCGTTCGTAGTGTCAATCGCCGATGGTTTACCCGCCTCCGTGGCGGACACGGTCTGACCGTCGAGGACCGTTAGGTTCGCACTGTACGTAGGGGTGACACCGGCGACCAGATAACCGTGGCTCGCCAACTCTTCCGCGAGCGTCGCATATTGCGGCGCGGCGAGACCCATGCCCGGCTCCAGCACGACAACGGGGAACTGGCCCCCAGCGACCGGAACGTCGGCGTACGAATTGTCACGAACATCTGCGAACCTGGTTTCGCCAAGACCGGCCGGACCGCTGAGATGCAATCCCGCCCAGGCGCCCGGAGTGTAAGGTGCGTGCTGCGCGCCAGGGCCCGGGACACCCGGGTACCACAGCCAAACGGACAGCTCCCGTGGCTTGCCCGGTTGTGGGGCGAGCTGATCGGTACGGGCGCTGTCGGTCCATTCGACAAGGGTCCGACCGACCTTGTAAGGGCCGGTCGGACTCGGCAGCGTTACCGGCTGCGCAGCCCGGCTCGCGACGTAACCGGTGTAGCCGCTGAGCGCAACAACGAGTACGAGCCCGATCCAGAGAACCCACCGCACCCACCGGCGTTTCTGCTTTCCCCGTGCGCCTTCGCCCATGCCTTGATCGTAGGGGACGCACGGCCTGCGCTCCCGATCACCGAGTGAAGTTCCCAGGTCACGGCCCGTCGGGTTGCCTACGGTACGTTGGGGCAATGAGCTTCTTTGTCCCCAGGAACAGCCTGACAACGCTGCCGAGAAGGCAGGTGGCAAAGCCAAGGAAACGGCCGGCGCCGCAACAGGTGACGAGAGCCTGAGGACCGAAGGCCAGACAGACCAGGCCAAGGGCGACTTGAAGCAGGCCGGCGAAAAGGTCAAGGACGCCTTCAAGGACCGACAGGCATCACGGGAAGGGCGCGCTCAGCGAACGGGGCGCGCCTTTTTCGTGCCCTCGGCGCGGTTGACCTTGAGAGGGGTCAGCTCCGGCAGCTCGCCCGTGAACACTGTCCGCGGATCCAGGCCCACCGCTTCGAGGATCGCACGCGCCAAGGCCGGGGCGTGCTCGGCCCGGTACGACACGGCCGCCGTCACCCCGTCGGCCTGGTCGATTTGGATCGTGGCGTCCTTCTCTCCCCGCGGAATCGGCTTCCACACGGCGAGATGGTCTTCCTTGATCACGGTGTCCCGGTGACGGTGAACGAAGTAGTCCTCGGCGGCCATGGCAGTCCTCTCCTGAAAATGGGCAAGAGGGCAGTATAAGCACGTCGGATGCCCTGGTGGGCTCGTCCGGACAGTTCGGCTAGACGTTTCAGCATCAAAAAGCGCAGACCGGGCCCTTTTTGAATGTCCCTGCTGTAGGCTTCGGGCATGTCGGAGCCAGAGGGGCAAAAGCATCTCCAGGCGAGAACGACGCATGGCTCCTGGCTCGCCTCAATCTGGTCATCGGGCCTTGCGGTCATCTGCTTCTCACCCCTGATGATTAGCAAGTTCAACGTCAGGAACGGCTGGGATGTGGCAACACTGTCGATCCTTGTCCTGGCCGTTCTGGCCAACGCGGTCAGGGTCCTGTACCTACTCCGAGCCCGCCGCCGTGACGCAGCATTCTGGAAAGAAGAAGAAGCTAGAAGGGCCGAATGGGACCGCCGAGGCAGGTCACTTTAACCCGCCACCATGGACCTCGAGTGGCTGGATGTCATAGCCCGTTGCACGAACAGGATCCGCTTCACGTTGCCCACGAAGTGCCGGAGCTGAGGGACGGGTGGGTGAAAGCTGTTTTAGTCTTTGACGGAGCGGGCACGTATAAACGTCCCCGATTTGCAGCAAGGAAACTTGGGGGACGATGTGGGGGCTCACATGCCTGGGGACCAACGGGGAGCCTGGAAAATAGGGGGCGCCGGGCTCTTCGCGGCGTCGGCAATGCTGCTGACATCTTGTTCCTATTCAGAGCCGGCACCCTCCCCTACTACCTCCAGTGCTTTCGCAGTAGCCGAGGCGGCGGAGGTTACTGCCTCCAGTTCCAGCGCTCCCACGCTTGATGTGGCCGGCAAAGTGGGGCTGAGCTCATACGAACTCCCAATAACGTACACAACTGTCCCAGGGGACACCTGGGAATCCATTGCAAAAGCGTTTGAGCTCAAAGAAGCGAGCCTCAAAGCATTTCAAGTGACGCCTGCGGACGCAGAGCCCGCGCCGGGAACTGTCGTGGACCTGCGAGGGGTCGACTACCCGCGCCCAGGAGCGGCCGGCGGTTACCAAAAGGACGCGTCGGGACGCCCAGGCGTTTATACCGTTGTCGAAGGAGACAACCCAGGGGCCGTAGCCGCACGCTTTGGAATACCAGTTCGGCAGTTGGTAACCGATAACAAGCTCCCCGGAATGTGGTCATTGTCCCCAGAGGCCACCGCATCCTTTACGCCCGGCATGAAACTCAAGCTGCAAAACCCCTCCTAAGAAGCTCCAATGGATCATTAGCCAAAGTGAGAGGCACCGCACCAACCAGTGGGGCTCGGGCCATGAGTGATGTGGCTTTCCCGTGTGGGTTTTAGTGGATGAGGCTTTGGAGCAGTGCTGGCTCCAGGGCGGCGTCGATCAAGATGTGGGCGATGATGCAGGGCCACAGGCTTCGTCTAGACATCAGGTAGAGGGTAGCCAGGGCCCATCCGAGCACGGTCGTCGCGGCCTGGGCCAGGAGTGCGGCGGGGAGGCCGGCGAAGGCGTAAAAGTGCAGGCCTCCGAACACGAGCCCGCTGATAAGGACCTGGAGTGCCGGGCTGCGGCCGGCGGCCGCCAATCGGTCCATCAGGACGCCTCTGAAAAGGGACTCTTCAAAGAAGCCAGCAATCACTGCGGCCACGACCGCGACGAGCTTCAACGGGGTCAGGTGGCTGACAGCCCCACTCACCATCGAGTTCCCGCCCAAGGTAGCCGCGATGTAAGCGAAGGCAATAACAGCGGCCCCGACGAAGGCATATCTTGGGGTCTTTCTCCGAAATCCCTCGATCGGTCCGCGGGTCCGAATTGCCAGCAGGCCGCCGAACTCGACGGCGGCGACCCCTGCGAGCATCATTCCCACCCGGACCTCCGCGGCTGCCTTGACCGTGAATGCCCCTATCAGGGCCGCCAGTCCCATGAACATGAATGCGCGGGCGAGGCGCCGAGCGCTCACCGAGCCTAGCCACCCCTGCACAGCCGAGAGCGGGACCAGACGCACCCCTTTGCCGCCCGCACCTATGCGGCGTCCCATCCCGTTCGCGATACGCGCCATTTCCGATCCCCCAACTTACGTCAACGACACTGACCCCGGACATCACAGACGATAGCCTTCAAAACCAGGCCAGTCTTCGGGGAAGGATTGCTGCTCGCGATCTAATCGCCGGACGCCGGGTGGACCGCTGAAGACGCGTTTACGGGTCGGATGAGTTGGCAAAGACAGGTCAAGCGTCGTTGCAGGTCCCGTCGAGCCATGCGAGGGCCTCGCCCTCATCCACGAAGTACCTGACAGGGCAATGAGGCCAGTCAAGTCCGCGAAGACTGTGGGCGATGACCTTGTCTACAGCCGTGCTGCCGAGGAGGGCGAAGGCTGCCACGTGGGTCGCTTCGCTGTAAAAGGCGACAGCTTCCCTGCTCACCTCTCCGACGCCCGTGACGTCGAGGAGCACACATACTGGTTTGCCGTTCGCCAAGGCAAGTAGCCGGGCACGTGCCAGCTCACCATCTGCCTTGACGATGTGTGTTTGCGGCTGCAGATCAATCCGGAGTATTCCGGGCTTAATGTGCTCAATGGTGACCCGCGGAGACGACTCACCATCCAGCGGCCGCTCGTGTCCGAAGAAATCCCTTGCCCCCGCGCTGTCAGCGCTTTTACATGTTCCCAGTGCCATGTCGCCTGCTATCAGTCCGGCAGCCACGCAATCAGATAGAGCGGCGGCGCCTCTGTCCCCGTAGCCCGGTTGCTTCAGGCTGTCCGCCACCGTACGGGAAAGGTGTCCCGGCGTCCAGCATTAGGTGTCGGCTCCACGCGAGGTTTCGTGTGCCGTGTTTACGGCTGCAAGCCGTAGAGGTTACAGCCGAACCGGGACCCGGGTGCGCGAGAACTTCCCAGAACTTGATGCTTTCTTGAGCAAAATGAGCGGAAACCGGCATCCGATGGGGTCAAAATAGTAGCCGTTGTGTAGCAGAACGCGACGTCCCTTGGATCTGATGTGGCTGACGCTCCTCGATCTCAGGATTCAGGCAAATGCCTCGAGCCCCGCCGCCGGATCGCTCCCCACGACGGGGCTTTCCTGCACCCGGCCGTCGTGACGTTTTACAGCGCCGCGGCGGTTCGGGATGCACATAATGGGATTCCAGTCTTCAGCCAAGAGATGGTCAGGAGCGTCCGGGAGGGTGAGAGGCTACTGATGACTGTGGAGCTGGACACCTACCTGTTCCCCTTGGTGGCCAAGGGCGCATGCCCGGCCGGCACCTTCGAGTTGAACTTCGGGACAACAGACCAGGATGCACGTATGCTCTCGGACAAAATATGAATTGCATGTGGTCAGGGCCGAAGGAAACGCCTATGTGGGAGAAGCTGCGTGGCAAGGTCAAGCGTTCAGTTCGCTTCCCTAAGCGCTCGATCTGAACTCCTTGAAGAACTTCTGGTTTTTATTCGGACTGATTTGGATCTTCCTTGGACTTTTTGGTCGACCTGGATGGGCATCCGCGGGGCTCGTCCTCCTCGGTGTGGCGCTGATCTCTCAGTTTGGCCTGGCCGTGAGAGAAGTTCGTCGAAGAAGAGCAGAAGCTACCCATGAGGACCCGCGCACATGATGCCTTTGAAAGCTGAAACTGGCTTCCGGATTGCTGGCGGGCTTGTCGTCATCGTTCTGGGTGTCTTGTCCGTTGTCCTTTCGTGGACAAGGCCCGTCAATTTCTGGTTATCCTCTCTGGAATCCATTTTCGGTGTCTTGGTCGTGGCCGCAGGTTCGCCTGTCTTATTCGGACGGAGCCGCAACGGTCCGCTGAGGCTGACGAATCGCCGGTGGAAGTACTTTTCCGTGATCGGCTTCGTGATACTCATCGTCGTTTTTGTCACCCTGACCGGGTCGGACTTTTTTCGCACTCCGACCCTTCCCCTGTTTCCGTCTCTCATGGGACTGCTTTTAGCGCAGGTGTTTGAGGCAGGGGCCGAGCCAGGGTAGAGCGCTTGCCCAACCGAGCAGCAGCGATCTGCGGATTTGGAAACGGAACATGATTGCATCGGCGATAGCAGCTGGGCTCTGCGGTCTGCTAGCCATCATCTCTGCACGCGGACCTGACCGACGTGGTCCGTCACAGCGTCGAGGCCGCCCAGCCCAAGGCGGCCGCCGCCGGGATTACCCTGGAACTGCTCCCCACGGGGCCGCCACGGGTTACTTTGATCCTGACCGCCTCGGCCAGGCCGTTGACAACCTCGTCTCCAACGCCATCAAGTACACTCCCAGCGGCGGTACGGTCACCGTCGAGGTAGGCGCCAGCGGCAACGAGCTTCTGTGCAAGGTCACCGATACGGGGGTTGGCATGACCGAAGAAGAACTGGACCAGGCATTCACCCGCTTCTTCAGGGCCGCCACCGCTCACTCGTCCACGATTCCCGGCGCCGGGCTGTGGCCATCACCCGGTCCATCATGGAGAACCACCGCGGCCAGATCAGGCTCTCCAGCGCTCAAGGACACGGCACCACAGCGGCGCTGGCCCTGCCGGCAGCTGAGGCAGATGTCCCGTTTATAGTGTCCGCATAGCGCGCTCCCTGCGGCAAGAAGGTGGCGGTGAGACATTGGAGCCGCTCAAGCGCCGCCTCGGCTTGAAATCCCTGTCGCTGGTCGACGGTGCCCCTACCATGGGCACCCCTCAAGGACACTTTGTGGCGCTACATTCCGCTCAACGCTCGGCTGGCTCAATGGCACCCATGGAGTGAGCGAGGCAGCAACGAGTGCTGTTGTGGAGCAATTGCTGCCGGCTCGCATGTCCTCGGCGCCGCGAAAGGTCGGCGAGGTGCTCATGGACATCAAGCCCGGGCTTCATGCGACGGCCAACGTCCAGCACTTGGATCCTTCGGCCTATGGTTGTCAAAACCGCTTACTCGAGTGCACCGGAGGCACATTGGTGATGCCGATGACCCTTGCGGCTTGTCCGGTGATGGCGAGGTTGGCCCGATATGGGGGGAAATTTATCGCGGAGCCGGTTCACGCTTCACCTATAGCCTGCAACTCTTCGCTGACTCCCTTCGGCAAATCCTGCCCCTTCCACCCGAGTCCACCTGGGCAGGGCAATACTGACGTCCCTCACCGGGTGTACTCGCTCGAGATAGGCCATGCAAGGTGTCATGATTGGCGCCAAAGGCTCCTCCGCGTAGTTCCCCTCGTAGGACCTCAATTTGGGTTGCAAGAGTCACAGCTGAGGTTGTTGGCCCTCGGGGTCGTCGTGAGCAGAACTGCTAAGGCCCTCACATACGGCGACTTCGCCGGTTGTATCCGGGACCCCAGGGAACTGAACTTGTGCAACTTCGGCACCGGCAGACCCAGAAGTTCCTGAGCGCATGCGAAGTAGGGCCACCGCAGATATGAGAAGCCACGCGATATTCGTGGTCACTGAAGGCCATGCTTCGTGGAATGCGCCATTAACGATGAAAGCACTTGCGCCGAGGAGATTTGCCGTCTGGAAGCCCCTGCCTGGCTTCACCCAGCCCATGGACACAACGAGGTAGGCAGTCAGGATCGCAACGGCGCCTGCCCAGCCGGCTAATTCCCACAGCAGTTCCATGGAGTCCTTTCAACAACGTGTCTTGCTTCTTTATGCGCTCGGCCGGAAGTCTGCAGTGGTGGGTGTCGTTGGTGCAGCGGTAAGCAGTCATAAACGTCCTGGGGGTCTGCTCACTCTCCTCCTGACGATGAATGACGTGGGTGTGGTCGAGTACCGTCGGCTACGCATCGGCGTGCCATGCGGCGAGGCCGAGCTGGCAACCGGAGCCGAGGAGGGACCTTTCTTTCAGCGCATCAACCAGGTACGTCCTGCCGGAAAAGCTGACCATAACCATGGAGCCGAGGTAGACCACGTCGGTGAGTATCTGGTCCCAATGCCGATATTGCACGTCGTGTCCTTCGCCGCCGTAGATCCGCTGCACAATCTCCCGTCCAGACGTCTTGGCGTCTAAAGATCTTTGCCACCGGTTGATGTGTTCCATCGGAACAAGGCTGTCTTCGCTGCCCCAATACGTGAAGACCGGAGCGTCCACTCTTCCGAGATCAGGCAGGGGCGATCGAGCATAGAAGTCAAAAGCCTGCTTTAGCCCCGCTGGAACCGTCCGCCTGCCCTGTGCGAAGACCCCGCGAGTTGCCTCTTCTATCGCGGAATCGACGAAGCCGGGTATCTTGTGGACGCAACTGCTGGTGGGGAACGTCCACCATGACACTGGATCAGCAGCTACTTCACTGGCGTCGAAGGTGATACCGGCGGTCCCGATGGATTCGGAGTATGCGCACGCCAGGTGCAGCGACCGTACCCGCTCGGGATAAGCGGCTGCGAGATGTGCGGCGTAGGGCCCCCCGCCGGAAATTGCGACGATTGACGCGCGGTCAATGTCCAGGCTGTGGAGAAGGGACCACACGTCTTCGGCGTACGCCTCAAATCCAACGGCTGGGTTGAACGGCGTCTGCCCCAAGCCGTTGCGCTCGACTGAGATGATCCGGACGTTCAGCTGTTCCTGCAGGGAACGCGCGAATTCCATGAGCCGAAAAGCGCGGACACTGGTTCCTGCACCTCCCAGGAAGATCAGCGGCACCCCATAGCGCTGACCTTCATCGATAAAATGGACGGTCCGTCCGGAGGACACCTGGGCACTTCGCACCACTGGCCCCAGCGGGTCGAACCCGACCTGTCCGAGCTCACGATGAGCGAGGGACTCCATTCGAACTTCCATCCAATTTCCCTTCATCCATGAGTCCCCTTGCGAGCACTCGAAGGAGTAGCTGGCAGCTAAAGAAAGCCCTACATCGGTACGGAGGACGAAGGCTTGAAGTGATATTGAGGCTTTCTGCACCAGCGAGGCATTAGCCGGCCACGGAAACGAGCGCAGTCAAAGACACAAGCTCTCGCCGCTGCTTTGGATTGCCTGTCTTCTTATGGAGCAGCTTATCGCAAGTTTTCTTAAATGTAAGTTAAAGCTCTTGCCAAAGTCGCAAGTCGTTTATAACGTCTAGCCATGGCAACACCCACTTCAGAAAATATGGAGCTCGCCGAGCGCGCCCGCCTCTCTATTCAGAATTCAGGTTTGGTTCAAAGGGAAGTCGCTCGGCACGTTGGACTGGATGAAACGAAGCTCTCCAAGTCCCTTGCCGGCACGCGCCGGTTCCAGCCTTCGGAACTGACCAGTCTTGCTGATGTTACGGGTGTCACGGTGAACTGGCTGATGTCCGGTTCCGACCAGACACTGGGTGTTTCTGTACCGCCGCCGGCCATGATCCTGCCCACCAAGCACGCCGAAAACAGCGATCATGCTCGAAAACGGCGGACCATCGTTGAATCCGCCTGGTGGCTGCTGGCGCGGCGCGGCTATTCGGCAGTGCGCATCGTTGACATCGCTTCTGCCTGCGGCGTAAGCACTGCAACCGTGCACTATTACTTCGCGACGAAACGGGAAATTTTCGCGGAGGTTCTTCGCTACTCCGTGAAGCTGGCTTTTGACCGACAAATCGCCGAACTGCATGCCATCAGTGAGCCCGTAAGCCGGCTCAAGCGACTGATCGAGCTTCAGCTCCCCGCGGGGGACCGAGGCCGTGCGGAATGGTCCATTTGGCTGCAGACCTGGTCTTACGTCGCCGTGGATGAGTCAGGAAGGGAAAACCACGCCCAAGGCTACCGGCGCTGGATACAGACAGTGGAGGACGCCATTGTTTTCGGCCAGCAGGCCGGAGTGTTCGTCGAGGTGCCATCAGCCGACCTCGCGATTGAGCTCACTGGCCTCGTGGACGGCCTGGGCATCAAAGTGCTGACAGGAATGCTGACTTCTGATCAGATGCACCGACATATCGAAAGTTTCATAGACCGCAATATCGTCAAACCATAAGGGAGCAATTAATGAACCGCAAGGTCATCGTCACCTGCGCGCTTACCGGCGCCGGTGACACCACCGGCAGGAGCGAGCATGTTCCTGTCACACCCGAGGAAATCGCGCAGGACGCCGTTGAAGCCGCCCGCGCCGGTGCCTCGGTGGTCCATATTCATGTCCGGGACGTCGAGACCGGCCAGGGTTCGCGGGATGTGGCCCTGTATCGGGAAGTGGTCCGGCTGGTCAGGGAAAGCGATGTAGATCCCGTCATCAACCTCACCGCCGGAATGGGTGGTGACCTGTTCCTGGATCCGGGCGAACCGACCAAGCAGATGCCCGGAACGGACCTCGTCAGCGCGTTGGAACGCTTGGCCCACGTCGAGGAACTGCGGCCGGAGATCTGCACCATCGACTGTGGTTCGCTGAACTTCGGCGAGGGTAGCCAGCTCTATGTCAGCACTCCCGACATGTTGCGCGAAGGCGCGGCACGGATCAGGGAACTCGGCGTGAAGCCTGAGATGGAAATCTTCGATACGGGCAACCTGTGGTTCGCGAACATCATGGTTGAAGAAGGCCTCATCGCCCCTCCCCCGCTGTACCAGCTGTGTATGGGAATCCCATACGGGGCACCCGTGAACGCCGGCCTGCTTCAGGCAATGGTGCACATGCTCCCGCAGGGTGCGCAATGGACCTCCTTCGCCATCGGCCGGGACCAACTGCCGTGGGTGGCCCAGTCCGTACTCCTTGGCGGCCACGTTCGGGTAGGGCTGGAGGACAACCTCTACCTCAGCAAGGGCGTCAAAGCCACCAATGCGCAACTCACCGAGCGCGCCATCCAGATCGTCAACGACCTCGGATCGTCGGTGGCCACACCGGACGAAGCCCGCGAAATACTCCACCTCGAGAAGAAGGCATAACCCATGACAACCGTTGATTTCACACCCGTCGACATACATGACATCGACACCGTCGCTTGTGTAGGCATCGGTACCATCGGCGGCGGGTGGGCAGCCTACTTCCTCGCTCAGGGCTACCGCGTCAAGGCGTGGGACCCGGCCCCCGACGCCGAAGCAAAGCTACGGCGCCTTATCGATGCGGCGTGGCCGGCGTTGACCAAGCTGGGTCTGGCCCCTCATGCCTCAAAGGACAACTTCACGGTCCACACCGATCTTGCCGAGGCTGTCGACGGTGTCGGCTTCGTCCAGGAGAGTGCACCCGAGGTCCTTGACCTCAAACGGTCACTGCTTGCCCAGATCGATTCCGTCACGGCACAAGAGGTCGTGATCGCTTCCTCCACCTCCGGGTACGGCATGACGGAGATGGCCACCGAGGCCGCCAATCCGTCCCGGCTCGTCGTCGGCCACCCCTTCAACCCGCCGTATCTCATTCCCCTCGTGGAGGTCGTCGGAGGCGAAGATACGTCGGCAGAGGCAGTGAAGTGGGCTGCTGCCTGGTACGAACACATCGGTAAGTCCGTCATCACGATGGACAGGGAGGTACCGGGTTTTATTGCAAACAGGCTCCAGGAAGCCCTTTGGCGGGAAGCGCTGCACATGGTGGACAACGGCGAGGCGACTGTGGAGCAGCTTGATCTGGCCATCACCGATGGACCCGGTCTGCGCTGGCCTATCCAGGGACCCATGCTGACGTTCCATTTGGCGGGCGGCGAAGGTGGAATGGCGCACATGCTCGATCATTTCGGTCCGTCGCTGAAGTCACCCTGGACCCGCCTTGACGCCCCCGAACTGACACCGGCGCTGCGGAACGCTGTCATTGCCGGGTGCGACGAAGAAGTCGCCGACAGGTCCTTTCTGGAACTCGTTGCCGAACGGGACGAAGCAATCATCGCCATCCGGAACGCTGTGGCCGCCGTGAAAGCGGCACAAGAGTAATGGCCACAACAACGCGGGCCCTCCCCGCGTACCGCTGCGACGTTCTGCCCGAATGGATCGATTACAACGGACACATGTCAGAGGCCTTCTATGTGCTGGTCTTCGGGTTCGCTACAGACCAGGTCATGGATGAAATGGGAATGGACCAGGTCTACCGTCAGGACACAGGCAATTCGCTCTACACGGTCGAAGGCCACATCCGGTACCTCATGGAAACAGGACAGGGTGCTGAGCTGACCGTGACGACGGACATCGTCAACTCAGGCCCGAAGAAACTCCACTTGGCCCACGAGATGCGCTCTGGCGGCCAACTCATTGCAACCGAGGAAATCCTGGCCCTCCACGTCAATCAGGTCACGGGGCGCACGGAAGCATTTCCCAGTTCCGTCAGCGAAAACATCACCAGAATCACCCAGTCCGGCGAGCATCAAATGCCCGAGTGGGTCGGACGGAAAGTGACTGCCTAGGCCACGCGCATCTGCAGAAAGAAACAGTAGTGAAATCAGCATCATCGCCCACAGACACAGGTGGGTGCGTGTCAGTTCACTACGCCTGTAACTGGGCAACTACTATCACTTCATCGAGGACGGAAAGCGGAGTAAAGAGACTGCACCCCGGTTTCCCGAGCACCTACCTGAGCCTGGTCGCAGGCTTATGTTCCGCGGCCAAAACTCGAAGTTAACCCACATTATTGACGCGTCACTCCACGACGCACCCTCCCCCGTTTGTACCGCATCCACTTCCTTACACCGCCGTAGGAGGCACCGCTTATGCCCGCCCAGAATCGCCACCGAGTCCGCCTAATCACTGCTTTGGCCCTGAGCGCCTCGCTCATGGGGCTTTCAGCCTGCTCCACAGGCGCGGCGGACCCCGCTACCGCAATGTCCACACCCAAGCCCGGCGGCAACCTGCGCGTCGGAATTGTTGGTGGTTCTGCCAAGGACAGCCTGGATGCCCACGCACCGGTGACCCATCCGGACGAAGCCCGCGCCATCCAGCTATATGACACGCTGGCCGGCTACGACAACGACCACAAGATCCAAATGTCACTGGCGGACAAGATCACCCCGTCAGCCGACGGCAAGACCTGGACAGTTCACCTGAGGGACGGCCTGAAATTCAGCGACGGAAAGCCCATCACAGCAGACGATGTCATCTTCACCTTCAAACGCATCACCGACCCCAAGGCGCCCATGGCAGGCGCTGCAGCGCTCTCCACACTGGACCGCGACGCCCTTAAAGCCGCCGATCCGCAGACCGTCGTCTTTACGTTCACCAGCCCGTACGCCATCTTCCCGGACACCGTGGCCCAGTACAATTCCGGCATCGTCCCGGTCGGCTACGACCCTAAAAAGCCGGTAGGCTCCGGGCCGTTCATGCTGGACAGTTTCACTCCTGGTCAGCAGAGCGTGTTCGTGAAGAACCCGAACTACTGGCGCACTGGTGAACCGCACGTTGACAAGGTAACCATCATCGACTTTCCCGATGACACCGCACGGGTCAACGCGCTCCTCGGCGGTCAGGTAGACGCCATTGACCAGCTGCCGCTGGGCCAGGTCAATGTCGTGAAGGCGAACCCGGCTGTCAAGGTGCTCGAATCGGCCACCGGTTCCTGGCTGCCGTTTACGATGCGAGTAGACCAGGAACCATTCAACGACCCCAAAGTCCGTGAGGCCTTCCGGCTGATCGTGGACCGCAAGCAGATGGTGGATCAGGTGCTCGGCGGCCACGGCACCATCGGCAACGACATGTATTCCCCCCTGGATTCCTGCTACCCCTCCGACGTTCCCCAGCGCAGCCAGGACATAGAAAAAGCCAAAGCCCTGCTGGCCGAGGCAGGCAAGAGCAACCTCACTGTCGACCTGGTCACGTCCCCGGCAGCGGCCGGCCTCGTCGAAGCCGCGCAGGTCTTCGCCCAACAGGCCAAGGCTGCCGGAGTAACAGTCAACATCAAAAAGGTGGACCCCGGCGAGTTCTACGGGGACCAGTACCTGAAATGGAACTTCTCCCAGGACTTCTGGTTCTCCCGCGACTACCTGCCCCAGACGGCAGCATCAGGCTTCACCGCATCGCCCTACAACGAGACGCACTGGAACGACCCGGAATGGTCCGCCCTGGTCACGAAGGCACAAGGCACCACCGATGAAACCGCTCGTTGCGGACTGATCAAGCAGGCTCAAAAGATCGAGTTCGACCGCGGCGGCTACATTATCTGGGGCTTCCCGAACAGCGTTGATGCCTACGGCTCCACCGTTCAGGGCCTCACCCCGGACAAGAGCGGGATTCCGCTGACCTCCTTCGGCTTCCGCAACGTCTGGCTGAACCAATGACGAAAGCCAGGAACGGCGGCATACGCCGACTACTGTTCCGGCGATCCCTGTTCGGACTGTTCACCCTTTGGGTGGTATCCCTTGTGGTCTTCCTGGCCACCCAGGCACTGCCGGGCGACGCGGCCCAGGCCATCCTGGGCCGCGAGGCCACCCCGGACAGGCTGGCAGCGCTGCGGGAACAACTCCATCTGGGAGGATCCCTGCCGGAGCAGTATCTCAGCTGGCTGGGAAATCTCCTGACCTTCAACCTAGGAACCTCGCTTGCCGGAGGTGTCCCGGTCAGCGTCGCAGTGGCCCCGAACCTGATCAACTCCAGCATCCTGATGATCTGTGCCGCGCTCATCGCCATCCCCCTCTCCATCGGCATCGGTACGTGGAGCGCCTTGAGGAAGGACACCGCCGTGGATCACGTGACCGGCATCATCACCCTCGTGCTGGCTTCACTGCCGGAATTCGTCGTGGGGGTGCTGCTGGTCCTGCTCCTGGCGACCGGCCTCTTCCACCTTTTCCCGGCCGTCTTTGTGCTCGTCCCGGGACAGCAGGTCTGGGCCAACCCGGCCCAGCTGGTGCTGCCCGTCCTGACTCTGGTGCTCGCAGTCTCCCCCTACATCATCCGGATCATGCGGGCCACGATGCTGGAGGTCCTGGACACCCAATACATCCAGCAGGCCCGGCTGAAAGGCCTGCCGGAACGCACAGTGATCATCCGCCACGCCCTCCCCAACGCCATCGGCCCGGTGGCGCAGGTCATCGCACTGCAACTGGCGTGGCTGATAGGCGGGGTGGTGATCGTGGAGTTCCTCTTCCGGTTCCCCGGCATCGGCTTCCAGCTGATTGACGCCGTCACCAACCGGGACCTGCCCGTAGTGCAGGCTTTGACCATCATCATCGCTTTGTTCTACGTCGTAGTGAACCTGTTCGCCGACGTCATCACCCTGGCCGCGAACCCCAAAGTAAGGACGGCACGATGAGCAGCACCCTCACAACCCGCTACCGCCCCGCCACTGGGCGTGCCACCGTCAAGCAGGGCTTGTTTCGGCGGGCCCTCAAATCCAAGCGGACCGTCCTTGGGGCGGTACTCAGCGGCTCGGTGCTGGCCCTGGCATTCGTTGGACCCTACATAGCGCCTCATTCGCCCACCGATGATTTCGTAGCCGCCCCCTTCTCTCCGGCAGGAATCGGCGGCCCCTTCGGCACCGACAACCTGGGCCGGGATGTGCTGTCGCGCTTCCTGGCCGGCGGCCAAACGCTCATGATCCTCTCGCTCGTCGCCACCGCGCTGGGCGTGGGCCTGGGCGCGCTTGTCGGGGTGCTGGCCGCCTACCGGCGCGGCTGGCTGGATGAGGCCTTGATGCGCACAGGCGACGTGGCCCTGGCTTTCCCCCAGATCGTACTCGCGCTCCTGTTCCTGTCCATCATGGGCCCCCAACTATGGCTCCTGGTGCTCATGGTCGGGCTCGGGCACCTTCCCCGCGTGGCCCGGGTTGTCCGCGGAGCCGCACTGTCAGTCGTCGAACGTGACTTCATCAAAGCAGCGGAATCCGTCGGCATTCCCCGCTGGCGGATCATGATCGGCGAAATCGTCCCCAATATCAGCTCCACCCTGGCCGTGGAATTCGGCCTGCGCCTGACCTACTCGATCGGTCTCGTGGCCGGGCTCAGCTTCCTCGGCCTCGGCATGCAGCCCCCGGCTGCGGATTGGGGCCTGATGATCAACGAAAACCGGATAGCCATGACCGTTTCTCCGTGGTCTGTAGCCCTACCCGTCATCGCCATCGCAGTACTGACGGTCGGCACCAACCTCGTCACAGACGGACTGGCCAAGGCATCCATCGGCAGCGACCAAGGAATCACGGCATGAGCACAAGCATCAGCAGCACCACTCCCGCCCTGGTGGTGGATGATCTGAAAATCACCGGCATCCCCTCGATGGCAGCCATCATTGAAGAACTCTTCCTCGAGGTACTTCCAGGCGAAATTCTGGGGGTGGTCGGCGAATCCGGTTCCGGAAAAACGACGCTGGGTCTGGCACTGCTTAGTTACTGCAAAGCCGGCACACGCGTCAGCGGCGGAAGCGTCAGCGTGGCCGGCCAAGAACTCGCCGGGATGCACTGGCGCGCAGTCCGGGAACTGCGCGGGCAAACCGTGGCGTACATCCCGCAGTCACCGGCATCAGCGCTGAACCCGGCGCTGCGGATCGGAACCCAACTGAAGGAATGCCTCCAAGCCACCGGCACCGAGGCACTCCTGCGCGTCCGCGAAGTCCTGCGCGAGGTGGCCCTGCCCGACGACGACGAATTCCTGGGCCGCTACCCGCATCAACTCTCCGGCGGCCAGCAACAACGAGTAGCCATCGCAATGGCCTTCACGACCCGCCCCGCCCTCATCGTCATGGACGAACCCACCACAGGACTGGATGTCAGCACCCAGGAACACGTCCTCGCCACCGTCCGGTCGATGTGCAAAACCTACGATTGCGCCGCCGTTTACATCAGCCACGACATGGCAGTCGTGGCTGAACTCGCCGACCGCATCGCGGTGATGTATTCGGGCCGCATCGTCGAGATCGGGAGCACGGCGCAGGTGCTGGCCAACCCGAGCCACCCCTACACAGGCCGGCTGCTGCTGGCTGTACCGGATCTGGACGCTAAGCGGCCCATGATAGGCATCCCCGGCCACGCCCCCTCACCCCTGGCACGACCTCAAGGATGCGCCTTCGCCCCGCGATGCCTCCTTGCGGACGACTCCTGCAGGGCTGCGCCGCCAGGCAGTACCGACGTCGGCCCCCGCCATACCGTTCGCTGCTACAAAGCAAACCTTCCGTTCCCGGCGATCCCTTCGCGGCCGGAAACTGCGCGCACCAGCCGGGCAGTAGATGAGAAACCCGTCATCCACGTCGGCGGACTCAAAGCAGGCTATGGCACCAACACCGTCCTTGAAGGCATCAACCTGGACGTCTACGCCGGTGACTGCGTGGCCCTCCTCGGTGAATCAGGCTCCGGCAAGACCACCCTGAGCCGATGCATCGCCGGGCTGCATCACGATTTCAGCGGGTCACTGAGCCTCGACGGCGAACCACTGGCCGCCAGCAGCTTCAAACGAAGCAAGGAACAACGCAGGCGCGTCCAATACATCTTTCAAAACCCCTACGAATCCCTGAACCCCCGCCGCACCGTGGAGGAACTCATCCTTCAGCCCGTCACCGCCGTCCGCGGCAACGTACGCAACGGCAAGGAAATCGTGGCCACCGCCCTGGAACGGGCATCACTCCGGCCGGACCACGCCCGGCGCTACCCCGACCAACTGAGCGGCGGCGAACGTCAGCGTGTTGCCATCGCCCGCGCTCTCGCCACAGAGCCCGACGTGCTGATCTGCGACGAAATTACCTCGGCCCTCGACGTCTCCGTGCAGTCCTCCCTTGTGGACCTGCTTCGGAGCCTGCAGACCGAGATGGGACTCACGCTGCTGTTCATCACCCATAACATCGCCCTCGTACGCAACATCGCACAGCAGGTCGCAGTGCTCGAACGCGGCCGTATCGTCGAATTCGGACATGTGGAGGATGTCTTCAATAGACCCGAGCACGCCTACACACGCTCCTTGATCCGAGCTACGCCTAACTTTCAGCTATCTGGGCGTCTGCATACAGCCGGGGCTGGAGGAGCATCGGGGCCGAGCGGGGACCCCGGCTGTTACCACTGAGGTCCTTGAACGCGACCTGCACTACCGCCAGGGGCAGAAACCCGGGCAGGCATTTTGGGAGACACCGGCCCGGGACGCCATCGAAACTCGCCTGCTAGTTCTTTCCGAGGAAGATCGGGTTGGTTAATGCGGCCATTGGACCCAGCAGCAGCGTCGTGCCCATGTTGTTGCCGTTGCTGGCCGTTCCGTCGGCCATGGGGTGGCGCACCTCCGCCCGGACGTACGCGGAGAGCTGGGCGGTGGTGATCCAG
>Ga0308158_10001954_pt1 | contig 20440 bp, 17 predicted proteins | sample PhyBR2_FD_201038 | JGI IMG/M metagenome (GOLD analysis project Ga0308158, IMG submission 201038) | Phyllosphere microbial communities from UC Gill Tract Community Farm, Albany, California, United States - DLSLB.R2 | ecosystem: Host-associated > Plants > Phyllosphere > Unclassified | place: USA...
CTTCAGGCGGCAAATCATCGTCCATTGTTCCGGCATCACAAGCTCCTTCAAGAAATGCACAGGCTTACTCTAGCAAGAGCGATGCCAACGGCCTTGCACGGGCAAACCACGCAGGCACGCCCCCATGCGCCACGCCCGATGCACGCTACAAGTGCAGCTTGCCGCCGAAATGGTGCAGGGACAGGTGCACCGGCTTTCCTTTACAATGTCGGATTACTCCCCCTATCTTGTCCCTTTCATGATTGTTCTTGGCGTCGAATCCTCCTGTGACGAAACCGGCCTGGCCCTGTATGACACCGAGCGCGGCCTGCTGTCGCACGCGCTTTATTCTCAAGTGGCCATGCATGAAGAATACGGCGGCGTGGTGCCGGAACTGGCCTCGCGCGACCATATCCGGCGCGCCCTGCCGCTGCTCGACGAAGCGCTCTCCAAGGCCGATATCGCGCTCGACGCAGTTGACGCCATCGCCTATACGCAAGGCCCGGGCCTGGCCGGTGCGCTGCTGGTCGGCTCGTCGGTGGCTTGCAGCCTGGGGCTGGCCATCAACAAGCCGGTGCTGGGCATCCACCACCTCGAAGGCCATCTGCTGTCGCCGCTGCTGGCCTCGGAACCTCCCGAGTTCCCGTTTATTGCGCTACTGGTGTCGGGCGGCCATACGCAGCTGATGCGCGTCGATGGCGTGGGCCAGTACACGCTGCTCGGTGAAACGCTCGACGATGCAGCCGGTGAAGCGTTTGACAAGTCGGCCAAGCTGCTCGGGCTGGGCTACCCTGGCGGCCCGGCCATTTCGCGCCTGGCCGAATTTGGCGACCCGCTGGCCTACAAGCTGCCGCGCCCGATGATGCATTCCAAGGACTTCAACTTCAGCTTTTCCGGCCTGAAAACAGCGGTGCTGACGGTGGTCAAGAACCACGAAGAAAAGGTGATTGCCAATATCTGTGAGCAGGACAAGGCCAATATCGCACGCGGCTTTGTCGACGCCATCGTCGAAGTGCTGACCGCCAAATGCGTGTCGGCCCTCAAGCATACGGGCTTGAGGCGGCTGGTGATTGCCGGCGGCGTGGGCGCCAATGCGCAGCTGCGCGCCTCGCTCAATGCGGCCGCAGCCAAAAAGCGCTTCAAGGTCTACTACCCCGAGCTGGAATTTTGTACCGACAACGGCGCCATGATTGCCTTTGCCGGCGCCATGCGCCTGCAGATCAACCCGCAGGCAGCAAAGCACGATTACTCATTCAACGTGCGTCCGCGCTGGCCGCTGGACGAACTACGCGATATCTGATTGCAGGCCTGAGGCCGCACGCGCCAGCATGGCGCGAAACGCCTCGAACACTTTCTGCATGACGGGGCGTTTGTACGGGTACATCTGCTCGGCGTCCATCGCATGCACGATCATGGCGTTGTCGGCCTCGAATACCAGCAGCCGGCCGTCCGGCGTCTCGGCGCAGTCGATACCAAGATAAGGCATGGCCATGCGCGCGTCGATGGCGCGCAGTGCCTGCGCATGGCGCTGCGCAAACTGCTGCTCGAAGTTCGCCATCACCTGCGCCTCTTCCTCGCGCTTGGCCACGCTCTCGTCCATGCCGGCATTGAGGTAATGGATCATCCAGTGCGACGAGACGGCAAAGTGGCAGATATACGGCAGCCCATCGACCAGCACGATGCGGTATTTGCGAAACTGCCCATCGCTGCTGCGGTAATCGACAAAGCGCGCAATGTAAAACCGTTCGTCGTCGACCGCATCGAGGTAGGCCAGCAGATCGCCGGCCTGCTCCATCTTTTCCAGGTCATGCCCGGCGTGCGAACCGAGCGGACGCACGATCAGCGGAAAATCGTCACCGGGCAGCACGGCGCCCAGCGCCAGCCCGCCCCTGGCCAGCGCTTCGAGCTGCGCGCGCTCCAGGCGCGCCGTGCGCGGCATGGCCACGCCAGGTACGTCGTGCAGCTGCGCAAACAGGCCGTCGCGCGAGGTATGGGCAATCTGCTGCGGCGCATTGACCACCGGCCGCGGCCAACCTTCAAGGTAGACGGCCAGGCGCGCCAGCAGGCGCCGGCTGGCGTCGGACTCGGCCACGCCCACCAGCAGCACATCATGCTCTGGCACGATTTCGGGGAATGGTGCATCGGCCGTCAGGTACAGCAGTTCGAGCGACACATCGGACTGCTCGACCAGGAATTCGATCGGCGTATTGGACATCAGGTCGCCCGGCCCATTGATCACCAGCACGCGCAGGCCAGGCCCCGACGCCTGCTGCGCCGGCAGGCTGTAGTGCTGCTGCAGCTCGATCGCCTGCGCCTGCACGGCCAGCGCCATCTCGCGCTCGCCCTTGAGCTGCAGCACAGTGGAAAAATCAAGCCAGGCGTGCGCATCATCGGGAAAAGCCTGCGCGCGCGCCATCAGCGCCTCGCCCAGCGGCGCCAGGTCTTCGTGCAAAAAGGCGCGCCGCATCAATGGCGCCACGCCGATCAGTGGCGCATGGGGCGTGGAGGCTTGCTGCAGCAAATCATGCATGGTGGTTTCCATTCAGGCGCGCCGCGCCAAAACGCAGCACGCCGGCGAGCAGCGCGTCGATATCGGCCGCGCGCGTGCGGTGATTGACGATGGCGGCGCGAATCGCCAGATGACCATCGATGGTGGTGGAGGACGGCGCAGCTATGCCCGATTCATGCAGGTCAGCCACGATTTCGCCATTGAAGGCGTCGCTGTCGCCATGCGGGCGGCCACGGTGGCGGAAGCACACGATATTGAGCGTGACTGGCGCCATCAGTTCGAGTTCCGGCGTGGCCTCGACCTGCTGCGCGAGGTAGCGCGCCAGCGCGCAGGTGTGATCTATCGCGGCGCCCAGGCGTTCGGCGCCATGCACCTGCAGCGTGAACCACGTTTTCAGGGCGCGAAAACCGCGTGACAGGTCGGGGCCGAAGTCGCAAGGCCAGGGCGAGCCACCGGCCAGGCCGCGTACTTCGCGCCGCAGATAGGCTGCTGGCGCGGCAAACGCCGCCATATGCTGCGCACCGTCGCGCACCAGCAGATAGCCGGCGTCATACGGTACCTGGCCCCATTTGTGGAAGTCAAAGGCGATCGAATCGGCCCGTTCGATGCCGGCCAATAGCGGCGCAATCGCGGGCGCAAGCATGCCCAGCGCACCATAGGCGCCGTCGACATGGAACCACAGCTTTTCACGCGCGGCCAGGTCGGCCAGCGCCGCCAGGTCATCGATGGCGCCGGTATCGACCGTACCGGCGGTGCCGGCAATAAAGAACGGCCGCAGGCCGGCGGCGCGGTCGCGTGCAATCGCCTGGACCAGCGCAGGCACGTCGATCTGCTGGCGTGCGTTGACGGCAATGCGGCGCAGGCTGGCCGTGCCCAGGCCCGACAGATCCATCGCCTGCGCAATGCAGCCATGGGCGCCGGCCGAGGTATAGGCGACCAGCCGTGCGCCGGCAAGGCCCTGCTGGCGTGCGGCCACGCCGAGCGTCTGCGTGCGCGCCACCAGCACGCCCATCAGATTGGCCATCGAGGTGCCGGTCACGAACACGCCGCTCGATGAATCGGGAAAGCCGAACAGTTCGCGCATCCAGCGACCGATCTGGCGCTCCACTTCGACCGGCATCTGGTTGCGTCCACCGACATTGGCATTAAGGCCGGCAGCGAGCATCTCGGCCAGCATGCCCACCGGCGTGCCGCCGCCATGCACCCAGCCCATAAAGCCCGGATGCACATTGCCGACGGCGTAAGGCAGAACCTGCTCCATAAAGACCGCATGGGCGTCGGCCAGCTGGCCAGGTGCTTGCGGCAGCGGCCGGGCAAACGCGGCGCGCGCCGTCTCGGGTGCAGCCTGCCAGACAGGGCGCTGGCGGATGCCTTGCGCATAATCGAGCATGTCGTCGAGCATGCGGTGGCTTTGCGCACGAAAATCGTTCCAGTCTTCCGGGTCAAGCGAGGGCGGATCGGGTGGCAGCATGATGGCGTCAAGGTCTGGTGATAAGCAATTATCGCACTGCCGCCAGTGCCCGGGGCGCCATTTACATTATTCCAGGCTGCGCAGCGCCCCTTCCACCTGCGGATAGCGGAACACAAAGCCGTCACCGAGCAGGCGGTGCGGCGCCACGCGCTGGCCTTCGACCAGCAAATCGGCCTGCTCGCCCAGCAGCGTACGCATCACAAAGGCCGGCGTGGGCACCAGCGCCGGGCGGTGCAGCACGCGTGCGGCAGTTTTCGCAAAATCCCGCTGCACCATGGCTTCGGGGGCGCAGAAGTTGTAGGCGCCGTCAACGCGTCCGTGCAGGCTGGCGCGCGCAATATGGGCCATCACGCGCAGCACGTCATGCACGTGGATCCACGACAGCCACTGCCGGCCGCTACCCAGCGGGCCACCGGCACCCAGGCGTATCGGCAGCAGCATCTGCGGCAGCGAGCCCTGGTGGCCGAACACCAGGCCAAGGCGCATGCAGGCTACCTGCACACCGTATTGCTGCGCGCCTTGCGCGGCCGCTTCCCATTCGCTGCACAGCTGCGACATGAACACCGGCTGCGGCGGGCTGTCTTCCTGCAACTCACGGTCATCGCCCTGCGGCTGCACACCGTAGTAGCCGATGGCCGAACCGGACAGCAGCAGGCGCGGCTTGTGCTGCGCGCGCGCAATCCAAGCCACCAGCTGCTGCGTCAGCGCCACGCGGCTGCGCCGCAGGGCCGCCTTGCGCGCTGGCGTCCAGCGCTGGCCGACAATGCGCGCGCCGGCCAGGTTGACCACCATGTCGATCGGCTGCGTATCGGGCAACGCATCGAAATCGGTAATGCAGCGCACCTTGCCGTCGAACTGCCAGGCGGCCTGTTTGGGCTGGCGCGTCAGCACCGTCACCTGGTGGCCATCGGCCAGCAGGCTGGCAACGAGCTGCTGGCCGATAAAGCCGGTGGCGCCGGTTACCAGCACATTTTGCGGCGTGTCGGCGTACGACAGCGCGCCCAGCTGCTCCTGCGGGGCGGTGATGCGCCGGCCCAGCTGCCAGGCAGCATAGCCGTCGCGCAGGCCCGACAGGCCCACGCCTAAGCCACACAGCGCCAGGAACACGCTCAGCAGCCCATACGGCTGCCAGACCAGCGCGGTGGGCTGGCCGGCCCATTCGGCGCTGTTCAAAGCCAGCAACGCAATAAAGGCCCCGGCATTGATCGCCAGCACCGTGTGCGTGACGCGCTCGGTGGCCGGCAGCAGCCGCGTGCGGTCTTCCACCACGAAGTCCCACAATGTGAGCACGATTTCCACGCTGAAGACGATGACCAGCACCCAGGCCCAGGCCCCATGCCACTCCCATGCAGACAGGCCGGCAAACAGCGCGCTGTAGATCAGTGCGCGGATCGAATGGATGGTCAGCTCCAGCCGCGCCGATGCCTTTTGCGGCAGCGCTTCGGTCATCTCGTGATGGTAAATGGTGTCAAAAGCGCCCAGGCAGCCTTGCGCTGCCATCAGTTGCAGCGCCAGCAGATGCGTATTCATGGTGTCTCCGTGGAAGATGCGGGACCGGCTGTTTCGTGAAACACGCCGACCTGCGTAAAGGTGGTGCCAAACAATGCGTGGCGGATCTCGATGCGGATATTGAATTGCTGCGGGTTATCGTTGCGGTGGCACAGATACGTCTTGCCAGGGGTGAGCAGGCCAGGCAGCGGCATGCGCCAGCCGAACAGGTCGAGAAAATAGCCGTCGCTGGTGAAGTATAGATTGCCTTCGCGGACATCGAGCACCAGCTTCATGCCCAGTCCCATGCCCACGTACTCGAGCACTTCGCCCTTCTCGCTTTCGGCCATATAGGAGGTGAAACGGATCGCCTTCCTGCCATGCAGGCGGTAGTTGCGCTGCTTGAAGATATGCGGACAGCTAGGGCGAGAATAGACTTCGATCTCGACCGGGAAATTGGCGTCATCGTAGGGAATCAGTGCACCGTCGATAAAAGGGCGCGTCAGGAAACCGAGCAGCTTGCCCACGCGCGAAGCGCGCAGTTCTGACAGGTAGCCCTCGTAATACAGCGGCTGGCCCGGTGCGGGATTTTTCTCGAAACGGCGGCGGATATCAGGATGCAGTTCGAGCCAGCGGGCGCCCATCACTTTCTTGAACAATTCGCCTTCTGATGGGCCGCTCATGGCTTTGCCGCCTTTTTTGCCTTGGCCGGCTTGTCGTTTTTTTCGCTGGGGCTGAAGAACTTGGCCATCTTGCCGCCCATCGACAGCATGCGCTGCAGGGTAGCCGGCGGCAGATTCCTGTAGTCGCCGTAGGCGGTATTGAGCATTTCCAGGAAGGCCAGCACGTCGTCCATGCGCGCCAGCGTGGCCGGTTCGATCGTGGCATCCTGCTCGCCTTCGATTGCACACTCGCGCAGCACCGTCAGGGTCGGGTCGATCTCGCGCCGCTTGCGTTCTTCCATGATGACGCGGAAAATTTCCCATACGTCCTGCAGCGCCACGAAATGGTCGCGCCGGTCACCCATCACATGCGTGCTGCGCACCAGGCCCCAGCTTTGCAGTTCCTTGAGGCTGTTGCTGACATTTGAGCGCGCCACATTGAGGCTGGCGGCAATATCTTCGGCCGTCAGCGGCGTGTTGGACAGGAACAGCAAGGCATGGATCTGCGCCACCGTGCGGTTGACGCCCCAGCGCGTCCCCATTTCTCCCCAGTGGAGGATATATTTTTGCGTGGTCGGGCTGAGCTCCATGATTTCCCTTATTTCTGTCATTACAGAAATGTAAGACGATCAGGAAATCCAGTCAAGCACGATTCGCTTCAATCTTTCAGCGGCCGCTGTCCCATCGCGCGCAGGAACTGCTGCTGCGATGCATGCAGTTCGCAATAGCCGATCTTGCGGTAAACCAGTCCATGGCGTGGTGCCAGTTCGGCAATAATGCGCGCCAGCGCCGGGTAGTGGCGGTGGTTCCAGGTGGGGAACAGATGATGCGTCAGGTGCAGGTTCAGCCCGCCGAGCCAGTAGCCGAGCCAGCGCAGCGCGCGCGGCTTTGGGGTCCAGTCGCAGGCCGTGTAAAACGTATGCTGGTACCAGTCATGCGGCAGGCTGCCGTCTTGGCCCGGCTGGAAGAAATCCACTTCGGCCCAGTGCGTGCCCAGTATCAGCGCCACCAGCGCACACGAAGCGAGCATCTGGCCCAGCAGGTAAGCGACCAGCACCACGCCCCAGCCTATGCCGGCATCGTGCAGCAGCCAGATCGGCAGCGCCAGCACCAGCGCCACATGCGCCAGCTTCCAGCCCAGGAAGGCGGCCCAGCCGCGCCAGCCCTGCAGCCGGCTGTGCACGGCCACCGGCGTCTTGCCGAAGCGGTCGAGCCAGTCGCCATACCAGTTCAGATAGGGTAGCGACAGCGCCGCCACCAGCGGCCAGTACAGGTACTGATAGCGGTACTGGGGCGACCAGGCCTGGAACGGCGTCTGGCGCAAAAAAGGATTCGGTTCGGTATCGAGGTCGTAAGCTTCGACATTGGCGTAGGTATGGTGGAAGTGCACATGGCGGATGGTCCAGAAATCCGTATCGACGCCCACCGGCACGCTGACCAGGCGCGCAAGCAAGCGGTTCCAGCGGCTAGTCCGAAACATGGCGCTGTGCGCGCCGTCATGCAGGCTGTTCATGGCCAGTACCATCGCGGTGACCAGGCAGGCCACATAGCAGACCATGAAGGTCGCCACGCTTGATGCGCTCAGGGCCAGCCCATACAGCAGCGTGGCCAGGCCAGCCAGTGCCAGCGATTTGGTCCACATGCGCCAGTCGGCAAAGCGGTGCGTGGCAGCGTCGGCCAGATAGGCGTCGGCGCGCTCGCGCAATTCGCGGCGGAAGGCCGAATCCCTGGCGGGCTTGAAACGAAGCGGCGGCAGCGTGGTCAAGCGTTGCTCTCCCTGCGCGCCGGCCACCACAGGCGGCGCGCGCCATCGAGGCCGTGCAACAGCAGCAGCACCAGGAATACCACGCCCCAGGCGTCATAGGCACCATACCAGCCGACATACAGCAGCGGCATGGCGGCGGCAATCGCCACCCAGGCCAGCGCACCCCAGCGGCGCGCGTCCGACAGGCCGCCCAGCGCCAGCGTGCCGGCAAAGATCAGTGCAAACAGCAGTCCCTGCTGCAGGCCCGACAGCACCGCCTCATGGTTGACGTAATAAATCACCAGCCCGAACAGAATCACGCCACCAAGCCCGATATACAGATCCGGCACCACGAAAGGCGTGCGCTGCTGCCAGTGCGGAAAACGCGCGCGCAGCCATGTGAGCAGCTTGCCGTTGCTGGCCAACAGCGGGTTATGGGTGAGCGTCATGCCCTTGACGCCGTAGCGCATTTCCACGCCGTCGAGTTCGGGCTGGAAGCTGCCGAACCATTTGTCCCAGACCAGCAAGGTACCGCCGAAATTGCGGTTGATATAGCGCTTGTCGGTGCCGTGATGGACGCGGTGATGCGAGGGCGTGACCATGATTTTATCGAGGAAACCCGACTTGTTGACCAGCGCGTTGTGGTTATAGAACTGGACCGAATAATGGAACGACGAGACCACCACGAACACTTCGAGCGGCACGCCCAGCACAGCCAGAATCGCGATAAACGGAAAATTGGTCAATGACGAATACCAGGAATTGCGCACGCCCAGCGACAGGTTGAAATGCTCGCCCTGATGATGCACCACATGCACGGCCCATAGCAGGGGAATCTTGTGGTGCAGCCGGTGCATCCAGTAAAAGCACAAGTCCCAGGCCACGAAGGCAAACACCCACTGCGCCACCACTGGCCACTGGTCGACCACGTGCAGGTTGGCGTAGCGCAGCAGCAGCGCAAAGGCCGCCACTTCCACGCCACGAAACACCCACATCAGGATATGGCCGGAATTGAGGTTGAAGATCACGTCTTTCCATGGCACCGGCGTCTTGCGTACCCATTTGAGTATCAGCAGTTCGGCCAGCACGAAGACCAGCATGATCAGAAAAGTCAGGGCGAAATGGTTCATGGCGCAAATTCCGAAGAGGCGCTGCGCTGCTTGTGCGCGCGGCGATCTGGCAAGCTTACCCGTATTTTCACCAGCGCGCCGCTCGCCATGCCGACCAGCAGGCCTGCGGCCAGGTCGATGCTGACGTGACGGCGCAGCGCAATAATGGCATAAGCGATGCCCAGCCCCAGCAGCACAGACAGCGCGGAGCGCAGTGGGCGCTCACGCTCAGCCAGCGCCCATACACACAGCAGCGTCAGGGCGCCATGCAGCGAAGGCAGGCAATTCTGCGTGGAGTCGGCCGCCTGCAGCATGCGCAGCAACTGCGTGCTCCAGCCTGGCCCATCGCCCACCGGCGGATAGGCCAGCGTGGTCGGATAGAGCAGGAACACCACGCCGCACATCAGGGCTGACAGGGCCATGGCGCGCGCCAGCCAGCGCACCCTGTGCGGCTGCGCCACCAGATAGGCATAAGGAATCAGGATAAAGAACGACAGATACAGCCAGATGGCCGAGTCGCTGTAGGCAATCGCGCGGTCCAGCGCCGTTTCGGGCAGCAGCACGCCCTGCCCTTGCAGCAGGTCGCTGGAAAAATACACGAGACCCACGCTGCCCCACCCAGCCAGCAGATGCAGCAGACGCACCCAGAGACTCATGCTATGGCCTTGCGCACGATGCGGCGCCGTTTCATGGTGGGATCGAACGGCGGCAGCGTGCTGTCCAGTGTCCATTCGAGACGATCAACTGCCACCCCCAGTGCACCGAGAACCTGCTCGAGGTGTGCACGCAAGGCGGCCAGGCCGGCAGCATCGTGCGCAGCATGCAGCTGCAAGGCACGCTCGCCGTGCTGTACCAGCCGGTAGTCGCCATCGGGCGGTAGTGCCTGCGCGAAAGCGCGCGTCAGTACATCGGCAAACACCGCGACCGGCCCGCCCGCTGCGGACGGCAGCATCAGCATATCGTCGCAGCGCCCCTCGATGCCGTCGATGGCGCGCGTGACGCGCCCGCAAGCGCATGGCTGCGCACGCGCCAGCACGATATCGTCGAGCCGGTAGCGCACGATGGGCTGCGTGATGCGGGTAAAGTCGGTAATGACCGGCACGAAGCGGCGCTGCTGCGCGTCCAGCCATTGCGGCTCGATCTGCACGTATTCCTCGTTCAGGTGCAGCACGCCATGCTCGCAGCTGCTGGCCAGGAACCCTTCGGTGGCCTGGTAGATTTCATGCACCGTGCCAAAGGCCCGTTCGATCAGCGCACGGTCCTGCGCTTCAAGCACTTCGGCCACGGAAATCACTTTCTTGGGTTTCAACGCCAGCTCGCCCGCCAGCACGCGCTGCGCCAGCTGGCGCAGTACCTGGGCCGGCGCCACGATGATCGTTGGCCGATACACGGCCAGCTGCGCGCACAGGCTGTCGAAAGGCTGGAACAGGTCGTAAAAGGCAAACGTCAGCCATGGCGAACGCACGGCCGTGTACAGATTGCTGTTGGCGCGCAAAAACAGCGCCACGCGCTCGCCGGCAAACAGGCCATCGGGCAGTGCCTTGGCCAGCATCACACCGGCCCACTGTGCCTTTTCACGCGGGCTGACGGTAAAGACGGCGCGCTGCGACGAGGTGCCTGACGACAGTCCCACCGTGATCTCGCCCACGGCCGGCGTAAAGTCGCGGCTGCGCTCGGCCGCCATGGCCGCTGCCATCGCCTCGGCCAGCGTGACGCCGGCCGTATTCATGCGGTCGAAATGCTCCAGCATCAGCGCCTTGTTCATCAACGGCCACTGCGCCAGCGGCAAAGCTGCAAATGGCGCAAAGTAGCTGCTGCGCGCACAAAGGGTATGGGTAAAGCGCGCCAGCTGTCGCTGCTGGTGGTGTTCAAGCTGCTCGCGGCTGGCAAAGCGCAGGCGCCGCGTGCGCCAGTACGACAGCAGCAGCCAGACGATGCGCATCATGGACGACCTGCCAGCGGCACGTAGTCGGCCGTATCTTCATGCGTGATGCGGATCTGCGCCTGGCCCGCGCCATGCAGCTGGTGCAGCTTGTGCAAAGTGTCGTAATACGGCGCGCGCTTGTGCTGGATAATGAACGACAGTTCGGACGGGCCGCGCAGCTGCTGGAAACTCTCGGGCGTCCAGGCCGCGTCCGAGGCCAGCAGCGTCCAGCCGCTGTCCTGCAGCACAAAAGCGCCGATATGGCCATGCGCATGGCCGGGCAGGTCAACAATATAGATTTCACCGGTGCCGCTGATATCGCGCCCGTGTCCAAACGGCTGCAAGGCAGCCGGCAAGGCTGTCTGCGGCACGCTTTCAACAAAGTCCAGCCGCTGTTCGATATCGTCGGGCAGCAGTTCGGGTACGAACGCCTGGCGCACGGCGGCAAAGCCGGACAGGCCGCGCACGGCCTCCCAGCCGGTTTGCGAGGCCATCAGGCGCGCTGCCGGAAAGTCGCGCAGGCCGGCAATATGGTCGGCATGGAAATGCGACAGCAGCAGCGTGCCGATATCATCGGGCGCCACGCCATGCGCGCGCAGCTGGCCGCGCAGCGACTCTTCAGGCTCGAACGCAATCGGCGTCACCCATGCATAGAGGCGATAGACGCCCCTGGCGGTGGCGGCGCGAAAGTGCTCGGCGTAACCGGTATCCCACAGATAGAGGCCCTTGCGTGTCTCGATCAGGTAGGCGCGCGAAGGAAAGCAGCGGCTGGCCAGCCCGCTGCCCTTGAGCACCATGCACGACGGATGCGTGCAGTGGCCCACGCGAAAAGCGGTAATCCTAGCCATTGCGCTCCCTTGCCATGTCATGCGCGGCCGCTTCCTGGCGCAGCCACTGGGCGGTGCGCACGATGCCTTCCTGCAGGCTGACGATGGGCCGGTAGCCGAGTACCTTGCGCGCCTTGGCGTTATCGAGTGTCATGTCAAAACTCAATGCGCCGAGGCTGTAGGCGGTCAGCGACGGTTCGCGCCGCGTCACGCGCGAAACGAGCTCCATGGCGCGTGCGGCCAGCGCCAACACGCGGTACGGCAGGCTGACAATCTCGAACGGCTGCTGCAGCTGCTCGCAGAACAGTGCGCGCAAAATATCGCACAGTCGCGCCGGTTCGCCGTTGGTGATGTTGAAGGCGGCGCCTGACACGAGCGACTTGTGGATGGTGGCCAGCCACATCGCGTGGACCACATTGTCGACATAGGTGACGTCGATGGTGGCCTTGCCGCCATTAGGCAGTGGCAGCTTGCCGCCGCGCTCGTTCAGCACGCGCGCCAGGCGCGGTATCAGCACCTGGTCATGCGGGCCAAAAATGGCGCGCGGGCGCAAAATCACGCACAGCATCTGCGGCTGGCGTTCGGCGCTGTCCTGCACCAGTTTTTCCGCCATTGCCTTGGTGCGCGCATAGGCGTTCACATAGTGCTCGGGCCGGAAGGTTTCCGGCACCTCGTAGCGGTTGCGATAGTCAAAATACATGGCCGGCGTGGAAATATGCACGAAGCGCTTCACATGTGACGCAGCGGCAGCGCGCAGCAACTGGCCGGTAGCGGTCACATTGGCAGCGATAAAGTCCTGCTCGCGCCCCCACGGCGACGACAGCGCGGCGCAGTGCCAGACCGTGTCGATACCGCGCACCAGCGCATCGGCCTGCTGCGGCGTTGCCTGTGCCAGATCGAGCGCCACGAACTCGGCGCCCATGCGCTCAAGCTCGCGCCCTGCGCCCGCATTGCGTCCGGTCGCACGCACCTGCACGCCCTGCTCGAGCAAGGTGCGCACGGCATTGCGACCAAGTCCGCCCGTGGCGCCTGTGACCAGTATGCGCTGCATCCGCTCTCCTATAAATCGACGATCATGCCGCCCACCGTCAGGCCGGCGGCCGTGCCCATCATCAGCAGGCGCTGGCCCGGCATGGCGCGCCCGGAGCGCACGGCTTCATGCAGCGCGGTGGGCAGGGACGCAGCCACCTGGTTGCCATGGGTTTCAAAGATCTTGACGATTTTAGCATCGGGCACATCGAGAATGCGGGCGGCATGGGCCAGGCCCAGCGGGCTGGCCTGGTGCGGCACCACCACGTCGATCTGATCGAGCCCTATGCCGGACTGCGCCAACAGCTGGTCGAGAAATTCGGGCATTACCTTGACGGCCAGGCGGAACACACCCTTGCCGTCCATGTGGAACAGATAATCGTCGGGCACGCTGCCCTGGCGCGGATTGCGTTCGGTGCCGCCGCCACGGATTTCGCAGTGGTGGCGCCCTTCCGGATAGGTGGCCATCTTGTAGGCACGAATTCCGCTCCCCCCTTCACTGCTGCCGTCGCCGCGTTCGACGATGACGGCAGCAGCGCCGTCGCCAAAGATCATCGACGACTCGGGGTCGCGCCAGTCGACGCCGCGCGAGGCCAGGTCGGACGAGACGATGGCGATGCGCCGGTAGCCGCCATCGGCCAGCATCGAGGCGGCCACGCGAAACGCCGCCATGAAACTGAGGCAGCTGGCGTTGACGTCAAAGGCCGGCGTGCCCGGTGGCAGGCCCGCATGGAGTGCAATGAAGCAGGCAGTATTGGGCAGTGCCTGCTCGGGCACGGCGCAGGCGCCGATCAGCAGGTCGATATCGGACGGCTGCAAGTTGGCGTACTGCAGCGCGTCCTGCAGGGCAGCGGCGCCCAGCTGGCTTTGCGATTGGTCGGATGCGGCCACGAAGCGCGACTGCACGCCGCTTTTCTGCAGCGTATAGCCGGGCGGATGGCCGAGCTCGAGGTCGATTTCGGCAGAGGTCACGCTGCGCGGTGGTACAGCCTTGCCAGTGGCAATCAGGCGAACGGGGATCATTGTCGGCCTTTACAAGACAACTTCAGGTTTCAGGGGTGGCAGCGCGTCGCCGCAGTGCTGGCAGAAGCGCGCATCTTCCGGCAGATCATCGGCCAGGCAGCCTTCGCAATGGCGTGCGGCACTGTCGCGGATATTGCGGCTGCCACGCTGCATGGTCATTTCCGAGCTGATAATGCCGGTCGGTACGGCCAGGATACCCCAACCGAGCAACATCATCATCGAGGCGATGGCCCGTCCAATATCGGACTTGGGCGCGATATCGCCAAAGCCGACCGTGGTCATGGTGCTCACGGCCCAGTAGACCGAGGTGGGAATGCTGGTAAAGCCGTTCTGCGGCCCTTCCACCACATACATCACCGTGCCGAGCAAAAACACCACCATCATCACGAACGACAGGAAAATCAGTATCTTGCGCCGGCTGGCCAGCAGCGCACGGCCCAGCATCGTATATTCATGCACATACGTGGTCAGCTTGAGGATGCGGAACATGCGCAGCAGGCGCAGGATACGGACATCGATCAGCACATGGGCACCTGGCAGCAGCAGGCCGATATAGGTCGGCACGATGGCCAGCAGGTCGATCACGCCAAAAAAACTCCTGGCGTAGCGCACCGGATGCTGCAAACAGCATAACCGCGCCAGGTATTCGATGGTAAACAAGATGGTGAAGAACCATTCGAGCGTCATCAGCGCCTGGCCGTAACGCGCCGCAACCGAGGCGACGCTGCTCAGTACCACGGTCGTCACGCTGATCACGATGGCGGCGATCAGCAGCAGATCGAAGGTGCGCCCGGCACGCGTATCGGCTTCAAAAATCACCGCGTACAGTTTCGCGCGCCAGCCCTGCTCGGGCTTGCCGTATCGCTTTTGCACCTCTTGCGCGGCTTTTTGCGCCATCCGCTTCTGCGCAGTCAGCGGCCGTGCACTGTCGCCGGCTTTTGCGCTGGGCTTCACGTTCATATTATTAGTAGCTTCATAAGGCATAATTGTAGCCATAATCGTTGCTACACCGCAGCACGCTTGGCTACGGTGCCTTCCCGGACAGCAGCGCGGCGCTGCGCCGTTCACGTTCCAGCTGCACGATACCGGTGGCGCGCTCTTCGGCGATACCCGCCGTCTGCAGCACGGTCGCCGTCAGCTGCAGCGCCGCTTCAAGCGCCTCGGGCACCACCAGCGTGGCGCCGGCCTGCGCCAGCGCGACCGCATGGGCTTCGTCGCGCGCCCTTGCATACACGGGCAGCAGCGGATATTCGCGGCGGATCGAGCGCACCGCATGCAGCACCGAGGCCGGATGGTCCATCGTCAGCACCACCGCGCAGGCGCGGTCGGCGTGCACCTTCTGCAGCAGTTCAGCGCGCGAGGCGTCGCCAAAATAGACGGGAAAGCCGCGCGGATGCAGCGTTGTCACCAGGCGCGCATCGTTTTCAATGGCCACATAGCCGATAGCGTTCTCGGTCAGCACCCTGGCCAGCAATTGCCCGACGCGGCCAAAGCCGGCAATGATCACCGTACTGCCCTGTGGCGGCAGCGCGCCATCGTCCAGATCGGCCAGCTGATGGCGGTGGCGCCGCTCCCACCAGTTGCCGAAGCCTTGCGCAGCCTTCGCCAGTGCCGGCGTGGCAAACAGGCTCAGGCCCACCACCAGCATCACGAACTGCGCCACTTCCGGTGCAATCAGGTGCGTGCCCAGCGCATAGGCCACCACGATAAAGGCAAATTCGCCGCCCTGCCCCAGCAGGACGCCCGACTCGACCGCGCGGCCCCAGTGAAAGCCGCCCGAACGGAAGATCACGCTGATCACCAGGGTCTTGGCGGCAAACAGGCCAAGCACGGCCAGCGGTATCCAGACAGGCGACCTGAGTATCTCACGCACGTCGATCTGCATGCCGACCGACATGAAAAACAGCCCCATCAACAAACCCTTGAACGGCTCGATGGTCACTTCCACTTCGTGGCGAAATTCCGTTTCGGCCAGCAGCAGCCCGGCCAGCAGCGCGCCCAGCGCCATCGACAGTCCGGCCAGATAGGTCAGGCCGGCAATGCCCAGTGTGCTCAGCAGCGTCAGTGCCATGAAGACGTCAGGCTGGTGCTTTTTCACAAAAAACTGGAACAGCGGCCGGATCACGCGCCGCCCGAGCAGATAGATCAGCACAATGGCACCAGCGGACTTGACGGCGGCAAAGCCAAGCAGATAAGCGAGGTCTTCACTATGGCCGCTGGCAAAGACATCGATCAGGATAAACAGCGGCACCACCATCAGATCCTGGAACATCAGGATGGAAAAACCGGCCTGGCCGGCCGGCGTTGGCAGTGAGCGCCGGTCCGTCAGCAGCTGCATCACGACTGCCGTGGACGACAGCGACAGCACCAGTCCCAGCACGATGGCAGCTTCAGTCGACAGGCCGCAATACCAGGCAACCGCGCCTATCAGGCAGGCACTGGCCACCACCTGCGCCACGCCGCCGCCAAACACCCAGCGCCGCAGCGCCCATAGCCGCTCGGTCGACAGTTCAAGCCCGATCATGAACATCAAGAACATCACGCCCAGTTCGGCCAGGCCGCTGACCTGCTCTGCGCGCACGAACGAGAAATAGGTCAGCCAGTGAAAGTCGCCGGCCCACAGACCGAAGCCATATGGCCCGAACAGTACGCCGACGGCCAGGAAACCCAGTACCTGGTTGACGCGCAGGCGCTGCAGCAAAGGGATAAAGATACCGGCCAGCGCCAGGAACAGCAGCGTTTCGCGCAGGTAGGGCAAGGCATGCTGCTCTTCCACGATCTACTTCCCTTCCGGCAGGCCCAGGATATCGGCGCGCGGATGGCCCCAGCCCGGTATATAGGAAGGGCAGGCGCGGCCCTTGAACTGCGCCATTTCCACCGTGGTGAAATTGGGCTGCATACCGGGATTGAACCGCACATCGGTCAGCTCCTGCGCACTGACCTTGGGCATGCGGGCAAAGCGGAACCAGGCGTCGACATAGCAATTGCTGGCCTGCATCGCACGCAGGCTGGCCAGGCTGCCGCTGGCCTGCGCCGCCAGCGCAATGCCCGGCGCCAGCACGGCGCCCTTGCCGGTTTCAGCCAGGCCGGCCGGACAGGCTTTCGGCGCCATCGCTGCCGGCAGCAGGTTCAAAGTGCCACGGCGCAAGGTGTAGCTGTCATCTGCCTTGCTGTCGAGCGAGACATAAATCCAGCACAGCGGATTGCTGGGAAAGGCGGTCATGGCCACGTCCCACACGCGCGCACCGGGGTCGGCAGCCTGCACGGCTGCGACCACACGGGCGCGCCCGATGGCTGAAGTCACGCCCTGGGTGCCGATAAAAACGGCCGACAGGCCAAACGCCAGCAGCAGGGCGCGGCGCCCGTCTGCGCCGGCGCGCGACTGCAGGAACGCCATCAGCGCCCCCAGCGCCAGCAGCACGGCCAGCGACAGCGGTGCCAGGTAATGCTTGTAGGTAAAGAAGCACAATGCTGCTGCCAGGCCGGCCAGCAGCAAGCCTTTGACCAGGCGGTAGCGCATCGCCATCATCACCGGCACGCCCAGCAGCACCCAGAACATCGGTTCGACAATAAACACCATGTCGCCGAACAGCCAGCGGTTGTCGAACGGATAGAACGGATGGACGCCATAGGAATTGAGAAAATCCATGCCCATGTGCAGGCAGAAACCGGCTATCACGCAGATGGCCAGCCCCAGCCGGGCCGGGGCACTGTCACGCAGCAGGCGCCGCGCGCCAGGCCACAGCAGCCAGATCAGCGCCAGCAGCAGCAAGGCCTGCGGTATGGCCAGCAGCAGGGTATGCGTGTGGCCGCGATGGTGCAGCATATAGCCGAAGGGGCGCGGCAGCAGCCGCGTCAGTATCAGGTCCAGGTCGGGCGCATTGCTGGCAAACCAGGCCGAAAACAGAAACAGCGCACGGCGCGTGCGCTGGGCAGGTGCTTGCGGCTCAGCGGGCAAGCTGCGGTGTACCAGCTCGCCGACGCCAAGACCAACTACCGAATGAGTAAGATTATCCATGGGATAATTTTACAGGAGGCAACTTCTTTTCTGCCAGACCTTGCTTACAGCGCCTCCAGCTGCTCCCCCCGCATCCCCACCAGCAATGCCCGTCCATCGGGCATGACCCGGAACTCGCCATAACGCGCTTTTTCCCAACGCGCCGCTTCGCCTTCCTTGAAATACCAGGCGTCGGTGACCAGCGCCCAGCGGCCGTCTTTCGGCGTCAGTTGCATCAGGAACTGGCCAGGCGCCAGCGGCTTGCCCTCATGCAGTCCCAGCACCTTGGCAATACCGCGCTCATCGCGCTCAAGCACGATATATGGGCGTTTGACGCGTTCACCGTCCATGGTCACGGCGTCAAAGGCATTCAGGGCCAGGAAATTGAGGCGCATGAAGTCGCCCTGCATCAGCGAACGCGGGTCAACCGGCGCCAGTGCAATAAAGACCGGCTGGCCGTCGCTGATCAGCTTTTCCTTTTGCCAGATACCGATATTGGCCACCGCCAGCACCACCAGCAGGCTAGCTAACACGCCCGGGCGCACCAGGCGGCCATGCGGCGTGGCCAGCTGCGTGGCACCGGCCTGGCCGGCCAGCCCGAGCACCGTGCCGCGCGCCGCCATCCAGGACAGGCCGGCCAGTACCAGGCCGGCTGCGGCAAGCACGATGGCCTTGCTGGCCAGTGGCCAGGCCAGCTGATAGTAAAAGCCGCCGATGACCCAGGCTGCGGCCAGTGCTGCCGCTGTCGCCACGCGCAGGCGCGCGCTGGTCACGCAAAACGCGAGGATCAGCAACACCGGTCCCAGCGCAGGCATGAACCAGGCCAGCACAGTCACCACGATTGCCACGCCCAGCGCGGGCAACTGGCGCAGCGAAGGCCAGCGATACTGCGCCCAGAACGCGGCAGCAATGGCCAGCGCCACCGATATGCCCTGCAGCAGCTGGAATTGCCACGGCTGCCTGCGCGTTGCCACCTCCTCGGCCATGTCGCTGACCCAGCCGTCGCCCATGCTGGCGCCCAGCAAAAACGTCTTGCCGGACCACATGATCAGTCCTGCCAGCACGGCCAGCACCCAGCCTGTCGAGACCGACTCGATATAGGCGGCAGCTGGTGCACCGCGGCCGTCGCCACAGCTGGTCTTCTGTACCCAGTGCGCGCCCAGCCATACGGCCAGCGCCAGCAGCCAGGCGATAAACAGGCTGGTCGGGTCGCTGTTGAAAGACCAGCTTTCATGGGTGCTTACCCCACACAGCGCCAGCAGCGCGCAGACAGCAAAGCCCAGCAGCACCCGCAGCCAGTCGCGCGGCAGGATCACGGCAAACAGCAGGCACGCCGCCCCCAGTAGCAAGGCCGCGATCTGGCTATGCATGTCGCGAAACAGCGCATAGCCCAGCAAGCCTCCACCAACCAGAAATACCGGCAGCACCAGCTGCTCGACAAACAGCGACACCTTGCGCAAGCGGATAATGAGGCAGGCGCCGGCAAGCGCCAGCGCTGCCACGATATAGGTGCCGATGCCTCTTTCAAGAAAACTGCCGAGCATGAAGCCCAGCATCAGCGCCACGGGCAGCGCGGCCAGCCAGGCGCCAAAGGCTGTCATCAGCACCACCGGCCAGGGCCGTACATCCTGCTCGGGGCGCACTGCCGTGGCCGGTAACAGTCCGGCCTGGACGGCAGCGTCCATCACCCTGGACAGCTCATCGGGTTTGCGCGGATTCATGGCGCCTCCTGGCGCGCACGCCACATAATGAATTTGACGCTGCCTGCGAGCAGCAAGGCTGCGAACAGGCCTGTCATGGCCATGTTGGCAATCACATCGCCGCGTGTATCGACCATGCGCGAACCCAGACCGGTAACGAGCACGATATTGATGCCCAGCGTGACGGCGCTCAGGCCAAAGACATCAAACAGGCGCCGCGTTTGCAGCACGACGGCAGCGACCAGCAACACCGCCAACCCGCCCCAGTACAGCATGCCGATAGCCGAGGTGAACAGCGCGCTGATGGCAGCGCCGACAATCGAGATCATCAGCAGCATCATGCCCAGGCGCAAGGTCCACGGTCCGGCCCCGGTCCAGCGCGCCAGCAGCGGCGAGACAAAGGCGCAGGCCAGCAGCCAGACCGCCCAGCCAGCCAGATACAGATCCAGGTCCTGCGGGTCGATCAGCCAGCTGCGGTGCGCATGGGCCTGTATCCACAGCGTAATGCCGGTCGCCATGATCAGCATCCAGGGCGTCCATAGCACATCGCTGCGCGCCACCAGGCACAGCGGCAGCGCCAGCGCGGCCCAGACGGCAAACAGCTGCCAAGGGTCGGCGCCGGTCTGGTAAGTCTGGCCGAAAAAGGCAAACAGGCCGCCGATGGCCAGCATGGCGATCAGCAGCAGCGAAGAACGCGCTTTCGGCGCAGCAAAGGCGCCAAGACAGGCAAAGACCACCACACCCTGCAACAGGGCGAAGCGGCCGCTACGGCCAAAGTCGGCCCAGTTGGCAGCGACCCAGCAGATCAGGCCCAGGCCCAGCAAGGCCGCGCCCAGTACGGCCACGCCGCGCGGCAGCCAGTACGCCAGGCGCGCCGGCTCCTGCTCGAAGCCGGCCAGTTCGTGCAATTGACGGGTTTGTTGAGTATCGAGCTGATGGGTTTCGGCCAGCTGGCCGAGCGCAAGACGCAGATCCATG
>Ga0308158_10001956_pt1 | contig 20419 bp, 32 predicted proteins | sample PhyBR2_FD_201038 | JGI IMG/M metagenome (GOLD analysis project Ga0308158, IMG submission 201038) | Phyllosphere microbial communities from UC Gill Tract Community Farm, Albany, California, United States - DLSLB.R2 | ecosystem: Host-associated > Plants > Phyllosphere > Unclassified | place: USA...
GGCCGAGCTGGTCGAGGCGTACCGCGACACGGATCTGACGGGACAGGGTCAGCACGACGCCGAAGCCGTCGAGCCGTCGATCGTCGAGCTGCGCCGCGACGCGATCCACGCGATCCGCGACATGCTGAGACGGCCGCGGCTGCGCGCCGAGCTGATCTGATGGCCGACGTCCTCACCGCGAAGCAGGGCGACACGCTCGACGAGCTGATCTGGCGCGAGCGAGCGCTCGGCGCGCCCGACATCGGCCGCGTCCTCGCGCTCAACCCGGGCATCGCCGACGTCGGCGCAGTCCTTCCGCTAGGCACCCGCGTGACGATGCCCGCCAGCATGGCGCCGGCCGCGCGCACACTCCCGCTCATCCAGCTCTGGGACTGACCGCATGAAGGATCTTCTCCACGATTTCGGGACCGGGCTGTGGGCGTTCGTCGTCAGTCTCATCCCTGCCGGCCTCGGCTCGGTCGTCAGCCTACTGGTCGAGACCGGCCTCACATGGGGCCAACGCATCGCGCAGGTCTGGGTCGGAATCGTCGTCAGCTATTTCGTCACCAACGCGGCCGGCGCGCTCTTCGGCATGCACCCGTTCGTGTCGCAGGCGATCGGCTTTCTCGTCGCGATGGTCGCCTTCAAGGGCGCGCCCGGCTTCATCGCCGGCTGCAGCGCCGTTCTCGCCGAACTCCCCGGCAAGCTCAGCGAGCGGCTGCTCGCGCTCATTCCGCGAAAGGACCCCAAGTGATGCCACAGCCCGATAAGGGATCGTCCACGCCCATGAAGCGCAAGACGCTGATCGGCGTGATCGGCGCGGCAGCCGCGCTGATCGTCACGCCGTTCGTGTCGGGCTGGGAGTCGGGGGGTACGCCGCGGCTCGTCGCGTACCAGGACATCGTCAAGGTCTGGACGATCTGCGGCGGTGAAACGCTCGGCGTGAAGCCCGGCATGGTCGAGACGGTCGAGGGCTGCGTGCTTCGTGAAGAGGCCGCGCTCATTCGTCATGCCGAGCCGGTTCTCGCCTGTACGCCCGGCCTGCGCCCCCATCCCAACCAACTCTCGGCTGCGATCAGCCTCGCCTACAACATCGGCACGGGTGGCTATTGCGGATCTACCGTGGCGCGGCGCTTCAACGCGCGCGACTGGCAGGGCGCGTGCGACGCCTTCCTGATGTGGAACCGGGCGGGCGGGCAGTTCGTGCGCGGCCTCGATCGCCGACGCCGCGCCGAGCGCGATCTCTGCCTGAAGGAGCTGCCCCGATGATCCCCGCCCTCTTCGCCAAGGTAAAGGCCGAGGCCTTCTTCCTCGTGCTGCTCGCCGTCGCGGCGGTCGGCGCCTGGCTGTACGTCCAGTACCGCCAGGTCAGCGCCGACCGCGACGATCTGCAGCATCGCGCCGAGCTGATCTGCGCAGGGTCGGGCACCGACTTCGCCGCGATCGGCAAGACGGCGCGCGGCGTGCGCTGCGCCCAGACCGTCGCCGGCCTCGTCAAGTTCAAGGGCGACAGCGACCAGCTCGCCGCGGCGACGCTCGCCCAGGCGATGGCCGATCACGACGCACGACAGAACAACGACACCCGCGCTGCGCGCGCTGCTGCCGAGGCAGCAAGCTCGGCTGCACAACGAATGGAGATGGCAGATGCGCAAGCTGAACGGACGAACCTTGTCGATCGTGACTGGTTTCGCGCTGTTAACGGTGTTGCCGGCCTGCGGGCGGCACGCTGAGGCGCCGCCCGCGGTCGTGTCGACGCCGATCGTCGTGAAGCTGAAGGACACGCCGCCCGCCGAGCTGGTGCGGTGCGCAGGCCGGCCCGAGGGACTGCCGGAGGACCCGGCGCTGATCGCGCAGATCCCGACGCGGATCCGCGCCGGCATCATTCGCCTCGCGCGGTCCTTCGCCGCCAACGCCGACCACCTCGACCGCCTCATCAACTGGAGCACGCCCGCCGCGTGCCCGTCGCCCAAAGGATAAGATATTGGCCGGTAATCGACACGTCCTGAGCGATCAGCACAGATATTGCCAAGACTCTCCCCCACTAGTTTTGGCAATATCTCGGCAAAGCCGACCGTAATCCGTTGATCTTTATACCTATTCCAAAGACCAATATGAAAGGAGGTGATCTCATGCGGTATTGGCCCGTTGGCAAACCCGTCCGTTAATCGATGGGCCCGGTTCGCAAGAGCCGGGCGCCATCTTCTGGCAATGCAATACACCCTAGGACGAAGGACGTTCGTTGAAGAAGCCGGAAAGCCTGCGGCAGACGCTGCAGATGTTCGTGCCCGCGCTCGCGGCGGATCCGTCCAGATTGTCGATCTTCGTCGACAAGGGGCGGATCGCGGCAAGCGCGGGGTCGCTCAGCCTCGAGTATCGCTACACCGCCAATATCGTCGTGCAGGATTACGCCGGCGAAGTTGACGATCTCATGGTCCCGATCCTCGCATGGATCGCTCAGCATCAGCCCGAGCTGTTGCAGCGCACCGACCAAGAGCCATTTCGCTTCGATTCCGAGCTGCTCGACGCGGACACCGCCGACGTGTCGATCTTCATCGACCTCGACGAATCCGTGCGCATTACGGCGAAGGAGGGCGGGGGATTCACAGCCGAGCACGCAGCGCCGGCGGGCGATGCCGACAGCTTCGGGATTGGATGCGTGCCGTTGTGGCAGCTCCTCATGGGTGACCAGGTCGTCGCGCAAACAAGCGACCCGCGCTTCGTGGATAACCGGTGAGCGACTTCGCCGACATGGAGGCGCTCGCCGGCGCGCTGCTGCGCCGTGTCGATGCCGGCGAACGCAGCAAGATCCTGCGCGTCATGGCGCGCACGCTCCGCAGCAGCCAGGCGCTGCGTATCGCGCGTCAGCAGGAACCGGATGGCCAGCGGTTCGCAGCTCGCAAGGCGCAGCCCGTTGGCCGGCTACGGCGCGGCGGGACGATCAAGCGCAAGGCCATGTTCCGCAAGCTCCGCAACACATCTAACCTGAAGGCAGGGGCGACCGACACCGAGGCGTGGGTTGGTTTTAACGGACGTGCTGCGCGGATCGCACGCGTCCATCAGGAAGGGCTCGAAGATGCACCGGCGAAGGGCGTAAAACCTGTAAGGTACGCGAGGCGTATGCTGCTCGGCGACACCGGAGCGGAGCGTCAGGCGGTGCTCGACGTCCTGTTCGCGTATGTCGCCAACTCTTAGGAACGTTAAAGATTTGTGCGGTTGAGAGACAACTCGCCATTTCTCATGCGACCGCGTTCCCCAAGCTAGTTATCTTTGTCGTGGAGCGAGCTAAATAGGAGAGCGGTGGAGCGGCTTGAGGAAACTTGTAGCGGACATACGATGCTCGAGGCGCACGTTCGAACTCGACCATGCCATTGCCAACGGTTTACCCGATACCGCAATTCTGCGATTGCAATGAGCCGATTTCTATAAGATTAATTTACATTTCTAATTCATTTACTAGAATAGGATTGTTACTCAATTTCAGTAAAATTTTAAAGAGTCTACTTATGAAAGAAAACTTATCACGTTACACAAGCCTTGCCTCGGCAATCGATACTCTTACAAGAAATCAAATCACTTTGCTTGACCCGGCTGCCTGGGAAGATCGAACAGATTCTATAACTATGCTAGAATATAAGCGAAAAGGTGAATTTAAGTCAGTATTGGCCGCATGCTTTACATCAAGCAATGATACTTTCCATCACTGGAGTGTTTTTGCCAAGCCGGGCGGTGTATGCATACGATTCCATAAGACGCATTTATGTGAACGTATATCACTACTTAGCGACGGTACGGATGATAATAACTCCATATCAATACACCCCATTCAATACCACAACGCAGATGACCCAAGGATCAACAAATACATTAGATACGATGACCTTCCCTTTATTAAACAAGATGCCTATGCAGCAGAATGTGAATGGAGAATATTATTTCGGTCGCAGACCGAAGATGTTCGACAAATTCCCGTACCGATTGAACCATTTATGGTTAGTGAGATCATACTTGATCCTTGGCTTCCAGATGCTTTGGTCGATCCCCTACGCGATCTCTTGAGAAAGATTGACGGATACTCGGGTTTGAATATTCGAAAATCAATCATCGTCAAGAACGATGCTTTTATAAATAGAGCCAAAGGAGCCGCTAGCAAGAAGGATATCGCCCAGAATATTTGATTGATTCCTTGATCCCGTAAAGCGGATCCGATGACTGTCGCGCGATAGGCCAACCGAGCTTCCCCTTATCTGCTGCCTTGGAGAATGGGCTGGGGTGCCGCCTATTCCCCGCACCCGCCTAGCGTCTAATCAAATGATATTTTCCGCAGCACCTATCACGGGCGGAGGATCGTTTCCGGCTGGCTGCAAGACAGGCCCTTGACACCATCGGCTTACGCGCCGATATCGGTATTGAAGCCGATGATATGGATGTGACGAATGCCTGGCAATGCACGAGCGAAACTTGCGGAGCTTCGCGCCCGTACTTGGTCGACTGCCGCCGAGTATGAGGCCTTAAACAGCGAATATGAAGCCTGTCTTGCAGAATTGGCACGATCTGAAGACTTTGGTGATCCAATGCTAAACGCCGCTAAGGCAGGTGTAAATTATCGGGAGCGGCAAGACCTAAAACGAAAGGCTGCCAGATGGAAGTCTATTTTTCTTAGTCTTAACGCAATCGAACGCATGGCGCTACTTTCTGCAATATTTGAAGCGATGGCAGAGTCTCAGGAATAGAGTAAACGGTGACAAGAAAATTATAATAGGAGGGAATGATGATCAATTTTCCGCATTACTATTATGACAGCCGATATGCGAGTATGTCGCTCTACTTTGGAGGCTTTGCCTTCTTTATCGCTACGATCCTGCAGATTGCGGATCCTATCTATGCGCCCTTAGCGCTGACGTTGGCGATACCGCTCCCCGTCGCGTGCGTGGCTCTCCTCTTGAACTTGGCAATGCCGGATCAGGACGATGTAGTTATCGCTCGGATCTGGTCGGCGATGGGACAGGTTTCTGCCCTACTGATGCTGCCGACGGCTGTGCTCGCTGTCCTTTCCGACGTCACAGCTCGGTTCATCGGCTAGCAATAGCAGGCTTCAATGCGAAAGTAGCTCCAGCCCGGCGGCAAGAAGATAGCGCTTTTCTACAGCGCCGAAAGTTTGGGAATGGCTTGGTGCCGTGTGATGTCGGCTATCGTCACCAACCTTTCCGAAGGCAGTCGGTTCAGCTCCTTGCGGCAGTATCAGCCATAGCTACCGAGTGTGAAATCCCATGTGACATTCGAGAACGATGGCGCAACGCTGATCTGACCGACGACATGGCCAGATGGCCGCCCCGTCAACCTTTACCGCTGTCGATCTGTCGCGCTTGCCGGCGCCGACGATTGTCGAAACCCTCGATTTCGATACGGTCTACGGCCAGATGCTTGCCACGATGCAAGTGCTCGTGCCGACATTCGATGCCACGGTCGTATCCGATCCCGCCATCAAACTGCTTGAGGTAGCCGCCTACCGTGAGATGCTGCTGCGCGCCCGGGTAAACGATGCCGCCCGCGCCGTCATGCCCGCTTATGCGATCGGCGCGGACCTCGACAACCTGTCTGCGTTGATGGGCATCGTGCGGCTGCTCATCACCCCTGCGAACGCCCAAACCGACGCACCCGCGGTCTACGAAAGCGACGAGGACTTCCGGCGGCGCCTCGTGCTCGCGCCCGAAGGCTATTCCGTTGCCGGCCCCGAGGGCGCCTACATCTTCCATGCGCTGTCCGCCGCGTCGGACGTGCTCGACGCCAGCGCGACGAGCCCGACGACCGGAGAGGTCCGCATTACCGTCCTGTCGCGCGTCGGCACGGGTGCGGCATCGCCGACATTGCTCGACACGGTGCTCGGCTACGTCTCTGCGGAGACGCGGCGCCCGCTCACCGATCACGTCACGATCCAGTCGGCCCAGATCGTGCCCTATGCGGTCACGGCATCGATCACGACCTTTGCCGGCCCTGACGGCTCGATCGTCATCGCCGACGCCCGCGCGCGGCTCACCGCCTACGTCGCCAACTCACACCGCCTCGGCCGCGACATCACCCGCTCGGGGATATTCGGTGCGCTCCATACCGAAGGCGTGCAGAACGTCGTGCTGACCAGCCCGGCTGCGGACATCGTGCTCGATCGCACGCAGGCGAGCTGGTGCACAGGCGTGACCGTCAATCATGCAGGTCTCGGCGAATGACGCTGCTGCCACGCAACGCAAGCGAGCTAGAGCGCGCGCTCGAGGCCAGCATGGCGCGGCTCGCGGATGTTCCGGTGCCGCTGCGTGACCTGTGGAACCCCGACACCTGCCCGGTCGAGCTCCTGCCCTATCTGGCATGGGCGCTGTCGATCGACAGCTGGTCAAGCGCCTGGTCGGAAACAGTGAAGCGTGCCCGCGTCCGCCATGCGCTCGCGATCCAGCGGCGCAAGGGGACATCATCGTCTGTGCGTGAGGTCGTCGCCTCGTTCGGGGGCGTCGTGGCGCTGCGCGAATGGTGGCAGATGACGCCGCCCGGCGAACCGCACACCTTCAGTCTGGTGCTCAACCTCACCGACGATACCGGCGCCCCAGTCGACGCAGCCTTTGCCGATGCCGTCATCGCCGAAGTCTATCGGACCAAGCCGGTCCGTTCGCATTTCACCTTCAGCCAGGCGCTCAGCGCAACCGCGGGCATCGTCCCCGTCACCGCAGCCCGTCCCGCCACCTTTGCCCGCCTCACCATGACCGCCCCTGCGGCCTGACCCGGAGAGATCATGTCGATCACCCTACGCATTACCGACGCCGGCCGCGCAGCGCTCGTCAACGCTTCGCACGACGGGACCAACGCCGTGCGCATTGCGAACGTAGGCGTCTCGCCGCTGGCGCTTTCCGCCGGCCCCGCCACCGCAGTGCTGCCCGAGGAAGTGAAGCGGATCAACACGATCTCCGGCACGGGCGTGGCGACCGACGTGATCCATGTCGTTGTCCGCGATGAAACCGCCGACACCTATACCGTGCGCAGCTTCGCGCTGTACCTCGCCGATGGGACGTTGTTCGCCGCTTACGGCCAGGCCGCGCCGATCATCGAAAAATCCGCCGCGGCGCTGATGCTGCTCGCGATCGACGCAACGATGCTCGACGTCGCCGCGAACCAGATCACGTTCGGTGACGCGAACTTCCTTAACCCGCCCGCCACCGTCGATCGTGCAGGCGTGATCGAACTGGCTACCGCCGCAGAGGCATCCGACCGTGTCGGCGATCGTGCGCTCACGCCCGCCACTGCAGCTGCAGCTCTACTTGACTGGCTCGGTTTCACTCCGGTCAACAGCGCTGGCGATACGATGCACGGCCGTCTCATATTCGCGGACGAAATTGGCAACTGGTCGGTTGGCCTGCGCCCTGGCGCAGATCTGTGGACCGTACGGGACGAACAGTTCGGTACCGACACTTTGGTCCTCGATCCGGCGGGTAACCTCATCATTGGCTCCGCCGCGCGTCCAGGCGAGCGACGATTTTCGCTTTCGAACCTCGTCACCGACTTCGGAATCGTCACGAGCGGATCGGCCGGGGGCGGTTCGCGGATCGTCAATTCATGGGTGACCGGTGGCCAGGGACCGTTGGTGGTGGAGAATGCCGCCGGCGAGATGGCCCGGTTTTCACCAACCGGTGTGCTGCAGCTCAAACAAGTGGCGACGCGCGCCGGCAATGCGTTGTGGGACGCCGGTAACGACGGCGCAGGCTCCGGTCTCGACGCCGACCTGCTCGATGGGCGGGATGGAAGCTGGTACAGCGACATCGTCGGGCGCCTGGGATTCATCCCCGTACGTCAGACTGCCGGCTTCGTCGTCGAGGTTCGGTTCAGCGACGGCCAGCTCAAAGCCCGCGTCAATCTCGACAACGATCTGGGCGCTTTCGTCTTCGGCGGTGATATTGCCGATGTCTGGCGTGCCAGTAACGACGGGGCGGGTTCCGGTCTCGACGCCGATCTGCTCGATGGTCGCGACGGGTCCTGGTACGCCGATATTACCACCCGGCTCGGATATTCACCCATCAACCGGGCAGGCGATACCATGAGCGGGCGGCTGCGCTTCGCTGACGCGCAGGGTCTTTGGTCGGTCGGTCTGCGCACTGGCGCAAATCTATGGACGGTGCGGGACGAACAATTCGGGACCGATGCGCTGGTCCTCGATCCGGCCGGAAATCTGATCATCGGATCCGCCAGCCGCCCGGGTGAGCGGCGGTTTTCGCTTTCCAACCTCGTCACCGATTTCGGGATCGTCACGAGCGGCTCGGCCGGCGGTGGCACCCGCATCGTCAACTCATGGGTCACCGGTGGCCAGGGGCCGCTGGTGCTGGAGAATGCGGCGGGCGAGATGGCGCGGTTCACCCCGGCGGGCGCGCTCCAGCTGAAGCAGGCCGCGACGCGGGCAGGCAATATGCTGTGGGACGCGGGCAACGATGGCGCAGGCTCCGGGCTCGATGCGGATATGCTCGACGGACTCGACTCGACTGCCTTCATGCAGAAAAGCGGCGGTGCATTCACCGGGCCGATTACACTCAAATCGGTGACCTTCGGCGGAACCGCGGGCAACTATACGCTTTCGATTCCAGACGGCACCGACCAGGTGCTGTTGCGTGACAATCAGTTCGGGCGGGATGTAGCGTCGCTGTCGCGAGCATCCCTGACGCTAGGTGACGGTGTAGCGCTGAAGCGGGCCAATAGCGGGCGCTTCGTCCACTACAAAGACGATCTTCCCGGAGACACCATCACCCGCAGCACGGCCACCCCGGCGGGCGGAAGCGACGGGGATATCCACTACGAAATCAACACCGCGGCCGGCACCATGCGCTTCTGGCATAATTACGGCGGAACATGGGTCCACACCTGAGAGGAACGTTCATGAAGACGACTATCGGCAAATATGATCCGGCAAGCTGCAGTGTCCCGGTTACCTTCGAAACCGATGATGTGAAGCACGAACGCTTCGTCAACGCATGCCTGAAGAACGGAGTATATGATAAAAAGGCGACTGCCGAACGCGTTGCACAGGTCGCGCTGGGCGTAGCTGCCAAGATCGAAGTCGGCGCGATCGTCACGCCGGCCGCGCCGGAAAGCGCGACCGAGGTCCAGATTAACGCCTGACCGATCGGGTGTGGGATCACATTCCACACCCGCCACCCCGCGCACGGCGCGGCCGACAAGGCCAATGTCGCGCGTCATGAACGCGCTTCCCGATCCCCGCCGAATTATCGGCAACATCATCCGTCTCGGCACCATCGACAGCGTCGATCGTGCCGATGCGACGTGCCGCGTGCGGATCGGCGAGATCGTCAGCGGCGACATCTGCTGGATCGTCCAGCGCGCCGGCAACACCCGCATCTGGTCACCGCCGACGATCGGCGAGCAATGCCTGCTACTCTGCCCCGAGGGCGATACCGATGGCGGCGTTGCTGTCCTCGGGCTGTTCTCCGATGCGATGCCCGCACCCTCGACCGAGGATCTTGATCTGATCCAGTTCGGCGACGGCGCGATCCTGTCCTATGACACGCATGCGCATCTGCTGGTCGCGCAGCTGCCTGCGGGCGGCAAGGTCCGCATCGACGCGCCAGGCGGTGTGACGATTACCGGTCCGGTATCAATCACCGGCGACGTGACCATCACCGGCAAGGCAACGGCCAGCGACGACGTGATCGGCGGAGGCAAGAGCCTCAAGGCGCATGTGCACACCGGCGTTACCGCGGGCGGCGCGGTATCGGGTCCACCGCGATGATCGGCATGAGCGCCGTTACCGGAAAGCCGCTCGAAGGGCTCAACCATCTGCGCCAGTCGATCGCCGACATCCTGTCGACGCCGATCGGCTCGCGCATCGGCCGGCGCGATTACGGCTCGCTGCTCCCCGATCTGATCGACCAAGCGATGAACCCCGCGGGGCGCATGCGGCTGGTCGCGGCGACCGCGCTGGCGCTGCTGCGCTGGGAGCCTCGCGTTGTCCTGACCAACGTCGCGATTCAGCAAGTCGGCGAGGCGCGCTTCGCGCTCGTCCTCGACGTGCGCCGCACCGACGTCCCCGCGGTCACCGCGCGCACCCGTCTCTCCATCCCGCTTGCCGGCGCGCTGCCGGCGTTCGCTTAAAAGGATCCGTTACGCATGGCCTATCAGCACGGCATCACCGTCACCGAAGTCACCGAAGGCGCGCGCGCGCTGGTCGAGACAGCCACTGCCGTCATCGGCATGGTCGCGACCGCCACCGCGCCGGCGGGAGCGCAGACCGCGGCGCTCGACGCCGCTTTCCCGCTCAACCGTCCCGTGCTTGTCACCGATATCGATGCCGCGATCGGCATTGCCGGCACGGGCGGCACGCTGCGCCTCGCGCTGAAGGCCATTGCCGACCAGGTTCGCACGCCCGTCGTCATCGTGCGCGTTGCTGCCGGCGCTGATGCTGCTGCGACCAACACCGCGGTGATCGGCGGAACGGTCAACGGCATGAAGACCGGCATGCAGGCGCTGCTTGCGGCCGAGGCGCAGCTCGGCATCAAGCCGCGGATCCTCGGCTGCCCCGGGCTCGACACGCTCGCTGTCACGACCGCGCTGGTCGTCGTCGCGCAGAAACTGCGCGCGATGGCCTATGCCGCGGCGATCGGCGCCGACATTGCGGCTGCGATCGACTACCGCGCCGGCTTCGACGCGCGCGAGCTGATGCTCATCTGCCCCGACTTCGTCGCCTTCGACACGCTCGCCGGCGCCAACGCCACCAGCTTTGCGGCCGCCCGTGCGCTCGGCATGCGCGCGCGAATCGACCGCGACGAAGGCTGGCACAAGACGCTGTCGAACGTGCCCGTCGTCGGCGTGCTCGGGCTCACCAAGGATATCCAGTTCGACGTACAGGATCCCGCCTGCGAGGCGAACTTGCTGAACGCCAAGCAGGTTACCGCGCTGATCCGCAGCGGCGGAGGCTTTCGCTTCTGGGGATCGCGCACGACCGCTGACCCGACCTCGCCCTTCACGTTCGAGTCCGCGACGCGCACCGCGCAGGTCCTCATGGATACGATTGCGGGGGGCATGATGTGGGCGATCGACAAGCCGCTGCGCCCGAGCCTCGTCAAGGACATCGTCGAGACGATCAACGGCACGCTGCGCGGCATGAAGAGCGCCGGGCAGATCCTTGGCGGCAGCGCCTGGTTCGATGCCGACAAGAACACCGCCGCGACGCTCAAGACCGGCAAGGTCGTCATCGATTACGACTACACGCCGGTCCCGCCGCTCGAAAACCTGCTGCTGACCCAGCGCATCACCGACAGCTATCTCGCCGACTTCGCCGTCGCCTGATCGCCCTTTTTCCCGACTGACAGGAGCCGAGCATGGCACTCCCCCGCAAGCTGAAGAACCAGAATCTGTTCAACGAAGGCCGCAGCTATCTGGGCGAAGTGCCCTCGGTGACGCTGCCCAAACTCACCCGCAAGCTCGAGGAATATCGGGGTGGCGGGATGGACGGCACCGTCAAGCTCGACATGGGCGCCGAGGCGATGGAGCTGGAATTCACCGCCGGCGGTCCGCTGCGCGACGTGCTGCTACAGAGCGGGTCGCCGACGATCGGCGGGATCTTCCTGCGCTTCGCCGGTCAGTATCAGAACGACGCGACCGGCACCTCCGACGCGGTTGAGGTGACCGTGCGCGGCCGCCACGAAGAGATCGACATGGGCGAGCAGAAGGTCGGCGAAGGCGGCGAGTTCAAGGTCAAGATGGCGCTCGTCTATTACCGGCTCGAATGGAACGGCGTGACGCTAATCGAGATCGACGTGCTCAACATGGTCCACATCGTCGGGGGCATCGATCGCCTCACCGACATGCGCAACATCATCCTCTGATCCACCCGCGCCGGCGCGACCGGCGCGGAGATCTTCCGACAACCAGCCTCAAGGAATTCCGCGTGAGCGACACCAACCGCGAACACACGACCGTCAAGCTCGACTTCCCGTTCGCCCGGGGCGACCAGACCATCGACACCGTCAAGGTGCGCCGGCCGCGCTCGGGTGAACTGCGCGGGCTTAACATCGCCGACCTGGTGCAGATGAACGTCGCCGCGACCGCCAAGCTGCTGCCGCGCATCACCATCCCGCCGCTGACCGATGCCGAGGTCAACAATCTCGATCCCGCCGACCTCACCCAGTTCGGCATGGAAGTTCAGGATTTTTTGCTGCCGAAGGCGGCGAAGGAGCAGGACTCCCGGAGCTGATCGACGACGCGATGGCGGATCTGGCGATCGTCTTCCACTGGCCTCCCGCCGCCATGGACGAGATGACGATCGCCGAGCTGATGCGCTGGCGCACGCGCGCGGCCGAGCGCCACAACCCGGAAAGCTGACGCCATGGACCGCAACCTCCGCATCCGCATGCTGCTCGAGGCCAGTGACAAGGTCACCAAGCCGCTGCGCGATATCATCGGGGGTTCGGCCAAGGCAGCGGCAGCGCTGAAAGTCACGCGGAACAGCCTGAAGGATCTGAGCGCCCAGGCACGCGCGATCGGCGACTTCCGGATCGGCCAGGCGAAGGGCGCGGAGATCTTCGGGCAGGTCGACGACGCACGGCGCCGTATCCGCGCCCTGCGCGAGGACATCGCCCGCACCGACACCCCCACAAAGCGCATGACCAATGCGCTCGCCGCGGCCGAAGCGGCGGAGCGCAAGCTCGTCCAGGCCAGCGAGGACCACAGCAACGTACTGACGCGCATGCGGTCGGGGCTGACATCGGCGGGTGTCGACGTGCGCAATCTGGGCGCGCATGAAGCCCGCCTGCGCGACAATATCGCAGCGACGACCGCGACGATGGGGCAGCAACGCGCCGAGTTCGACCGCCTCGACGAACGACAGAAGCGCTTCGGCCGCGCCCGTGAGGGGTTTGCCCGCACTCAGAACATGGCGACCGGCATTGCCGCGGGCGGCGCAGCCGGCATCGCCACCGGCATGGCGCTTGGTCGCCCGATCCTAGGCGCGATCGGCGACGCGCAGGAATACCAGTCCGTCATGACCGACATCGCCCAGAAGGCGGATCTGGGGCGTGACCGATCCGAGAAGATGGGCCGCAACCTGCTCGCCGCGGCGCGCGCTGCCAACCAGATGCCCGACGAGCTGCAGAAGGGCGTGGATACGCTCGCCGGCTTTGGTCTCAGTCCCGAAAAGGCCGTCGCGATGATGCGCCCGATCGGGCGTGCGGCGACCGCGTACAAAGCGGAGATCGCTGACCTGTCCGCCGCAGCGTTCGCCGCCAACGACAATCTCAAGGTGCCGGTCGAGCAGACTGCGCGCGTCATCGACATCATGGCGCAGGCGGGCAAAAGCGGCGCGTTCGAGATCAAGGACATGGCGGGCGCATTCCCGGCGCTGACCGCGGGCTATCAGGCGCTCGGTCAGACCGGCACGGGCGCGGTCGCGGATCTGGCGGCTGCGCTGCAGATCGCCCGCAAGGGTGCCGGCGATTCGGCGACCGCAGCCGGCAACGTCGCCAATATCATCCAGAAGATCGCGTCGCCTGCTACGATCAAGGCGTTTTCGAAGTTCGGCATCGACCTGCCGAACGCGCTGAAGAAGGCCTATGCCGAGGGAAAGACGCCGCTCGAGGCGATTGCCGAGCTGACGAAAAAGGCGACGGGCGGCGATCTCGGCAAGATCGGCTTCCTGTTCGAGGACGCGCAGGTCCAGCAGGGCTTGCGGCCGCTGATCCAAAACCTTGAGGAATATCGGCGGATCCGCGCGACTGCGGCTGGCGCCTCGGGCACGACCGACACCGACTTTGCCGATCGCATGAAGGACTCGGCCGAGCAGACCAAGCAGCTGCGCATCAATGCGCAGGTGCTGGGGGTTTCGCTCGGCTCCATGCTGCTGCCAGCCGTCAACGCGATCACCGAGCGCGCGTCCCGCTATGCCAGCGTGATCGCCAGGTGGACGGAACGCCATCCGGTGCTCGCCAAGGCTATCGCGCTGGCGGCTGCAGCGCTCGCCGTGATGTTCATCCTGCTGGGCGGTTTCGCGATCGTCATCGCTGCAATCATGGGGCCGATTGCTATCCTGAATGCCGGCCTTATCGCGATGGGCGTCGCGGGCGGCACCGCGTCGATGGGACTGCTACCGATCCTTGGCACGGTGCTTTCTATCATTGCTGTAATCGCGGTGCTCGCCGCGGCGGTCTACCTGATCTACGCCAACTGGGGGCCGATCACCGGGTGGTTCGGCGCGCTCTGGCGCGGCATCGTCGGCGTCGTCACCGGCGCGCTTGGCTGGTTCGCCGGCCTGCCCGCGCGCTTCGGCGAGTTCGGACGGAACATGATCGCGGGCATGATCAACGGCATCACCGGCATGCTCGGCGCGCTGAAGGCGACGATCGTTGGCGCGGCATCGTCGGCCGCGACCTGGTTCAAGCAAAAGCTTGGCATCCGCTCGCCGTCGCGCGTCTTCGCTGGCTTTGGCGGCTACATGATGCAGGGCCTGCGCAACGGTATCGCTGGAGGCTCTGGCGAAGCGGTGCGCCGTATCGAACGGCTGTCGCGCGATCTGACCAGCGCGATGTCGGTCACCTCGCTACGCCCGCCCATCATGACAGACGATGAAGATGGGCCTGTGCGCCGCATTGATAGCCTGTCTCGCCGCCTGACTGCTGCACTGGCGATCGGCTCGACTCTGCCAGCTCTGACCCCCGCCACAGCGGCTAAGCCCGGCACATCTGCAGCCTACGGTCGCGCGGGCCCCTCATCGGCGCCGATCACGATCAATGTCTATGGCGCGCCGGGTCAAAGCGAGCAGACGCTCGCCGCGGCGGTCGAGCGTGCCCTCGCACTCGCGCAAGGTCGCCAGCGCGCCATGTCGCAATCGTCCTTTGCCGACCGCCCAGATGGAGCCGACCTGTGAATATGATGGCGCTGGGCATGTTCGTCTTCTCGCTGCCGACGCTCGCCTATCAGGAACAGCAGCGTAAAAGCGGTTGGCGGCATGCGCGCAGCGGCAGGGTCGGCGCGCTCGATGCCACGCAGTTCCTCGGCCGTGAGAACGACAAGATCAGCCTGTCGGGCGCCGCCTATGCCGAGCTGATGGCGGGCCGCGCTTCGCTCGACCAGCTGCGCGACATGGCGGCGGAAGGAAAGGCCTGGCCACTGGTCGACGGCACGGGGCGCGTTCACGGCGCCTTCGTCATCACCGACATCGACGAAGGGCTGAAGGAGTTCTTCTCCGACGGTACGCCGCGCAAGATCGACTTCTCGATCGAGCTGCTCGAGGTGGCGCAAGACGCAGGCGTCGGAGCATGACCGTGGTCAACAATGTGCCCGACTTCAAGGTGACGCTCGACGGCACGGATCTGACCGATCGCATCCGGCCACGCCTCATCACCCTGCGCTTGAGCGAACGCCGTGGCGGTGACGCCGACCAGCTCGAGATTACGCTCGACGATTCGGACGGCCGGCTGGCGATGCCACGCGAGGGCGCGACGCTGAGCGTGCAGCTCGGCTGGTCGGCCGGATCCGCCGTCACGGTCGGCCTGGTCGACAAGGGCAAGTTCACCGTCGACGAGGTCGAGCATAGCGGCCCGCCCGACCAGATCACGATCCGCTCGCGTGCCGCGGACTTCACCAGTGCCATCGCCACGCGCCGCGAGAAGAGCTGGCACGACACGACCCTTGGCGCGATCGTTACCGAGATTGCCGGGCGTAACCGGCTGACGCCGCGCTGTGCACCCGCGTTGGCATCGATCGCGGTCAAGGCGATGGCGCAGACCCGCGAGAGCGATATCGCGCTGCTGCGCCGGCTGGGGCGCGAGCATGACGCAGTGGCGACGGTGAAGGCCGGCGCGTTGATCCTCGCGCCGACCGGCGCCGCGACCACGGCTACCGGTGCCACGATCCCGGCGATCACGATCCGCCGCGGCGACGGCGACCGTCACAGTTTCCGGATCCGCAAGCGTGAAGAGGCGGGCAGCGTGTCAGCCGATTGGCATGATCGCAAGGACGCGAAGAAAAAGATCGTGACGGTCGGCACTGGCGCCGGCGAGGTCAAGCGTCTGGCGCGGACCTATCCAACCGAGGAGGCCGCCCGCCGCGCGGCTACCGCCGAGCAAGGCCGCGCCGCACGCGAGCCTCGCTCGCTGGATCTTGGCCTCGCGCTGGGACGGCTAGAGATCTACCCCGACCGGCCGGTGACAGTGACGGGGTTCAAGAGCGAGATTAGTGCCGTGAAATGGCTCGTCGCGGATGTGACGCACGAGCTGCTCCCCGACCGGGGATTTACCACGGCGCTGACGTTAGAAAGCGTCGTCTAAAATTACATCCGACGACCGATGAAAACGACCCGCCCGACTATCCTGATCTCGTCAGGAGCAACTTCATCCGGCGGGATTGTGGAATTGTCAGACAGGAGCGCAATTCGCCCTGACGGCCGCATGCGCAGCCGTTTGATCATCGCGGCATCGCCCATCAGCAAAGCCCACAGCACGTCCTGTTCGCGAAAGCTGTTCTGCGTTTTGTCGATGAGGACGATATCGCCATCGAGCATCGTCGGCATCATCGAGTCTCCTCGACCGCGTGCAAAGACGAGATGCTCGGGCGGCGCGTCCGTAAGGGCTGACAGCCAGGCGCGCGGAAACCTTCGACGAGTGGTCTCTACCGATAGATGGTCGGTGTAGGTTTCGCCCAAACCGAAAGCCAAATCGATCTCGTCGATTGTAACGAGATCCAGCATGTCGGCGATCACATCCTCGGTAGGGAGCAACATGGCTCCCGCATCAGGATCATCCACCTGGCCAGCCAGATATGCTGGCGTCGTGCCGAGCTCCTCAGCGATGCGGCCGATATTCGGGGAACTTCGTGAGCTGCCGTTCACCAGTTTACCGATTGCCTGCTGCGATATGCCAACGCGGCGCGCTAGCTCTGCCTGGCTAATACCCTTGTCGCGCATTCGCCGTGCGAGGCGTTCCATCTGGATCATCGCTCCGATCTACAACCAGAGTTTATTTTGAAAATGGAAGTGTGGATGTTGACTATCAGTCATCTGCAGTTGTAGGTGGTTGTATGCAGATGCAAATCTCCCCTTACGAGGCGCTCCAAGCCGCGGTCGCTCGTGCGGGATCGCAATCGGCGCTTGCCCGCATATGTGGCGTTTCGCAGACGGCAGTCTGGAAATGGATTCAAAACGGGAAGCGACTTCCCGCAGAGTTGTGCCTCGTTGTGGAGCGGAAAACCGGCGTTTCAAAACATTCGCTCCGTCCTGATATCTATCCGTTGGAACCTACGCTGGATGTCGTACCGAATCCTACACGCAATATCGCGTGCGATCGCACCGGCATTTCGCACCGGATCGCTCGAGCATGACCACCGTTCGCTCGCCCCGCACTTTCGCCAACGCCATGACACGCGTCGCGGCTTCGCTCTCTTTTGAGACGTGCCGGAAGATCGTCCACCGGTCCAACCGGACGGTGCGCTACTGGTCGGAAGAGCGCTCGAAAAAGCGACCGACGATCGAGCAGGCGTTGCAATTCGACATCGCCTACCGGCTGGCCGGTGGCGAGGGTGCCCCCTTTCTGGACACCTACATGCACAAGCTCGACGTTGCCGTGGAGGCTGCGATCGCCTGCCGCGATGCGCTTGCCGGGGACTTCGCGACCTTCGCGCGTGAGTCCGGCGAAGCCATCGCCGCCGGGTTTGCCGTAACGCTTTCAAACGCCTCCGAGCGCGACATCATCCGTGCCGTCGTCGAGGTCGAGGAGGCCGAGAGCGCGCTGGCCGCGATCCGCCGTCGGCTCGCCAGCATTGCAAGGCTCGTCGCGGGATCGAACACAGCGCCAGTCCGGGGAACACAATGACGATCTCGAAACCTACCAAGCACCGAATCCCCGGCATCGCCTGCCCGCATTGCAGCGGGCCGGCGGGGATCCGCAACAGCGCGGCGTTGACCACGATGGTGCGGCATATCCGCTATCGCTGCGAGAACGACACCTGCGGGCACGTGTTCGTTGCCGAGCTGCAGGTCATCCGCACGATCGTGCCGAGCGCCTGCCCGAACCCGGACATCCGCCTCCCTTTTTCCAACCCGAACATTTGCGGGAGCCGACCGACGCCGGCGAATGACGACAACCGCACCCCGGCCAATGACGACGTCGTGACGTCGCCCGCCGCGATCACGCCCGCCCCAGGCTGATCGCGCGCGGTAACGCCGCTTCACCTCCCAACGCCCCCACCGACCGACCGCCCCGCCGGAAGCCCGCGCTTCCGGTGACGCCAAAGCCTTGCCTGAAAGGATCGAGCCATGTTTCACGTCACTTCGTCGACCCATCACTGCGTTCCGCTTGCCGCCGAGCAGGTCGCACCGCTCACGCCCGCCGCATATCTCCGCCTCCGTCGAGCTGCGGCGGGCGTACCAGTTTCGGACGCCGCCAGACGGATCGCACCGAACAACCAGGCCGACGCCGCCAGGCTGATCCGGCAGCTGGAAACCGACGGCACTGCGGCTCGCTATGTCGAGACGATCCACGGTCTACGCGACGCCTACCCACTCGACGTCGACGTGTACCTGCAGCTGCGCGATGCGCCTGCCGATGCGCATCCGCGGATCTGTGTCGGTTGCGGGTGCAGCCAATGGGATCCGTGCGGTTTGCCTGACGATGCCGGCAGCTGTGCCTGGACGAACGACACGACCTGCACACGCTGCAGCGGCGAGGCCTTTCCGATCACGGTGTACCAGTGAGCATCGTCGCCATCACGTCGGGTACGCGCAATGTCGAGCGTCGCATGCGTCGTCGCCGTGCCGCCAAACTCACGCTGCTGATTGCGTTCGCCTTTGTATGGATCCCCGTCGCGATCGTCATGGTCATCGCGGGCATGCCGGATCGCCGCGCATGATCGTGCCGCACCTCATCCACGGCGCCGGCATCGGTTTGCTTGTCGGTGGCGGCGCGACGGCGCTCGGCGTCATCACCGCCAGCCTGATCGCGCAATGGCCCCGCATCGTCCGGCTCGCGCTCGGCAATGTCGAACCCGTGCAGCGGGTGTCGCACGCCATTCCACACCGCGCGACCGATGGCGGCCCCCGTCAGCCAAGCCAGACAGGGCATCCGTCAATGTCTCCGCGCGCCCTTTGCCCCCTCCACACCTCACAAAAAGGTTCGATCGCATGACCCAGACCACTGCAGACCGGAACGAAGGCATGGGCGGCGGTCGCGTCGCGGCCGACGAGCTGCGCCTTCTGATCGAACGTGCCGAGCGCCTCGAGGAAGAGAAGAAGGGGATCAGCGACGACATCAAGGACGTGATGGCCGAGGCGAAGGGTCGCGGTTATGACCCCAAGGCGATCCGCAAGATCCTGTCGATCCGCAAGAAGAAGCGGGAGGAGTATCAGGAAGAGGAGGCGATCCTCGAGGTCTACCTCCAAGCACTGGGGATGCTGTGATGGCCGCCCCCGCCGCCGCCTCTCTTTCGCTGCGCTCGCGGGTCGTCCTCGTCATCGCTGCCAGCATCTTTGCGTGGATCCTGGCGCTGGCGGCAGCCGCTGCCGCGGTGCGGTCATGATCCGCCAGCTGACCAAAGCCGAGCGGGGGAGCGTCCGGCACCATGCCCGCCGTCAGTGGCGTACAATCCTGGTGCCGTTCGCGATAATTGATGTGCAAGGCTTCGGCCGCTCGGTCGTCTGCATGCGCCGAATCGAAACCCGGTGGAGTGATAGGCAACGCCGCCGCCTCTGGCGCCTCCCTGTCGCACAACTTGCCCGGCGTGCGATGGCGCCGAACCACCTGATTGACGGGGCCGACGCATGAGTGCGCGAGCGTTGATCAAGCAAGCTGATCTTACCCGGGTGCTTCGCGCAGCCGAGAAGGTCGGCATCCCCGTGCGCGTCGAGATCGAACCCGGCCGGATCATCGTCACGACCGGGGCAGGGGTCGTCCCCGCCGGTGCGAACAGCCTGGACGAGATGTTCGCGTGAAGCGACGTTGGCTTCCGAAGCACGTCAGCACGTTCCGCGACCGGCATGGCAAGGCCCATTACCGGTACCGTCGAACGGGCTTCGTCACCTATTATTTCAAGAACGAGCCGGGCACCGACGCGTTTCTGGCCGAGCTGCGCGCGTGCAACGATGGCGTCAGCGCGCCTGCGATCGAGGCCGGCGCCAACCGCGCCGCAGTCGGCACGTTCGACGACCTGCTATCGCGCTATTACCGCTCGCCCGACTTCCTCGATCCGGGTGAGCGCACACGCATCGTCTATCGCGGAACGCTCGAGCGCTGGCGCTCGCGGACCCGCAAGGGGCGGCGGTACGGCGAGATCATGGTGCGCGAGCTGCAGCCGCGGCACGTCGAGGCGATGCTCGCCGAGCTGCTGCCACATCGGACATCGGCGAACATGCTTCGCAAGCGGCTCTCCGCCCTGATGAAGTTCGCCATGCGCATCGGCATGGCCGGCTCGAATCCGG
>Ga0308158_10001957_pt1 | contig 20411 bp, 27 predicted proteins | sample PhyBR2_FD_201038 | JGI IMG/M metagenome (GOLD analysis project Ga0308158, IMG submission 201038) | Phyllosphere microbial communities from UC Gill Tract Community Farm, Albany, California, United States - DLSLB.R2 | ecosystem: Host-associated > Plants > Phyllosphere > Unclassified | place: USA...
TCAACTTCACGAAGCTTCCCGATGATCTCTTCCGGCTTATGCTTTTTCGCAGGCATTCGTCGTCCCTTCCTTGATCCAGACTCTAATAGTCGATGGACCGCTCAGAAGGGGGCAGCTCACCGGATAAATCCGCATCGTCAGATGGTTCCGGTTTCGGCACCGGACGGTAATGGTAGCTTATCGCCTATCTGTTCCTAAAGCCGCCGTTCGGCTTCCGGGGCATACGGCCAACATGTCGACTATTCGACATGTTAGAAAGTCGACGTCAAGCACCTTGGTTTAGTGGGCACTCGCAGGTTTGTGGAAAACACCCTAACCGTGCCGAATGTCAGGGAGCGGCACGTTCAATCACGTGATCGCGCATCACTGCGAATTGTGTGACCGCCAAACCCTTTTAGCTTGCCCGCGGCGCCGGGGTTTGGCATCGGAGGCTCACCCGAGAGGGGGCGATTAGCTCAGTTGGTAGAGCGTCTCGTTTACACCGAGAATGTCGGCGGTTCGAGCCCGTCATCGCCCACCACCCATTCCTTGCCTCATTGATACCCTAGCGACTTTGGCACTAGCATTCGCGTGTTTAGGTAGGATCCGGGCGCGCTTTCTGCCTTGAAAGCCTCATGGCACGTTTGGCCCGACGAGGCCGTGGATCGCGGTCTTTAGGTCGCAAGGCCGAGCGCTTTTATATAGGCTCGATCGTCTGTCGCCTGATTTTGCGGCACGCTGGCAGATGCTGGGGGGCTTCCGACCATGGCGGTGGTCGGGCTAGGGGCCCCAGACGACGAACCGGCTAGTATCTCTTGCCAGTTCATGAGCTCCGCGTTTTCTGCACGGGTTACGAGATCCAGAGCGCCAAGACGCGCGAGCAACTGCAGTTCGAGGAACGTCAGGGTAGCGCCAGTGCCGTTCTTCAGTGCGCGCCGATACTTGTGCGATATCGTCGAGGCGGTTGCCTGGCTGGACGCCGGACCGACGGACGCTTGCGGCGTACCGAGCTCTGGGCTTCCCGATCCTTTTCGCGGTCGCGTTTCATGAATTGGTGTCGGTGTGTGGACACGTCGACGGGTCGACAAAACTACACGTGGCGTAAGTGCTTGTTCTATAGAGCCTTTGAAACACAGTCGAAGATGTATGCTACAATCTTCGGCCGTTCTCGGAGACCGTGTGCATACAGCCCTGTCGTGGAACTCGAGCCAGGCGCGAGCCATGTAGCGGGCCCATACAATTGGTGGGTTGGCTTAATCTGCTGTCGAATGGGTGGCGGATAACGGCGACCCCTGCCCTCGCCGAGCTGATGCTTGAGTTTTTGATAAGGCGTTCAGCCCATCGAGAAAGCGTGCTGCGGAGCGATATGCCGCCCCTCGGTTGCCGCTGCAAAGCGAGCATCTCAAAAATAGTCTACGTGTTGTCGTTATATTGATGTAAATTAGGACTGACCGGCGTCTCGACCGGAGTCTCATATCCGGGTTCTCTAACTTTGATAAACAGCCACGAAGCCCTAGTCCGTCTACTGAGCGCTCAAGGTGAACTTTCCCTGGAGGATCGGCATGCGATTTCGTCGATACCTATGACCTTACGATCTTTCTCCTCGGGCGACTTTATTGGAAGAGAAGGGCGGTCCGCTTCTACCTGCGCGGTACTCACTCGCGGGTTCGCAGTCCGGCAAAAACTGACCGGCTCAGGTGATCGCCAAATTGTCTCGCTCCATGGTCCCGGCGACGCGCTCAATTTTCAGAACGCGTTTCTTGGTGTTCCTGATTACGACATTCGTTCGGTTGAGGATTGCGTAGCGTCTTTCGTCGATGCGTCAGCAATTAGAGCCTTGGCGGCTGAACGACCGGCAGTGGCTCGTTCGCTGTTGATTAGCGCTTTTACCGAAGCTTCGACAGCGCGCGAATGGATGCTGAACCTCGGACGTCGAAACGCTCGAACGAGACTAGCACATTTCTTGTGCGAGTATTTAGACCGCATAAGTTTGCAGGGGCATCCCGCCGACGGGAAATACGAGTTACGACTAAGCCAAGAGCAAATCGGCGACGCGACCGGAATGACCGCCGTTCATGTCAATCGCATGCTCAAAGCTCTGCAGACCGAAACACTGATAAAGCAATTGGGTCGGTTTATAAGCGTGCCCAATATGCATGCCCTAATGGATGCCGGAGAGTACAATCCACGGTACCTCCATCTGCAGGAATCTAACGCCTAAATTCTGGCGTTCTATCGTTATCGACAGATATAGGACTTGGTCGTAATTGCCGATGATACTTAATTTGCGCCTCTTTTTTCTGTATAAATGGTCAACTGGTCAGGACCGCGTAGCTGCGATTACGAGGAAAGCGGTGAAAATGCCGAGCGCCGCTACATGCGAGAACTCCCGCTGGCGCAAAACCGTAACGAGGGCAGCGATGATGATCATGATACCAAGCGCGATCCCGGCGCTTCGGGTAGCGGGAAACGCGATGAGCGCTGCAGCCACGATCTCAAGACCCCCAGTGATGCGGCACCACCAACGCGGATAGCCCATCGGGCGAAGTTATCCTGCGCGGCCGGCGTACCAATCGCATTAAACATGCCGGTGCCGACGAAAGCGGCAACGAGCAGCCCGACAGTGATATTGTGCAGCATCCTACCATTCCTCCTGGGGGTCGCGGTACCAAAGCGGGTGGCGTTCAAAGCCGGCCGAGCAATGGCGCATAGGATCGCAGCTCATCGACGATCGAATGTCGCGATGGGCGCCAACCAAGTTTATGTTTGGCACGTTCGCCTGAGACGAGCTGATCGCATGCGATCGCGTCTGCAAAGCTCCATAGCGCCTGCCGTGCGTCCTTGAGCGGCCATTCTGCCACCCGGCCCTCAGCACCTGCGCCATAGCTGGCGGCGCGCGCGATCTCGATCAGCGCGATGGCGGGCCCATGGGCGCCGTTGAAGATCGAGCCTGCCGGTGCCTTGTCGAGGGCGAGCAAATAGAGGTCAGCCAGATCGTCGGCATGGACGCACGTCCAGCGGTTCTGCCCGTCGCCGACGTAACGCGCGGCGCCATCTTCCGTCGCGGAGGCGCACATCATCATCGCAGTGCCACCGTGGTCCCCATAGACCCAGGCGGGCCTGATCACGATCGGATGGACGCCTTCGGCCACAGTATCCAGGATCTCGGCCTCGAGGGCCTGACGGAACTGTACCAGCTCGACCGGATGCAGCGGGCTGTCTTCGGTCGCGGGCACGTCGCCGGTCGCGCCATACACCAGGCAGCCACTCGTGTAGATGAAGCGCTTGGACGTGTCGCGGAGTGCGCCGACAATGGCGCGGGTCGCCGCTTCGTCATAGGCTGCCGTATTCTGATCATTCGGTGACGCCGCGTGAATGACCGCATCGACGTTCAGCGCTGCGTCGGCAAGGCTGGCCGCATCGGCGAGGTCGCCCTGGATTGCCTGATATCCCAAAGCTGTGAGCTTGGCCGCGCTTGCAGCTGAACGCGCCAACCCCACGACGTCCTGTCCCGCTGCCGTCAGTCGGCGTGCGATCGCGCCACCGATCAGTCCCGTCGCGCCCGTCACCAATACCCGCATGTCAGCACCTCATTTCCTCGATGCCGAGACGTAGAGCCCACCTGCAGGCGCAAGTGAAATCGTCAGATTTGATACGGCGATATCGGCGTCGGCGATGGTGTCAGACCGATCGCGCAATCTCGGCAATGCAGTCGCGCAACCAGATGGTGGCCGGGTGATCGTCCACCCGACGATGCCACATCATCGCCAGCGGCCAGTCGGAAAGCCCGATAGGCGGCGCGTGTACGGCGATGCCGACATTCACCGCCGCGAACCGCTGGGCCACCCGTGCGGCGAGCGTGGCAACGAGATCGGTGTTGGCGACCACAAACGGTGCAACAAGAAACTGCGGCAGACTCAGCACCACGCGGCGCTCGAGCCCGATAGCGGCCAGTTTGCGATCCACCAGCCCCGCACGGTCGCCTTCTGGGGACACGAGAAGATGAGAGGCCGCAGCGAAGGCCTCGATACCGGCGCCTTCTGCAAAAGCCGGGTGGCCGGGTCGCGCAATACACGCAAAGCCTTCGTTAAGTAGCGGCCGTATGAGGATCCGTGCGGCGCTATCGATGGGGACGCTGATCGCGAGGTTTGCCTCACCACTGTCGAGGAGATCGATAACCTCGTTCTTCCCGAAGATGCCGCGCACCCGCACATCGAGCCGGGGGGCTTCAATCGCAAGGCGTGCGAGAAGCTGTGGCAAGAGGACGAAGGCAGCATAGTCCGTCATCGCGATCGTGACGATGTGATCGGCTGTCTCAGGATCAAAGCCATCATCTTGAAGGACACCGCGCATCAGCTGGATTGCAGTAGAGATAGGGCTGGCAAGGTCATCGGCCCGGGGTGTGGGCTGCATCCCCGTTGGCGATCGTATAAACAATTCGTCCGCGAACACCTCGCGCAGGCGGGTAAGCGCGCCACTCATGGCTGACTGGCTCAGACCAATACGTTGACCGGCGCGTGTGACGTGACGCTCTGCGTAGAGGGCATCGAAGGCCTTCAATAAGTTCAGGTCAAAACCGGCTAGGTCCATTCTGCGGTCATAGGCGCTGGTAACCCGCCGCGGAAGCGGGCAGTGACCGTGACGGATCGGTACTGGACGACGAGGCGTCCTAACTGCCTAGTATTGCCGGGAAAAGTTCCGAAGGTTCCGGGCGCTTCGTCGTGCTGACGCAAGGGTGCTCCAGTAATACTATCGTCTATGCGATCGGCGCGTGCGGCAAAGGCAGGTTTGTCGCCGAGCCAACCCAAGCTCCGGCGAGACCGAAACGTTCAAGACCATTAGAATCGCCAACGGAATATTTTGCATGCCTTGGACAATAGCGGCATCATTTCGGTAGCGTTGCGATTCGTCTGTTTCTTCGTCTTCTATGGAGCACCCTCATGCGGTTCTTTAAGTGGTTGCGATGCGTCCTAGGTGGCGGTCACGTGTTTACGCCAAGCAATCGTTACCCGGGGCGCAAAACCTGCGTCAGGTGTCGTTCCCGACGAGTATTCAAGCACTCATAAAGCTAGAAGCATTCAGCAAGAAGGTAGAATGCAAACGGAGGTTCATACTATACCGGGTGTGTACGGTTTGCGGAGAGGCGTACCAGTTGGGATGAATCGCGATGAGTGGCGGTCCGCAGCCTACCCAGGCCGTAAATTTTACGAAAATCTATCCTCCCGGGAAAGTGGCAGCATTGTCCAATGTCGGCTATTGCCGCCCGCCTTCCTGAAAACGGCTATTCTGCTTTACTTAACAGTTGGCATACGACGAAATCGTTTTCGCATTTGCCAATAGTCATAATTATATAGGGCTACGTCACGTAAAATAACAGTAATATAAAATCGAAAGCTGACTACCAAGCAAACTCAAGTGCGAGAATTTGCAGTCCTGGTACCTGGAATTATCAAACGACCGTGTGATCCCGGCAAGATTATCATGAATCGCGGGCATATTCACAGATGCCCAGCGTCACAGCAGACTATGAGCGCGGACAACGGTACCCGCGCCCATCTGCCTCAGACCGGCCTAGCACCGGCAGTCCCACACTTCGCGAACCTGCCATTCGCACTTTTGCATCGCACGGTCTTGACTGGTGCCTTGGGGCACTTGGTGAAGCGGCCTTTGGCGTCCTTGCATGGCGCCGCGATCGCAGGCGCTCCCACGAGCAAGGACAGCGAGGCGGCAGCGAACAGCAGTTTACGCATCTGGCTTTCTCCTGCCCGATGAGCGGGCTGCATAAAACTGCGTCGCGGTGGTCGTTGCGTCAACAGCCTGTCCGACGCGGACATTTCCAACGCAGACTTCCGCTATGACGCATTCTGCTCCTTGAGGATCGTCCGCCCTTCCCCGCCAGGATAAACGCGATCACCTGAAGTCCAGTGCCGGTCTTGATGGGTCCCGTGCCGCCTCATCCTGCCACTCAACCGCGGCCGCCAGCCGGTCCAATGCGATGGCAACGTCCTCGATGGCTTGCGTCAGGATCGGTCCCCGCAGGTAGGCGTGCAACTCTCGGTACGTCTCGGCCTGCGCGCGAATTTCAGCGGGTGATCTCGTCATCTTGGCTAAATAAACGTTGGGACGCGCCAGTAAATTGACGTGCGTCAAGTGGCACTCTCCGCGGTCGCGAGCGCGCGGTTTGCGAAAGGCGGGTAACGGGTATGCCACTAGGTGACATACCTAGATGGGCACCCCGTCAATTTTTGCCAATAAAATTCGAAGCTTGAACCGTACAAGACCCGCGCACGTTGGTCGGATGATCGGAGAACGCGCATGGCTAGCGAGTACGGACCACTTGGAATCAAGGTCGAAGCGCTGGCGGGAACCGTCTTTCTCAGCGAGCGGCCTGTACCGTTGTCCATGACGGGTGAGGAGGCGCTGATGCTTGCCGAACAGCTTTCCAAAGCCGGGACTATGGCAATCGGGCAGCAGAAGATGAACGGGGATAATTCTGGCATCGAGTGGGTTTGATCAAGCGTCGAACGCTTGTTCTCCCATCTTAAAAAAGTGTGGAGGATCAAAATGCGGGCCTGCCCGTTCGCTAAGGGAGGAGATTATCCCATGACCAATAGCGGTAAGCAGCCGATGCAGGCGGTTCCTGACGAGGGCAAGCCCCACCTTGCGGGGAACGTCGAGACGGGACGGTCGGGCGGCGGTGAGAGCGGCGGTGGTGCCTTTAAAGACAAAGGCCAAGTTGAAGGTGACCCCGGCAATACCGGTTTTATGGCCCATGGTGGGCAGTCGAATATCGATTACAGCGGACCGATCGACGACGACGACAAGCCGGCTAACCCCAATGCTACTACCGGCAGCTAAGTGCTGCCGCAGTATCTCCTTGTTGGTAGAGCGCAGGTGATTTGAACGCTGGTTGACGCGCTGGCTGCGGATGGAACGCATAGTTGAGTAGATAGTCTTGGGAATAGGGCTAGGCGTAGCCATTAAGCCGCGCCGTCTATGGTAATCGAATGGCGCCAACCGTAAGGTTCGTTGCCGTACCTCTTGCTGCATATCGGTGTAATAACGTAACAGGTTACACGATTTGATGTGACGCGTAAATTGCTTGGCGACCCTATCGACGTCAAAGAATGGTGCCAGGTTGCCAGAGTTTGGACGATCTAAAGTGGGTTCAAGCCCCTTCAGTGGTTTCCCATAAACCAAATTGCGACCCTTCGGCTTAGCACGGAGGCGCCAACCCCGAGAATGAAGATCGCAAGGGACACACCCCAGATAATAACAACGCTGACAATCAGGGTATGCACAAAATAGCCTCAGTAAAGCGTTCTAACTGGCGAATGAAACGCATTTCTACGACGGTAGGTTTATACCAAAGCAGCTGTCATTTTTACAATCGGTGGCGTACAAGTAGGGCGAGGTGTGCAACAGACGGTGCTGGCGCACGATGCGATAATGGTCGGTCACGTTCTGGCTGTCCGATCCGTCATCTCGAAGCTCGCTTTTTCAGACCGTCACGAGTGGCAATCGTTCGCGGTAGTTAAGCCATCTGCCAGCATCCTCAAGATTTGCCATACGCTTTGCCTTGGCCGCCTTCGACTTATGGGATCGCCTAGATGCGTTTAGCGGTTTCACGGAACCGACGTCGAAATACCGACGCCATGTACACCAAAGGCGAGGCCTGCATAGCGGACGCCGCAAGCGTCGCCTCGATGCCCTTAACCTCAGTCTTCGTCCCGAACAGCAGACGTTTTGACGCGAGAGTGTGTTCGGATGCCAGCCGCTACACAGGACGCGCAGGCGGTCGCCGGCTCTAATGCTATTTTCCCCATCCCATGCATCTTAACTGGACAGGATTGCGTACCTAACGGTCCGCGTTGTGATTGCGTTAACAGCGAATCCACTGCGAGGCTCGTAAGACGAGCTATCGAGGTGGCCATCCTATCCGTTTTTCTCAGCAGTTTTCCGGATAGGCTGGCCACTGCTGGTCACTTGCGAGGCGTTTCGAGCGCTCCCATAATCGGCTCGCTAGGGTCGTCCTCCGGCCTTGGCCGGCCCGCCTCACGTTGCACACGGCGTTTGAGGCGGGTCGTTATCAGTGAACCTCACGGCCGCTTCGGCGTTTGTGTGCAGCCAGGTGCCCGGAAAGTGACTGGCCGGCTCGCCTCGCGACCTCCCGGACGTTTGAGGCGGGCCGTTAGGTTTCGCAGGCGACCTGTTCCGCAACCGCAATCGGTATAAATCTGTGTAAACAAGGCTGCCGCTATTTGGGCGGTAGATAAGTGTACGCCGACAGCACGGCCCCCCGTTTCGCTGTCGGCGACCATCGCTCAAACCAAACGCAGCTTTGAGATTTGAGTGGTCTCCATTGTCGGGATGATGGAAACTGAACCCATCCGGTTCTCGTAGCGCCGGATGGAACGTTTTTCGACGGCGGCTGCGGCAACCTTTCGAGCCCGCGCACCGTACAGCCAAGTAAAGGCTTGGTTGAATCGTTCAAGAAGCCGGTGGTGAAGGACGTCGACGTTAACGTCGTGGGCTTTCGTTCTAGGTTTGCATCTCCCTATGTCTCTAATGTTTTCAGATAGCCGAGCTACTCGAACCCGGGCGGCCGACTTGTTCTGGAAGTTCGCCGAGGACGGCCCATTGCAGGCTGTGGGAACTTTGCTCTATCGCTGCGTTGATGCTCGCCGAGCTTGCTTGGCAGTGGCTCGGCCGGCTCGCCCTCTCTCCCCTGTCAGGGCGAGCCGCTATCGAACGATTTGATAGTTCGTTCGATAGCGAACAAATGTAGATGTATGTCGGTGCTGGGCTCGCACGCTATCAAATGCGCGCGCCGGTAGGACGCGTAGCCATCGAATACCGCCGGCGACCATCACCCAAACCAACGTAGCTTTGAGCTGTCACCGGTACCCATCATCAGGGTGATGGAACTGAGCCCATCCGGTGTTTCGTAGCGCCGGGTGGGCTCTTTTTCGCGCTCGATTAGTGCAACGTGTTCGGTTCGCGCACGGTAATGGCGTGTTGATCGACATAACCGGGGCCACTTCCCCCCACATATCAACAGGCCAGGCTGCAGCGGGTGCTTAATCATCCGCTTGGCACGATATGTGACCCCATCCAGACGAACTCGCGTGATAGCCAGCTTGGCCAGCGCTTCAGTTCGGCCATTCGCGTGCCCGCATTGCCTCGCTGATGCATTTCCGGTGGCTGTCGCGACTAATGGCACAGTCCTTATTTAGGACAGATGTAAGGAAGCAACCCTCGCCGAACGCGATGCGGAGCTTATAGGCGAAGACGCGTCTGCTGGCTTGGAGCGTTACATGTTTGAGTTACTGACGATCGTTCCGGCAGCGGTAGCGATGTCTATCGGCACACGGTCAATCTTCAAATCTCGCGAACGCCGACAACGGTCCGAACGCCGTCGTCAGCGTCACAAACGAGAAGCGGGAATTTGGTGGGCAACGATGTGGCTGTCGAAGGACAAGCGGCAAAAGAAGCTTACGTACCGGCAGGACTGAATAACAGGGTGGCCAGGCGGTGAGGATATTATGTTGGATTCTTGGTTATCCGCCGGAAAGGAATAGTCTGGCACGGCGCAGTGGATTGGCGACCTGAGTGCTCGAGATGTGAGATCGAAGGATACGTGCTTCGAACGCTTGCAAGTGGCGCTCGTTTTAAACGGGGGATGCTTCGCCTAAACGCCAAGCCGTATCTTTGTCAGGCAACAAACATCAAGCGCACCGATCAAATGATTGGCATCTACGCTTAGCTCAATTCATCCTATCGGGATGAGACGAGTTGGCTACGTTAACGACGACTTCCGCTTAGGCGCATTCTGCCCTTCAGTGCTGGGGGCGCCCTTGTTGAGCGTGTCGCTCGGGCGCCGGGCATCGCCTTCATTCTGGTGCTCTGTCGATAGGTTCGGGTGTTTCGTCGTGGTCGTCGGCCTGATTGGATCGCTCACTATCTATCTCCTCAATAGGCTAACAGGCGAGGCCGTCTCACGTTCCACAAAAGCGCTATTGCTGCGTTTCGTCTAACGCGACCGCACCCATCGTCATCGCCAGCAATGATGCGCCCCGTTGTTCGTGATCAAGCTGCAACAGCCGCACCCAGTGCGCGATGTGCTTGCCTGCCGCCTCGACGCCTTTGCGCTGCAGCTGCAGCGTCGTCAGGTTTGTATCGTTTTGGATGACCGACGCAATCGAAAGCGCGAAGAAGTCGACGATGTCATCTGCAATCAGTGCCTTGTCGGGTGAGTTCGCCGCCAGGTACTGCATGACGATCGGCATGATTTTCTGAAAGAGGTCGATCTTGGCCTGGTCGTCTACCTTCATGATGTTCGCGGGCATATTGGCTTCCTCCGTTCCTGACATGTATTGCTTGGGGTGACGAGGCGGAAGACAGCACCGACCATTCTCGGCAGTATGGGAGCCCTAATGAATCATCTGCGCGAATGGTCTCAGCCAAAAGTCGTAGGGATTGGCTGGCCCCCCGAGCCTGGGAAGGCTGGGCGATCATTGGCTCCGTAATCGCGATCGGCGCGCTTGTCGGTCGGGTGAACCTTTAAAGTGTAATCGAGCAAGGTTCGACGGCGAGCCAAACGATTTGGTGCGGAATGGCTTGCCGACAAGCCGATGGATAACCGGCTCAATCCAAAGGAGCTGCGCCCGTTCGGTCGATCCCATGTCGTGCGGAACGAAGGTGAGCGCCGCGGGCTCGACGTGATGGAATGGGACGTCCTGGCGGGGCAGGCGAAGCCGGCGGGACGTAAGGTTGCTCAGACCAACGTTGCGTACTCTCCATCTGCCGTAAGGGCGAACGCTTGTCAGTGATCCTGGCAATCGCCGTTTGATCCCGCTGACGGAGTTTGCGAATGGGCGCGCGAGCCTACTGCACTTGGCGATGGCAAAAGGCCGATTAAGCGGGAAATGTGGTTTGCGGTTACGGGACAGTCGGTGTTCGCGATCGCCGGTTTCTGGCGGCAGTCTGTCAACAGCGCTATTTCGCGATGGTGACGTGAGACGCAAACTGAAGTGGTGGCACCAATATATCCCAAGGCAATGATCACGATCCTGCGGCCGGATGATCATGAGCGTTAGCTGATCGGCTACTATGACGACGTGCTGGAGCGGCAGCGTCCATATCCAGCCGCCCAAATGACGGTGCGGGGCCGGTGTTTCTAACGTGGAGTACCGGCCCTGTCTGACAGGAGGGAGCTACCGGCTTGAATAATTGCACCCCGACATGGACGCCTATGTAATTGCTGCTGCTAACCAGCCGCTCATTCAGCTGGAATTACCCATTTCAGTAGCCAAAGGCCATCGCAAACACGTCGGCGATGCGTCACGCGCAGGACCCAAGGCGCTTGAGGTCGTAATCCGGTCAGGCCGGCACGCCTAGACTTGTGCAGTTACGGCCGCCTGCTTTGGCGGAGTAGAGTGCGCGATCGGCTCCTTCGAGCCAGGCCGAAACCGAAATTACCTGCTGCATCAGGGGGGTATTCCAAAACTAGCGGTGATTTGCACAACAGTACCATCAGGCAAAATAATTTTATGGTCAGCGATTGCCTTGCGTAGCTGTTCTACCGCGACGAATGCCTGTTCCCCAGAGGTTTCACTTAAGATAATAGCGAACTCTTCGCCCCCCAGACGGCCAAATACATCAGTGGATTGTAACGTGCTTGCAGCCAGATCGGTAAGCTTCCGTAGAACCTGATCGCCAACCCCGTGTCCATACGTGTCATTCACCGATTTGAAATGATCAACGTCGAACATCACTAACGAGCCCGGACGACCATACTGCGTAAAACGAGCAATCTCGCGCTCTGCTTGCTCGAGAAAGCCACGCCTGGTCAGCACTCCGGTTAGTTGATCTACCTGAGCAATCATTCTTAGCTCGAGTTCGTCACAAACGATGTTGGCGAAGTTGCTGAGAATTGCGATATCGGCAGGGCTAAATCGTCGAGGACGCGTGTCCATCGCGCAAAGAGCTCCAACATTATAGCCCTCTGGCGTACGCAACGGGACGCCAGCATAGCTGCGGATATAAGGCGCTCCGGTCACAAGGGGGCTAGTAGCGAAGCGTTTGTCGCTCTGTGCATCCTCAACAATTAGCGGCTCGCGCTGCTCAATGGTGTGCGTGCAAAAAGAGAACGCGCGCGGCGTTTCGGAAACATCGACACCGCGGCGAGCCTTGAACCATTGCCGATCGCGATCGACAAGTGTGACTGTCGAAATCGGCACAGCAAGGACGGTTCGAACGATCGTTACTATCTTCTCAAATGGCTCTTCAATCGAACTGTCGAGCACGTTCAGACGGCACAAGGCAAAAACTCTTGCATCGTCGTCCTGTAAAAATAGATCATCCATGCTGAGGATCCTTCAGCACAGCCCGGATCGCCAACGTCAACTCATCAGCGTAGCTGTCAACTAAAGTACGTACACTGGTCTCAATCATGTCGGTGGGAAGGCCAGCAGCGCGCAAGCTGGCAACTAACGTCGTTAGATGGCCTGATGTCGATTGACACTGCTCAGCAGCTCCACCGGTATTTCAAGCGGTTCGGCGACTGACGGTGTAGGCTCCAACTCGTCGATACGCACGATTAGTCTCCTGAATAAGGGGCTGGCATAGCGTCTAATCGTTAACAGGTCGCAACACGGCCTTTATGGATGAGCGGGCCTGAAGGCCGCGGAGCTTTCCCAGGCCGGACGTCCCGAAATTCGATCTCAACCGAGTGGCCGCGGCGCCTTAATCACCATTGTCGCGTGACCCAAGGCGTTGCCTCGCCGGAACGCCTGGCTTGTAGAACGATACGCAATTGGATCGGAAGAGTTCGACTGTTCGATACCGTACGAAAAAATAATCGTTAAGATTCAGAGGCCATGATGGGTCCAAAGGATACCACGTGCACGACCACAAAGAAGAAGCCAGACTCGCCGCGCTGTACCAGCTCAAGCTTTTGGATACAGCGCCAAGCGACAATTTTGATCGCATCACGCGGATGGCCAGCCAGATATTCCGGCTCCCTATCTCGGCAATTTCGCTTACCGATCGCGACCGGCAATGGTTCAAGTCCCGCGTCGGCGTCGACCATACCTCCATCCCGCGAGATAAAGCGCCCTGTGCCAGCGTCGCTGAGAAATCCGAAACCGTCATAATTCGCGATCTGCTGGCCGAGGATTGCTATCGCGACAGCGTTCTTTCCGAGCAAGGCGTACGCTTTTACGCGGGCGCTCCGCTTATTACGCGTGAGGGGTACTGCTTGGGGGCGCTGTGTGTTCTGGGAGGCGAACCACGCTCCGCCTCCAAAGAAGAGATTACAGCGCTGACCGATCTTGCGCAAATGGTCATGTCGCAGATTGAGCTTGAGCATGCTTTTGGTCGAATTGATCCACTTAGCGGGTTGCCAAACCGCACGCAGTTCATCGATGACATTGAGGACCTTGTCCACGAAGAGCATGGTATCCCTCGCTTTGCAATTTTAATCGATCTTGCTCGCCCTGACCAACTCAACGCGGGTACACGCGTCATGGGCGGTAGTTATATCGATGACATGGTGCGGGATGCGACCAGGTTCCTAGTTGCAACAGTCATTCCTCACCGAACAATATATCACATTGCTACTACTCAGTTCGCCTTTCTTGCAACCCGAGGTGCAAGTGAAGCTGATGCCATTAGCGGACTGACATCGTTGATGTCGCAGCTTCGTGAATCTTCGAATGTCAGTCTTGTCATAACAGCGGCAATTGGTGTCTCCCCGTTCATTACGGGCATAACGCCACCACGAGACGTCCTACGAACTATGCAAAACGCGGCACTAGACGCGCGCGCGGCACACTCAGGTATAAGCGTTTATTCGTCGTCGAAGGATATCGCTCACCGTCGTCGGTTTGCCCTGCTGAATGACTTTGGTTCAGCGCTTGAGCAGCCGCAACAGCTCCGATTAGTCTATCAACCCCGAGTTAGCCTTAGAACTGGCGCGACAGTCGGTGCTGAAGCGTTGCTGCGCTGGACGCACCCGTACTTTGGCAACGTATCACCAGGGGAGTTTATCCCCCTTGTGGAGCAGACATCGCTAGCGCGCCCGACTACCGCGTGGGTACTCGACACTAGTTTAAAGCAGCTTAGTCAATGGATGGGGTCTATGACGGAGCTCCGGCTATCGGTCAACGTTTCGGCGAGTAACCTTACCGAGCCCGATTTTGCCCAACAGGTTCAGCTTTATCTGCGCAAGTATCGCGTTCCTGCTAAAATGCTCGAGTTGGAACTAACTGAGAGTGCCATGATGGATAATTCGAGCGGCGCAATGGATCGGCTGGCTTCTCTTGAAAAAATAGGGGTGTCTCTAGCGATTGACGATTTTGGGACAGGATATAGCAGCCTGTCTTATCTCCAGTGCCTTCCAATGCAGGTGGTAAAAATCGATCAATCTTTCGTTCGTGATCTTTTAAAAGGCAAGCGCGAGCAAACTTTGGTGCGTTCGATGATTTCTCTCTCCCACGATCTTGGCTACCGCGTTGTTGCGGAAGGCATCGAGACACTTGAAGCTGCAGATGTACTGGCGGCGATGGGTTGCGATGAGGGCCAAGGATATTTCTTTGGCCACCCTATGGATCCGGCAACGTTTGATCGATGGTTCAGTGAACGAGCAGCGCTGCCACCCGGCGCAACGCCTCTCGGGCATCCTGACGCGGCCTATGTATAATCCGATCCAACCGAATAGTGCCTAAATGTCCATGGATTCCGAGAACGCCCCCCGTCCCTATCGTCGTTGCCTTATGCGAAAGCTCGGAATGGCGAGGCGTGGTTTCACTGCAGAAGAAAGCGCCAATGATCTTGATCTGACAATACCGCCGCTTGATTCCGGTCATATTAAACGGCAGGGACACGCAGTCGGCACGCCTAGCCTGAAGCACGGTGACGATGGGAGCGCTTGAAGCTCTCGCTTGACATGGGGCGAGACCATGCCGGAAGTTATTGAACGCGCCTATTATGTTGCTCGTGCTGCCAAAGTAGCCGAACAAGCCGAAAAGGCGACTGATCCGGAAATAGCGGCGATCTATCGGAGGATGGCTGCGATGTACATCGAACTTGCCGATTCATCTCGTAGCTCCGGTTCTTCCTAGTAGAACTCTATCGCCGAAATACTCGACCCGCTCCGTGCTCGGTCGAGGCGAACTGTCTTGCTTCTAGGATATCGCTAACGGTGGGAATGCGTAAATTGCTGCGCGATGGGTTTTCTGCGTCAGTAGAGCGTGGAGAATATCCGGTCGGCTGGCTGTTGCGGGTAGGTTCTATAGAGCTACTGGCGTTGGATACTGAACTTGTCCTCGGTTATAGACCGAAACGTATCGGTGGGTTCATGGCGCTACCGATCACAGTCTGTCCGCCTGGTTCCGCCAATCGTTTGATTACGGCAACTGGGGTGGTCGTTCTCGGCGAGCGCGAGGCACACGCCGAACCAAGCAGGCAGACCTTTGTTTGAAGGACTGCGTATCTGAAGCGGTAAGTGTGCTTGAAGCTGGAGCCGCGTCCGGCCTACGCCATCTGCCATAGCTCGCCTTCGCAGTCCCCGACCGGACACCGCAGGACGCCGTGGTCGAGATGTTCGGCAGATCGGGCAGGACCGTGGGGGAAGATCGCAGGAATGGCCAGGAGCGCCTGGTGCAGCTCGCGTCCTTGACCTGCTCGCCGCAGATATGAAGGCTACCATAGTAGCGTTTGAGTCCGGGGATGATGTGGCCGACCGGGAGTAATCGCAGGCCCCCGTATGTTCCAAAAGCAGATCACCCGAGGCTGGTGGAGGGAATATTGTTGGCCTACCGTTGGGACGGGGGGCGATACTATGACGACTGCGCTGCAGATGGCCGAGAAGGATGGCGAGTATCACGGGGCGCTGGAGGACTCGACCGCTGCGCTGTGTCCCTTCAGCCACCATGAGGGCGGCCTGAGAGACATATGGCTCCTAGGTTTTTCTAATGGCCGAATCGCTACTGCCCGTCCTCGTGCAGCTTTACCATGTGTCCACCTTGCCGAACGTCGAAAGCTGATTGAAGAGCTTGGAGTTCGGCGCAACAGTTGGTGAATAATCCACTCCTACCGCGCTTCTTAATGTGAGTCAGGACGATATAGATCGCTTTTGCGGGTCGCTGACGCTTACATATCGAAGCGATCCGGTAATGCCGCTGTGATGGTAGCAGGCCAGCATTTGATGTCTGAAGGTTCAAATGACGAACTGAACAAGTTGTTAGTTGAGGCGTTGCGAATAGCTGACGCCCAAGGGCGTGATATTGTGGCGTTGTACATCGTGGAGGCCCTTGATAGCCTCGCGCCGAAGAGTCGATAAGGTAATCATTGCCGTGTTGGGTGTTGCGGCGAGCTACGAGCGTCATCGTATTACCGAACGCACTGCTGCTGGCAGGGTCCAAGCCAAGTCCGCTCCTTGCCAACCCGAACGTTCCCGAAATACTATCAAACTTCAGAATGTCTGGTTGGAACGCAGCAGTCGTTCGTCGTCGAGGTGGTCACGTTGCGTTGTCGAACTTCCTGACATGGACGATGCTTTCATCGAAATCGTCAAGCAAGCGCGCATTGATTCCCATCTTGCCAAAATTCCCGCCAAGCGTGTGCCAATGAGTACCGCAGCCGCACACCGGACAATGGTGAATACCGATCATGTGATCGCCCCAAACTAGGCGACGGTTTCACCGGATATGTAAACCTCGGCAGGCGGGTAATGAGCGGTGCGCCAATCAGTTCGCCGACAGAGCAAGCAATTACAATCCGCCACCCAAGCAGGCAGGCTCGGCAGATCGATCCGCACCTTGCCGCAGTGACAGCTTCCTTCGACGGGCATAACGACTTGTAGACGCCAAGCGGAACGTTCGCAAAGGGCGGTACTAGGGCGGTATCTGGCTTGTTGCTTATGAGGAAACAACGGCCCGTCCCCACGGGGTAGCAAGGACGGACTGGCCCCGGCCGGAGGACGACGGCGGCAGGACATAAACGTTACCTGCCATGTTAGTTTCCAGCGGTCTTGTGAGATTGCTTTGGCATCTAGGCCGACTTCTCAAAACTGGATCTCGTAGGAGAACACTACAGCGTCTCAACGGCCGCCCGGCGTTGGGCAAGACGCCTGTACCAAACGGTCCAAAGCGCGAGCGCGCCCATCGAGCCGTAGCCGACAAACGGGCTGACCAGCATGTAATCGTGAATGCTGAGGACGAAGACGAGCACGCAGGCGAGCGCCGACGAAGCGAGCAGGCCGACACCCCAAACCAGCGTCATGATCGTCATCACGCGGCGGAAGCGGGGCGTGTCACGCTTGGCCTCGAACGCAGCGACCTCGTCCGGCGATTTGCGCGCCAGGCCAGCACGGGCCAATTGATAGATCAGCGGGCGACTGATCGCAGCCGATCCAAGGAAGACCAAGCCGATCAGTGCCGACACGAGGTTCTCACGCAGTTGGAGGAAGCGGACGGAGCCGCCCCCGAGCATGGCGAGCAGCGACAGCGCAATGCCGGCCAGCACGAGGATCGACAGCGCATCGAAGCGACGGCGACGAGCGAACTCGACGAGCGACCAGAGCAAAGGCGGCAGCGACGACGCCATCAGCGCGATTACGTCGCCTGACAGCGGCGCCACGCGATCATAGATCAGCAGCGGTAGCCCGAAATTGACGCCGGCTTCGATGGCGAGGAGGCCGATGCGGCTGCCGGTCTGGCGGTCCATTACAGTGCTGTCCTTCATGGTCGTGACGATCGTGTTCATTGTGCTTCTCCCCCGTTGATCCAGTTGCCGTGAAAGCCCGGCGGAATGCGGTGCGGCAGGCGGATTATGGCGACCGGCGCGTGCTCGAACCGGCTTGCATTGAGGATGACGAGTTCGGTGGTGTCGCTCGTTGCGTCGATGACGAAGCCCATCAGCCATCCCTCATCTTCATCCGCAGTGTCGTGCGCAGGAACAAAGACGAATTCGCCAGGATGACGGCCGGGGCCGAAGTCGTGCACTTGCCGCCCGCCCGCTATGAGGTCGTGTTTGTAGAGCCGGCTCGCGCTCTGGAAGCGGCGGTCCGACTGCGTGCCCATGGCATAGGCATAGCGGTAAGCTTGGCCGAACCGGCGCTCGTCGACGCGGGGAAACTCCTGCGGTGTGGCATCAATAGTGCGTATCGTTGACGTTCCGGTAGCCGGGTCGAGCGTCCAGCGCTCTAGCCCGCGCGAGGCCACGTCTGGGCCACCAGGCACACCGGCGAACATCGTCGGATATGCACAAACGTCGAGCACCACGCGACCATCGGGTAGGTCGAAGGCGTTGGCGACGTGGAAGACATAGGCCGGATCGACGTCACACCAGATGATGGCATGCTGATCGCCGTCGCGCGGCATCAGTCCGACGCGGGCACGATGCGCAGGATTCCAGGCATAAGGCAGCGGCTGGCCAGCCAAATGGGTTACCAGCGAGAAGGTCACCGGGAGGTCTAGGATGACGACGTAACGCGCGGTGACCGCGCAATCGTGAATCATTGGGCCATGCTCGACCGCGATCGGCGCCTCACGTACCACCTTGCCGGTGGCATCGAGGATGACGTGGCGGATCTCGTCGAGACGCCCGCCCTCATAGCAGATGCCGTGATACTCGCCCGTCAGCGGGTCGCGGTGGGGATGCGCGGTGAACGACCCAACAAGCGAACCGGAGAAATCGTCGTAGCGCTGCTCGTCGAGCGTATCGGACAGTGCGACGGGGTAACTGCCTCCTTCGACGACCGCGAAGACGCGCCCGGCCAGATCGACGACATTGGTGTTCACCGTGTCGCTGGAACCGTGCCGCGGCCCTGATGCCGGCGTCGTTCCGCGGGCAGCCGCGTTGCTGCGCGATGCGATCCAGCGATTGCGATACCACAAGGCCTTTCCGTCGCGGATCGCCAGGCCGTGGACCATGCCGTCGCCGGTGAACCAGTGGTACGATGCGGGATCGGCTGCGACCGGGTTAGGACCGGTCCGCAGATAACGGCCCTGCAATGCTGGCGGGATGGTGCCGCACACCTCCAGCTCGGTAAGCGTTAATTCCTCCGCCATCGGCCGGTGAATGCCAGACAGGAAGGGGTGCCCCGTCCGGTTCCCCTCCCCATTTCCATCATCACTCTGCGCCAGAACGCTAGCCATGCCCGCCTCCAATGTTTACACCGTGATCATAGTTAGGAAGGTAACGGTGTCAACATGGAAAAACGCTATCATCATGGCGATCTGCGTGCTGCGCTGATCGAGGTCGGGCTGCGGCTATTGGCGGAACGTGACGTGGAAGGCGTATCGCTGCGAGAGATGGCGCGCGAGGTCGGGGTTAGCGCGACGTCGGTCTACCGACATTTTCCCGACAAGGCAGCGTTGATGCGGGCGCTCGCCCGCGAAGGGTTGGACCGGCTCGCGATTGCCCAGCGAGATGCTTCAAGCGGCAAGGACGGCGCTGCTGCGTTTGCCGCGACCGGCCGGGCCTATGTGCGTTTCGCACTCGCCAATCCGGCCCTCTTCCGTCTGATCTTTACCTCGTCCGCTCAGTTGCAGGCCACAGGTGAGATAGAGGCGTTACAGATGTTACGCGTCAACGCCGCTTCGGCATCGGCGAACGATGCTGGTTTGGATCAAGTGGAGAATGGCGCGCTACGAGCCTGGTCGCTCGTTCATGGCCTCGCCATGCTGATGCTCGATGGACAACTTCCTGCTGACGACCAGCTTATCGATACGCTTATTCAAGAATGACTAACGCTCGCGGACATTCTCGAAACGATCCTATTTCAAGAATCGAAGCTGACACGGGCCGCGTCGCAAAAGGGTCCCTTTTGGACGCCGACTGATAGCCGTGCAGCAACCACCGCGACCTAAAATTTAGGAGGCCCGGTGCGATGACCGAAGAGACGACTGCTCGGTGCTCTTGCCTGGATGTGCGAGCAGTGTCTCAGCGGGGGCACGGAGACGTTGGATCACTGATGCATGGGTGCCGGAGAAGAGGCCGTCGAGCTGTTCGCCAAGTATCGGTTAGTGGAGCGTTCAGGGCGAGGTGGAACCTGGACGCTGGCAGGCAAAGCACTGTTAGCATTGACATGGTATTGTATCGCGTATCGATACAGAGGATCGTGATAATTGGATTTCGCCATAAGGCTCTCGAAGCCTTCTACACCACAGGCACGATCCGAGACGTTCAGGCTGACCATGTGAAGAAACTCCGAAACATTCTAGGCTTGTTGTCTGTCGCAGCAGGGTCGGCCGACATAAACATACCGTCCTTTAAGCTCCACCCGCTTAAGGGCGATCTGAAAGGTCACTGGTCGGTTTGGGTCAACGACAACTGGCGCGTCACCTTCCGCTTCGTAGGGGCAGATGCCGAGCTGGTTGATTATCAGATCTATCATTGAGGCTATGACGATGATGCATAATCCC
>Ga0308158_10001958_pt1 | contig 20407 bp, 15 predicted proteins | sample PhyBR2_FD_201038 | JGI IMG/M metagenome (GOLD analysis project Ga0308158, IMG submission 201038) | Phyllosphere microbial communities from UC Gill Tract Community Farm, Albany, California, United States - DLSLB.R2 | ecosystem: Host-associated > Plants > Phyllosphere > Unclassified | place: USA...
GGGACTCAGCTATGGATTCATCTGCAGGCGCAACTGGGGCATGGTGACTATGCACGAACAACGGTCACATGGTGGAAGATTGACGATGACAACAACCAGATACCAGGTACTACAGAGTTTCTAAACATCGGTCTAAACAACGATGACGAGAACGCGGATACCAAGTACGGGACAACCAAAATCACGCCGGCAGCCGGTTATGGTCGTTATGCGCTTCAGTTTGTCAGAACCAACAACAGTAACGATCACTCGATCCTGAAGGTTGAAGCTGTACACATCGTCAGGACGCGTACCAATGTTGTTTATCCGAATGACACGCTCGTAACCGTCACTGTCAGTGCGACAGAACGCGCGACCAGTGCAAGGGAGCGAAAATATAACGCTCTAATCACCCGCCACGTCATCAGCTACAACCTGGCCACACAGACAGTCGATTACACAGAAAGGCCGTCACGCTCGTTTGCAGACGCGGTATTGCACACCTGGCTAAAGATGGGTGGTCAGCCAGAGTCGAGTATCGACATCTACGAGCTTTACTCTATCGCGGCATCGTTGCCGGATCAGCGCCTGGGCTATTTCGATTACACCTTCGATGACGAAGATATCTCGCTGGGCTCTCGGATTCAGACGATCTGTGATGCGGCGACGGTAACCGCGTTTTGGGATGGCGGGGTGTTGTCTTTCACTCGTGATGAACGGAAGCCAAGCGCAACAACGGTGTTCAACCGCGCCAACATGAAAGCGGAGGAATACAGCCTTTCATACGACATGACGCTGCCCGGCGGCTTTGACGGTGTAGAGGTCAAGTATCGAAACCCGGTCACGAATAAACAGGCATTTATCCGCTACCGGATCGTCGGCAATTCGATTGAAGAGGGGGAAGCGGTAAAGGCGAAGAAATTCGACATGTTGTTTATCCGCAATTCGTACCAAGCGCGGGATCGGGCATTGAAAGAAGTTCGCCGGCTACTGTACTCACGGCAAACGATGGCTATCCGCGCGTTGGCCGATGGTGAATGGGTGAACGTCGGCCAGATGGTGCAGGTAGCCGATATCTACGACGCGAACCAGCAGGATGGCTATATCGTTGCGCGAAACAGCAACAACTTCGACACAAGCGAACGCATCGAATGGGCTGGGGATATGTTTGTCGTCATCACTGATGCAAGTGGCACTCCAACGGCACGCGTTCAGGCATACGCTCGCAGCGATACGACATTCGGTTTTACCGCCGCAGTGCCAGCAATAAACCTCAACATATTTGACGGCTACAACATCCAGTCGCCGTCTCGCTACGTTATTGCCACGCAAATGGAGATGGATGCCACTAAGTGGACGATCACCGAAAAGAAACCGAATGGCGACGGGACTACCTCGTTAACCATGTCTGAATACAACGATGAAATGTATAATTACGAGGTTACAGCGTAAATGACCACACCAACGAATAAGCCAATCCCAAGCGAGGACGTAAGGGATTTAAAGTTCAACTCTGGAAAGGTTGATGAAATTGTCAACTCAAACAATAAAACGTATACCGATAGGTTTGGTGTAAAGCGTTATACCTGGGCAGGCGCATTAGCTAATATCGCTCCTCTTGGTCATCCGTGGACGATTTCAGAAGCTAATGCGGCAATCTCATCTGGCGAAATACCCAATGGGGCATATTACTTCGTTTGGTCAGATGATAATCACAGTATCGCTGATGTTTGGCAAAACGTGAATGGAGTAGGCACAAAAACAGACAAAAGCTATCCATCCAGTGAGTTTCTTTACGATATTAGTGAAGAAGTATCAAACGCATTAGTTGAATTTAAAAACAGGGTGAGCATGGTGCCGAATGATCTGGCTGGTATTGACAGTAATATTGCTGCTGGTGTGCTTTTTCAGGATGGTTCATTTGCTCCATTGATGCTTGATGATGGTCATCATGTCTTTGCTGATAAAGATGGGAAGATGCAACGTGTTGCTGCTGATTCAGATCTGGTGGTAAAACCGTATTTCGAATCAAAACCCTTCATCCTTCCTGATGGCGCTGTATGTACTAAAATTGTCGTTGATACAGAGGACTATATTGTTGAAGCATGGACTGAAGACGGTGGATATTATTTTGCCACGCCGGACGGCCTAAAGCGCGTAGGCGATTTAAAACCAGCCGCCCAGCAGATAAAACAAGCGACCGCAGCCAGTGATACAGTTATGAACTACGGCGCGACGCGCATTTCTGTTTCCGATGATCAGCTTCCTGTGATGTATATCCTGCCGACGTTCGGCCAGTCATTGGCGCAAGGCTGGAGCACTTACGCTGATGACGTCTTGATCGCGACAACTCAGCTCTATCCAGACAATGCCTGGATGTTCAAATCAGACCGAGGTGCCGGTAAGGAGAACCCGAATCGCGGCCCTGCATTGATTGATGAAATTGTGCCGCTGAAAGATACCGTGAACGGTGGTTGGAAAGAGACTGCTTGCTCATCTTCGGCTGCGCATATTATCAGTGAAGTTGAAAAGCTGACGGGTAAGCGCATTCATATCTTGCGCTATGTTGCAGCTGAGGGGGGCAAGGCATACCGGAATCTAACAAAAGGGACGTTTTCTTGGTCTACCCTGGTGCAGGGGTTAATCGATGCTAAGCGCATCTGTGAACGCATGGGATTTAAGCCGGTGGTGTTAGGGCTTGATGTGAAAGCTGGCGAGACGGATATCGATGGCACACCTGGCATGTACGCCGATTTGTATACCCGATTTCTAAGGAACTTAGACAGGAACTATAATGCCGAAGTGAAGCGTATATTCGGCGGGGATCATCCTGACGTCCCTGTCTTTGTTGAGCAGTGCAGCTGGTGGCCGTATACCGAGTGGGATATTAAAAACGTTCGACAAGGGCAGTTGAGTGCGGACGGCTTTGGTAACATTCGATTCACTGGCCCAGGTTATCAATACCCGCACCCCGGCGATATTATTCACATTAACTCGAAGGGGCAAAATATGCGAGGCGTATCACTCGCGCGTGCAGTGGCTTTCGAGTGCTTTGGTACAGGGTTCATTCCTGTTAAACCGATGGATGTCTATTGGTCTGGTACAAACACTATCGATATTATCTGTTCTTCATCGGTAGAGATTATCAAAGATGTATCTGATGGGATTGTTAGTTCTGTTGGTCTCGGTACTGGTGGTGGATTTGGTATCCGTGCACGTGACGGTTCTATTATTAACATCACTGATGCCACCCCATTCGGTAAGATTGGGATCCGTTTGACCGTGGACAATCCAACGAATACGCGTAATGTGCAAATTAGCTATGCGCAACGTCGCACAGGTAGCAATAACCAGTCTGGGCCAATTGATGGCGCTCGCGGATTGTTCCGCACAAAGGATGGAATTACTAACCTCTATACCGGCGAAATTGAATATCAGTGGCTGCCTTCTTTCATTCGGGAGTTAAATTAATGTCTTATTCTATGGTTGTATTAAATACCGATCACAAGAAGAACAATCCAAACCTGCCAAAGCTTGATATTTCTAAACAAGAGATAGAAATCCTTCAGCTTAATCCATCCACTTGGATTGAAGCAAAAAGCGGAGTTACGAGCAGCGCTGGCGATGTTTCATCGGTTCAGGACAAAACCGGTAAGGCTATTTGGGCGCCGATATCGCCTATGAAACCGCGTATTATTACTGCTGGGAAAAGTTTTGCTTTGCGGTTTGGTCGTGCGGCATCTAACTCTGGCGCATTAATCGCAAACAATGCTTACGAGACATTCCCGATTGACGGTGTCTATTCAACATTTATTCTGTACCGCATCCCATTGCCAAACACTGAAGGATATACAGGAACAGGTGGCAATATCTGCGGGAACTATACTGCTCCGCCTGACTGGTTGCGTGTGCGGTTCGGGAACGATTCATTCCAGACTGACATTGTGTGGATCAACCACGGAGACACCGCAGCCAGCGTTCCGAGCAACTATCCGATCAACACAACAATTCCAGGATTTCGTGATAACCAGTGGCATATTGCAGCCATTGAGGTTACGAACAAAGTACACCGCTGGGAGCATGACGGATCGCTACTGCAGCAGCAAAACTTCGAAGCAAAAGGGTTTGCTACCGCTGATTCAAGACGACTTGTTATTGGTGGTGCAGGTAACCCATTGAGCCACGGTTTCCAGGGGGATATTGCTGCTCAGATTGTTATCCCTGGGCCATTGGCAGTTAGCGCCAAGCAGACGCTCTATGATCGTTTCAACTCGTTAAAGGCTGAACTGCAATCGTAAGCGGTCGCTGGGAGGGAATCCGGCTATTTGTAAAGCGTGGCAAAGTCGAATGCGAGCGCCGCATCAACGGCTTTGCCCTCTGTTTCGAATGGCGTTTCTGAGACGAGCGGCCAGCGCCCCTTGTGCCAAACATAAAGCCAGTGCTGCTGCTCCTCGTCCTCGCGTATCGCGAACATCGGAGGGCTGTTCTGCTGCGGTTCCGGGTATCTGTCGTTTTCGTTGAGAATGAAGATCTGCCGGCCGGCGAGGGTGATGCTGCCCATTGCTGCGCTCCGTTGGTGGGTGTGCAGTAATGGTAGCTGGTGGTGGGATTGAAGGGTAGGTATGGTGTCATATTGGTGACGTCACTACGGTGCCATTAAGGCGTCACTAATATGTCATCACTTGCCGATTCATGTCACTGTGAATGCAGAACGGCCTTTAATTACAATAGGTTAAACTTTATGTCACTTTCTTCTAAGCCGTAGGTCATAGGTTCGAATCCTATAGGGCGTGCCATTAGGTATCAATGAGTTACGCCTTTCATCCCGTCTTTCCAATTTCATCATGGGACAGATTTGGGACTAAACCTCCGAAAATCGCATCAATTTGCCTCGCATGCTCAGTGAGATGGTTCGGTGTAAGGTGAGCGTATCGCTGTACCATTTCTATGCTCACCCAGCCGGTCTATTCTCCAAAGCTCAGCTTTTCGACGGTCGTGCAATTTCTGCGCTTGGCGAGTGATTAGGTATCCGGCCGCGGCGCCGCTGTTCCACCGGTGAAAACTCCTATTTCTCCCTCCCACGTTTATTCGCTGACGATGGTTCACTTCCCGCACCGGGCTCTCCGGTCGGGGAGTGAGTTCAGCACGCGCCGTACGCTGCAGCAATAAAAGACATTAATAACCTCAATGGGTTAGGAGTTTTCTCGGTAACCCTGCAATTTGTAAAGGATTGATCGTTTTCAACGATCGGTAGGATCTTATTGATCTGCACAACCAATTATCTTTGCTGCACGGTCGCCGTTAAGATCGGGCAGGATATTATTCGGCGGTAACTCTTTATTCATCCGGTGAATACCACGTAGCGCTCGACAATTTATCAGGATAAAACCCCCGTACTCAGCCATGACGAGAACGTCTGCTAATTGCCCGCTTTCCCGCGATAACGAGATTGACGGTTCAGGGAGCACGGCAGAGAGAACGGCGTTTTCTCCCTGCAGCCTTCTCGGGTTATCGAACCGTGGCGCAGCGCTATTTTTATCCTCACGGACTCTTTCGGCCCTGCAGCGGCCTTTTGTATTTTTCTGAGGCGACGAACCATGAATGCCCATCGCACCACCGGCAAACGCCCCGTATCCCCGCTGGCCACACTTCCCGATCGCCGGGTGCCCAATGCGCTTTTGCACCGGGATAGCGTGCAACGCATTCTCGTCATCAAGCTACGCCACTTTGGCGACGTCCTGCTGATGACGCCGGTGCTCAGCACATTGCGCGTCAACTACCCCAATGCGCTGATCGATGTGCTGGTCTATGACGGCACCGAGGCGATGCTGGCCGGCAATCAGGATGTTTATCTGGCCTTTACCGTGGATCGAGATCTCAAGCGCCAAGGGCTGAAAGCGCAATACCGCGGCGAATATGCGTTATGGAACAGCCTGCGAACCGGCCATTACGATCTGGTGATCAACCTCTCCGATCAGTGGCGGGCGGCGTTGTATTGCCGTTTTCTCAAACCGACCTTCAGTCTGGGGTTTCGCTACCCCAAACGCGACAATCGACTCTGGCGGGCCTGCCATTCGCTACTGGTCGACGTTGCCGGCCCGGCGCAGCACACCGTGCTGAATAATCTCAGCATTCTGGCGCCACTGGCCTTGCCCACGACAATCACGCAGGTGACGCAGGCCTGGCGGCAATCTGATGTGGATGACGTTGACCGGCTCAGTCGACGCCATCACCTGACCGATTTTGTGCTGATACAGCCGACCGCACGCTGGGCTTTCAAGACCTGGACGGTGGACGGATTCAGCGCCGTGATTAACCACCTGACCGCCCAGGGCAGAACGGTGGTGCTCACCGGCGGACGCACGCAAGATGAAGCCACCATGATAAGCGCCATCATGGCCCGCTGCCTGTTACCGCGGCGGGTGATTAATCTGGCCGGGCGTCTGGAGCTGCCGGAGCTCGCGGTGTTGATTGACCGGGCGCGGCTGTTTATCGGGGTCGATTCGGTGCCGATGCACATGGCCGCCGCGCTGAATACGCCCTCGGTGGTGCTGTTCGGGCCCAGCGACCTCGCGCGATGGTCCCCGTGGCAGGCGCCCCACACGTTGCTGTGGGCCGGAGACTATCGTCCGCTGCCCGCCCCGGACGCCGTTGACACCAACACCCGCGAGCGTTACCTCGCGGCCATCCCGGCCGGCGATGTGATACAGGCGGTTAACAGGCAACTGGCATCCCTCGTCGGGTCTGCGCAGCGTTAACCCTGCGCGGCCTTCCACCGTGTTTTTCTCTTATCAATGAGTACGCCACGATGCTATTCAACTCAGCAGTTTCCTCGTCGATACAGACGCCCCTTCAGCAACGGTTGTTTGCGTTTACCGCCTTTTTGCTGGGAGCCTCCCTCCCGACCTCCAATCCCCTGATGAATATCTCACTGGGGCTGGTTGTCGTCTGTCTGCTCTGGCTGCGCGATATCCGGCAGTGGGCTGCACTGGCTTGTCATCCCCTGGTCTGGTTGCCGGCCCTGATGTTTGCGCTGCTGGCGTTGTCATTGCTGACGCATGCTCACGCCTACGGCCCCAAAATGGTCGGCAAATACCAAAAATTGCTGTATGTCCTGCCGCTGGCGCTGTTCTTTCTGGCCGACTCGCGGCTGATGACGCAATTTGTCCGCGGCTTTTTGTGGGCCAATGCCGCGATATTGGCCATCAGCTTCATGAGCGGGCTTGGCCATGTCACATTGGGCGGGCTGAACCCCGACAACCCTACGGTGTTTAAGCTGCAAATCACCCAAAACGTGTTTATGGCGCTGGCGGCGCTGGTCTGGTTGTCGCGTGCTTTTGCCTGTAGCGGAAAACGGCGCTGGGGGTATGCGGGACTGGTGTTGTTGGCGACGGTTAATGTTCTGCTGATGGTGCAGGGGCGTACCGGGTATGTGGCATTGGCCGTTGGCATGGGTATCTGGTTATTGCTTACCCTCCGGCGCAAGCAGCAAGTGGCCGTGCTCGCCTGCGGCATACTGGCTGTCGTGATGCTGGTCATGACCCCCAATCGCGCCATGGAGCGCCTGACGCTGGGCGTCCAGCAAATTCAGGGGTGCGTTTTCGCCCCGGCCCAAACGGCTTATGCGGCCTGCGACAACTCCATGGGGCAACGCACCGCCTTCGCCCGCGAAGCCCTGCGACTGATAAAGCAATCCCCGCTGCTGGGCAACGGCGCCGGCAGCTTTTGGTACGGCAATCCATCCACCGGCTATGGCGTGCATAATCCGCACAATGAATACCTGTTGGAAACGGTGCAGAGCGGTTTGCTGGGATTGATGGTGTTCCTCACCTGGATGTGGAGTTGCTACCGCGTCGCCTGGCGCTTGCCGCCGGCGCGCCGAAATCTGTTCGTTGCGGTGCTCAGCAGCTACATGGCCTGCCATCTGTTCAATTCATTCCTGCTGGACTCGTCCGAAGGGCACCTGTTTGTCATTATCGCCGCCTTGCTGGCCGGGCTTTCCCTCACCACTCCGCCGTCTCTTCATGCAGACTTGCCTCAACCCCAGATGCGATAGGGGGTTGAAGTGCTTCGAAAATACGCGCTTGAACGCGGCGCTCAGCGCTCCTCCGCGCATCGGTGAAAAGCCAGCGGCCGACTGGTTCGCTCACAACGGCCGCCCCGGCGTTAACGCCGAGGCGGCACGGTTGCGGATGGCTTTTTTCCCTTCCGACGCAGTTTGCTGTGGGCGGAATTACTCTTTTTGCGCCATCACCTTCGCCCGGAACGCCGGACCTGCCACGGCGGTGCGCTCATCGCGGGCCAGCCAGCGGTAGGCGGTCGCGCCGAGGAAGACGCCGATAAACCAGCTGAAGTTGGCCACTTGGTGCAGAGCCGGAATAAAGCTGATGATCAGGCCAATGGCCACCGACGGCAGCAGCGCGGCAATGGCTTTCGGGTTAAAACCGTTGCGGTACCAGTATTTGCCTTTCGGGGTGTCATCAAACAGATCGTCCACGGATACCTGGCCGCGTTTGATCAGATAAAAATCGGCGATCAGGATGCCGAACAATGGGCCAATAAAGGCGCCCAGCACGTCGAGGGTGTAGTGGATAAGCTCCGGCGAATTAAACAAATTCCACGGCGTCAGCAGAATCGACCCAACGGCGGCAATCATCCCGCCGGTGCGGAAGCTGATTTTCTGCGGCGAACAGTTCGAAAAGTCAAAGGCCGGCGAGACGAAGTTGGCCACGATATTGATGCCAATGGTGGCGGTGATCATCGTCAGCAGGCCAATGGCGACCGCCAGATCGTTTCCAATGCGGCTGACGGTTTCAATCGGGTCGGTGATCATGTGGCCAAACAGCGATTGTGTGCCGGAAACAATCACTACGGTGACGATGGAGAACAGCAGGAAGTTGAACGGCAGGCCCCAGCGGTTGCCGCGGCGGATCTCGCCCATGTTTTTGCCGTAGCGGGAGAAATCGCCGAAGTTGAGCAGCGGCCCGGAAAAGTAGGAGACCACCAGCGCGGTGGCGGTGATCATTTGCCAGGTCTGCTCCCCGGCGGTCAGCGATTTGCTGGCCAGGGTAAAGGAAATCCCGTCAAAACCGGTCTTGTATACAATCCAGCCCGCCAGCGCCAGCATCACCACATAGACTGCCGGCCCGGCGATATCGATGAAGCGCTTAATGGCGTTCATGCCGTGCCAAAAGACCATCGCCTGCAGCAGCCACATGGTGGCGAAGCATAGCCAGCCCAGGAGCGACAGGCCGAGGAAGCCGCTTCCGGTGAGCGTGGACAGCGACGGCCAGAACTTGAGCAGCACCAGCATCAGGGCGTTGGCCGCAAGGTAGGTCTGGATCCCATACCAGGCGAAAGCGATAAGCCCGCGGATCACCGCCGGGATATTGGCGCCAAAGACGCCAAACGCCTGGCGGCAGATGACCGCATAGGGCACGCCGGCCATTTGGCTTGGCTTCGCCACCAGGTTGGCGCACAGCTGTACGATGCAAATGCCGATCAGCAGGCAGAGCAGCACTTGCCAACTGGCCAACCCGAGCGTGAAAAAGCTCGCCGCGACCACATAGCCCCCCATGCTGTGCACGTCCGACATCCAGAATGAAAAAATGTTGTACCAGCTCCAGTTTTGGTCGCGCGTCGGCGCGAGATCTTCATTACACAGTCGCGGGCTGTAGCCGGCGGTAGCGTCTTTGGCCGAAACCTGATGCATGTGTGTTGAATGTGGCATGAAACCTGCTCCTCTTGTTATGTGGATTGCTGAGGCTATTGCAGGATCCAGGCCACAATGGCTGATTTTGCATACAGAAACCGAGCGTTATGTATACGATTTTGCTATCGATAGGTGAAACCGGAGTGGGTGAATGAATACTGAACATTGTCTCCAGGCCGCGCCAGCGCTGCAGGACAAAGATGAAACCATTTATCAGGCGTTGATGACGGCGATTGTCGAGCATCAGCTGCCGCCGGGCAGCAAATTGCCGGAGGAGGCGTTGTCCGACGTGTTTGCCGTGAGCCGCACCGGCATCCGTAAGGTGCTGCAACGACTCGCCGCTGTGCAAATGGTTAGCCTGAAGCCCAAACGTGGTGCATATGTCGCCAGCCCGACGGTGGAAGAGGCGCAGGCTATCTTCCGCACGCGCGCGCTGCTGGAGGTCGCCAACCTTCCCGATATTATCGCCCGCTGTCGAGCGCCCCATCTGGCGGCCCTGGAGCGCATTATTCAGCTGGAACAGCAGGTGCATGAGGCTTACGACGGCCCGGCGGCGATTCGCTATTCCGCCGATTTTCATATTCAGCTACAGGCGATCTCGGGCAATTCGGTTATCACCGACATGGTGACGCGTCTTTGCCAGCGTTCTTCCCTGGTCATCGCCACCTGGGGCGCGCCGTGGCGGCAGGGGTGCCGTTGCGACGATCATCAGCAGTTGGTCGGTTTGTTGCGGGATAAAGCGCTGCAGCCTCTGAGCGACGCCCTGATGCGCCATTTTGATCATATTGTCGCCAGCCTGCGCTTTGAGCGCGATGGCGTCAGCCTGCCCGATTTTTCCCGGCTGTTCGCCGGTTACAAGGAGCCGTGATGTCTTCTATTTGCATACAGGTTATCAACCCCAATACCAGTCAGGCGATGACCGACACCATCGCCGCCGCCGCGCGCACCGCTGCCGCGCCGGGCACCGAGATCCTGGCGGTGTGCCCGCGCGACGGGGTGCCGTCCATTGAAGGGCACTTTGACGAAGCCATCGCGGCGATCGGCGTGCTGGAACAGGTGAGGGCGGGGCGACGGCAGGGCGTTGACGGTCATGTGATCGCCTGTTTCGGCGATCCGGGATTGCTGGCCGCGCGCGAGCTGGCGCAGGGGCCGGTGATCGGCATTGCGGAAGCGGCGATGCATATGGCGTCGATGGTGGCGACCCGTTTCTCTATCGTCACCACGTTACCGCGCACGCTGATTATCGCCCGCCACCTGCTGCATCAGTACGGTTTTCATCAGCATTGCGCGGCGCTGCACGCCATTGACTTGCCGGTGCTGGCGCTGGAGGACGGCAGCGGGCTGGCGCAGGAGAAAGTGCGCGAGCGCTGCATCCGCGCTCTGAAAGAGGATGGCTGCGGGGCGATTGTGCTCGGCTGCGGCGGAATGGCGACGCTGGCGCAGGAACTGACCCGCGAGCTGCGGGCGCCGGTGATTGATGGCGTCAGCGCGGCGGTAAAAATGGTGGAGTCGCTGGTGGCGTTGGGGTTATCGACCAGCAAACAAGGGGACTTGGCCTATCCCGAAACCAAAGCGTTAAGCGGTCAATTTCAGTCGTTAAATCTATTTTAAAGGGATGAAGAATGGTCATTGTCGATGAGAATTACCCCCGTGACCTGCGAGGCTACGCCGGAGATCCGCCGCATGCGCGCTGGCCGGGCAACGCGCGAATTGCCGTGCAGTTTGTGCTCAATTACGAGGAGGGTGCGGAGAATCATGTGCTGCATGGCGATGCGGGATCGGAACAGTTTCTCTCCGATATTATCGGCGCCGCCAGCTATCCGGCGCGCCATATGTCGATGGATTCGCTGTACGAATACGGTAGCCGGGCGGGCTTTTGGCGGATCCACCGCGAGTTCAGCCGGCGTGGCCTGCCGTTGACGGTCTTCGGCGTGGCGATGGCGCTGGCGCGCCAGCCGGAGATTGTCGCGGCGATCAAAGCGGCGAAATACGATGTGGTCAGCCATGGTTGGCGCTGGATCCATTATCAACATATGGATATCGCTGAGGAGCGCGAGCATATGCAAAAAGCGGTGCAAGTGCTGGCCGACCTGTTCGGCAAAGCGCCTACCGGCTGGTATACCGGGCGCGATAGCCCCAACACTCGGCAACTGGTCGTGGAGCAGGGCGGTTTTGATTATGACAGCGATTATTACGGCGATGATTTGCCGTTCTGGAGCGAAGTGGCGTGCGGCGACGGCAGCCGTCGGCCGCACCTGATCGTTCCTTACACGCTGGACGCCAACGACATGCGTTTTGCCACCGCTCAGGGGTTTAATACCGCCGAGCAATTTTACACCTATCTGAAAGACAGCTTCGACGTGCTGTACGCTGAGGGCGAGGAGGCGCCGAAGATGATGTCGGTGGGGATGCACTGTCGTCTGCTGGGCAGGCCGGGGCGTTTTCGCGCGCTGCAGCGTTTTCTCGACTATATCCAGCAACACGAACGGGTGTGGGTCTGTACGCGGCAGCAGGTAGCGGACCACTGGCGCGAGACCCATCCGTACCCGGGAACATGACGCATGCCGGGTGGCGTTGTGTCGGCTCCACTGCGAAAACTCCGCCTGCACGTCACGTTTTCCAATACATGATACGTATGAAAGGCCGCCCTCTCTGCGCCGCTGATGTGACGGGCACGGCGTGATACCGCGCGCCTGTCGGGAGTGCTCGCGGCCATTTGAAACTGTAGGGGAGGATTTCAACAGGGGGCAGGGGATTAAAAAACCTCGCCGAAGCGAGGGTTTTGTGTACTATGTAACGCTAAGCCATTAAATTAAAAAAAGATAAGTAAGATAGACGATAACAGCAAAAGCCAATGCACTGTATCGCAGGACATCGTATCGCAAGCGGCGCTTGTTTATTCTCACGCCTCCTCCATTCAGTCAGTCTGCCAAGGGTTCGATGAACCACTATGAAATATAGATGTGAAACTCATGACGGATTTTATTTTTTTTGTATTTTGACACCCGTCGCAATGTGACGGACCTGGCATTGATGTCCAGAATGTGAAGAGGTGAGAAACACGGTTAACTAGATATGATGCTCATGGTTAGCATGAGAGTGATAACAGAGGGGCGTTGTCGGCATGGGGAGATGTCATCGCCGTTAGAACGGCGCTTATATGAGCCGGGGTTAATATCGGCTCATATAAGCGATGGGATGTTATTTAGATATAGGTGCGTTCACCCAGGTGTTAAGAGATTCGCCTGGGGATTTTCTTTTGGCGTAATATTTTTCGGTCAGAATGTAATAATAAATAGCGATAACAAAACCATCTATTGTAAAAAGTGAGACGGTAGAGGTGAAAATGATCAAAAGAATCAGATCGAAACTTTTGAAGTTCATTACCTGCAGTCCGATGGCCGCCGTGATGAAGCCGAGCACGCCCAGGTTAATAAATATGCCGTTCAGGCCAACATTAGGCGTGAAGCCTGCCCCGCCGCCACGAGAGATCAAATAATTGACCATACCCATCTTGGAGTTGTCAAAGCAGTTGTAATCATCGGCGCAGCCTAAAAAGAGACTCTTTACATCCATATACTGAATCATATAAGAGGCTGACAGTCTGTGTGCGATTGACTCATTAGGAATGTAAAAATTGGGATCGCCGATGTTTAAATAAGTGGCAAACGATACCAGCGATAAGAAAAATACGGCATAGGTGATCGTTACCGGGATCTTGTTTATTATCCGTTTTAGAGGGTAAAGTATGCCAATGATCAACAGTGAGAATGAAACTTTTGACAGGCTGCATAGAAAACCTGCAGCGAAAAGCGCATATTCTTTTTTCTTCACATTGCCTTCGCGCAGCCTTATCAAGAAAACGACGGCAAGCAGAGAGGCAAAGAACCCCGCTTCCCTGGATAAGCCAGACATGCGAGGGAAAAGAATGATAGCAAATTGGTTGCTCGACGTTTTGGTTGCGAACTGCCCCCAGATTAATTGGGAGAGGTTTTTAGGCCCCATTGCCAATGCCAGCGATTTGTCGACGAAAAATGCCGCAAACTGCATTAGGCACCATACTAGGGAAATTAAAAAGCAAAAATAGACTTTTCGAGATATTTCATTTCGCATTGTGACAAAATAGAAAATCCCTAATGCTAAGACTGCAGATTTAATTGCGATGGTAGGGTTTATTGTGATTAAGCAAACTGCCATCCAAATGAACAAGAACGCAATTGTCTTGCGACTGACTTTTTGCATTCTACTCAGGAATGTTGTGTCGGCGAAAATTAATATTATCCATAAATAAAAGGTCATTCCTGATATATATGGATTAAATGGCACTGCAATGAAAAATATTGCAATCATCCAGCGCAGTGTTTCATTATAAAAACGCTTCATGAAAAAATTCCCTTTCATAACAAGCATGCAAAAGATTTTCTGGCTAATTCTTTGAATTTATCAAACTCTATTTTACCTAGAATGGTATTGCATTGTCTGATTTGTTTTTGTTTGATGATCTATTTGGTGTTAATCACTAATAATTTATTTTATTATGGTTTTTTATTCTAAATTTAATTTGTTTTTATGTCTGATTCGGTTTTATAATCTGGTTGTTTCGCTTAAAAATTGACCGAAAAAAGCTGGCGTCAATAAGGTTAATCTGTAAGTTTGGCAATGAGCAGGGCGTTGCTGGTCATGTATGTTGTTATTTATCATGTGATTATGTTCTGGTGTTGATTGTTGTGACATATGGAAACATATTTTCTGTTTTGTGTGTGAGCATTTTCTTGCTGTGCGTGTACGGCACTTTAAAAACGCTTAAAGAAAAGTGCAGTGTTATCGCTTTTCAACATGATGCTCATTTTTTTGCTCACGAGGAGGAAGTGGCACCCGGAATGCCTACGGTGCCTGGGGGCAGGTGGAATGAGGGATATCTGCGGCGGGCTTGCTGCGTTTTCTGTATACACAATGGGGCTGACAATGGGATTTCCGGGCTTTGTGCTGGATAACGACAGAATGGATAAGCGGTTTTCTGTTCCCTTCCGCTGGCCTCGTCACTTATTGCTCTGCTATCGATGTATTTATCTGTATGCCGAAACGATGCTGTCTTGTCCGCCACGAGGCTGTTTACCCACCGCCAATTGAACCTTCGTTTATTTTGCCGCGTTACAATAGGTGAAAATTTCCCCATGGAGCCTATCGTGCGCAAATCCAGATTCTTTCTCGTGACCTTGCTGTGCCTGTGCGGCGCCGCCGTGCTGTACGTCATGGCTTACCGGGCGTTGGGGCATTACCTCAGCGACGGGGAGAAGGCCTACCCGGACATCACCGTTGAAATCCGCTGAGGGCCGTGCGCCGCCGCGGTGATTGCGCCGTTTTTTTCGCACTGATTTACCCGCCATTTACCCGCCGTCGGCAATGATGACGCTGCGTCTCCACACTGTGTGGTTCTCTTGGGCGGAATGCGGTTATGTCACTGCAACAGGTATCGAATGTTTCTTTGAGCAATAACGGCTTAAAAGGCATCGGTTACAAACATTACGCGTTGGCGATCGTGGCGTTTTCGGCGATCGTGCGGTTTATTTCCTTAACGGATCGGTATTTTTGGTGCGACGAGGCCTCCAGCGTGCTGACCAGCCGCTATGATGTGGGCGCTTTGCTGTACCATGCTTCCTTCGATGTTCACCCGCCGCTTTATTACCTGCTGCTGCATGGCTGGATGGTGCTGTTTGGCGACGGCATTATGGCGGCCCGCGCGCTGAGCCTGGTGTTCGGCGTGATGACGGTGGCGCTGGCGATGCGTTTTACCCGTTGGTTGGCCAACGAGCGGGCGGCGCTGACCGCGGGATGGCTGATGGCGATCATGCCGATGGCGGTGCGTTACAGCCAGGAGGCGCGCATGTATGCGCTGATGGGGCTGTTGGCGATCGCCGCCGCCATGGCGCTGGCGAAGTGGCTGAAAACGCCGGATAACCGCCGCTATCTGGCGGTGTATGCGCTGTTGATGACGCTGAGCTTTTATACTCACTACTTCACGATTTTCACGCTGATCGCGCACTGGCTGGTGGTGTTGGCACTGTCGTGCCGCCGCGAAGGCGAGTGTTACATCAGGCAGCCGGCGTGGTGGGTGGCCAATGCGGCGATTGGAGTGGCCTATATTCCCTGGCTGCTGGTGCTGCTCAATCTGCTGGCGCATATTGCCGAACTGCGGGTCGGCGGCGACGTCGGTTGGATCCCTCAGGTTGCCTGGGGCGATCTGCCGGCGATGTATTGGCGTTTTCTCACCGGGCATGATGGCAGCAACTATCCCACGATCATTCTCTGGCTGCTGCCGGCGATGTTTGTCGCCTTATGTTCACTGCTGCTGTGGCGGCGCCAGATGCCGAGAAAATATGCGCTGCTGCTGCTTGGCGGCATGCTGATCCCGGTGACGTTGGTATTCGCCATTTCCTGGCGTTCGCCGCTGTTTGTCGATCGCTACCTTTATTCCGCCGCGCTCGGCATTCCGCTGGTATTGGGCGTGCTGATCGCCGGTACGAAAAGCCGGGTGCGCGGGATCTCTTTGCTGCTGTTCTTCAGCCTGCTGTTCGGCTGCGGCGTGCGCAACGACTATCCGGTCGAGAAAGATGAGTTCAAGGTGATGGTGCACTACATCAACAGTAACTATCAGCCCAACGATGCGGTGGTGGTCAGCAACATGTTCAACTACCTGAGCTATGTGTATTACAACAAGAAGGGCTATCGCGCCTTGCTGTATACCCCCGCCAGGCCCAACGGCATTTCGGGCAAGCCCAATGCCTATGGTTTCGGCACCTTTTTCCACGATCGGGCGGCGCAGACCTACGTCGATAACCTCAGCGCGTTAGCGAAAGACCATCGCCGGGTCTGGCTGGTCAGCGGCGGGGATTTCAATCAGGACTTCGGCCGTTCGCCGCCGGGGTGGGTCAATACCGGCACCTTCAAAAGCGGCGGTTTCGAGTCGAGGCTATTCGTGGTGCCTTGAGCGGAATGTCATATTTCCCATTCGGCGTTACATCTGGCCGAGCAAACTTACGCGGGGATGACAGTTCTATACATTGGGATTGGTACTGTAGCTCTACCCGATGATGTTGTGTGTTATCCATTCCCTGTAGTGTATTACCCCATCCCTGTTAAGTTTATCCCGCCTTGTGCGGGATTTTTTTTATCTGCACATACCCGGCGGCGCGTAGCGCGATTTTTTTGAATAACACCGTCAGTTTTATTCAGTATTCAGCCGTTGCGCGCTTGATTAGATTGAACGCGAGATGGGCGTCGTCGGCGCCTCTGTGCAATGAGTGGAGAATTTCTATGGCGAAGACAGTAGTGGTGTTTCATTCCGGCTACGGCCATACCGAGCGTTTGGCGAAAGTGGTGGCGGAAGGCGCAGGGGCCGAACTGATCGCCATCGATCAGGAAGGCGATATCAGCGATGAAGCGTGGCAGAAGCTGGATGAGGCGGACGCCATCATCTTTGGCTCACCGACCTATATGGGCGGCCCGTCCTGGCAGTTCAAGAAATTCGCCGACGCCAGCTCCAAAGCCTGGTTCGGCCGCAAGTGGCAGGACAAAGTGTTCGGCGGCTTTACCAACAGCGCCAGCCTGAACGGCGACAAGCAGGTTACGCTGATTGCGCTGCAAACGCTGGCTTCGCAACATGGCGGCCTGTGGGTCAGTCTGGGGCTGTTGCCGGCCAACACCAAATCGGCGCAGCGTACCGATGTCAACAACCTGGGCGGTTCGGTGGGGCTGTTGGTGCAGACGCCGTCGGATGCCGGCGTGGACGAGATGCTGTCGGGCGATCTGGCGACCGCCAAGCTCTATGGCCAGCGCGTGGCGGGCTTTGCCGCCAAACTGGCGTAAGGCCTTGCCGCGTGCAGCGTTCATTTTCTCTGCACATTTGGCGTGTAAGCTGCGAAATGTTATTAGCCTGCTTGGGCTAACGCTGCATTTCGTACAAATATTCCCGGTTCCTAGGCCGGGTTTTTTGTTGCTAAGGTCTGCTTAAGCTTTCGCCGCTACACTGCATGGCAGCACAGGCATGCAATGAATGGCTGTGTCGTAACTGTCGATTTGCTGTTGTTCAAGCAAGCCCGCTTTAGGCGGGCTTTTTTTGGGTTGTTATTGCACGGGCGGCCCAGTTGCAGGAAAATAATCACGTAGTTATTCAAATATCATTCAACGAGTAATAACCACAATATTATTAATGTAATTAACGTCGTCGGCGGCCGATTACGCTTTGCGCTATGCTGTCAGCAGAGCTGAGCATTATTTTCTGACGGTATGCGGGGGAGTCCACCGCCGCCACATTAGGTTAAGAAAAGTCTGTTAATTAATTGTTAATGCTTTTTATTATTGATTTGTCTGGCTTTTTTGGTTGAAATCCGGGTTGATTATCCCTCACTGGCCGGGCGAGAGAGTATGCACATTATTATTCTGGTTATTAGCAAAATATGGGCGAGGCGATGAACGCCAGAATAAACGCCAGGCATGGCCTGCCGCTTACGGTTCAGCTCATCAATCTTTTCATGCTGGCCTTTTTACTTTCCCTGGTGGGCATTCTTAGCCGGCCGATTGGCTCGCTTTCTTTATTTTGGCCGGTGAATGCGATTTTGCTCGGCCTGCTGCTGCGCAAACCCGCTTACGCCACGCCGCTCGGCTGGCTCACGACCTACCTGGGCATGGTTGCCGCCGATCTCAGCACCGGCGAGGGCTGGTCTTTGGCGCTGTGGCTGAACGCCTGCAACATGTCGCTGATCGTCGTCGGTTACGGCATCATGCTGATGCTGCCTCAATCTCAACGGCGCATGGGTAAACCCCAGGCGATACTCTATATGTTCAGCGCCAGCCTGGCCGGTGCGGCGGTGGCGTCGACGCTGTCCGTGCTGCGCAACGATAGCCTGTACAACAACACGGTGGTGGTCGCCTGGCTGGCCTGGTTCAGCGAACAGTTTTCGACGACCCTGCTGCTGCTGCCGGTGCTGATGGCGGCGCCGCGGTTGAAACAGCTGTTGCGCATGCAGGTGCGTTGGCGCTTGAAAGGTTGCCTGCCGCTGCTGGCGCTGCTGCTGTCGCTGGCGTTCAGCGTCTATATCGGCGGGCCGGGCGCGATCGCCTTCCCGATCCCGGCGCTGCTGTGGTGCGCGGTGCGCTACCAGCTGTTCCCCGTGACGTTGCTGACGCTGTTGACCGGTATGTCCGAGATCAGCAGCATCTCCGCCAACCTGGTGCTGTATGAAACGCCGAACAACCATAATGCCTTCCTCGACACGCTGATGTCCGCCCGATTGGGTATCGCCATGCTGGTGATGGGGCCGCTGATCCTCGCCAGTTCCATCGCGGCCAACCGTAAGCTTATGCGGCGTCTGGAGCACAGTGCCAACCACGATTTCCTGACCGGCGTGCTGGCGCGCAGCGCGATGACGCGCAAAGCGGGCGAGCTGTTGGAGCACAAGCACCGTTCCAAAGAAGCGGTGTCGTTACTGCTGATCGATATCGATCATTTCAAGCAGATCAACGATACGCACGGCCACAGCGCCGGCGATCAGGTGCTGGCGTCGTTCGCGCACATCGTGCGGCGCGAGCTGCGGCACGATCAGCTGTTCGGCCGCTTGGGCGGGGAAGAGTTCGCCATCATGCTGCCGCGCGCGTTGGCGGCGCAGGGCGTGGCGCTGGGGGAGCATCTGCGCCGGCTGGTGGAGCAGACGGAGCTGCAGGCGGAAGGCAAGCAGACGTTGAAAATCACCATCAGCGTCGGCGTCGCCAGTTTGGCGATGAACGAGGTGAAATCGCTGGAGCAGTTGATGAACATGGCGGATATCGCGCTGTATCGCGCCAAATCGCAGGGGCGTAATCGGGTGGAGTCGTTCAACGTGGTGAACGGCAACAGCGTCGAGCATATCCTGTTCCGCTAACCGTTTTCAGCCTTGCCTGGGTTCGAAGCGGGTTTCGCAGTTAGGGCAAATCAATATCACGTCTTGCAGCATTGCCGCGCATTTTTGCCGGGTAACATAGCCGCATTTAGGGCAGACGATTTGGGTGGAGCGGTTGATAAAACCTTTGACGCTGCTGGAATCGGACATATCAATAGCCTGTGTCAGGTGAAAACTCACGCTAACACAGGCGACGACAAATTTCGTTGGTTATTTTCTGTACGCAGAGGCTTACAGGCTTTTCAGCGCCTTGATGGTCTCATCCATGTCGATCTCGTGCTCGGAGAAGGTATGGGTGGTGTTCTGGAAGGTGGTGATGGTCAGCATGCGCAGCGTTTGCATGGCCTGCGCCTGGTCTTCGGACTGCGGGCGAATGCGGTTCATCAGCAGGCCGACTGACAGCACGGTGTTCTCTTTATCCACGTCGGCTTTGACCGGCACTTCCTTGGTGAAGGTATTGAAAGACTTGATGCTGGTGATCTTGATTCTTTCATTGGCGATAATAATGTATTTGCTGGGCGCCAACACTTTGACCGCATAAGCCGACGGGCCTTTGGTGTTGTTGGTCGGTTCGAAGGTCACCGCCGCGTTTTTCTTAATCAGCTCCGGGTTTTGCACTTTAATCACGTGAAAATAACGATTTTCTCCGTTCTCGTCGGTAATAAAGCCGAAGCCTTTGTCTTCAAAAAAAGTCGTTATCTTGCCGTTCATCGCTATTCTCACAAAAAGGTTCAATACAGCGCTTATGATAGCGCGGAATGCCTTGCAGCGACAGATTGCG
>Ga0308158_10001960_pt1 | contig 20386 bp, 18 predicted proteins | sample PhyBR2_FD_201038 | JGI IMG/M metagenome (GOLD analysis project Ga0308158, IMG submission 201038) | Phyllosphere microbial communities from UC Gill Tract Community Farm, Albany, California, United States - DLSLB.R2 | ecosystem: Host-associated > Plants > Phyllosphere > Unclassified | place: USA...
TGGCCGTCGGGTTGCTCGTCGGGCGGTTGTAGCGGTTCCGGAGGCCTCAGCATGACTTTTAGAAGCTTTGGCCCTGACGAATTTCTGTTCCTGCTCACGGGCTTGCAATGGACGGTATTGCTGACCGCTATCGCATTGTTTGGAGGCGGTATTGCTGGTTTCCTGATCGCACTGGCCCGCGTTTCAACGATCAAATGGCTGCGCGTGGCCGCCGGTACTTACATCCAGATCATTCAGGGTATCCCTGTGCTAATGATCCTATTTCTCTCTTACTATGGTTTGAGCCTCGCAGGATTTGATTTGCATCCGCTGATCGCTGCCGGGGCGTCGATGTCGATATATGCATCAGGCTATCTGGCAGAGATTTGGCGCGGTTGCATTCAATCGGTCCCCAAACAGCAGTGGGAAGCATCGGAGTCTCTCGCTCTGACGCGCAGTCAGCAATATCGCTATGTAATCCTGCCGCAGGCCGTTCGCATATCCTTGCCATCAACAGTTGGCTTTGCCGTGCAGGTCGTCAAGAATACCTCGATTGCGTCAATCATAGGCTTTGTCGAACTCGCCCGCGCAGGCACACTCATCAACAATGCAACGTTCCAGCCATTCCGCGTATTTGTGGTGGTCGCAGTGCTCTATTTCGCCGTTTGCTACCCATTGTCATTGCTTTCGCGTTGGCTGGAAAGGAGGCTTAATGTCTGAAGTCATCATCAAGAATGTGCACAAGAGCTTCGGTAATGTCGAAGTGCTAAAGGGCGTTTCACTCGCTGTCGAACGCGGCGAAGTTTTTGCGCTGATCGGTCGCTCAGGGTCGGGCAAAAGCACATTGCTGCGTTGCATCAATGGGCTCGAGAAGATTAATTCCGGTGGGATCGAAATCGCCGGGCACAAGGTGACAAGTGATGCGGCTCAGTTGCGCAAACTGCGCAAAGACGTGGGCATCGTCTTTCAAAGCTACAACCTCTTTCCGCATCTGACGGTCGGTGAGAACATCATGCTCGCGCCGAAAATCGTGAAGGATGTTTCAAAAGCTGATGCGCGCAGAAAGGCCGAAGAGGTTTTGAAGCTCGTTGGGCTTTCGGAAAAATTCGATGCTTACCCGGATCAATTGTCTGGTGGCCAGCAGCAACGTGTCGCAATTGCACGCTCTCTCGCAATGCAGCCCAAAGTCATGCTGTTTGACGAAGTGACGTCGGCACTCGATCCGGAACTGACGGAAGAAGTGCTGAACGTGATGGAAGAGCTGGCGCGGGGCGGTATGACGATGATCCTTGTCACGCACGAAATGGCGTTTGCCAGACGCGTCGCGACGAAGACCATTTTCATGCATCAGGGTACCATCTGGGAGGAGGGGCCATCAGCTGAGCTGTTTGCCAATCCAAAGACCGCAGAACTTCGCCAGTTCGTCAAATCGGACGTCAAATAATTCCCCAAATATCTAATGAGAGAAATAGTATGTCCGTTGAAATACTCCAGCTTTGCCCATTGATCCCCGCAATGGAGCAAAGCTTGAACGAGCAGTATAAAGTCCATCGCTGGTTCGAGATTGCAGATCAGGACGCCTTTCTGAATGCACATGGTGACAAGATCAAAGGTGTTATAACGGGCGGTCATATCGGTATTCCAAATGAACTCGCAGACCGCTTGCCCGCTCTTGAAATCGTCGCGATCAACGGTGTTGGATTTGACAAGGTCGATTTGCCAAAGGCGCGCCAAAGAGGATATCGCGTTTCAAATACGCCCGATGTTTTGACAACTGATGTCGCTGATACCGCGATAGGTCTCATTATCGCTCAGGCACGCCACATTGCGAGTGCTGATGCCCATGTCCGCAGGGGCAGCTGGCCAAAAGCGGAAATCGGTCTTGGTACACGCGTCAGCGGGCGGCGGTATGGAATATTTGGCTTGGGTCGTATCGGCAAGGCAATTGCCCGGCGGCTGGAAGGCTTTGATGGACAGATCAGCTATACCGGCAGGGCAAAGCAGGATGTTGCCTATGATTATTATCCAAGCCTTCTCGAGCTTGCGCAGAACTGTGATATTCTGGTGACCGCAGCCGCAGCGAATGCTGAAACACGCCATGCGATCAATGCTGACGTGCTCGCGGCCCTTGGATCAAATGGTGTGCTGATTAATATCGCGCGTGGTTCTCTTGTCGATGAAGGGGCGCTGGTTAAGGCCTTGCAGTCCGGGGGACTGGGCGGCGCTGGGCTTGATGTCTTTGAGAATGAACCAACAGTTCCCGCCGAACTCTTTGAAATGCCCAACGTGGTACTGACACCGCATATCGGTAGCGGAACCCATCAGACCCGGAAGGCCATGGCTGATCTTGTGTTGGCAAATTTAAGCGCGCATTTCAGCGGCAAAGAACTGGTGACTGCGGTCGTATAGCCAAGCCTCTCAAGCAGGGGAAAACAATAAAGGCGGCCAATGGCCGCCTTTCCTACGATAACTTGCCGTCGAGCAGGCGCATCATTTCGGCGGAGTCCTTGTCGCCCAATCCTGCTGCACAGAGAAGCCGGTGAATTTCAACAACCTGACCTGTCATTGGCAGCGGGGTTTTCGTCTTCATCGCGAAAGCCTGGAGCGCGTCCAAGTCTTTCAACATATTGTCTATGCGTCCGGTCGGGGCGTAGTCGCGGGCCGCGAACTTTCCCATGAACTCCTGCATGATGCGGTTGTCAGCTCGCCCGCCTGCAAGTGCTTGTGGAATGATTGCCGGGTTCACACCGCCAGCTTCTGCGAGTTTGACTGCTTCCGCCACAGCCTGAAACGCTACGGCACAGAAAAGTTGGTTGATGAGCTTGGTCGTCTGACCAGCTCCGCTTGGGCCCATCAATGTGTAGTTAGCGCAAAGATGTTGCATCACGGTATAGGCGTGATCGAAATCGGCCTTGTCTCCGCCCGCGACGATGGTCAACTCGCCAGTCAGTGCGCGCGGTGCGCCACCTGAAAGCGGGCAATCAACCCATTTCATTCCGGTTTCAGAGGCGAGCTTTTCTGCCATCTTCGCGGTTTCTGACGGATCGATGGACGACATATCGATGAGCGTTTTGCGTACCGATGCGGCTTGAGCAACACCACCTTCTCCAAACACAACGCTGCGCACGATATTGGCGTGGTTGAGGCTCAGAATGACAAATTCGCTGTCTGCGGTAGCTTGAGCCGGAGATGCTGCGGCTGTTGCGCCTTTGCCGACCAGCCTTGCGACTTTGTCCGCATCAAGATCAAAAACGCTCACCTGATTGCCCGTTTCCAGTAATCGGGTAGCAATTGCCGTACCCATGATGCCTGCGCCGATCACAGCTACATTTGAAGTTTTCTTCATCAAGCTTCTCCCTGATTAGCCGTAATTCGGCGGTTAGACGCTTGCGGTCATACCGCCATCGACATGCAGGACTTGACCATTGACGAACGAAGAGGCGTTACTACTCAGATAGACTGCAGCGCCCACCAGTTCTTCGACATTGCCCCATCGCCCTGCGGGTGTGCGCTTTTCAAGCCAGCCGGTGAATTCGGGATTGTCGACCAGTGCCTGATTAAGTGGTGTTTTGAAATAGCCCGGAGCGATTGCATTGATCTGGAGACCGTATTTGGCCCAGTCTGTTGCCATGCCGCGCGTCAGATTGCGCACAGCGCCCTTCGTTGCGGTATAGGGGGCAATGGAGGGGCGCGCCAACTCACTCTGAACCGAAGCAATATTGATAATCTTGCCGTGCTTACGTCCGATCATATGACGCGCGACGGCTTGGCCGACGTAAAAGACGCTGGAAACGTTGGTTGCCAGCAATTGTTGCCATTTGTCGTCGGGAAAGTCTTCAAGCGGCGCTCGAAACTGCATGCCTGCGTTGTTGATAAGAATTTCGATAGGCCTGATATCGCGTTCAATCGCGTTGACGCCTGCCTTCACCGCTTCAATGTCGGTAACGTCGAAATAGGAGGCATGTGCTTTGTGCCCCATATTTTTAAGGCTTTGAACTGCTGTGTCGACTTTGGTTTGATCGCGACCGTTGACAACTACTTCGGCACCGTGCTCGGCGAGACCTTGAGCCAGAGCTAACCCGATCCCTTGGCTTGAGCCGGTAATCAGAGCCAGTTTGCCCGTCAGGTCGAAGAGCGGAAATGTCATTGGTTTCTCCCGGATATTCAGATGCTTTAACAGTGATCAACAGTATTATTCTTGCATAAATGTTATCGATAACATATGCAAGTTAGATCAGGGAGGACCGGATGAAAACTGTCGTCATTCACGCAGCTAAAGACCTCAGAATTGAGGAGCGCGAACCCGAAGCTGTTCGCTCAGGTCAGGTTGAGATTGCCATTCAGGCAGCTGGGATTTGTGGTTCCGACCTCCATTATTATAATCACGGTGGTATTGGTGCCATTCGGTTGCGCGAGCCGATGATACTGGGTCATGAAGTGGCGGGAACCATCACGGATATGGGGAATGGTGTGAGTGGTTTTGCTATTGGCGATCAAGTGGCCATCTCGCCAAGCAGGCCGTGCAATGCCTGTCAATATTGCCTCAAGGGCATGCAAAACCACTGCCTCAACATGCGGTTTTATGGCAGCGCGATGCCCATGCCACACATTCAGGGCGCATTTCGTCAAAGGCTGGTTGCGGAAAGCTGGCAATGCCACAAAGTCGCCGATAGCATCTCCATTCATGAAGCTGCATTTGCAGAACCGCTTGCTGTCACCCTTCATGCCGTTGCGCGCGCTGGTTCCTTACTGAATAAGCGAGTGCTCGTCACCGGTTGTGGACCAATCGGCGCTTTGATTGTCATTGCTGCACGCGCCCATGGTGCACGCGAGATCGTGGCAACAGACGTGATGGAGCCGGTGCTCAAGAAGGTTAGCGAAGTTGGCGCAGATCGCACTATTAATGTGGCGGAGAGCCCTGAGCAGCTGGCGAGTTATGCGGCAAACAAAGGTTACTTCGACATCATGTTTGAAGCGTCTGGAAATGAGCGCGCCATGCGAGCGGGATTAGAAGTGCTAAAACCGCTTGGTATTCTGGTGCAAGTCGGCCTCGGTGGTGACGTCTCCATTCCCCAAAATATCGTGGTGTCGAAAGAAATAGATATGCGCGGTTCTTTCCGTTTTCACGAGGAGTTCGGGCTCGCAGTCGATATGATCAACCGCAAAGCCGTCGATGTGAAGCCACTTCTGAGTTCCGTCTATCCGCTGGAAGATGTTCTCTCGGCTTTTGAGATTGCCGGGGACCGCAACCAATCCATGAAGGTTCAGTTGACGTTTTAGAGTGTCATTGGCCAGGGCTTCTCACATAGCGGTTCATGCCAATATCTTTTGATGTTGCCCGGCGATGGATTTCGGCCATGGTCGAATGAAACGCGGCGTTGCGTTGTTCCAGCTTGGCATGTTCCGCGAGATGTGCCGGCACAAATTCACGGATTTCAGCAAGGATAGCGGCTTCGTCGATTGAGCGCATACGCCCCTGATGAACGACGATTTCACCAGCCACCATAACTGCCTCGATTGATGAACCATTCTCTGAATAGACGAGATGCCGCGCAACGTCATTGAGCGGGGTAAAGCTGAGTGTGGTGAGATCGAGTATCAACAGGTCGGCAGCCTTGCCGACTTCAAGTGAGCCGGTGACGTTTTCGAGCATCGCGCTGCGCGCACCATTGATCGTGGCCATCTTTAGAATTTCGTCGGCATAGATCCATTGTTTGTAATCAGGCCCGGAGACGCTGTGGATCAGTCCTGCCACGCGCATGACGTCGAAAATGCGGGCAGTATCATTTGAAGAAACACCGTCCGTTCCAAGTCCGATGGTCACGCCTGCGTCCATCAGCTGGCGAATGGGCGCAATGCCAGCACCGAGCTTCTGATTGGAAATCGCATTATGAGCGACGGAGCATTTGGCCGCGCCCATCAGTTCAATGTCCTGTTCGCTGACCCACACGGAGTGCGCAACAGTGGTGTTACGCGAGAGAATCTCCAAATCGTGCATATAGGCGATAAGGCTCTTGCCATAGAGTTCGTGGCCGGTGATGGCTTGGGTTTTTGTCTCCAGAATATGGGTATGCAAAGGTACGCCCATGTCCACGGCTAGCGCGTGACAAGCCTGAAGCAACTCCTCAGTACACCGTTGCGGGGCAGATGGTGCCAGCATGAAATTGACACGGCCAGCCGTGCGGTGCAGGGTCGAAAAAGCTGAACGACAGTAATCCATATAGGCATCAGCAGACATCGGCGGTCCGAAATCGAGCTGCTTTTGCAATTCAGGCGGCATTACTTCGCGGGCATAAGGCAGTGCATCCAACGTAGGAATATTCATCGCAGCACTCGACACATTGGCCCGGATGCCCGCGTCTTCATATGCTTTGAAAACTGCTGAAAGTCGTGAGAGATCATGTGCAGGCGGGTCGAAGAAATCGTCGCAAATGGTTGTGACGCCATTGCGTAAAGACTCCATCGCTAAAAGCAGGCTGCGAAGATAGAGTAGCCGTTCATCAATGACTGGCCCCATTAGCAACGGATAGGCATAGAGCAACCAGATTTCGAGCGGCATGCCTTCATAGCGCCCACGGAAGAACGCTTCGCTGGAATGCGTATGAGCATTGATAAGGCCCGGCATGACCAGCCGGTTCTTGCCATCAATAATGGTTGCATCGGGCGCAGAGGCGAGATTTTGCCCCACAGCAGAAATACGGCCATTCTCAATCAGGATGTCGCCTTGAATTGGGCGACTTCCATGCTGCGCGCACATTGTCAGGACAGTCGCGTTTTTGATTATCGTCTGCTTCTGTATCAAGGTCATCGATCCGTCCTGAAATGTTACGCTCTAATTCTCTTACTGATCTCGCAGTTCACTGAAGCCGCTGGCAGCCTTTGTGCCACCGCGCAACTGAGTGCTGACCCAGATGCCGACAACCGTGGCGATATAAGGAAGCGCAAGCAGGAGATCGTGCGGAACACGATCACCGAAAGCCAGCTGCGCCCTGATGCCAAGCGCACCAACGACGGCGAAGAACGTGGCCGCCAGACTGGCACCAATCGGATGACCCGCACCAAAAATGACTGCAGCAAACCCCATGAAACCTCGACCAGCAGTCATGTTCTGGGTAAATATCTGAAGACTACCGGCTGCAAGCTCTGCCCCTGCGAGTGCACATAATATGCCGCCAATCATCAGTGCGACGAGACGCATAACGGCTGGATTAACACCGACACTGCGCGCTGCAAATGGATGTTCGCCCGCTGCTGCCAGACGCAACCCGAAGCGTGTCCTCCGCAAGACGACCCACATGGCAAAAACGACAAACGGCATCAACAGGACGAGAATCGAAAGAGAACCGTATGCGCCGAATGCGGGGCCAATGCGCGGCAGGCCAAAGGGAGCGCTAACCGCTGCTTGTGTTCCGAAAATCGATTGCACGGCGAGAGCCGTGCCGCCTAGACCCAATCCTGTAAGCCCGAGGCCTGCGATGATCTGATTGGCTTTGAGTTTCTCGACCACAAACCAGAACAGGATTGATCCGACCACACAAACGATGATTGCAATCAGTAGTGCCATCCAGAAGGATTGTGTGAGCACAATGCCGATGATTGTCGCGCAGGCACCGGCAATCATCAGGCCTTCAAGGCCCAGATGCCAGATGCCGGTTCGTTGAGCGATAACCCCGGCAAGGGTGACATAAATTAGTGGTGTGCCTGAACGCAGGATCGCGATTACGAAGTCTTCCATATCCGTCCTCCGAGTTTTGCTATCCGGTCAACCACACTGGATTTTGCGGTAATGAAAAGAGCAATGGCTGCATTGATGATGTCGATTGCCGAAGAGGGCAGGCCAGCCATAATCGGGAGATAAAGAGCGGCTGAAGCGAGGCCGCCGAAAAACAGGGCGACGAAAGCTGTTCCGACAACAGAGAAATTGGCCACAAGTGCAATCAGGATTGCCGTAAACCCATGACCCGGGAGGAAGCCGCCGGTTAGACGACCATTGGGTCCCATGAATTCAATTGTACCGGCAAGACCTGCAAGGGCACCGCTCAGAAGGAAACTCGCAAGCCCGATGCGCCACGTCCGCGCACCTTGCCATTGCACCATTGTCGGATTGCGTCCCGCAAGCCCCGAAAGCACGCCGAAAGCGGTTCGATTGACCAGAAACCACATCGCAAGACCAACGATGACGGCGATAGCAATGATGGTTGGCGATAGCCCGAGTGAGTCACTGATGCGGTAGGTGCCTGCCAATGGACGGCTCGATGCCTGCTGTCCTGTCCCCGAAGGGTCTTTGAGAGGACCAGCGGTGACATAGAGAAGAAACAAGCCCGCGATGAAATTACCCATAAGGGTGGTAATGACTTCATCAGCGCCGGATTTCAGTCGCAGCAATCCGGGCCAGAGTGCCCACAGCGCGCCACCAGTCATGCCAGCCAGGAAGCAAGCGGTTATGAGGAGTGGAGCGGGTGCACCATTCAGCCATTCGGCCATGAATGCGGCAGCAATGGCCCCCATATAAAACTGTCCTTGCGCACCGATATTGAAGTAGCCTGCGCGAAAGGACACGGCAACACCAACCGCTGTGATGAACAGTGGCAGGCCCCATCGCAAAGCCTGTTGCAGCGCGCCGGGCCGCAGGAAGGCTCCCTCGGCAATAGACTGGAACATCAGCCCGGTTGAATAGCCGGCGGCTTGAAAGATGATACCGCAGAGTGCGAGACCGATCAGAATGAAGATCAGCGCGCGAAAAACGGAAACGAGCCGGTCAATCATTGATGGACTCCTGTCATAGCGGCGCCGACCGCTGCAAGGTCGTAAGGGGGGCGGAATTCGGCGACGATGCGCCCTGAAAGCATGACGATCACACGGTCCGAGATGTCGAAGATCTCATCGAGATCAGACGAGATGAACATCAATCCGCAACCGCGCTCCCGTGCCTTGCGCATGGAATCCCAAATGAAAGAGGTCGCACCGATATCCAGGCCGCGCGTCGGCTGCGCTGTGAGTATAAGCCGCGCGTCCCAATCCATTTCACGAGACAGAATGACTTTCTGTGCATTGCCACCCGATAGCGAACCTGCACGTTGGCTTACGTCTGAATAGCGTACGTCCCATTCCTTGAGAGCTGCATCACATTGTTTACGGATGGCGGCCGGGCTGATTGTTGATAGGAGCGACTTCTGAAGAAGACTGCGAGCAGCCCAATTTTCCCAAAGCGAACTGGTTAGGCTGAGACCTTCTACATTGCGTTCAAAAGGAATGATGCGGAGGCCAGCAGCTCGTCGCGTAGCAAGAGGTGCGCTGGTCAAATTCTTATTGTCGATAGCAATATTGCCTTCAACCACATCCGCCATCGCGGCAATCGCGCGGACCAAGGTTCGTTGCCCATTGCCTTCAACGCCCGCCACACCAATGATTTCACCAGGGTGAATATCCAGATTGACCTGATCAAGTGGCGGACCTTCCCGGTCGGGCCGCGTTGAAACATTGGTCATGCTCAGTATTGGTGTGCTGTCTCGCACGACCCCATCCTCATGCGCGTGCGTGACGATCGCTGTGCCGGTTAGTGTGGCTTTGTCGTCAGCATTAAGATTTTTGGCGGCAGCAGCTCCAATGATTAGTTCGGCTAGTTTGTCGGCATTGATACCTTCACAGGGTAGTGGTCCATCAACGAGCTTTCCACCACGCAGAACCGTAACCGTATCCGCAATCGCCAGAACCTCTCTGATCTTGTGCAGAATAAGGATTACTGTAACGCCGCGTTCCTTAAGGCGACGAACGCGCTCAAACAGTTTATCTGCACCTTCCGGTGACAGAACCGCTGTCGGCTCATCAAGGATGAGGAGCTTGGCGTCGGATACCAGAGCGCGCGCGATTTCAACGCCTTGCTGGGTTTCAACGGGCAAATCGCGGATACGCTGCTTGGCTTTTACCTTCACATCAAGCGCGTCGAGATGTGGCTGCCAGCGCTTTTCCAGGCTTGTTTTTGAGAAGAGGCCTCCACCTTCCGCACCAAATTGCATGGCCTCGGCAACGGTAAAGGATGGTGGAAGTGCAAAACTCTGATGCACAAGTTCGACGCCCGAACGACGAGCGTCCTTCACGTTGCCGCCCAGTAATGGGCGGCCATCAATTTTCAGTTCGCCAAATGCCGGGCGAACGAGGCCAGCCAGAACTCTGGCGAAAGTTGTCTTTCCTGCGCCGTTCTGGCCAACCACGGCGTGGATCTTGCCACGTTCGAAGACGGCTCCGACATCGGAGAGCGCAACGATGGAACCGTATCGCACGGTCACATCGTGGCATTCAAATATGGGAGGGCTGGCCTTGTTCATAGCAGCATGATCCAGTTGGCAATCAGAGCGTTGTATTGAACGGAACTTTCAGTGATCCGTTCAGGATCGCTGTGCGTGCCGCTGCAATTTCCGGTTCGGCTTCTTTTGCCTTGGCGACAATATCTGCCGGTCCTTGCTCCGCGAAAAGGGGCGACGGGATAAAGTCGATGACGCCGGTTCCAAGCCCCGTATGTTCATGTGTGCCGCCGGCAAAATCGTTACCGACAGCCTTGGTGACTTCATTATAGAGCGAGTTGCCGAAGTCGAGGCCGACGATCGAAATCACGTTCTTGGGGCCTTGTGGGAACTGCGCAGGATCAAGCACACTTACGAGGCGTCCTTCGCCTTCTTTCGCTGCAGCAATAATGCCGAAATCGGTTGCCGCAGCATCCGTCTGGATGAAGTCGATGCCGCTTGAATACATCTGTGTCGCAATTTCCTGCCCCTTCGCCGGGTCTTGGAATGAACCTGCAAAGGCAACCGCCACGGATGCATCCGGACGCACAGACAAGGCACCCGCCTTGAAAGCATTATAATCGGCGTTGATCGGTGGAATGGATACACCGCCAATGAAGCCTAGTTTGCCGGATTTGCTTAAGCGTGCTGCAAAAATTCCCGACAGATAACAGCCAAGATAATAGTCATAGGAGACTGTTACGACATTTGGGATTGCAGGCTCAAAAGGATCGGCAAAGAGCTGAACCCATTTGGTATTTGGGTAAGAAGGAGCCAAAGCCTTAAAGGGTTCCGCAACTTCATTGAACGTTGAAACAATCACGGAAGCGCCTGCATCGCCCAAGGTGCGGAAGATCGTTTCATAGGTTGCCGGGTCCTGCGCATAGACGGCGCGTGACTGAAAGCCGTGTTCGTCGGCAAGCTGCTTGAGCTTGGCGATCATGGAATCCACAGCACTAGCATCGCCTGCAGCTTGCGTATGCACAAGAGCGACCAAGCCGCCAGCAGCATAGGATGCTGCGGTCAGCAGCCCGTTGGTCATGCTGAAAGCTGCCAAGCCTGCCGTCGTCTTCAAAAAGCTTCTGCGGTCGATGGAACGGCGCAGCAGATTGATTTGGTTTGAATCTTTGTTCGTCATGTTCCCATTTCCTTGCTCTGGAAGTTCGGTATCCGAATTTTTATTGGGGCGGCTCGTGTGCCGCCCTTTGGTTTTACGGATGCACCGGTGCATCCGGCTGCTTTATGCGCCGGGCGAAAATGATGCCGGGTTCATAATCATCACGTCCTGCGTCTGGATTGCATCGAGCGCCCAGACACCGGAGATAAATGTTTGCCATTCGGGATCAGCATACATGGCGGTACGCCGCGCTTCGCGATCTGCGAGACTGTCATAGCGCCACATCAGAACTGTCCGGTGCAGATGCCCGATTTCGCTGACATAGAGGCCGAGAAACGTGTTGAGGTGCCGCTTCTGGATCGGCAAGCCCTCGGTTTCATATTTCTTGAGCCAGCCGTCGACCGTGCCGGGCTTGAAGGTATAAGTGCGATGCTCGACGATCATTAGGAGGCCTCCTTGAGAATGAATTCAGCAGCGCGCTCGCCGATCATGATCGCCGGAGCATTGGTGTTGCCGCTGGAAATGATTGGCATGATTGAAGCGTCTGCAACGCGCAGGCCTTCAATGCCGTGAACTTTCAGCTGCGCGTCGACGACAGCCATCGGATCGTTGCCCATCTTGCAGGTGCCAACCGGATGGAAGGTCGTCATGGCATTGGCGCGCAGCCATTTGGTGAGTTCGGCATCGGTCTCTACTGCCGGACCGGGGGCGAGTTCCTTGCCGCGATATTTGTCGAAAGCTTTCTGCTTGATCACATCCCGCGTCATACGGATTGCGTTGATCATCGTGCGAATGTCGAACTCGGTTTGCAGATAATTGGCATTGATGCGCGGGCGGTCCATCGGATCGCTTGAACGCAGTCTGATTTCGCCGCGGCTTTCCGGATTGACCGGACCGACACGCAACGAGAAACCATGATTGGCTTCTACGCGTTCTTTCTTGAACGGGTTTGGGAAATGCAAGTTGGCGGTCTTTTCAAGCGCAGGCATGAAATGCAGCTGGATATCAGGCGCCGCAAGATCGGCGCGAGATTTCACGAAAGCCCCTGCCTCATAAGGGAAGGTCGTGGTGATACCCTCCCCAAACAACATGCCCTGAATGACTGATAATGTGAGTTTGTCGGCGCGCAGATCGGAATAGAGCGTGACTGGCTCGCGGCACTCATATGCCATGACGCAATCAACGTGGTCCTGAAGGTTCTTGCCAACGCCGGGGAGGTCCTGCACGACCTTGATGTTGTGCTCGGCCAGTTCGTCGGCCGCACCTATGCCAGAAAGCATGAGGATTTGCGGGGAGTTGACCACGCCTGCCGAAAGGATCACTTCACGATTTGCGTGGACTTTGGTGACATTGCCTTTCCGGCTGAACTCGACGCCGATGGCGCGGCCGTTTTCGATCAGCACGCGTCTTGTGTGAGCGCGGGTGATGATCGTCAGGTTCGGTCGCTTCTTTGCCGGACGCAGGAAAGCATAGGCGGCAGAGCAGCGCTTGCCTTTGGTGATGGTAAAGTCATATCGACCAAAGCCTTCCTGCTCTTCACCGTTGAAATCATCGTTCAACGGATATCCGGCTTGTTCGCCTGCTTCGTTGAAAACGTCGAGCAAACCGTTCCAGCCGCGTGCGCGACAGACGGTTAGTTCGCCTTCCGTGCTGTGAAAGTCATCCTTGCGCTGCACATGGGTTTCGGAGCGAAGGAATGCCGGAAGCACCTCATCATATGACCAGCCTGTTGCACCCATTTGCGCCCAGCGATCATAGTCGTGACGGTTTCCGCGCACATAGATCATGCCGTTAATGGTGGAAGTGCCGCCAAGCACTTTTCCACGCGGCCAGTAAAGCGAGCGGTCATTGAGATGGGGTTCAGGCTCTGTGTGGTAGTGCCAGTTGTAGATGCCTGAATGAAACAGCTTGCCCATCAACATGGGAAGCCGGAACAATGGATTGAGGTCCTGTCCTCCAGCCTCCAACAACAGCACCTTGTTGGCCGGATCGACGGAAAGGCGATTGGCGAGAACACAGCCAGCCGAACCGGCACCGATGATGATATAATCGAACGTCTTCGTTGCGGCCATGTTACCAAGCGATGGGTTGAGCACCCATCTCCTCCAGAAAATCGTTACAAAGAATGAATGGATTGGGACGGGAGAGCACTTCGTCAGCATAAGCCGGATGATCGCGCAGGACACAGCGCAGATTTCCGCCAACGGTTTCGTCAATACCTGCAAGTGCGAGCGCCTGTGCAGCCGCGTCGCCAAACCCCAGAAACACCAGCGGCTTTCCACGCGCTGCAAGAGTACGCAGTGTTTCTATGATCAAAGGTTGCCAGAGAACGAGATGCCCCTGTGATTGATGAGGGTCGATATCGACCTTGAAGCGCGTAAGTGTGAGTGAAGCATTGAGGAGCAGAGCACCTTCAGAAATCCATCGGTCGGCAATTTTGGAAGGGTGTTCCAGCTCAACCGCACTGCTTTCAATTGCGGTCAAAGTCTTTGGCCAGTCGTCAAAACTCCGCGCATAAGACATGTCGCCTGTACGCGCTGCAACGATTTGCTGTGTGTAAGCGCGAATGCTTTTGGAGAACATTTTGTTGAGTTCGTTCCAACCCGCAAGGTTTCCTGCTTCAAAAGCGCGTCCGGTTGCAAAGCCCGGCTCGGGATAGGGATCCTGACCAAGAACAACGCAAGTCACGTCGTCTGGAGAAATTCCGTCGAAAGCGCGTAAGCAATGGGTTCCAGCAGGCATTCCCGGAAAATGTTTTCCACGACGAACGGGAAAGATCGGTTCCCAGACTTCGAGTTCCAGTTCGGAAGCGATTCCATCAAAATCGAGAGCAACATGTCCGAGCAGAGCGCGCCATGGTTCAGGCAGATCGGTGGACCACTCTGACAGAAACTCCTCCATTGCAACCCGTAGCAGCATAGCCATTCGCACCCTCCCCAAGGTGGCGGTCGTCAGGTCATTCTCAGGAACCTGACCATATTGTCAGCTTTTTATGAAAAGAAGTTGACCATATTGTCAACTTCTTTTTTATTAGTGCTTCGATTCCAAAGGTCTCATACAGTTGTATTGATAGGCCTGTGGATGATTGCGCGTTACTGACCGGGGCGGTAAGCCCGGGAAAAAATATTTAAAAATAATGGGATAACCAATGGTAGAGCAAAGCAGATCGGTTGAAGTGGAGCCTGCAAATCAGGTGGCTTCTGATGAGCCGATCCGAGCGCGAAACGTTCTCAAGATACTCACAGCCGCTGTTGAGATTTTTTCTCGCAAGGGTCTTGATGGCGCGCGTATCGTTGAAATTGCGAAGGCTTCAGGACTGCCGAAGGGCAACGTCTATTATTATTTCTCCTCCAAAGAAGAGATTTACAACGCAGCGATCGACCAGCTGATTCACAGCTGGGATGATGCGTTCAGGCATATATCAGCCGACCGTGAGCCGGCGGAGGCAATTGAAGCCTATGTTCGTGCAAAGCTTAATCATGCATGGGAAAATGCAGCCGAAACGCGCCTTTTTGCCAATGAGATTTTGCAGGGTGCGGAGCATCTATCTATGGATGCACGCGAACATATGCGGCGCGTTACGTCAGAAAAAGCGGGTGTGATCGATGCGTGGGCTGCTCAAGGCAAAATTGTGCCTGTGGATGCGCGGCATTTGTTCATTCTGCTTTGGTCGGCAACACAATTTTATGTTGAGTTTGAAGCTCTGGCTTGCGATGCGCTTGATGTCAGTGAGCTGAAAGAAGCCGACTATGCGAATGCAGCAAAAACAATAGCCGGGACGATCCTGCGTGGGCTCTTAGTGGCGTAGAGTGTACTTGGCGCTGATATCGACTGCGCCAAGTGGTTGCATTTTCATCGGTGGATTTAATGCTTTTGCTGGCTGAGTGTATCGCGTAGTTTCAGCATATCTGCACAAACTTCTTCCAGATCGGCCACATCAAAACCATTCACGTAGCGGAAGCCATGCCGTGTAAGGGCGGCTTTCAGAGCGCCCGTATATTCTGCACGACCATCCTTGATGATTAGCCCTTTCTCCTCTTCAAAGGATGAGTTCCAGTCGATTGCTTCCTGTTCGCTGACACTTTCCGGCAGGTTCAGCTGCAAGATTCTGTTTTCCAGTTTAACTGGGTAGCCACCCGGTAAACCATTTGGTCCCGGGACATGACCTGTCCATGACTTATTGGCCGCATAAGCAGCGATCAGGGTGACACCGCTTGCACCGGAAATTTCGATCGCCGGTTCTGTAGTTAGTTTCACTGCTTCAAATTCCTTGAAGATGTCAGCGATTTCCTTGCCGTCGATGAAAACACGGCAAGGGCGGGTGCCGACGCGTTCAGAAGCGTGTTTGCGCCACGCAGCAAGGTTCTGATAATGTGCGATGACCTGAACGCGCTTCTGATCGGTGATGCCTTTTGCTCCAGCGAAAACGTTGGAGAGAATGGCAACATTGCCGGTGCCGCTCAGAACTTTATAGCCCATCGCAGTGATCATGCCGTTCACAACGTCTGGAAAGCCACAATTGATGAGTGCCGTTGCTGGCGAAAACGTGCTTATTGATCGCGCCATTCTGCTTGAGATGAGTGCTTGAAACACCGCAGCGGCTGAAAGGCCACCTTCAGCGACCAAGGCCGTCCACTGATTGCCTGTATCCGAAATGACGCTGGAAGTTTGTATCGATGCGCCCTGCACAGCGATGGTTGGTTTTGTGTCTGCAATCAGCTGATCAGTTGTGCCTTCCTTCACCAGATCGATTTCATAGGTGTCGAAGGTGATCGGCTTGCTGAACATGGATGCGCGTGCGTTGCATGCCGTTTTCAGCCAGCTGAGACGATCACGATTGCGGCCAGCAATCACCACATGCAGCGCCTCTTCAGATGTTGCGGCAAGGTCAAGCGCGATGCGTCCGGAAAAGGCACCGGTACCCGAAATCAAAATGTCAGTCTTCGAGTTCTTTTTAACTGAAGTCATGGGCTTGTTCCTCCTTCTTATTGATTGAGCCGGTCCCAACAACCATCAGTGGCTTTGGGTAGCTTGTGTTTCATGATGCGCTGGCTTGGCGTGCGTTCAAATGCATCGACGAAAGCGATGTAACGCGGTAGCTGATAGTGGGTGAGGCGGCTTTTCAGCCAGTCACTCAGGACGCTGGCATCGGGTGCGGTGCCAATTTTGGGTTGCACGAAAAGCTTGATGTCCTGCTCGCCAATCTCGGCTGCAACTCCGATCATTGCGCAATCTTCCACATCAGGATGGTCTGCGGCGACATGCTCAACTTCCCAGGCAGAAACATTTTCGCCCTTGCAGCGCACACTGTCCGTCATGCGACCGTGAAAGAAGAGGTTGCCGTCTGCATCCCAAGACCCCAGATCGCCTGTGAAGAAACCGTCGGCGCGTAAAGCCTTAGCCGTGGCTTCCGGGTTGCGATAGTAGCCGGGGAAAATAGCACCTTCGATTGAGGTGGTTACGACGATTTCACCTTTCCCCTCTGTAACGGGAGCACCATGTTCATCGACGAGTTTGACGGTGAACCATGGAACCGTTCGCCCCACTGAGCCAACAATGCCGCTATCATTGAAGGTGGTGAGACTGGAGGCTTCGGTCATGCCGTAGCATTCGCGAATTTGAATGCCGAAACGCTCTTCAAAAGCCCGCCAGACTTCCGTTGCACATCCGCCTCCCCATGCAATGCGCACATTGTGATCATGATCTTTTTCCGACGGTGGTTGCTTCAAGAGAATCTGAATGATGCCGCCGAGATGGTGGATATGGGTTGAGCCCGCCTGTCGCAGTTCATCCCAGAAACGGCTGGCACTGAATCGGTCAGAGATGGTGAGGGTGACGTTGCGTACAAGAGGCAGGAGCAAGACTTGAGCACCGCCAATGTGGAAGAATGGCTCCCACATATAAAAGTCGTCGTGGTCTTTGGCGTCCGAGCAAACTGCGACTGCTTCTGCTGCGAGACGTAGCATCCGGTGCGTCACCAGAACGCCTTTTGCTGGGCCGGTAGTACCGGATGTATACATGATTGCGGCAATATCATCAGCAGTGGGGAGCGCTGCTTCAAACTGCACACCTGCTTCATATGCTGGCATTGCCGGGTTGTCGATTTCGAGAATGGCGGGCAATTGTGCTGCGCCGCAATCGGCAATGACCGAGCAATATTCGCTGTCAGCAACAATCAGTGCCGGTTGGCTATGGCTTATTATATAGTCCAGCCCTGAGCCTTTGAGTGCGGTGTTAACAGGAATCCATGTCGCGCCGGAACGCGTAACGGCGTAAATGACTGCCAGCGCTGCCGGGCTGTTGCGCATCATGACTGCAACGCGATCTTTTGGGCCTATGCCGTTTTCGCGCAGCTTTTTGGCGATTATTGCAGATGCGTTTTCCAGCCTTGCAAGGCTGATATCGCCTGTGGGGTGCCGGGCAAACAGGTTATCAGGTGTGTTTGCAGCCTTTTCCAGTAATAGATCGATGAATGTATGGGAGGTCGGCATGGTCTTTAAACCTGTAAATTTGGATTAGCCTGTCTCACATTGCTGGCCTGTCAATCAGGCCAGCAATCGGGAGGAAATGGTGAGTGTTTGGTTGGAAGCTTGCCGGGATCAGCTCCGCTTCAGTTTGTCTGCCAGAAGCAAGACAACTGTGACGATGGTCAGAACCACAACGGAAACGGCAGCCAGTGTCGGATTAAGCTGCAGGATCATATCGTCCCACATCTGTTTTGGCAGCGTTGATTTCAGTCCACCACTTACGAAGATCGCAATGGTCAGTTCGTCAAAGGATGTGACGAAGGCGAACAGAAATGCAGAGACGATGCCGCCGCTGATCAGTGGGACGGTGATAAGCCGCAATGTCTGGAAACGACCGGCACCCAAAGACAAAGCCGCCTGATCGAGCCGCCAGTCATAGCTCTTCAATACTGCTGCAATCGCAACGAAAGTGAAGGGAATTGACAAAACCGTGTGGCCAATCACCAGACCTGTGTTGGTTGCGACCAAACCAATCTGCGCGAAAAGATAGAACAGGCCCACGGCGATCACGATGCGCGGAACGATCATCGGTGCCAGCATGAAAGCGAAGATCAGTCCACTCAACCGCGAGCGGGAACGAGCAACTGCAAGCGCTGCAAATCCACCGATAAGCGTTGCGAGAATGGCTGTGACGAAGGCGACGCCGAATGATCGTACAGTGGCTGACGTCCAGATTGGAGAGTTGAAATAGGTCTCAAACCAGCGAAGGCTGTAGCCCGGAGGTGGAAACTCCAGGAAGTTGGAACTGGTGAATGCAATTGGTATCACAAGCAATGTAGGTGCAATGAGAAACACCAACACTGCTGTTACATAGGCCGGAAGAACACGCAGGCGCGATGGCAGATGATCGCTGAAAATTGCTGTTACGCTTGCAAGCTTTTCGAGAAACACGAGGCCCCAACGGCGCAGGATACTGTCTGAAGTCGCATCACGGGTGCCCGCACCCGATGAGAGTGAAGACAGGCCGAAGAGGTGATTGTAAATCCAGCACGCAAGCGTGGCCGTGACCAGCAGCATGGTGGCAAGCACTCCAGCAAAGGCCCAATTTACCAGTTCCTGCACCTGCACGATGATTAGCTGAGCCAACATTGTTTGCTGACGTCCGCCGAGGAAAGCCGGAACGATAAAGAAGCCGAGCGAGGTGATGAAGGTGAGCAATCCACCCGCAGCCATTCCGGGAATGGACAGAGGGAAATAGACCATCCAGAACCGGTGCGAGTTTCCGGCACCAAGAGTGCCAGCCGCCTGACCGAGCCTGCGGTCGATGCCTGCCATAACTGGCATCATAGTGAGCACAGCCAGCGGCATCATCGCATGGACCATGCCCACGATTACGCCGAACTCATTATACATCAATGGCAATGGCCCGTTGATCAGCCCGGCACCGCTCAACAGCCGGTTCAAAATGCCATCATTGCCCAGCAGCAGCATCCAGGAAAATGTCTTGACGAGATAGCTGGTCCAGAAGGGAACGAGCACCAGCAGAAGCATCTGGTTTCGACGGTTTTCCTTCAGGCCCGAGAGCCAATAGGCGAGCGGATATCCCAACAGCAGAGAAAACAGGGCTGTCAGCGCGGCAATGCGAAATGTGATGCTGAGAATGCGCCAATACACTTCCGTGTCAATCAGGCGTGTATAGTGAACAGTTGTCAGGGTTCCACTGGTGTCCTGAACGCTCAGCGCGAGAAGACGGAACACCGGCACGAGAAAGAAGATGCACAGAAAAGCGATTGCCGGAAGTGCCAGCCACAAAGGTCCGAATTTGAATGGGCCTGATTTCATAAAGGCCGGCAGGCGAGACGTGTTTGTTGCTGTATTCATGCCACCAACACCGCTTGCTGATTGTGCCAGTGATAGGTGATCGGATCACCTGCAGATGGCATCGTGCTTACACCATCATGAAGGACGATGATTGTCTCGCCGTCCTTTAGCGTGACAAGAAGGCGCGTATCGGAACCAACATAGATGACTTCGGAAACAATTCCGGTGATGTTGCTGACATCCGTACTGTCGCTCCGGCCCTGTTTCATCTGCTCAGGGCGCAGAACAATGTGCGCATCGCTGCCTACTGGAAGCTTGTGCTTGTTGTGAACCGGGAACTGACCATGTTGAGTATCAACAAGGGCGTGATCGCCGGAGACTCCAGTGATTTTACCACCAAGAATATTGGACATGCCGATAAACTTTGCCGCAAACACGGTGGCCGGTTCACTATAAATCTGGCGGGGTGTGCCTAGCTGTTCGATCTTGGCATGGTTCATCAGGCAGATGCGATCAGACAGGACGAGTGCTTCTTCCTGATCATGCGTTACATAGATGACCGTTGTGCCAAACTCGCGATGCAGACGCTTGATTTCAAACTGCATATGTTCGCGCAGATTTTTGTCCAATGCGCCAAGTGGTTCATCCATCAGAATAATCTGCGGGCGGTAAACGAAGCATCGGGCGAGAGCCACGCGCTGTTGCTGCCCACCAGAAAGCTC
>Ga0308158_10001967_pt1 | contig 20329 bp, 20 predicted proteins | sample PhyBR2_FD_201038 | JGI IMG/M metagenome (GOLD analysis project Ga0308158, IMG submission 201038) | Phyllosphere microbial communities from UC Gill Tract Community Farm, Albany, California, United States - DLSLB.R2 | ecosystem: Host-associated > Plants > Phyllosphere > Unclassified | place: USA...
AAGGCACTCGGCACGCCGATGTTCGCCGACGCCATCAAGGAAGCCGTTTCCTGGGGCAAGAAGCAGGGCGGCAATTCCGAAGCCGTTGCTTCCGCCGTTGCCGACCGTCTCGCCGTTTCCGTCGGTGCAGCACTCTCTAAGCTCGTTCCCGGCCGCGTCTCGACCGAAGTCGACGCCGACCTCTCCTTCGACACCAAGGCATCGGTTGAAAAGGCTCACGGCATCATCGCCGGCTACAAGGAGCGCGGCATCGAGAAGGATCGCATCCTGATCAAGCTCGCTTCCACCTGGGAAGGCATTCGCGCCGCCGAAATCCTGCAGAAGGAAGGCATCGACTGCAACCTGACGCTCCTCTTCTCGCAGGCACAGGCGATCGCCTGCGCCGATGCCAAGGCGTTCCTCATCTCGCCCTTCGTCGGCCGTATCCTCGACTGGTACAAGAAGTCGACCGGCAAGGAATTCACGCCTGAGGAAGATCCGGGCGTACTCTCCGTTCGCGAGATCTACAACTACTACAAGGCCAACGACATCAAGACGATCGTCATGGGCGCCTCGTTCCGCAGCGCCGGCGAGATCGAAGCACTGGCCGGTTGCGACCGCCTGACGATCGCGCCGAACCTGCTCGACGAACTCTCCAACGACCAGGGCAAGCTCGAGCGCAAACTGTCGCCCGAGGCTGCCAAGCCGATCTCCAAGATCGCCGTCGACGAGAAGACCTTCCGTTGGATGATGAACGAAGACGCCATGGCGACCGAAAAGCTCGCCGAAGGCATCCGCGCCTTCGCCAAGGACCTCGGCACGCTGCGCGCCATGGTCACCAAGGAGCTGCAGCTCGCTGCCGCTTAAGGTTTTGCGGGTGGTTGATTGAAGAAGGGCGGTGCCGGTGGCGCTGCCCTTTTTGCGTTTGGGCACCTCTCCAACCTCATTCCTGTGCTTGTCACAGGAATCCAGCCACGGCGCGTCCGCGCCGTGAATGACCTCTTACGGTGGGAAAGAGAGAGGGGAGTCCCTTCGCCGCGCAGACGCGCGTCGGCTGGATTCCCGCCACAAGGGCGAGAATGAGGGAGAGTGGGGTGGCGCTTGCCGTATCAAAGCGGGCGTCGAAGGGGGCGGCGGGCGACGACGTTTCCCGACCTCCGCTACGCCACAGCCCAGATCCGCTTCGCATTCCCCTGATACAGCTTGTCGCGCTCCTCGGCGCTGCAGCCTGATGTCAGCGCGTGCGTGACCGCGACCCAGGGCGTCAGTCCGCCGCCGAGCGTGCAGACGGGCCAGTCGCTGCCCCAGACGACGCGGTCCCAGCCGAAGCTTTCGATCGTGTGCTCGACATAGGGGCGCAGGCTGTCGACGGACCAGCGTTCGAGATCGCCATAGGCGATGACGCCGGAAATCTTGGCGGTGACGTTGGGGCGGCGGGAGAATTCGGTGATGCCGCGATGCCAGACGGCGCTCATGCCCGACTTGATCGGCGGATTGGCGCAGTGGTCGAGGATGAAGCGGACATCCGGGTTGAGGTCGACGAGATCGAGAATGCGTTCGAACTGATGCGGGAGGACGCAGAGATCGAAGGTTAGCCGGGTATCAGCCAGCCGCGCGACGTTCTCGCGAAACAGCGGCCGCTCCGAAGTGTCGTCGGGGGCCACATGCAGCACGCGGCGGAAGCCCTTGATGAAGGGGTCGGCGAGGCAGCGTTCGAGATAGGCCGGAAAGCCCTCATCTTCAGGACGGCAGGCGGCGATGGCGCCGCGCACGAGGCTCTTGGGTCTTTCGGCGATCTCCTTGATGAAGGCCGTTTCCTGTTCGATCGCATCACCTGACACATCGACTTCCATGTGCAGCACATTGGTGATGCCGCAGCGAAGCGCGTCGCGCGCATAGTGCTCGTAGAGGCTGTCGCGGTTCAGATCCGGCACGTCGGGGAGCCAGGGATAGTGCAGGCGGTTACGATCGATGACGTGCAGATGTGTGTCGAAGAGCATGCGGTTCCTCCCTCTTCATGCAGGCTTTTCTGGCCGCCCTTCAGTCTCCCACCGGATTTTTCGATTGCTGACACCGGCCTCCCACCCGTGTCAGCGTCCGGCGTCGGACAATGTGATTGACGACATAATGAATATAATGTTTGCATATGAATGAATGCGCCGCAAGCGCCACGCATAACGGGAGGAATCATGAGTCACGGTCTGGAAGGCAAGAAGGTCGTCGTCACGGCGGCCGGTCAGGGGATCGGTCGCGCCAGCGCGGAGCGGTTCATTGCGCTCGGCGCCCACGTCTACGCCACCGACATCAACCAGGCGTCGCTTTCGACGCTCGCGGGCGCGACGACCACGGTTCTCGACGTGCTCGACGGGAACGCGGTTCGGGCCTTCGCGGCGGAGATCGGGCCGATCGACGTGCTCTTCAATTGCGCCGGCTTCGTGCATGCCGGATCGATCCTCGATTGCGAGGAGAAGGACTGGGACTTCTCCTTCAACCTCAACGCCAAGGCAATGTACACGACCTGCCGCACCTTCCTTCCCGGGATGCTCGACAAGGGCAAGGGCTCGATCGTCAACATGGCCTCAGTCGCCTCCAGCGTGAAGGGCGTGCCGAACCGCTTTGCCTATAGCGCGTCGAAGGCCGCCGTGATCGGGCTCACCAAGTCGATCGCGTCCGACTTCGTCGCCAAGGGCATCCGCGCCAACGCGATCTGCCCGGGCACCGTCGACAGCCCCTCGCTGCACGAGCGGCTGCGCGCCACCGGCGATTACGACAAGGCGCTCAATGACTTCATCGCCCGCCAGCCGATGGGCCGGATCGCCACCGCCGAGGAGATCGCGGCACTCGTCACCTATCTCGCTGGCGACGAGGCCGGGTTCACGACGGGCCAGATCCATGTGGTCGATGGCGGCTGGACCGGCTGAGGCCATATTGCTCTTGCCGGTATCAAGCTGATATCGTTGGTGATCTCGCAGCGGCGGAGCATTTGATGGCAGAGGTTACGTCTGGCGGCAGCGGCCGTCCCCTTCGGTTGCTGCGCAAGCACGCGATCTTCGTGATCGCGGTGCTGGTCGGCCTCGCGGTCTTCCTGCTTCTGACGACGCGCGAGGTGACGGCACGCAATCTGTTGGCCGGCTGGAACGTGGCTGCAGTGATGTTCATCGTCGCCACATGGCGGCGGATGTTGAAGGCGAGCGTGGCGACGATCCGCAAGCGCTCGGCGGATCTCGATTTCTCGGACTCGCTTCTGTTGTTCCTGTCGATCGCGGCGGCCCTTGCCAGCATCGCGGGGATCGGGCTCGAGCTCCATCAGGTCAAGGAGGCGGCACCCAGCGTCGCGCTCGGTCGGGCACTGGCGGCCGTCGTCACCATCCTGATCTCCTGGGTCTTCCTGCACACGCTGTTTACCGTGCATTACGCTCACCGCTTCTACGGCGGCGACGATGATGGCGATGGCGTCAAGGGAGACGGGCTGAAGTTTCCCGAGGGGCTGGACGAGCCTGTCTACTGGGACTTCCTCTACTACTCCTTCACGATCGGCGTCGCCTCGCAGACGGCGGATGTGGCGACGAGCTCGACTGTCATGCGCAAGCTGACGCTGCTGCATTCGGTGCTGTCGTTTCTCTTCAACACGACCATCCTGGCGCTTGCCATCAATGTCGGCGCAAGCCTCCTTTAGAGGTAGGCGCGCGCGATAGAGCCGCTTGGCAATCTGGTGTAAGAGAGGCTTCTTTCACCTGGGGTTGTCTGGGGGGCTTCATGGGGTCGTTGTCGCGCGAGAGATTGGCGGCGCTTGCCGGTTGCGATGCGGAGCAGCTGGATGCCGTGGCGCGGCTTCAGATCATCGAGGTCGGGCCGGAGGGCTATGCGGCGAGCGATGTCAGCCGGTTGCGGCTGGTGCTGGCGCTGAATGCCGCCGGCATCCCGCTGGAGACGCTCGCCACCGGTCTCAGGCAACAGATCGTCTCGCTCGATTTCGCCAGCCAGCTGATGTTCGAGCCGGTCACCATGTCGGACAAGTCGCTTGCGGACGCGCTCGTTGGTGCGTCGCTCGATCTTGGCCGCGTCAACGCGCTGCATTCCAGCGCCGGGCTTTCCCCGATGTCGCCGAAGCGGGCGTTGCGGGAGGATGACGAGGAGTTCATCCGGCTGATCACCGAATGCACCGGGCTCGGCGCTTCAGACGATGGCATGCAGCGGGTGCTGAGGGTCTTCGGCCAGTCGATGCGGCGCTGCGTGGATACGATGCGCGATCTCTTCCGCGCCGAGGTGGAAGCGCCGATGCTGGCCGCTGGCCTCAGCCACCGCGAGGTGCTCGCGGCGGGCGCGGCCACGCGGCTTTCGCTGCAGCGCATCGGCATCCGCATGCTCTTCCTGCTGCAGCGGCGGATGCTCGAGGAGGCGGTGTTCGACAATGTGGTTGGGCGGCTGCAGGATGCCCTGCGCGGGCTTGGTGCCGAGGCCGAAAGTGATCAGGCGCTGCCGGCCGTGGCTTTCGCCGATCTCACGGGTTTCACGGCGCTGACGCGCGATATTGGCGATGTCAGGGCGGCCGAGAAGGCGGCGAGCTTCGAGGCGCTGGCGCAGCGCCTCGCCAATCTCGCCGGCGGGCGGATCGTCAAGCCGCTGGGCGACGGGGTGATGATGCTGTTTCCGGATGCGGAGGCGGCGCTGAAGGCGTCATTGTCGCTCGTCGCGGAGAGTGCGGCGCATCAGCTGCCGGAGGTGAGGGTGGGGGTTGCGACCGGTCAGGTGGTGCCGCGCGATGGCGATATTTTCGGCCACACGGTCAATCTCGCGGCGCGGATCGCTTCGGTCGCCGCACCTTCGCAGGTGCTTGTCTGCGGCGGCACGCATGATGCCGCTACAGACGAGAGTTCGGAGATGGATTTCGAGGCGCTGGAACCGGTATCGCTCAAGGGCGTCGCCGATCCCGTATCGCTGTTTTCGGTCAAGACCGGGCTATAGAATAGCTTGACCAGCCATCAGCGCCAGGATCAGGAAGATCACGAAGATGATCAGCGCGATACCGAAGAGAACGCGCGCGATCGTCGCCGTCGCCGCGGAAATTCCGGAAAAGCCGAAGAAGCCCGCAATCAGCGAAATCACGAAAAAGATAAGAGCCCATTTCAGCATGGAGGCGTTCCTTCTAGTTGGTCCGATAGAAGACGCGCCAGAGCGAAAAAGGTTCCATATCCAATGAGATAGCGGTGACATTTTGAGGTGTTGCAGGTTTGGCGGCGCGTTGTGGCCATCAGTCAAAATCAATTAGTATTGACTAATTGATTAGTGATTGCTATTGAATCGATATGACAGAAGCCGAGACCATCACGACAGTCATGCGCGCACTTGCCGACCCCACCCGGCGGGCGGTGTTCGAACGCATCGCCAATGCCGACGAGATCACCGTGGCGGAGCTTACCCGGACGAGCAATGTGACCCAAGGGGCGATCTCGCAGCACGTGAAGACCTTGAAACAGGCAGGGCTCGTCAGCGAGCGGCCGGAGGGCCGCAACGTCTATTATCGGGCGCAACCGGCCGGCCTGGAGCCGCTGGCGGATTGGATGAGCCATTATGGCGTTTTCTGGCGCGAGCGCTTTGCCGATCTGAGGGACCTCTTGAAGGAAATCGACACATGACCGACCATGCCGACACGTCATCCATCGTCCTGGACGAGGTCTTCCCGCATAGACAGGAGATCGTCTGGAAGGCATTGACCTCGGGCGCACTGATGGGGCGATGGCTGATGGAGCCCAAGGGGTTCGAGGCGGTCGTCGGCAATCGCTTCACATTCCAGACCAAGCCCGCCGGCGAATGGGACGGCACCATCCGGTGCGAGGTGCTCGAGGTCGTGGAAGGGCAGCGGCTTTCCTATGCCTGGACGGGCGGCCACGAGAGCAATCAGGGCTACGGCTCGAAGCTTGAGACGATCGTCACCTTCACCCTTGCCGAAACGGAAGCGGGCACGCGGTTGCGCCTGGTGCATTCGGGCTTCGTGCTGCCGAAGAACGATGCCGCCTATCGCAACATGAGCGAGGGCTGGAAGAAGGTCGTCGAGCGACTGGACACTGTCGTCGCCGAGGAGGCGTCGCAGACGCGGCATTAAATCCAGAGGAGGAGAATGTCATGAACGCATCCTATACCGGCGGCTGCGCCTGCGGCGCCATGCGCTACGAGATCGCCGGCGAGCCCGTTGTCATGCTCGATTGCCAGTGCCGCCAATGCCAGCGCGACAGTGGTACCGGCCACCAGTCGCACCTGACCTTCGTTGCCGCCGAGGTGACGCTGGAGGGTGAGGCATCGCAATGGCAGAGCGTGGGCGATGGCGGTACGGTGAAGCGGCGCGCCTTCTGTCCGACCTGCGGCTCGCACGTCTATCTGACATTTCCCGACATGCCGGATGTGTTCATCGTCACGCCATCAAGCCTCGACGATCCCAGCCGCTACAAGCCGCAGCTGGTGGCATGGACCGCCGCCGGCCACGCCTGGGATCACATCGATCCTGCCTTGCCGACATTCGAGGCCATGCCGCCGCGCTGACAATTCACCCTGTCAACGAGAACGCCGCCGCTGTTGCCAACGGCGGCGTTCTCGGTCTGGATGGCATGCGTCAGCCGTGGTTGATCATCACGTGGCGGACGGCGGTGTAGTCTTCCAGTGCATAGACCGACATGTCCTTGCCGTAGCCCGATTGCTTCAGGCCGCCATGCGGCATTTCGTTGGTGAGCATGAAGTGGGTGTTGATCCAGGTGCAGCCATATTGCAGGCGGGCGGCGGTCTTCATGCCGCGGCTGATGTCCTTGGTCCAGACCGACGAGGCCAGGCCATAGTCGCTGTCGTTGGCCCAGGTGACGGCATCCTCGACATCGGTGAAGCGGGTGACGGAAACGACCGGGCCGAAAACTTCGCGGCGAACGATCTCGTCTTCCTGCGTGGCGCCGGCAATGACCGTCGGCGTGTAGAAGAAACCCTTGTCGCCCGAGGTCTTGCCGCCTGTCGTGATCTCCATGTGCTTGTGCTCGCCGGCGCGGGCGACGAAGCTCTCGACGCGGTCGCGCTGGCGCTTGGAGATCAGCGGACCGATCTCGTTTTCGGCGTCGTCGGCGAGGTTGAACTTGATCGAGGAGACCGCCGAGGAGAGATCGGCGACAAACTTGTCGTAGACTTTGGCGTCGGCATAGATGCGGCAGGCGGCGGTGCAGTCCTGGCCGGCATTGTAGTAGCCGAAGGTGCGGATGCCCGATACGACCGCGTCGATATCGGCGTCGTCGAAGACGATGACCGGGGCCTTGCCGCCGAGTTCCAGATGCGTGCGCTTGACCGTCTTTGCGGCCGCCTGCAGCACCTTCTTGCCGGTTGCGACATCGCCGGTGATCGACAGCATCGAGATCTTCGGATGGTTGATCAGCGCGTTGCCGACGCTTTCGCCGCGGCCGAGAATGACGTTGACCACGCCTTCGGGCAGGATGTCGGAGAGGAGCTTGGCCATCTTCAGCGCCGTCAGCGGCGTCTGCTCGGAGGGCTTGAAGACGACGGTGTTGCCGCCGGCAATCGCTGGCGCCAGCTTCCAAGCCATCATCATCAGCGGGTAGTTCCACGGCGCGATCGAGCCGACGATGCCGATGGCGTCGCGGCGGATCATCGAGGTGTGACCGGGAAGATATTCACCGGCGACCGGGCCGTGCAGGTTGCGCACCGCGCCGGCGAAGAAGCGGTAGCAATCGACGATGGCGGGGATCTCGTCGTTCAGCACCGCGTTGATCGGCTTGCCGCAGTTCAGCGCTTCCAGCGTCGCGAAGCCTTGGGCGTCCTTCTCGATCGCGTCGGCGATCTTCAGGAGATAGCCGGCGCGCTCGCCGGGTGTCGTCTGCGACCATGCCGAGAAGGCCTTCTCGGCGGCATCGACGGCGGCGTCGATCTGGCCGAGCGATGCTTCGGCAAGGCTCAGCACGGTCTCTCCGGTCTTCGGGTTCAGGATGTTTTCTTCGATCTCGGTGCCCGCTTCGAAGCGGGATCCAATCAGCATCGCGGTGTCCATGATGTTCTCCCTTGTTATCGATGGGGCGGGATGGGGGTATCCCGCGCTCCGGTTATTTTCCAGCTCCGGCGACCTGATCGCCATCGCGCGTGAGGTAGTAGGCTGCCAGGATCGGCAGGAAGGTGACGAGCACGACGACCATGGCGACCACGTTGGTGACGGGGCGCTGGCGCGGACGGATCAGCTCTTCCAGCATCCAGATTGGCAGTGTCGATTGCTGGCCGCCGGTGAAGGTGGTGACGATGACCTCGTCGAAGGAGAGCGCGAAGGCAAGCATGCCGCCGGCCAGAAGCGCCGTGCCGATATTCGGCAGGATGACATGGCGGAAGGTCTGGAAGCCATCGGCGCCGAGATCCATCGAGGCCTCGATCAGCGAGCCCTGGGTGCGGCGGAAGCGGGCGACGGCGTTGTTATAGACCACCACGACGCAGAAGGTGGCGTGGCCGAGCACGATCGTCCAGACCGAAAACGGGATATCGAACAGGCTGAAGGCCGAGCGCAGCGCGATGCCGGTGATGATCCCCGGCAGCGCGATCGGCAGGATGACGAGCAGCGAGATCGCCTCGCGGCCGAAGAACTTCGTCTGGCTGACGGCGGCGGCGCAGAGCGTGCCGAGCACCAGCGCGATCGCGGTGGCGATGCAGGCGACCTGTACGGAAAGCCCAAGGGCGGCCCAGACATCCGGCCGGTTCCAGGCGATGCCGAACCACTGCAGCGTCAGCCCCGGCGGCGGCCACTGGTAGCTCTTCTCCTCCGTCGTGAAGGCGTAGACGAAGATCAACAGGATCGGCAGGTGCAGAAAAAGCAGCCCGCCGGCGGCGGCGATCTTGAGCGCGATCGGCGCGCGTTGGCCACGGTCAGAGCGCATCGAAGGCTCCCTGTTTCTTGGCCAGCCAGAGATAGACGGCCATGATGACGATGGGGACGACGGAGAAGGCGGCGGCGAGCGGCACGTTGCCGGCCGTTCCCTGCTGCGCATAGACCGCCTGGCCGATGAAAAGGCGCGAGGAGCCGATGATCTGCGGGATGATGTAATCGCCCAGCGTCAGCGAGAAGGTGAAGATCGAGCCGGCGACGATGCCGGGCAGCGCCAGCGGAAAGAGCACGGTGCGGAAGGTCTGGCCCGGCGTGGCGCCGAGATCCGACGAGGCCTCGATCAGGTTGCCTTGCACGCGTTCGAGGGCTGCCTGCGTCGGCAGGATCATGTAGGGCAGCCAGACATAGACGAAGACGAGGAATGTGCCGATATAGCTCACCGACAGCGAGTTGCCGCCGATGACGGGCAGAGAAAGCACGCCGTCGAGCAGCCAGACCAAATGCAGCTTGGCGAAGAACCAGGTGAGGATGCCCTCTTTGGCGAGGATCAGCTTCCAGGCGTAGATCTTGACCAGATAGCTCGACCAGAGCGGCAGCATGACGCCGAGATAGAAGAGCGCCTTCCATTTGCCCCTGGCATAGCGGGCGGCATAATAGGCGATCGGGAAGGCGACGACGGCGGAGGCGAGCGTCACCAGCGCCGCCATCAGCACCGTCCTGACGATGATGTCGAAATTGGTCGGCGACAGCAGCTGCGCATAGGTTGCCAGCGTGAACTCGTAGTTCACCAGCCCGGAGAAATCGTCGATCGAAAAGAAGCTCTGCAGCAGAAGCGCCAGGAGCGAGCCGATATAGATGATGCCGAGCCAGAGCAGCGGCGGCGTCAGCATCAGGAAGAGCAGCAGCTTCGGGCGGCGCCAGAACATGTCCGAGAGTCGGCCGAAGAAACCGCCGCGGCCGGGCAGGATCGAGGTCGCCGTCTCCTCGTGGGTCAGCGCGATCGCGGTCATGCGGCGTCGTCCATATAGTGCACGTCGACGGGCTGCCACGAGAGGCGGACATCGGCGCCGACTTCGGGGACAGTGGCGCCGGCCGGCAGCATGACATGCAGGCGTGTGCCTCGGGCGGCGACAGTGAGGCGCGTGGCGGCGCCGAGGAAGCTCGCGTTCTCGACACGGGATTCGACGCCGTCGCCGGTGATGCGGATTGCTTCGGGGCGCAGGCTCGCCCAGCGCTTCTCGCCGCCGAGCGCTGTCATCAGGTCGGGGGCGATCACATTGGAGGAGCCGACGAAATCGGCGACGAAGCGGGTTTTCGGGCGGTTATAGATATCCTGAGGCGTGCCCTCCTGCACGATGCCGCCATCGTTGAAGACGGCGACGCGGTCGGCCATGGAGAGCGCCTCGCCCTGGTCGTGGGTGACGAAGACGAAGGTGATGCCGAGCGCGCGCTGCAGGCTCTTCAGCTCTTCCTGCATCTGCTCGCGCAGCTTCAGGTCCAGCGCGCCAAGCGGTTCGTCGAGCAGCAGCACGCGCGGCTTGTTGACCAGCGCCCGGGCGAGCGCCACGCGCTGCCTTTGACCGCCGGAGAGTTGTCCGGGTTTGCGTGCACCGTAGCCGGGGAGTTTTACCAGTTCCAGCGCCTGTTCGGCGGCCTTGGCGCGTTCCGTCTTGCCGACGCCCTTGACCATCAGCCCGTAGGCGACGTTGTCGAGGATGTTGAGGTGCGGGAAGAGCGCGTAGTCCTGGAAGACGGTGTTGACGTTGCGCCTGTAGGGCGGCACGCCCTCGGCGGTCTCGCCGAAAATCTCGATATGCCCCGCCGTCGGCTGCTCGAAGCCGGCGATCAGGCGCAGGCAGGTGGTCTTGCCCGAACCCGACGGCCCCAGCATGGCGAAGAACTCGCCCGGCGCGATCTCGAGATCGACGCCATCGACGGCGCGAACGGCGCCGAAATGGCGGGAGACCTTCTGGAAACGGACGGCGGGTGTCATTTTGGGGGCTCCTCGGGATTCACAGTGTTTTGGTCGGGAGGGTTGTGCCGTGTGGCTTACCCCCCTCTGTCCTGCCGGACATCTCCCCCACAAGGGGGGAGATCGGCTGGGCGCATCCACCCGCTCCACACTCACCGTTTGGCAAGGCGCCCGCTCCGGGTCGATCTCCCCCCTTGTGGGGGAGATGCCCGGCAGGGCAGAGGGGGGTAAACCCGGGCGCGGAGGCCGAGGCTAAAGCTAACGCTTACCGCCCGCCAATCACGCCAATATAATCCGACACCCAGCGGTGATAGGGCACGCACTCGCCCTGTTCGCACTTGGCGGTCGGCGTGCGCCAGAACTTGATCTTGTCGAAGTGATCATAGCCGTTGGTGGCGCAACCGGTGTCGGTCATCAGTTCATTGCCCTTGCAGGCTGCCGGAACCGAGGGGACGGCGCCGAACCAGGCGGCGGCGTCGCCCTGGACCTTGGCGGACAGCGAATGTTCCATCCACATGTAGGCGCAGTTCGGGTGTTCGCTGTCGGCGTGCAGCATCGTCGTGTCAGCCCAGCCGGTGACGCCCTCTTCGGGGAAGGTGGAGGCGATCTTCTGCTTGTCTGCCTGCATCAGGTTGACCTGGAAGGGCCAGGAGCCGGAGGCGACGACGCCTTCGTTCTTGAAGTCGTCGATCTGGATCATCGCATCGTGCCAGTAGCGCGAGACGAGCTTGCGCTGGCCGCGCAAGAGGTCGAGGGCGGCCTTGTACTGGTCTTCGTTGAGCTCGTAGGGGTTCTTGATGTTGAGTTCCGGCTTGTGAGCCATGAGATAGAGGGCGGCGTCGGCGATGTAGATCGGGCCGTCATAGGCCTGGACGCGGCCCTTGTTGGACTTGCCGTCAGGAAGCGTCTCTTCCTCGAAGACCACCTTCCAGCTCTTCGGCGCCTCGCCCTTGAAGGCGTCGGTGTTGTACATCAGGACGTTCGGTCCCCAGAGATAGGGAACGCCGTAGTGGACACCATTCACCGTGTACCACGGCGCGTCCTGCAGGCGCTTGTCGACGTTCTTGAAGCTCGGGATGAGATCGGTGTTGATCGGCTGGACGCGCTTGCCGGCCACGAGGCGGAGCGAGGCGTCGCCGGAGGCGGTGACGAGGTCGAAGCCGCCTTCGTTCATCAGCGACACCATTTCATCGGAGGTGGCGGCGGTCTTCACCGAAACCTTGCAGCCGGTCTCCTTCTCGAAGCCGGTGACCCAGTCGTAATTCTTGTCGCTTTCGCCGCGCTCGATATAGCCGGCCCAGGCGACGATGCTGACGGCGCCTTCGCCCTTGCCCAATTGCTTCAGCGGCTCGGCCGCCACGACCTGCGTCACGAAGCTCAGGGCCGCAAGCGCAGCCGTGCACGATTTCAGAAGATATTTCATCTGATGTCTCCCGGTTTTGGTGCCACTTCGTGGCGTTTTGTTCCCGGCAGAAAAGGTGACGCGAAAAAGCCGCTTTCGCAAATTCATTTATCAGAATGGCGATATCGGAATTTCCGATAGGTGGTTGCGTGCGCTCAGGTTTAGCGCGGTCGTCCTGAGCGCATGGCCTCGGCAATGCCCACGAAATCCCTTGCGGCTTGCGGCAGGCTGGAACCCTTGCGCCAGACCATGCCGACCTGCACGACTGGAAGGGAGCCCGAGACATCGCGGCTTTCGATGCGGTCGCCTTCCAGCGACCAGGGGCGGTAGACGAGATCGGGGAGCAGCGCGACACCCGCGCCGGTCGCGACCAGGCTGCGCACGGCCTCGACGGAGCGGGTGCGGAAGGCGACGTGCGGGCGGGCTCCGAGCGCCGAGAGGAGCTTGCCGGTGTTCTCCTCGATTTCGTCGACGGTCAGCATGATCAGCGGTTCGCGGGCGATGTCGGCGATCGAGATGATGTCGGCGGACACAAGCGGGTGGCCCATGGGCAGCCAGAGGCGATAGGGCGAGGTTTCCAGGATCTCGGCCTGCAATGCCATGCGGTCGCGCAGGTTGGAGATCACCATGACGGCGACATCGAGCTCGCCGCCGACAAGCAGATGTTCGAGATAGCCGCCATTGTCCTCGATCGCCGAGACCTCGACGCCGGGGCAGGCGCGGCGATAGCGGGCGAGCAGGTCGGAGAGCACGTAGCCCGCGACCAGCGAGGTGACGCCGATGTTGAGGGTGCCCGAGGGCTGGTTTCTGTTGTTAGAAAAGCTGGCGCGGGCGTCGGAGACGCTGGCCAGGATCTTGGTGGCATGGCGCAGGAACTGGTGGCCGTTATGGGTGATCGTCAGCCCGCGCGGATGGCGGTCGAAGAGCTCGACGCCGAGGTCGGTCTCCAGCTCCTTCAGCGCTTCCGTAACCGAGGATTGCGAGATCGACAGGTTCTGCGCGGCCCGCGTGATCGAGCCCTGCTCGGCCACTGCGATGAAGTATTGAATCTGGCGAAGCGTGAAGGCCATGGCATCTTAGAGCATGGCGCCCGAGGCCATTGCAAGCGTGCACCATGCTGGACCTTTTTTGGGATAAGTCTCTTTGTGGCACAAACTTCTTGCCCGCATTTAAGTATTCCGAAACGTCATTTCTCTAGCGTCCACACCAGTTTATTGCGTTGGAGTGACTTGATGGCGGAGCAGTTGGCGTGAAGGCCTTACTGCGCATCTTCCGGCCTTCCCGGAAATTGGTGCTGATCATCGGCGGAATTGCCCTTCTCGGGGGCGTTTCCGGCGGCGCAGCACTGTATATCGGCAAGGACACCCTGCTCGGTCCTCCCGCGGAGACCGTGAACGGCGCTGCGTGCACCGACGTCAATCTGGTCACCATCAAGAAGCAGAAGCGGGTCTGGATCCGCAAGTACATCAAGACCGAACCGACCGACGGCATGACCCGCGTCAAGACGGCGCTGAGGGTAGCGAAAGCCGTCTACGAGGCGCAGAAGCCGGATCTGGTGCAGGTCGTGGTTCTCGACGCCAACGGCCCGACGCTGCGCTCGGATATTCGCGGTCGGGCGATCGGCGCCGACGTCGTCTATATCCCGCATCCCGATCCGATCGTCGAAAGCATCGAGGGCAACAAGACCTACACCGCTCGCTACTACGACGGCACGGCGGCGGCCAACGGCCTGTTCTTCGGCGAACGCGTCGACTTGCCCGAGGATGAGATCACCACGCTCAACGCATCCTTCAAGGACGTGTCCGACTGTATCGACCCGATCGCGGTTGCCGCGACCGAGGGCGGCGAGGGCAAGCCGGCTGCGAAGGGCGAAGGCGCGAAGCCGGCCGAGGGAGGCCACGGCGCTGCACCGGCCGAAGGTGAGGCAGCCCCGGCGGCGGCGCCTTCAGGCGGGCATTGATTGGTTGATTGGTCAGCGGTGCCTTCCCGTCTGACAACGACGAACAACGCGTCGGCTCGACGGTATCTCGTTAGCGGAAGCACAAACAAAAAAGGCGGCCAACCCCTTCGGGCGGCCGCCTTTTCTTGTGTCGGTAACCAGCCTTAGTCAGCCTTGGCCTTGCGGGCCGGGAAGAGGATGACGTCGCGGATGGAGGGGGCGTTGGTGAGCAGCATGGTCAGGCGGTCGACGCCGATGCCCAGACCACCTGCGGGCGGCATGCCCTGGTCGATGGCGTCGAGGAATTCGTCGTCCAGCTGCTTGTCCTTCTCGCCGCGGGCATGCGCCTGCTCGAGCTGCTCGACCATGCGGCGGCGCTGCTCTTCCGGATCGTTGAGTTCCGAGAAGGCATTGCCCAGTTCCCAGGCGTTGCAATAGGTCTCGAAACGCTCGACGAGGCGCGGCTCGCCCGGCACTTCCTTGGCGAAGGGCGAGATGTCCTTCGGGAAGTGGGTGACGTGGCTCGGCTGGATCAGCGTGCCTTCGACCTTCTCCTCGAAGATGAAGGCCAGGCATTCGCCCCAGGTCCAGTCCTTCTCGACTTCGAAGCCGGCGGCCTTGGCGGCCGTGCGGGCTTCCTCGTCGGTCTTCATGGCGAGGAAGTCGATGCCGGTCGCTTCCTTGACGGCGTCAGGCATGGGGACGCGCTTGAACGGGCCCTTGAAGGAGATCTGCTTATCGCCGAAGGGGAATTCGGTCGTGCCATGCACCTGCAACGCCAGCTTCTCGAACAGGCGCTCGACGAGGTCCATGATGTCCTCGTAGTCGGCATAGGCCCAGTAGCACTCCATCATGGTGAACTCGGGATTGTGCCTTGTGGAGACGCCTTCGTTGCGGAAGTTGCGGTTGATCTCGAAGACCTTGTCGGTGAGGCCCGACACCAGCGTGCGCTTCAGGAAGAGTTCCGGCGCGATGCGCAGGTACATGTCCTGCTTCAGCGTGTTGTGGTGCGTCTTGAACGGATCGGCGGTGGCGCCGCCATAGACGGAGTGCAGCATCGGCGTCTCGACTTCCATGAAGCCGTCGTCTTCCATGAAGCGGCGGATGCCGGAGAGAATCTTCGAGCGCTGCTGGAAGCGGAGCTTGGATTCGTCGTTGCTCATGATGTCGAGGTGGCGCTTGCGGTAGCGGATCTCGATATCGGCAATGCCGTTCCACTTCTCCGGCATGGGGAGGAGCGACTTGGTGAGCATGGTGATCTCTTGCGCGTTGATCGACAGCTCGCCGCGCTTGGTGCGGCGCACGGTGCCGGTCACGCCGATGATGTCGCCGATGTCGATCATCGCGAGCATCTCGCGGGCGGCCTCGGGCGTCACGTCCTTGTGGCTGAAGATCTGGATCTTGCCGCCGGCGTCATGGATATCCATGAACATGCCGGAGTTGCGCGAGGAATAGACACGGCCGGCAACCGTGACGACATCAGTCGTCTCGATGTCGGATTCCAGATCCTTGTACTTCTCGGCCAGCTCGGCATTGGTGATGGTGCGGTGGAAATGCGCCGGATAGACGTCGCCGATCTTTTCGCGCAGCAGCTTCAGCTTCTGGGCGCGAACCTCAGTCGCGTCGGAGGAGAGGGTGGCGGTTTCGGTCTTGTCGGTCATGTCATGTGCCTTTTTCGGGCTGTGTTCGTTGCGGTTACCCCCCTCTGTCCTGCCGGACATCTCCCCCACAAGGGGGGAGATTGGCTGGGCTCACCCGATCGCCTGCGCTCATTGTTTGGCGTAGGCCGGACCGCTGGTCGATCTCCCCACTTGTGGGGGAGATGCCCGGCAGGGCAGAGGGGGGTACTTCAGAATGCCGACGTTAACGCCGGCACTTTCTTGTCAAATTACTTCGGTCCCACCAGCGAGGCCACGGCCTGGGCGGCCAGTTTCAGGCGCTGGCGGACGACCGAGCGGCCGAGGATGGCCATTGAGTCAAACAGCGGCAGCGAGCGCGACGAGCCGGAGACGGCGACGAAGAGCGGGGCAACGATGACCTTGAGCTTCTTGCCCATGCGGTCGCCGATGGCGCGCAGTTCGGCTTCGATGGATTCGACGTTCCACTCGAGAATCTTTTCGAGATCCGGCTGCACCGTGTTCAGGATCTCGAGGATCTCTTCCGGTGGCGACTTGATCTTGGCGAAGGCGGACGGATCGAGGTTGAGGTCCGACTTCAGGAGGAAGCCCATCAGCTCCGGCAGTTCGCCGAGCTTGGAGATGCGCGACTGCGACAGAGCTATGCCGGCCTTCAGGCGATCGTTTTCCATCGCCCAGGTGAGAACGCGGCTCTGGAACTCTTCTTCTGACATCTTCTCGCGGATCCACCGGCCGTTCAGCCAGTCGAGCTTCTGGATGTCGAAGATGGCGCCGGCCTTGGAGAGGTTTTCCGGGTCGAACTTGCCAGCCAGTTCCTCAATGTCGAGCAGTTCCTCGCCTTCGGCGATCTGCACGAAGAACAGGCCGAGGAAGTTCATAAGCGCTTCCGGGATATAGCCGAGCGCGGAGTAATAGCTGATCGAGGTCGGGTTCTTGCGCTTCGACAGCTTCGACTTGTCGGCATTTCTCATCAGCGAGAGATGCATGAAGACAGGCTGGTCCCACTCGAAATAGCGATAGAGCAGGATGTGCTTGGGCACCGATGCCAGCCACTCCTCGCCGCGCGCGACGTGGGTGATCTTCATCAGATGGTCGTCGATGACGTTTGCCATGTGATAGGTCGGCATGCCGTCGCCCTTGATCAGGACCTGCATGTCGACCGAATCCCACGGGATCGAGACGTCGCCATAGACGCCGTCGGTGAAGTCGCAGGAACCCTCGGTCGGGATCTTCATGCGGATAACGGAGCTTTCGCCGGATGCGAGCTTCGCGGAGACTTCCTCGGCGGAATACTTCAGGCAGAGACCGTCATACTTCGGCGGCTTGCCGGAGGCGCGCTGTGCCTCGCGCATTTCGGTCAGGCGCTCGGGCGTGCAGAAGCAGCGGAAAGCGTGGCCCTTGTCCAGCAGTTCCTGGGCGTAGGGCTGGTACATCTCCTTGCGGTCGGACTGGCGGTAGGGGCCGTAGGGGCCGCCGATATCGGGGCCTTCCGACCATTCCAGGCCGCACCACTTCAGCGCGTCGAGCACCTTGGTTTCGAATTCGGGCGTCGAGCGCGTGGCATCGGTGTCTTCGATACGCAGGATGAACTCGCCGCCGTGCTTCTTGGCGAAGAGATAGTTGAAGAGTGCGATGTATGCGGTGCCGACATGCGGCTCGCCGGTTGGCGAGGGAGCAATGCGGACGCGGACGCCGGAAGCTGTCATTTTATGTGCCCGTCAAATAAATGCCGGACGGCTTTCTGAGGGAAAGCAACGCTCGGCCTGAAGAATGCAGATAACTGGATCAGGAAACCGGCCGGAAAAGGGCATTTCGCCCGCTTGCCCGGCCAATTGTCCGTTTGGCTGGCTTTAAGGCCATATTCGGCTGCACACGTCAAGGAAAATGCCGCCCGCGTGGCGTCGGCGGCATCCCTCAGGTGCCTTCTTAAGTTACCGGCCAGACCCAGAGCAGCAGCGGCACGCTGACGAGGATGATCAGGAAGGAGAGCGGCAGGCCGAGGCGGGGGTAATCGCTGAAGCGATAGCCGCCGGGGCCGAAGACCAGCGTGTTGCACTGGTGGCCGATCGGGGTCAGGAAATCGCAACCGGCGCCGATCGCCACCGCCATCAAGAAGGCGTCGGGCTTGTAGCCAAGCGTCTGGGCGAAGCTCGCGGCAATAGGCGCCATGACGAGCACGGTGGCGGCGTTGTTGAGGAAAGGCGTGACGGCCATGGCGGTGATCAGGATCAGCGCCAGCGCGCCGTAATGCGGCATCTGCGCCGCCAGATGGCCGAGCCAGCCGGCAATCAGTTCGCTTCCTCCCGTGGTCCGGAGCGTATCGGAGACCGGGATCAGTGTCGCAAGCATGATCAGGATCGGGGCGTCGAGCGCCTTGTAGACATCGACCAGCGGAATGACGCGGAAGACGACCATGGCGAGCGCCGCGCAGAAGAAGGACGTCGCGACGGGCACGACGCCGGTGGCGGTGGCGGCCATGGCGGCGAGCAGGATCAGAAGCGGCAGATAGGCACGGCGCGAGGTGCCGAGCATGATGTCGCGCTGGGCAAGCGGCAGGCACGCGAATTCCTGCAGGAAGGCAGGCAGGTTGCGGCGGTTGCCCTGCAGCACCAGCACGTCGCCGGCGCGCAGACGGACTTCGCTCAGGCGCTCGTTCAGCCGGTGGCCCTTGCGGGAGACGGCGAGAAGATTGACGCTGCGGCGGTTCGAGAGCGAAAGCTGCCGCGCCGACCAACCGACCAGCTGTGATTCCGACGCAACGATCGCCTCGATCGAGATGAGGTCGTTGCGCTCGGCGGGATCGGCGATCGGCTTGCCGGAGAGTTTGAGCTTGGCATTGGAGACGATGCGGTCGAGCGCGTCTGGGCTTCCCTCGAGCAGCAGCGTGTCGCCGTTCTTGAGTTCCACATCGGGGAAGGGCGAGAGGCGGGTGTGGCCACGCAGGATGGCGGTCGCCACGGCGTCGCCGTCGCCGAGCTTTAGGAGATCGCTGAGCGGCTTGCCCTCGACGGTCGATTCCTCGGCCACCGTTGCTTCGGAGAAGTAGGCCTTGGCGTCGAGCGCTTCCTCGAGCGAGGGGTTCTCATTCTTTCGCTCAGGGACCAGCCAGTGGAAGAAGATCAGGAAGACGACGCCAACCAGCGCCAGCGTGGCGCCGACGGGGGTGAAGTCGAACATGGTGAAGGGCGTGCCGGTGATCTCGCCGCGCAGGCGCGAGACGACGATGTTGGGCGAGGTGCCGATCTGCGTCATCAGACCACCGAGCAGGGCCGCGAAGCTCATCGGCATCAGGTAGAGCGAGGGCGACTTGCCGCTTTTGCGGGCGAACTGGAAGGCGACCGGGATCATGATCGCCAGCGCGCCGATGTTCTTGATGAAGGCGGAGAGCACGGCGACGACGATGAGCAGCAGCGCGAGCTGGGTGTGCAGCGTGTCGAGATTGGGGAAGAAGCGCTTGATCGCGGTATCGACGATGCCCGAGCGGGCGACGCCGGCGCTGACGACGAGCGCGCTGCCTACGATGATGACGATATCGTCGCTGAAGCCGGAGAAGGCCTTGTCGAAAGGCACGAGGCCGACGGCGATCGCCAGCACCAGCGCGCAGCAGGCGACGAGATCGTAGCGAAAGCGGTCCCAGATGAAGACCGCCATCATCAGGCCAATGACGCCGAAGGCGAGAATCTGCTGTGTTGTCATGCGTTTCCGGGAACTGGATCGGATGCCGGGAGATTTCCCGACCTTCGCGGATAACTGTGCCGCGCGCGATGTACTTCAATGGCTTAGGGCGTGCAAAATTCGCGAGGACATGCAGCACCTGGGGCAGTTCGCATTGAGATTTCGGTCGCGGCCGGTATATGGACGCTGATGGGCGGACGGCGCCGCCGAGGAGTGAGCATGGGCAATGAGACGCGCAAGGGCGCAGCTAGCAGCAAGCGTCCAGATGACAAGGCACCCGATACGCTCGCGCTCCTGAAAGCGATCGCAGACAGCCCGCGACGCGATAACTCCAGCTATCACGACGCCATGGCGCAGGCGCGCCAGGCTTTCGAGGCGGCGGAGGCGGCCATCGGTGGTCCCGTCAGGGTCAAGACGAAGATCAAGACCAAGCGCAACGGCGACTATATCGTGAAGTGGACCTTCAAGCCGGCTAAGTAATCAGGCCGATCCGGGCGTGAAGCCGAAATAATAGACCACGGCCATGACCACGGCGACGGTGAAGATGATGGCGACGAACCGCGTCATGCCGCGGCGGGCTTTCTTTTCTGTGCTCTTCATACGGACCAAACCGATCAAGCGCCGATATGGTTCCGCATTTCGTTTTCGTCAGCGCTGAAGTTCGGCCAGCGCCCGGCGCAGCGGCAGGTCGGAAATCTGGATGAGGCCGTTGAAGGGAATGTCCATGTCTAGCACCAGATAGATCGAAGCGGAGATCAGGAAGGCGGCGATGACGAACATCGAGACGACGATGATGTTTTTCGGCGCGCGGTAGCCGAAGCTCGCGAAGATCAGGATCAGCCATGTCGCCAGCATGGCGATCAGCGGTCTTGGG